>Ga0137412_10004453_pt1 | contig 11183 bp, 8 predicted proteins | sample CZODoug2_1_16fun_FD_122160 | JGI IMG/M metagenome (GOLD analysis project Ga0137412, IMG submission 122160) | Vadose zone soil fungal communities from Angelo Coast Range Reserve, California, USA - CZODoug2_1_16fungal (Hybrid Assembly) | ecosystem: Environmental > Terrestrial > Soil > Vadose zone... | reverse complement strand
GACATCGAGCAGTCCGCGGCCGACCTGACCCTGCGCCGGGGCTCCAGCTTCGCGATCTCCGTGTTTGCGATCATGCTGGCCGAGCAGACCCTGATGAACGCCGCAGTGCTGATCGTCGAGCACAACTCCGGCGCGGCGCTGGCCGGCTTCGTCTTCAACGTGCTGCTGATCGTGCGGGCGCCGCTGCAGCTGTTCCAGGCGGTGCAGACCTCGATCCTGCCGCACCTCACCGGCCTCGAGGCGCGCGAGCACGGCGCCGCCTTCGCCCGCGCGATCCGCCTCACGATCATGGCGATCGTGGCGTTCGCCGGCGTATGCGCGCTGGGGTTGCTGGCGATCGGTCCCTGGGCCATGAAGACGGTCCTGGGCGACAAGGGTTTCACGTACGATCGCGGCGGCCTGGCACTGGTCGCGCTCGGCATGGGCTTCCACCTCATTGCCGGCACCCTCAACCAAGCGGCGCTCGCCCGCGGTCGAGCCGCGCACGCCGCCGCGGCCTGGCTCTTGTGCGCCATTCTTTTCGTCGGCTGGGTCGCATCCTCGATCATCAATGACGAGGTCCGGCGCGTCGAGACGGGCTACTGTGGCGCGGCGTTGGTCCTCAGCTGCCTGCTCTACGCCCTGTACCGGCGACCCGCGGTACGTACCTCGGCGCCCTAGCTCTTTTCCGCCGGGTCGCTCGCCGCCAGCAGCCGCTCGCCGAGAATCCGCGCCGCCTTCTGCAGCTCGGGGCACTGCACGATCCGGTACGACGCCGGGATTCTCGCGAGCTGCTCGGCGTACCAGATCGGGTTGCTGGTGCTGCCGACCAGACGGCAGCTCTCGGCATCGATCGGCTCGAGCCGTCCGATGGTGCGCGGGACGCACCGCGCCACGGTGTCGAATGGCGCATCGATCACAATCTCGACGTCGTACTCCCAGCCGACGGCCATGTGGGCCTCTAGGTCCGCGACCGGGTCGAGGTCGGCGGGCGGAATGAAGGTGTCGTCGAGGATCTCGGCGGCGGTGACCCGGTCGATCCGGTACGCCCGCCGTGCCTTCGCCGAGTGCGACCAGCACAGCACGTACCACCGGCCATGCCGGACGACGACCGCCCACGGGTCGACCTCCATCACCCACTCCGACCCGGCCTCGGAGCGGTAGCCGAGCCGTACCCGGCGGTACTCCGACCGGGCCTGCACGAGGGCGGTCGTGACGTCGGGGTTCGGGCGGGCAGCGGCCCGGTCCGGGGCCGGCGCCGTGGTCCGCCGGACTGCCTCGGCCTGGGCGGCCACCGGCTCCGGGAGCGCGCGCACGATCTTGCCCAACGCACTGCCAACCAGGTCGGTGGGATCGCTCGCGTCGTGGTGGCCGTCAAGCACGGCCATGACCAGGCCGAGCGCCTCGGCCGCGCTGAACATCAGCGGCGGAAGCCGCAGCCCGCGGCCGATCCGGTAACCGCCGTACGGCCCGCGCATCGACTCAATCGGGATGCCCGCCTCGCGCAGGATGTCGACATACCGGCGGGCGGCTCGATCCGAAACACCGAGCTTGTCGGCGAGCCGGTCCGCGGTGATGCCCGGGCTGCCCTGGATCAGCTCGAGCGCCAGCAATGCCCGTGCCGTGGGGCTCGCGTCGGATTTCATCGCATCCCCGCCAAATCAGGAAGCAGAACGTCCGGAACGGAACCTAGCATGCCGATCATGACCGACAACATCGTTCTGGACACCGCGATTCACGAGCCGTCGATGACGGCCGACGAGGTCGGGATGCTGCAGTTCTCGTTGGCCCGTACCCGGGCGCAGTTCGCCTGGAAGGTTGGTGGCCTGGACGCGGCTGGGCTGCGTCAACCGCACCCGCCGTCGGCGATAACGCTGGGCGGCCTGATCAAGCACATCGCCCGCTGCGAGGACAATCTCACCGCCGCGTTCGTGACCGGCGAGCCGGTCGACCCGTGGTGGCGCGGCAGCGATTCCGACAGTGCCTGGATTACGGCGGCCGCGGATTCGCCCGAGAAGCTCTACGCACTCTGGCAGGCCGCGGTCGAACGTTCGCAGACCGCCTGGGCCCGAGTGTTCGCCAACGGTGATCTCGACCAACCGTCAAAATTCGCCACACCGTCCGGCGAACACCCGAACATGCGCCGCGCACTCATCGACCTGATCGAGCACTACATCCGGCACACCGGCCACGCCGATCTCATCCGCGAGGCCGTCGACGGTCGCGTCGGCGAGGACCCACCCCAGCCATGAGGACGCCGGTCGAGCGGGATCATGTCGGCATGGACATGGAGTTCAGCGGCGAGATCTGGCAATGGCGCGGCCCGCCGCCGTTCTACTTTGTCACCGTTCCGGAGCCGGAAAGTCTCGACCTGCAGGCCGTGTCCAGCGAGATCACCTATGGCTGGGGCATGATCCCGGTACGGGTGGAGATCGGTGATACGGAATGGACGACGTCGCTGTGGCCCAAGGACGGCGGGTACGTGGTCCCGTTGAAGGATTTCGTCCGCAAGGCCGAAGGGCTGGACGAAGGCGACGTCGTCGCCATCCGACTGACACCGGGCGGCTGAGCTCGTCTGAGCGATCAAAAGTGGTACCGTGTGTCGGTACCATAAATGAAGGAGTGCTCGATGTCGATCACAGCAACCGAAGCCCGCCGTAACCTCTTTCCGTTGATCGAGCAGGTCAATGCGGACCGAACGGCCGTTGAGATCGTTTCGCGGCGCGGTAACGCGGTGTTGATCTCCGCCGATGACTACGCGGCGCTGCAAGAGACCGCCTATTTGCTGCGGTCTCCGAAAAATGCTCGTCGCTTGTTGACCGCCTACGCCGACGCGCTTGCCGGACGGAATCTCATTGACAGTGATCTGGCCGATCTTGAGGCGATGGCGAAGGATAAGTGAGGCGGCGGCTCGTTTTTCATGATCAGGGCTGGGAGGACTTTGCTTATTGGGTTGCGAACGATCGCGCGATCACGAAGCGTGTACTCCGATTGGTCGAGGACGTTCTACGTGACCCATTCGACGGCATCGGAAAGCCTGAACCGTTGAAGCACACTATGCCCGGCGCCTGGTCACGCCGCATTACCGATGAGCACCGGCTGGTATATCTCGTTACCGACAAAGATATTGTGATCCTGCAGGCTCGCTATCACTACTGAGCTGCGCAACCGCGCGCGAACGTGTGCGGCCGGCGATACGCCGATCGACATGTGAGATCACACGTCGAGGCGGCGGGCGACGAGCCGGGTGAAGCCGAGTAATTCGCCGGCGTCGATACGAAGCATCTCCGCCTCGCGGCCGGGTTTGCCGCGATGTTCGTCGCAGACCTCGTTCCATTGCAGCCAATCCCGCCAACCGTCGGGCAAGCGATCCGCGATTTCCACCGCGACTCTACCCGTGACTTCCCAATGGCGGCGCCACCACTGCGGACTGTGAAAGGCGCAGAAATCCCAGTGCACGTATGGCGCGATGCGCTCGGGCGGCCAAACGTCTAGCTCATAGGCCAATCCGGGGACCACTATGCCAATCTGGCCACCGGGCTTGACGAACCGTGAGTAATAGCCGATATAGAGGTCGTCGGTGCCAAAATAGTGGTACGCGTCGTAACTGACCGCGGCATCGAAAAATCCTTCGGCGTACGGCAAAGCGTGTGCCTCGGCATAAATTGGGAACACTTGATCGGCCACGCCCTGCTCGGCGATGCGACCCAGATTTTCAGTTGGCTTTACCCACAGATCGGTCGCCCATACCTGCACGCCGAATTCCTTGGCCAGAAAGACCGACGTCAATGCGGTCCCACAGCCCATATCCAGCACCCGCATGCCGGGCCGTAACGGCATTACCTCGGCCAAGGCCTCGGCCAGCCAAATCGGATTCGGCCCCATGGCGTTATCCACCATCCAGCGGGCCGAGTGGTTCGCCGACCGCGGATACCGCTCATTCGCCAGCCGCTGCCGCAGCTGCTCATCGGACAACATCAGTAGACCTCCGCAAGACGGAGTGCCGAACGTATCGGGGCCCGCCCGCCATCGTCCAGGGGTTTTCGCCAGTCCCGGAAGCTCCCAAAATCCCGAGTGACCTTTGCCATGATGTCGTCGTCCCTGTAGATGTGCGACGAAACGATGCTCACCGGAGGTTGCCATCAGCGGCGACGTGGAACAGCTGTTCCGCGCGCACTGGCCGTTGGTGTGCGGGTACCTCCTGCGACAGGTTCGCGACCGTGAGCTGGCCGAGGACCTCGCCCAGGAGACCTTTGTCAAGGCGGCCCGTTCCATCACCGGGTGGCGCGGGGACTCGGCCGCCGGCTGGTTGCTCAGCATCGCCCGTTCGGTACTCATCGACGACGCACGCAAGGCCCGCCGAAATGTCCCTGCTGTCTACGACGCGCAGCTGCCGCCGCTGGTCGAGGCGGGGTACGACGCCGTATTGGTACGTGATGTTCTCGGCCGGCTTTCGACGTTCCACTGCCGATTGCTCACCTTGGTCTATATCGACGGATTCAGCCTTGTCGAGGTGGCCGCGATGACGGGCCGCAGCGAGGGATCGATCAAAACTGCCGTGTGGCGGGCCCGCGCCGCGTTCGTCGCAACATACGGAGAGCATTCGTGAGCACCGTCGAGCCGTCGCCGGAGCCGGATGTTTTCGACCTTCCAGCATTCAACCCACGGCAGACCCGGCAGGCGATCCGCCGCGGGATCATCCACACCGCGATCAGTGCGGTCGCGATCACGCTGATCGTCCTGTTTCTCATCGACGCGCTCAGCGGAGTCATCCAAGACCGGTCCGGCCGCGGGGATCACTTCAGTAGCGTGGTGGGCACCGGCTTTGTGGTGGCGCATGCGGACTACCGATTCGACAATCCGCCCTCGTGTTGCAATACCGGCCTCACCTCGATGAGCGTCATCCTCGAGGCCACGCCGCGGACACCGGACACGTCCGGCGGGACCAGCAATCTCGAGGTGCACCAGAATCTCCTCGGTCATCTCACCGATCGGCCGAGCCTCACCCAAACGCCGCTCATTCAACAACTGGCCTATCTACATGACGACGGTGAATCCACCGCGACCGCCAAAGCCCAGGCACACAAGCTGATGGCCGCACTGCCGCAGCACGTCGCGGCCACCGCCGTAATCGACTTCGCCAACCCGCTAACTCAGCAGGAATTCACGGCGTTCCAACGTAAATTCCATCTGGCCGACGACGGGGCAATCCTGTTATCGGCGGCCGGCGGCCAAAACGGTGAGGGGATGCTTCCGGTTTCCTGGCCGGGCACCAACCTCGCCGGCTATCAGCACTGGGTCGATGGCCTCCATAACGGCGACCGCGGCAACCTCGACGCGCTCAGTCTCAACCTGACCAACCTGCGACACGTCGCGCAGACCGCCCACATCTACGGATACGTCGTCGACGCCGCGCCCCTAACCACACTCCGCAAGGCGCTCGACGACCCGACCACCCACACCGTCCGGCTCGCGCAAGCAGCGTTCGATCTGTCTACGCCGTAACCCGGCCTCCTGGACAACATCGTGATGCATTATCCCGAGGGCAACGAGTTCTGCGGCGCGTAATGTGCCGGTTGATGCCGGGGTGACTGGCTAGTAACCGTGGTGACGCGAGAGGCTCACCACCATGGCACCCTTCACGCGCATCGCGATCGTCAACCGGGGCGAGGCAGCGATGCGCCTCATCCACGCTGTTCGGGACATCAACGCTGACGGCGCGGACGAGCCCATCCAGACGATCGCGCTCTACACCGACGCCGAACGCAACGCGATGTTCGTACGCGAGGCGGACATCGCCTACCCACTCGGGCCGGCGGCCGCGCGGCCGTACCTGAACCACGATCTGCTCGAAACCGCGCTGCTGCAGACCGACGCCGACGCGGCATGGGTGGGTTGGGGCTTCGTCGCCGAGGACCCGGCCTTCGCCGAGATGTGCGCCCGGATCGGCGTCACCTTCATCGGGCCCAGCCCGGACGCGATGCGCCGGCTCGGCGACAAGATCGGCTCGAAGCTGCTCGCCGACGAGGTCGGCGTCCCGGTCGCGCCGTGGAGCAAGGGTGCCGTGGAGTCCCTCGACGCCGCCCGGGACGCGGCCGCGAGCATCGGCTACCCGGTGATGCTCAAGGCATCCGCGGGCGGCGGCGGCCGCGGCATCCGGGTGATCAACGACGAGGGCGAGCTCGCCGACGCCTTTGAACGTACGAAGGACGAGGCCACCCGCGCGTTCGGCAGCGGCGTGGTGTTCCTCGAACGCCTGGTCACGGGTGCCCGGCATGTCGAGGTGCAGGTCATCGCCGACAACTACGGCACGGCGTGGGCGCTCGGCGTGCGCGACTGCTCGGTGCAGCGGCGCAACCAGAAGGTCATCGAGGAGTCGGCCTCGCCGCTACTCGATGGGCGGCAGGTGTACGACCTCAAGGCGGCCGCCGAGCGACTCGCCCAGACGGTCGGCTACTGCGGCGCGGGAACCGTCGAATTCCTGTACCACCCGGACGAGAAGTCGTTCGCGTTCCTCGAGGTGAACACCCGGCTGCAGGTCGAGCACCCGATCACCGAGAGCACCACCGACACCGACCTCGTCCGGCTGCAGCTGCACGTCGCCGCGGGCGGGAAGCTGGACGGGCCCAAGCCGGTCGAGACCGGGCACGCCATCGAGGCGCGCCTGAACGCCGAGGACGCCGACCACGACTTCGCACCGTCGCCCGGGCGCATCGAGCTGCTCGCGCTGCCGGCCGGACCGGGCATCCGGGTCGACACGGGCGTCGGCGAGGGCGACACGATCCCGGCCGACTTCGACTCGATGATCGCCAAGATCATCGCCCACGGGCGCACTCGCGAGGAGGCCCTGGCCCGGCTGCGCCGAGCCGTCGGCGAGACCGCGGTGATCATCCAGGGCGGCGCCACCAACAAGAGCTTCCTGCTCGAGCTGCTCGACCAGCCCGAGGTGATCGACGCGAGCGCGGACACCGGCTGGATCGATCGGGTACGCGCCGCGGGCCGGCTGATCAGCGAACGGCATTCCGGTATCGCGCTGGTTACCGCGGGCATCGAGGCCTACGAGGACGACGAGCGGCTCGAGGTGAGCCGGCTGCGGCGGACCGCGCGCGGCGGCCGGCCGCAGGTGCAGCACCGGGTCGCCCGCCCCATCGATCTCAAGCTGCGCGGCCGCGCGTATCGCGTCGCCGTCTCCCGGATCGGTACGCAGCGCTTCCGCGTCACGCTCGCTGCCAACGGCCGGACGCACGTCGTGGACGCCGACGTCGAGCGGATGGGCAACTCCCGCATCCGGCTGGCCGTCTCCGGCAACCCGTTCCGGGTGCTGACCGCGACCCACGGCCCGGTCCACTTCGTCGAGGTGGACGGCGTGGCGCATCGGATCAGCCGCGACGAGGGCGGTGTGCTGCGCGCCCCCGCACCCGCGATCGTGGTCGCCACCCCGGCCGCGGTCGGCACCGAGGTGGCCGCCGGCGCACCGGTCATCGTGCTGGAATCGATGAAGATGGAGACCCGGATCAATGCGCCCTTCCCGGCCACCGTGCGCGAGCTGCACGTGTCGGCGGGCAGCCAGGTCGAGAGCGGCGCGCCGTTGGTGCGCATCGAGCCCATCGCCGGTGCCGAGCTGCCGACCATCCGCGACGCCGTCGATCTCGACCTGCCCGAGCCGCTGCCGGACGGGGCGGACGCGCTCACCAGCGGACTCACCGACCTGACCGCCGTACTGCTCGGCTTCGACATCGACCCGTGCGACAACGGCCACACGCTGGAGCGTTATCTCCAACTCCGCGACCAGGCCGCCGTACAGGGCGCCGACGTACTCCCCGACGAAGTCGCCCTGCTCAAGGTGTTCGCCGACTTCGCCGACCTCAGCCGCACCCGGCTGGCCGCGGAGGAGATGCGCACCGAGCTGCGCGTGCACAGCCCCCGGGAGTACTTCCACAGCTATCTGCAGACCCTCGATCTCGAGCGCAGCGGGCTGCCGGACAGCTTCCGCACCAAGCTGGAGAGCGTCCTCGCGCATTACGGCATCACCGAGCTGGACCGCACGCCGCGGCTCGAGGAAGCGGTCTTCCGGATCTTCCTCGCCCAACAGCGCTCGGCACCGGAACTGGCGATCATCACGGCCATCCTGCAGCGCTGGCACACCGAGCCGGCACCGGACACCGACGCCGACCTGCCGGCCCGCGAGGTGCTCGACCGGGTCGCGCTGGCGACCCAGATCAGGTTCCCGGCGATCGGCGACCTCGCCCGCAGCGTGCGATACCGCTGGTTCGACCAGCCGGTCGTGGAACACGAACGCGCCGCCGCACTGGCCGGGGTGCGCGGCGCGGTGGAGGCGCTCGCCGCGGATCCGGACGCGGCCGATCGAGCCGAGCGGATGGACGCGTTGATCGCGGTACCCGAGCGGATCGTCAGCTTCCTGGCCAGCCGGCTCGAGCACGGGATCCCCCGCCACGAGCCACTGCTGGAAGTCCTGATCCGCCGGCATTACCGCGAGTACGAGATGCACGACCTGCGCGCGCTGCAGGTAGGCGATCGGCCCTTCGCCGTGGCCGACTATGTGCTCGACGCCAGCCGGCGCCATCTGGTCTCGACGGTGGGGACGTACGCCGAGCTGCACGCGCAGAGCGGGCTGGCCCAGGCGGTCGCCGAGCAGGTGACCGCCCGCGCACCCGGACAGCAGGGCGTCCTCGACCTATACCTGTCCTGGCCCGAGGCCCCGGCCGATGCCGACGAGTGCGCTGCCCGGCTGGCCGCCGCCCTGCAACCGATCCCGTTCCCGCACGACGTGCGCCGTACCGCGATCGGGGTCTGCCCCGGCGGCGGGCGTCCCGTCTCGTACTTCACGTTCCGTCCGCGCGAGGCCGAGCTGGTCGAGGACGAGCTGGTCCGCGGGCTGCACCCGATGGTCGCGCGGCGGCTGGATCTCTGGCGGCTGCGCGACTTCGACATCACGCGCATCGACGCGCCGGAGGACATCCTCATCTATCACTGCATCGCCAAGAACAACGCCGCCGACCAGCGGCTGGTCGCGATGGCCCAGGTCCGTGAGCTCGCCGTCGTCCGCGATGAGGACGACCGGGTCAGCTCACTGCCCCAGGTGGAACGGGTGATCGCCAGTTGCGTCGAGGGCATCCGGCGGGGGCGGGCCCAGCTGGGTTCGGCGTCGGTGACCCTGGACATGAACCACGTCTGGGTGCATGTCTGGCCGATCATCGATGCCCAACTCGATCAGCTCACCGCGCTGCAACGCGGCATCGCGCCGCTGACCGCCGGGGCCGGGATCGACGAGGTGCTGGCGCAGGGCCGAGTGTCCACACCGGACGGTGCGGTCGTCCCGGTCGCCGGGAGGTTCTTCTACCAGCCCGGCGCGGGCGTGCAGTTCACCGTCGGCGCGCCGCCGACCGAGCTGCTCAAGCCGTTGGACGACTACGCGCAGACGGTGGTGCGCGCGCGTCGGCGCGGCACGGTCTACCCGTACGAGCTGCAGTCCATGGTCGCCGGACCCGGGGGCACCGTGGTCGAACACGACCTCGATGACAACGGCCGACTCGCTCCGGTGGACCGCCCGCCGGGTATGAACAAGGCGGGGATTGTCGCCGGCATTGTCACCACGCCCACCGAGTTGCACCCGGACGGCATCACCCGGGTCATTCTCAGCGGCGACCCGACGAAGGCGCTGGGTGCGGTGGCCGAGGCGGAGTGCACGCGGATCATCGCGGCGCTCGATCTCGCCGCGCAGATGGGCGTTCCGGTCGAGTGGTACGCCCTGTCGGCGGGCGCACGCATCGCGATGAATTCCGGCACCGAAAACATGGACTGGGTGGCCCGCGCGCTCAAGCGCATTGTCGAATTCACCCAGGCCGGCGGCGAGATCAACGTTGTGGTCGCGGGCATCAACGTCGGAGCGCAGCCGTACTGGAACGCCGAAGCGACGATGCTCATGCACACCAAGGGCATTCTGGTGATGACGCCGGACAGCGCGATGGTGCTCACCGGCAAGCAGTCGCTCGATTTCTCCGGTGGTGTGTCGGCCGAGGACAACTTCGGCATCGGCGGCTACGACCGAGTGATGGGACCGAACGGGCAGGCACAGTATTGGGCGCCGGATCTCAAGGGCGCGCGGGATGTATTGATGGCGCATTACGAATACAGCTATATAGCGGCGGGCGAATCGCATCCGCGGCAGGCCGTCACCAGTGACCCGATCGACCGCGATATCACGCTGGCCGCGCACGCGATGCCGGACAGCGATTTCCATACCGTGGCCGATATTTTCTCCAGGTCGACCAATCCGGATCGGAAGAAGGCCTTCGACATCCGCACGGTGATGCGTGCGCTCGCCGATCAGGACCATCCGACACTGGAGCGGTGGGCGGACATGGCCGACGCCGAAACCGCCGTCGTGTTCGACGCCCGGCTGGGTGGCTGGCCGGTATGCCTGCTCGGCATCGAGTCCCGCAACGTGCCGCGGCACGGCTTTCCGCCCACGGACGGCCCGGACACCTATACCGCCGGGACCCTGTTTCCGCGCTCGTCGAAGAAGGCGGCACGGGCGATCAATGCGGCGTCTGGCAACCGTCCGCTCGTGGTGTTGGCGAACCTGTCGGGATTCGACGGGTCGCCCGAGTCAATGCGCAGCCTGCAGCTGGAGTACGGCGCCGAGATCGGCCGCGCGATCGTCAACTTCGACGGGCCGATCGTGTTCTGCGTGGTCTCGCGCTACCACGGCGGGGCGTTCGTGGTCTTCTCCGGCACGCTGAACGACAACATGGAGGTGGCCGCGGTCGCGGGCTCCCACGCCTCGGTGATCGGCGGCGCGCCCGCGGCCGCGGTGGTGTTCGCCGCCGAGGTACGCAAGCGCACCGCCGCCGATCCCCGGGTGGCCGGCCTGCAGGCGGCCATCGCCGATGCCACCGCCAGCGGCGACGCCGAGCAGGCGACCGCGCTGCGGGCGAAGCTGGCGTCGGCCTGGCCGTCCGTGCACGCGGACAAGCTCGGGCAGCTGGCCGACGAGTTCGACGACGTGCACAGCATCGAGCGGGCCCTCGAGGTGGGCTCGGTGCACGCCATCGTCCAGGCGACCCGGCTGCGCCCGTACCTGATCGCCGCGGTGCGGCGCGGGATGGAGCGGACGCTGCGGGCGTCAGGCAAAGACGCGGAGGACTAGCGTTCTCAAGGTGATGAGCGATTACCACGGGACC
>Ga0137412_10004452_pt1 | contig 11185 bp, 6 predicted proteins | sample CZODoug2_1_16fun_FD_122160 | JGI IMG/M metagenome (GOLD analysis project Ga0137412, IMG submission 122160) | Vadose zone soil fungal communities from Angelo Coast Range Reserve, California, USA - CZODoug2_1_16fungal (Hybrid Assembly) | ecosystem: Environmental > Terrestrial > Soil > Vadose zone... | reverse complement strand
GAACGACGTCGCGGACAAGAACTCCCAGCGTGGCCCGCACGTCCGGATCGTCGAGATACCGCGGCGGCAGCTGGGTGTGAACGCGGTCGTCGGAGCCGCTCAGCGAATTGAGCGCTCGGGTGACGAGCAGGAGCAGCGTGGGCGCGAGCACGCCAACGGTCAGATGGACCGATACCTCCGAGGTCGCTTCGGCGGCGTGAACGCGGCCGCCCGGCAGATAGAGCACGTCGCCGACTTCCAGGCGCACGTCGGTGGGCGACGGGAGCGTGTCGGCGGCCACCGGCTCATGGCGCAGCGCCGCGCGCGGTGCGACATCGACACCGTCGTACAGGTGCCAGATCTTGGATCCCCGAATCTGCAGGATCAGCACGTCGTGCTCGTCGTAATGCGGCACGAAGCCTTGGGATTCGGGCGGTGTGAAGTACGCGTTGACCTGGGTGGCGAAGTTCAGGTCGACCTCGATGGCGTGTAACAGCGACCCGATCGCGCGCACATATCGATGAATGCTTTCCAGGACGATCGTGTAGCCGTCGGCAAAATCGTGGCCGATTCCTGCAACATCTAAGCCGCCGTCGCTACGCCGGTAGTGGTACGGCTCTTTTTTGTCGTTCTCCCGGACCAGCCGTACCAAGGACAGATCCGGCCGGAACAACCCCAGCAGCTGATCGACGGAGGCCGTGCCGTCGAGAAGGGCGTCGAAGTATTCCGGAGAACTCCGGCTGACGTGGTAGTGACTCTGACCCCATATCTCGGTCAGAAAGGTCTCGACCTTCAGCGGCGCCAGCAACCAGCCCAGGGACAATCCGGGGTCGACGCCCGATGAGCGCTGTGGCATTCAGTCATGTTCCCTATCTGCTCCCCTATTGGGCAACCGGACAAGGAATCCACTCACGATGAGCGTGCGGGCGAGATCCGTCTGCTGTTCGGGGCGCAGGCCGGGTAGATCGCCGACGTGAAACGGCTCGGTGCTCGCAGAGACGAATCGCAGCGCGGCGGCCTGGTCGGAGCCGGCGTTGATCGACAAGCTGGCGAATTGCAGGGTCACCCCGCCGTCGGCGGCCTTCACCTGCGAATACAGCGGTTGATATTTCACCACCCGGGTTTGCGTGTCGACCGTGTTGGTGCCGGCGATCTGGCCGACTGGCGGACACTTGCCGCGACGGACCAACACGTCGGAAAGTAAGCCGACACCGTCGGTCAGAGCGTCTGGATCCTGCACTGTCGCAACGGCTTCCAGCACCAAGTCCCGAACCGTTGCGTCCAGGTCCGCATCGTCGAGATGACGGGCCGGCAGCTGAGCATTCAGACGATCATCGCGGAAGCTCTGCGAGTACAGCGCTCCGATGGCCAGCATGAGCACGGTCGGCGCGTGAATTCCGACGGTCAGGTGAATCGATGGCTCGGAGTGCGTCTCGGCTGCGTGCACCCGGCCGCGCGGCACGTACAGCACGTCACCGGCTTCCAGGTACACATCCGATGGCGTCGGAAGCCTTTCGAGGACAACGGCTTTGTCCTTATCGCGCTGGATCTCGCGTGGCGGCATGTCCGCCCCGACGTAGAGATGCCACGTCTTGGAGCCTTGAATCTGCAGGATCAAGACGTCGTGGTCGTCGTAGTGCGGGACGAGCCCGGTGGATTGCGCCGGCGTGATGTAGGTGTTCACCTGCGTCGGGAAGTTCAGCTCCACCTCGAGCGATCGGGCCAGTGTTCCGACCGTCCGCACGTATTGCTCCACGCCGTCCAAGACGATGGTGTAGCCGTCGGCAAAGTCATTGCGGACGCCCGCGACATCGAGAGTGCCATCGGCCAGCCGGTAACTGTCCGGGCCTTTTTCGTCTTTTCCACGTACCAGTCGCAACGCTGCCGGCTCGTGGCGAAACAGCTCGAGAAGCCCGTCGACCGTCGAGGCTCCGGGCAAGAGAGCATCAAAGGAGCGGGCGCCGGTGAAGTGGTGGTGGTCCTTGCCCCAGATCTCGTCGAGAAAGGTCTCGACCGAGAGTGGCTCAAGCAACCAGGCCAGCGATACCTCGGCGTCAACGCCCGTCGCGCGCTGCCGCATCAGTCGTGCTCTCCGCCTTGTCCCGCCCCGCCGGTCTGACCTGCGCTCCAGGTCGCAGGCACCATCGGCATCACCGGCCCGCCGCCGAAGTCGTCGTCGGCGAGCGTGGCCAAACCCGTTGCAGCCAAGGCTCTTTTGCGCACGGTGCCGGTAAAACCCAACGGCCCGGCACCGTGATCGGAAGTCGCCGTCGACCCGCTTTGCGGTCCACCCCAATCGGGATCGACATTGATATTCATTTCCATAAACTCGTGAGCGTACCCGCGCATCCCCGCCCGCCGGCGTCGCCTCGAACGACGGGGCTCGCGCGACCCCACCGCGGCGGCCGCGGCAGCGGCAAAGGGCTCAGCGGCTTTCCGCTTGTCACCCGCGCCGGCGCCGCTGGCCAGTCCTGAACCCGTGCCGATGCCGGGAGGCCCCACCGCGTACGGCGGGACAAAACCGGGCCCCGCCGCGGGCGGAGGCGGTGACGCCGGCACCGAAGTGGCGACGGTGCCGGCCGGAGCGGCGGGCGCCGACACGGGTGCTGATGTTGGCGCACCCGGGGCGCCGATCGCAACCGGGCTGCTGGTGGCCGCCGGCAAAGTCGACGTCTGGGGCGCCGGTGGCGGAACATCAGCGGAGAGTTGCGGCGCCTCAGGCTGAATTCCGGCCAGGCCGGCCAGGCCCGTGACGCCGCCCGTCAGCACGATCGGTGCGATCAGCGGGAGTGCGTACAGCTCGGGGAAGGCACTGAGGAACTCGCCCACGTGCCCCACTTCATCTGACACCAATCCCCCGATGTCCACCGACAACTGCGTCAGCCCCTGGGCCGGATTTTGTTCGATCAACGTGAGGTCCCGGGAAAGGGTCTGTGTGACCTCGGTGATTCGATTGATGTACCAACTCAATTGGTACGGGTCACCCGAGTCATCGTCGACGATCGGCAACGTCGAGCTGTCACCGTTGCCGCCGAACTCGCCATCGGCGGGCCGGGCGACGATCTGTGGCGCCGCATCGGTCTGCGGTGTCGCGGCCAAGGCCGTGGCGGATACCGCTTGATACGTCGTCATCGTGGTGGCCGCCTGAATCCACATCCGGACGTAGTCGGCCTCGTTGAGTGCAATCGGGATCGTGTTGATGCCAAAGAAATTCGTCGCCACCAGCACCCCGTGCACCACGTGATTGGTGGCCAGCTCCGGCAGGGTCGGCATCGCGGCCAGCGCGGCCGTGTAAGCGGTTGCCGCTGTTTCGTGCTGGGTGGCCTCGGCGGCGCTCTTGGCGCTGGCTTGCATCAGCCACGCCAGGTAGGGCACGTGAGCGGCCACGTAGCGCTCGGCGCTCGGGCCTTGCCAGGCTCCGGCTTGCACTGCCGCCAACACGTCGCTGAGTTCGTCGGCGACCGAGGCGTATTCGCCGCTCAAGGAACTCCAGGCGGTCGCCGCGGCCAGCAGCGAGCCGGGTCCTGGCCCGCTGCTCAGCATCGCCGAGTGCACCTCGGGCGGCGCAGCCATCCACATCGGCGCCGTCATCAGCGGCCCGTTGCCGCGGCGGCACCAGCGAGAACGCCCGGTGAGATCACGACGGCATTCAATACGACGCCATGTCGTAGTACAAGACCCGATGCGGGTAGGGGGTATGCGCTGGTCAGGACCTTCACCCCCGCGGCGACCAGGTGTTCGGCAGCATCGGCATGCTCGGTCCACCACCGAACCCGTCGCCGGCCAGCGTCGCCAATCCGGACGCCCGCTCGGCGCCCTTCGACACCGTTCCGGAAAACCCCAACGGACCCGCGTCCCGATCCGACGGCGCAGTCGACGTGTCCCATTCCGGCTCGACATCGACGTTCATGTCCATGAATTCGTCAGCGTGCGCATGCTGGCGTCCACGCTGACGTCGCCGCGTCCGGATCCGGTCCGTCGCGCGGAACGCGGCCGCCACGGCAGCCGCGGGAGCTTTGGAGGCGCCGCGCGATGTCGGCTCGTGCGTCTTGGCCTGGGCGCTGAGCGCCGACGCCAGCGACGCACCGCCCACCGCATACGGGGGTGCGAAACCCGGTCCTCCTCCGGGCGGTCTGGCGCCGGGAGGAGGACCGGAACTCGGCGCAGTCGCGCTCGACCCGGCCGGGGCATGGCCGCCGCTTGTTCCGGTGCTGCCGGCCGTCGCCACCGACGGCGCGGTGCCCGCTGGCGCGGGAGTGACCGGCGGGGCCGGCATGTCCCCAACCGGCGGGACGGGCACGCCGGAGACGCCGGCCACCCCGGCGATTCCCGCCAGCCCGGCGAATCCCGCAGCGAACGCCACCGGGACAACCAATGGCAATAGGAAGGGTGCCGCCTGCACGAACGGCCAGAACAGCACCACGGTGTGAAACACAGTCCAGCCGAGGGCGGAGGCCAGCGCCGGCGACAGGCCGGGGATCGCCGACTGGAGTGCGTTGGCGACGGCGCCGCTGAACTGCACGGCGTTGAACGGCCATCCATCCGGATAGATCAGCTCGCCGAGCGGTTGAGCGAAATCCTGGGTGTAGATGTGCAACAGCGCGGCCAGCTGGTCCTGCCACGATGAGTCCGCCGCGGTCGCCGCCGCCTGCTCCGGAGCCGCGGAGGCTTGCGTTGTCGCGGAGGAGGTTTCGCCGCCGGCCGTCAGGATCCGCGGCGCGGGCTTGGCCGGCGGGACCGCAGTGAGAGCCGACCCGGCGACGGCCTGGTAGGTGCTCATCGTGGTCGCCGCCTGAACCCACATCCGCACGTACTCGGCTTCATTCAGCGCAATCGGAATGGTGTTGACGCCAAAGAAATTCGTCGCCACCAACACTCCGTGCACCACGTGATTGGCGGCCAGCTCCCCCAGCGTCGGCATGGCCGCCAACGCCCGGGTGTAGGCGGCGGCCGCGGTCTCGTGTTGGGCGGCGACGGCCGCACTGTCGGAGCTGGCCTGCGCGAGCCAGGCCAGAAAGGGCTCATGCGCTGCGGCGTACTGCTCGGCGCTGGGGCCTTGCCAAGCGCCGGACCGCACGCCCGCCAGCACCGCGGTCAGCTCGTCGGCGACCTCGGCGTATTCGGTGCTCAGCGCTGACCACGCCCCCACCGCGGTCAGCAGCGAACCCGGCCCTGGCCCGCTGCTGAGCAACGTCGAATGCACCTCCGGAGGCAACGCCATCCAGATCGGCGCGGTCACAACGCACCGTCGAAAGCGTGCTTGCGATCAGCCGTCGATGAGGTCACGACGGCATTGAAAACTACGTTGCGTCGTAGTCGCAAGACCCCGTCGGGGTATGGGGTATTCGCAGGTCCAGGACCTGGCAGCGGCGGTTAGACCCGCAGAAGCGTCGGCAACGCCAGGGCCGAATCAAGCGCCAGAGCGCAGAACACCACCGCGAGGTAGTTGTTCGACTGCAGGAACAATCGCAGCGGCTTGACCGCCTCGCCGCGGCGCACGCCGGCATAAAGCTGGTGCGCCATCGCCAGGAACCACACTCCGGCCACCGCGGCCACGGCGGTGTAGAGCCACCCGGCGGCCAGGGCCAGCGCCAGTGTCGCGGCCACGGTCAGCCAGGTGTAGATCAGGATCTGCTTGGTGACCTGACGTTCCGTCGCGACGGCCGGCAGCATCGGCACGCCCGCCGCCTTGTAGTCGTCCTTGTAACGCATCGCCAGCGCCCAGGTGTGCGGCGGCGTCCAGAAGAAGATGATCGCGAACATCACCAGGGCCGGCCACGCGATCGTCCCGGTGACAGCCGACCAGGCGATCATCACCGGCATGCAGCCGGCCGCGCCGCCCCAGACCACGTTCTGCGAGGTGCGGCGCTTGAGCAGCAGGGTGTAGACGAACACGTAGAACGCGATCGTGCCCACGGCCAGCAAACCCGACAGCAGGTTGGTCGTCCACCACAGCCAGACGAACGAGGCGACACTCAACACCAGTCCGAACACCAGCGCATGACTGGTGGGCACGGCGTCGCGCGCCAGCGGACGTTGCGCGGTCCGCTTCATCTTCTTGTCGATGTCGGCGTCGGCCACGCAGTTCAACGTGTTCGCGCCGCCAGCGGCCAGCATCCCGCCGATCAACGTGTTGAGGATCAGCAGCGGGTTCACGCTGCCGCGGTGGGCCAGCAACATCGCCGGAATCGCGGTGACCAGCAACAGCTCGATGACTCGCGGCTTGGTCAGCGCCAAATAAGCCAGCAATGTCGTGCTGACTCGGCTCGGCGCAACGCGCTCGCGAATGCTCACGCAATGACTCCTCGGATCACAGCAGCGCGCAGCTTCTACTACGCACGATGGTAGACCGGACGACTTGCCCAGCATGCACCGCAGGGCCTATCGACAGCCAATCGGCAACCATCGAGGCACAACACCCAGTTGACGGCGCCTGAACAATCCGCGGTCGAAATATGCTTTGACACGCCCGCAACGTTCCGGCATTAGGGTAAGAACAGGATCATTCTGCCGAGCCCGAGGACTTCAGTACGTGACCACACTCGAAGACATCTCGACCCTGACCCACCCGCACCACCCCGACGACTGGACCGAGGTCGATTCGGCCGCTGTCGACACCGTGCGGGTACTGGCCGCCGACGCGGTCCAGAAAGTCGGGAACGGCCATCCCGGGACGGCGATGAGCCTTGCCCCGCTTGCCTACACCCTGTTTCAGCGGGCCATGCGGCACGATCCCAGCGACACCCATTGGCTGGGCCGCGATCGGTTCATCCTGTCCTGCGGCCACAGCAGCCTGACTCTGTACATCCAGCTCTACCTCGGCGGTTTCGGTCTGGAGCTCTCCGACATCGAATCGCTGCGCACGTGGGGATCAAAGACTCCCGGACATCCGGAGTTCCGGCACACCACGGGCGTTGAGATCACCACTGGTCCGCTGGGCCAGGGCCTGGCATCGGCCGTCGGCTTCGCGATGGCGGCGCGCTACGAGCGTGGCCTGTTCGACCCGGACGCCACTGAGGGGACCAGCCCGTTCGATCACCACATCTACGTGATCGCCTCCGATGGCGACATGGAAGAAGGGGTCACCTCGGAGGCGTCGTCGTTGGCGGCCGTGCAGCAGTTGGGCAATCTCATCGTGTTCTACGACCACAACGAGATCTCGATCGAGGACGACACCAACATCGCGTTGTGCGAGGACACCGCCGCCCGCTATGAGGCGTACGGCTGGCACGTGCAGCACATCGAGGGCGGCGAGAACGTCGTCGCTATCGAAGAGGCCATCGCGAAGGCCAAGGCGGTCACCGACAAGCCGTCGTTCATCTCGGTGCGGACGATCATCGGCTACCCGGCGCCGAAGTTGATGAACACCGGTAAGGCGCACGGCTCAGCGCTCGGCGACGAAGAAGTCGCGGCGGTCAAGGAAGCCCTCGGCTTCGACCCGGACAAGAAGTTCGAGGTCCGCGACGAGGTGATCGCCCACACCCGCGAGCTGGTGCAGCGCGGCAAGGAAGCCCACGAGAAGTGGAACGCCGATTTCGAGGCGTGGGCGCAGCGTGAGCCCGAGCGCAAGAAACTGCTGGACCGGTTGACCGCCGAGAAGCTGCCCGACGGCTGGGACGCTGACATTCCGCACTGGGAACCGGGCGACAAGGCGCTGGCGACCCGCGCCGCGTCCGGCAAGGTGCTGAACGCGGTGGGCCCGCACCTGCCCGAGTTGTGGGGCGGCTCGGCCGACCTGGCGGGCAGCAACAACACCACCATGGACAACGTGAAATCCTTTGGCCCGCCGTCGATTACGACGAAGGACTACACGGCGGACTGGTACGGCCGCACGCTGCATTTCGGCATTCGCGAACATGCGATGGGCTCGATCCTGTCCGGCATCGTGCTGCACGGCCCGACTCGCGCCTACGGCGGAACATTCCTGCAGTTCTCCGATTACATGCGCCCGGCTGTGCGATTGGCGGCGCTGATGGACATCGACACCATCTACGTCTGGACCCACGACTCGATCGGGCTCGGCGAAGACGGCCCAACGCACCAGCCGATCGAACACTTGGCGGCGCTGCGCGCTATCCCCAAGTTGTCGGTGGTCCGCCCTGCGGACGCCAACGAGACCGCGTACGCGTGGCGCACCGTCCTGGCCCGCGGCAACGGCAGCGGTCCGGTGGGCCTCATCCTGACCCGTCAGGGTTTGCCGATTCTCGAAGGCACGAACTACGAAGGCGTGGCCAAGGGCGGATACATCCTGGGCGATGCCGGCGGCCGGGAAGATCAAGAGCCCGATGTGGTGTTGATCGCCACCGGTTCCGAGGTTCAACTGGCCGTAGAAGCGCAGAAGTTGTTGGCGGCCAAGGACATCGTTGCCCGCGTGGTGTCGATGCCCTGTGTCGAATGGTTCGAGTCTCAGTCCGACGAATATCGCAACAGCGTGCTGCCGCCGTCGGTGTCGGCGCGGGTCGCCGTCGAGGCCGGCATCGCGCAGTGCTGGCACAAGCTGGTCGGCGATACCGGCGAGATCGTTTCGATCGAGCACTACGGGGAATCCGCCGATGCCAAGACGTTGTTCCGCGAATTCGGGTTCACCCCAGAAGCCGTCGTCGACGCCGCCGAACGAACACTAGACAACTAACCGAAGGGAAAGACGATGACTCAGAATCCCAACCTTGCCGCTCTGAGCTCCGCGGGCGTATCCGTGTGGCTGGACGACCTGTCCCGACAGCGTTTGCAGTCCGGCAACCTGCAAGAGCTGATCGACACCATGAGCATCGTCGGTGTGACCACCAACCCGTCGATTTTCCAGAAGGCGCTGGCCGAGGGCGACGCCTACGACGCTCAGATCGCCGAGCTCGCCGAACGCGGCGCCGACGTGGACGCCACCATTCGGACGGCGACCACCGACGACGTCCGTAACGCAGCCGACGTGCTGCGGCCGCAGTGGGAGGCCTCTGACGGTATCGACGGCCGAGTGTCGATCGAGGTGGACCCGCGGCTGGCGCACGATACCGATAAGACCGTCGCGCAGGCCATCGAGTTGTGGAAGATCGTCGACCGGCCCAATATTCTGATCAAGATCCCGGCCACCAAGGCAGGTCTGCCCGCCATCAGCGCGGTTCTGGCAGAAGGAATTTCGGTCAACGTCACGCTGATCTTCTCGGTCGAGCGTCACCGCGAGGTGATGGACGCCTATCTCGAAGGACTGGAAGCGGCTAAGGCCGCTGGCCACGATCTGTCCAAGATCCATTCGGTGGCATCGTTTTTCGTGTCGCGGGTCGACACCGAAATCGACAAGCGCCTGGAGAAAATCGCCTCGGATGACGCGCTGGCGTTGCGCGGCCAGGCCGGCGTTGCCAACGCCCGCCTTGCTTACGGGGCGTACCAGGAAGTGTTCGTCGGTGGCGACCGTTTCGCACCGCTCGAGGCCGACGGCGCACGGGTACAGCGACCGCTGTGGGCATCGACCGGCGTGAAGAACCCGGACTACTCCGACACGCTTTACGTGACCGAGCTGGTTGCTCCGAACACTGTGAACACCATGCCGGAGCCCACGATTGACGCCGTCGCCGACCATGGCGTCGTCACCGGCGACACGGTCACCGGGACCGCGTCGGCCGCCCAGGAAGTCTTCGACAAGCTCGACGCGATCGGTGTCGATCTCACCGACGTGTTCCTTGTTCTGGAGAAAGAAGGCGTCGAGAAGTTTGAGGCCTCGTGGAAAGAGCTGCTCGACGAGACTCAAGCGCAGCTTCGCTCAGCCGACAAATGAGCCGCGCCGGCGACGATAAACAGGGCAGTGCGATCGGGAAAAATCGCGAGGAGCGGCGCACATGAGCCCAGCCGGAACCCGGGCCGACTCCGGGCAATGGCGAAACCCGTTGCGGGACAAGTGCGATAAGCGGCTGCCGCAGATCGCCGGCCCGTGTGCGGTGGTGATCTTCGGTGTGACGGGCGACCTCGCCCGTAAGAAGGTGGTCCCGGCCATCTACGACCTGGCCAACCGCGGTTTGTTGCCGCCCAACTTCGCCCTGGTGGGGTTCGCCCGTCGCGACTGGGACGACGCGGCCTTTGCCGAAGAGGTCCTGCAGGTCGTCAAAGAGCACTCCCGAACGCCGTTCCGTCAGGCGATCTGGGATCGGCTCGCCGACGGATGCCGTTTCGTGGAAGGCACATTCGACGATGACGCCGCGTTCGCGCGGCTGGCCGAGGTCTTGGACAAGCTCGACGCCGAGCGGGGCATCGGTGGCAATCACACGTTCTACTTCGCCATTCCGCCCAAGAGTTTTCCGACGGTCTGCGAGCAGCTGGACAAGTCCGGGTTGGCCCGAGCTCACGACGACAGCTGGAGCCGGGTTGTCATTGAGAAGCCGTTCGGGCACGACCTGGACAGTGCCCGCGATCTCAACAAAGTGGTCAACAGCGTCTTTCCCGAGGATTCGGTCTTTCGCATCGACCACTACCTGGGCAAGGAGACGGTGCAGAACATCTTGGCGCTGCGCTTCGCCAATCAGCTGTTCGACCCGATCTGGAACGCGCACTACGTCGACCACGTCCAAATCACCATGGCCGAAGATGTCGGCCTCGGTGGTCGCGGCGGCTACTACGACGGCATCGGCGCCGCTCGCGACGTGATTCAAAACCACCTGATGCAGCTGCTGGCATTGACCGCAATGGAAGAACCGATCACCTTTCATCCCGCCGAGCTGCAGACCGAGAAGATCAAGGTGTTGTCGGCCATTCAGCTGGCAGAGCCGTTGGACGAAACCACTTCCCGGGGCCAGTACAGCGCTGGCTGGCAGGGCGGCGAGCATGTCGTCGGACTGCTCGAAGAGGCTGGCTTCTCCAAAGATTCGACCACCGAGACGTTCGCGGCCATCACTTTGGAGGTGAACACGCGCCGCTGGGCGGGAGTACCGTTCTATCTGCGGACCGGAAAACGGTTGGGCCGCAGGGTCACCGAGATCGCTTTGGTGTTCAAGAAGGCGCCTCATCTTCCGTTCGACGCGACCATGACCGAAGAGTTGGGCACCAACGCTCTGGTGATTCGGGTGCAGCCCGACGAGGGCGTCACGTTGCGATTCGGGTCCAAGGTGCCCGGCAGCATGGAAGTCCGCGACGTCAACATGGACTTCTCCTACGGTTCGGCGTTCGCCGAAGAGTCCCCCGAGGCCTACGAACGGCTGATCCTCGACGTCCTACTCGGCGAGCC
>Ga0137412_10004451_pt1 | contig 11186 bp, 6 predicted proteins | sample CZODoug2_1_16fun_FD_122160 | JGI IMG/M metagenome (GOLD analysis project Ga0137412, IMG submission 122160) | Vadose zone soil fungal communities from Angelo Coast Range Reserve, California, USA - CZODoug2_1_16fungal (Hybrid Assembly) | ecosystem: Environmental > Terrestrial > Soil > Vadose zone... | reverse complement strand
AGGCGAGCTGTGAATTCGTGCGCCTTCTCTTGCTGGAGCCGATGCGCTTGGTGACGCTGCCGCAGGCGCGGCTTGTGGCGTCGGGACAGGGACCGGTCCCGGTCTTGCTACGGGCGCCGCAGCAGCTGGCTTCGGTGCTTCGGCCTTGGGAACCTCTGCTTTCGGGGCCGGAGTTGGCGCCGCTGCGGACGCGGCCGTTGCGCTGCCAGCACCGTCAATCGTCGCCACAACGGTGTTAATGGGAACGGTCTGCCCTTCTTTTACTTTTATTTCTTTCAAGACGCCGGCGGTTGGCGAGGGAATTTCCGCGTCCACCTTGTCGGTTGAGATTTCGAATAGCGGCTCGTCGCGTTCGACCTTGTCGCCGGGCTTTTTCAGCCACTTGGTGATGGTTCCTTCAAAAATGCTTTCGCCCATCTGGGGCATTACGACATCGGCTGCCATTTGAGTCTCCTGTAAATACGACAAGTTCTCTGGACTGTTATCAGCAATCAGTCAAAACCCAGGTCAACGCCAGTTCCTCGGCCTTAGTCATTTTAGTACTTTGCCAGTGTGCGCGCCGCGTGCAGCACTTTCTCCTTGTTAGGCAGAAAAAATTCTTCGAGCGATGGAGCGTAGGGCACCGGCGTATCGAGCGCCGTAACGCGCATGAGCGGACCATCGAGATCGCCGAATGCGCGTTCACAAAGTATGGCGGCAATTTCTCCGGCGATGCCGCCGGTTTTGGTGTCTTCGTGCACCACCAGACACTTGTTGGTCTTTTTTATGGAAGCGAGGATGGTTTCTTCATCGAGAGGCAGCAGCGTGCGCAGGTCGATCACTTCCGCTTCGATGCCTTCTTTGGCCAGATCGGCGGCGGCTTCGAGAGAAGTGTGCATCATGGCGGCGTAGGAAATAATGGTGAGGTGTTGGCCTTCACGGCGGACCACGGCTTTGCCGATAGGCACGGTGTAGTCTTCCGCGGGCAGCTCTTCCTTGATGCGGCGATAGAGAAACTTGTGCTCGAAAAAAAGCACCGGATTATTATCGCGCACCGCCGACTTCAACAGGCCCTTGGCATCGTAGGGCGTCGAGGGATAAATCACTTTCAGTCCCGGCGTGTGCACGAAATACATTTCGGGATTTGCGGAGTGAAATGGCCCGCCATGCACGCCGCCACCGGACGGACCGCGAATGACGATCGGCGCAGGGGCGTTCCACAGGTAATGTCCCTTGGCCACGAAATTTGTAATTTGGTTAAACGCGCACACGATGAAATCGATGAACTGCATTTCGGCGATGGGACGCAGGCCGAGGTAGCTCATGCCGCACGCCGCGCCTATGATCGCCGATTCGCTGATGGGCGTATCGATCACGCGCTCCCAGCCGAAACGTTCGAGCAAGCCCTCGCTGGTCTTGAATGCTCCGCCGTAAACGCCGATGTCTTCGCCGATCAGCACCACCGCAGGGTCGCGTTCCATTTCTTCGTACATGGCTTGCCTGATGGCTTCGAGAAAAGTGACCTGCGTCGCAGCCGCGAGTGTGGGGTTCGTTTCTTTGGCCGCTGTAGCCATAGTTATCTCCGTGCCTTTCTGGCCGCGGGTTTCGCATGAACGACAACGGACTTGGCTGATTTTTTGGGCGCTATCTTCTTTGCCGGTGTTTTGACGAGAGATTTGGCGGAAACTTTCACCGCCACGTTCACCGGTACTTTATCGGTAACCTTGGTTGGCTTGGCGTTCCTCGCCTGCATGGTTTTAGCCACCGCTGAGGGAACTTCCGCGCCTTTTGGTTTCCGGTCCGGGACGGCTTCGGCCTGGTCTTGGTGTTGTTGCGTATCGCCAAAATGAATGGGTGCGCTGCCTCCGCCGGAAGCTTTTCCGCTTCCGAAGCCCTGCACAGTCCAGACCGCAGCGACGCTGCATTTGGGCGGCGTTACTTCTGCAATGGGCCGCTGCCATTTCGGGGCAACCTTGTGGCAATCATCGCCGGTGCAATAAACGCCTTGAGCAGCGAATTCCGCGGGCGGCATCGGAGAATTCTCCGCGAAGTCGCGCTCTGCTGAGAGCAACTTCTCAATCTTGTCTTCGATTTCTTTCTTGCCTTTATCGTCCAGCAATTTTTCGCTGGCCAAGAACTTTTCGTAGAGCAGGACGGGATCACGCGCTTCCCAATAGGCGCGCATTTCTCTGGGAACATATTCCGCGGGGTCGTGCTGCGCGTGGCCGAGGCGGCGAAACGTTTTCACTTCGATCAAAATTGGTCCGTCGCCGTTGCGCGCACGATCCACGGCTTCTTTCGCCGTGCTGTACACCGCAACCACGTCGTTTCCATCGACCGTGTAGCTGGAAATGCCGTAAGCTTTGGCGCGGTCGGCCAGATTCTCGAGCGGAACCTGGCGCTTGACGGGAGTCGAATAAGCCCACTGATTATTTTCGAGCACCAGCACAAACGGAGCTTTCTGTACCGCAGCGAAATTCAGTCCCTCGTGAAAAACGCCAGTGGAGCTGCCCCCGTCGCCGATCCAGGTCATGGCCACAATTTTCTGGCCGAGGTAACGACCGGCTATGGCCACGCCAGTCATCACCGGAATTAAATCGCCGAGCATGGAAATCGGCGAAACGATATGCAGATTTTCCAGGTCGCCGAAGTGACTGGTGCCGTCTTTGCCCTTGGTCGGCGAATCGTATTTGGCCATATGCTGCATGAAGATGTCGCGCGGCGGCACGCCCTTTACGAGCAGCGCTCCGATATTGCGGATCATCGGCGCCAGCCAATCCTTTTTCTCGAGAGCATAAGCGGTGCCGACAGAAACCGCTTCCTGACCTAAGCTCGAATACAGTCCACCGACAATTTTGTTTTGCCGGAAGAGCTTTACCATCATGTCTTCGACGGCGCGGTTCAGCCGCATGAAGTAGTACAGGTCCAGATATTGCTGCCGCGTGAGTCCCTTAGTCATTCGCGCTCCCAAAACTTGTGCTGGGCCAGTGCAAACCAGCGAGTCTTACGCCGAAACCGGCAAAGCCTGTTCAAACGCTGCTAGCTTCGCGAAAAGTCCGGCGGGTTCCTCGGTTCGAACCGTCAATCCAAAAACTCCGCATACCTGTTTGGCAAGCAGCGGCCGAATTTCTCCGAGCGAAACCCGCCGACCAAGCAGCTTCTCGAGCGAGGTCGCCTTGCGGTCAGCGATTCCGCACGGCACGATCAATTCGAAGTAGCGCAGATCCGTGGCGACGTTGTAGGCAAATCCATGTGAGGTCACCCAGCGGCTGATGTGAACTCCGATCGCGGCGAGCTTTTCAGCTTGTTGATCCGTCATTCCGAGCGCACGCGAGGAATCTCTCTTCGATCGATCCGCAACCTCGTCTGCATGTACCCAGAGTCCAGTTTTGCCCGGCTCGCGGCGGGCTGCAATTCCCAAGTCTGCCGTTGCGCGAATCATGGCTTCTTCCAGGGCGCGGACGTACCAGACTACATCGCGACGAATTGCGCCCAGATTCAGAATCGGATAGCCCACAATCTGCCCCGGCCCGTGATAGGTAATATCGCCGCCGCGCGAGGTTTCAAAAAACTCGACGCCTTTCTGGCGCAGGACACTTTCGCTGGCCAGCAAATTCGCTCGATTACCGCTCCGTCCCAACGTGATTACATGCGGATGCTCGCAGAACAGCAGCACATCCTCGATCGCCCCAGCCTTGCGCGCCGCCACGACCCGCTCCTGCAGCTCCCACGCTTCGGCGTAAGCAATCAGACCAAGATCGACGATCGAGCAAGCATTCATGATTCAGACGTTAATTTGCAAACCGCGGACAGACGCAAAGGCATCCCCCATCGCCTCCCACACAGTTGGATGCGCGTGGATCATAATCATCAAATCGTCGATGGTGCCTTCAAGATTCAGCACTGCTGCAGCCTCGGCCAGAATTTCCGTGGCCAACGGGCCGATAATGTGAATGCCCAGAACCTCGCCATACTTCTCGTCGCTGACAACTTTGATAAAGCCGCCGTGATTGCCAAGGATGGTGGCTTTGCTGTTTCCGACAAAAGGAAACTTGCCAACTTTCACGGCGTGCCCAGTGTCTTTGGCTTGTTTTTCTGTGAGCCCGATGGAGCCAATCTGCGGCTCGCAGTATGTCGCATTGGGAATGCGGTCCTTGCGAATCTGCTGCGTCGCTTTGCCGGCAATGTGGGTTACAGCGATAATCCCTTCCATCATCGCGGCGTGGGCCAGCTGCGGCATTCCGGCCACGATATCGCCAATCGCGTACAAACCTTCTTCCTCCGTCTGCATATTCTGGCCAACGTGCACGAAACCGCGTTCCAGTTTCGCTTTCGATTTTTCCAGTCCGCAATTTTCCGTTAACGGCTTGCGTCCCACAGCCAGCAAGAGTTTTTCCGCCTGCAGAGTCTGCTTCTTTCCGTCCTTGTCGGTGAAGGACACGGTCACGCCTTTGCCGTCCTTCTTGACGCTCTCCACTTTGCAGCCGGTTTGGATCTGAATATTTTTCTTGCGGAATGATTTGTCGAGCTCGGCGGAAATTTCTTCGTCCTCTACCGGCACTACGCGCGGCAATGCGTCGAGAATGGTTACTTGCGTACCGAACGAGTTGTAAATGGACGCAAACTCGACGCCGACGGCGCCAGCTCCAACCACGATCAAAGTTTTCGGTATTGTAGGTAATTCCAGAATGGAGCGGTTGGTCAAAATCTGTTTATGGTCTGGCTCGATTCCGGGAAGCGAACGGGCTTCACTGCCACTGACCATTAAAATGTTGGACGCTTCAATCGTGGATTTCTTGCCGTCCTTTTCGACACTGATCTTGCCCGGGCCTTCGTAGCGTCCCCAACCCTGCACAAATTCCACTTTGTTTTTCTTAAACAGAAACTCGATTCCCTTGGCGTGCTTCTTGACAATTTTGTCTTTACGGGCCATCACGTTGGCCCAATTCACTTTCAAGCCGCTGACTTCAAATCCCAGTTCCGCGCCATTCTTGAAATGGTCGTAAATATCGGCATGGTGCAGCAGGACTTTGGTGGGAATACATCCGACGTGCAGGCAGGTGCCACCCAGAAACGGGTCTTTCTCGACGACTACAGTCTTCAACCCGAGCTCGCCAGCGCGAATCGCGGCCACATAGCCGCCGGGCCCGCTACCGATAATCGCTACGTCGTACTTTGCCACACGCCCTCACTTTCCACGTTCCGACTTGCAGGTGCCAGCATGGGCCGACGGATTTCGGCAATGCCAAGTGCCAGCCAAAATGCGGCGGCACCGCAATTGATGCGGCGAATCGTTTCTTCGCGAGGGCCCGGCACGAAGAGGCTAACTAAACGGGATTAACGGCCAGCGTGGCTTGCCAGCGCACCGAAGGGGTCGCCACGACCCGACAAACCAGAAATTTTAGCAGCGGCTGCGGCTTGCCGCAACTTGGTGCTCTAGCGGCGGCAAAACCCGGCAGTATCGGCGATATCGCAGGTACCAAGGTACTGGCGGCGGGTACCCCTGGAAATGAACCCTGCGGTCTAGTGACGGCGTGGAGCTACAAACGCATACTTCTTACTGTCAAGAGTGGCTGACACGGTAATAAGCGCCAGCCGCAAAAGCGGAGACAAACGTGGTCATTGCAAGTCTGGTTCTCTGCATGATTCTGATTCTTTTGAGCGCCGCGGGAAACGATACCCGGCAGAGAGCTATCGCCAAGCGCCCTAGAAATTGATCTTCAGGCTGTTTCCCTCCGACCCCCACGCCCGAGCCGCCGGCACCCCCACCGGCGGCTCACTTTTTTTGCCTGGCGTGCTACAAACAGGAGAACGTAGTTCTTCCGCACAATGGAAGAGTCCGGACCTAAAAAGTTGAGATTCTTCGGCTCTCCTTGGCAGAGAGCCTCAGAATGACGACGTAGGCTGGGCTTCAGCGTTCGAGGACGTCTTTGTAGACATTGAGAGCGACCTTCTTGGGTTGGCGATCCATATTGAAGATTGCGGAGCGGGTGGAATTGCCTGCTAGCGGAAGTTGGCCGAGCCGTACCCAGCCTTGTCCAAAGTCGGCGAACACCGGCACGAACATCGCGAACTTCTGATCCACTTCGCTTTGCGTAATTTCGACGTGAACTTTGACGCTGCCTTTGTCGCCTTGCTGCACGTCATATTTGAAGTGATACCGGGGCACCTGGGTGCCATAGACCCATTCATCGAAGAACCAATCCAGCCGCCCGTTCTGCTGCAGATCCAGTTTCTTCGGCATGTGCTTCTCGACGACGGCCTTAAATGACTCGGTGGAAGCGTTGGAATCGTGGTGACTTTCCATAAAGTCATGCATCATGTCGATGAAAGCCTGGTCGCGATTGCCTTCCGGGGACTGGTCGGCATACAGCAATGAGCGCAGCATCAGCAGTACGTAGGCGCCTTTCGAATAGGTGACGCCCTGATAGGCCTGTTGGGTGCGCGGAGATATCAGACGTAATCCCAGCCACAGCGGCCCAGCGTCGTTTGGCGAAACGCCAAAGTTATTCTTTTCCAGGATGCGGACGCGCTGGCGTTCCCAGAAATCGAGATAATCCTTCTGCCATTTCGGCCCCACGGCTTGTTGCAGAAACAGTCCAGCGGCAAATTCTGCAAATCCTTCCGAGAGCCACTGATCATGATAAGACGCCCAGCCCACGCTGTGGCCGAACCACTGGTGCGCCACTTCGTGCGGCGTGACCTCCTGAACGAAGCCGGTAAACTTTGCGTTGATCTGGCCGAACAGCATCCAGCGCTGGGTGGAGTCGATGTAGGCCGAAATGGGCAAGTACACCAGATTGGGCCATGATTGCCCAAAACTGAAGTTCGGCTGTTCGGTAATTTCGATGTTTTCATAAGGCGCCCGGCCGAAGTACACGGTGCACACCTGCATTTGCGCCCGTGCCTGATCCAAAGCGTATTTCGTCATTGAGATGGGCGACATCGCAGAAAGCGCGCTCGCCTGCATATTAAAGGCCGGCGCGTTACCCGAAAAAGAACCATCAAACTGCTTCAGATTGCTCGGCAACTCCGAAAGGTAATATCCGGAAATGTTGTAGTGGGTGATGGTATCGGGCAACTCGATTTTTGTGTACTTGCCGTAGTTGAACCCCGCTACCGCCACCGGTACTGGAGTGACCCAGCGAGTAACCGCGAAGCCGGCCTCGGTGGATTCTCCCACCAGCTTGCCAACGCTGATGACCACGTTCGAGCGCGGCACTTTGAAAGTCAGATCGTAGAGTGCCTTTTCGCCAAATCCGTTCAGGTTGGGATACCAGGATTCGCGCGCGCCCACGTAGTAACTTCCGCTGCCCGCGTCGTATAGAACCTTGTCGCCGACGTATTCAACACTAATCAAATGTTCCTTGCCGATCTCCGGCGCTTCGTCAAGCACGGCGTAAAACGAACCGTCTTCCTTCCTGCTTTCCTGGATGAAGTGCAATTCCTTGCCATTTTCATCGCTTACTCGGGTTACGCGCAATGTGGGCAGCAACGCAAATTTCATTACGCGTTCGCCGGAGACCAGCGGTGCAAATGTGATGGTGGCTCGGCTGTATAGGTGGTTGTTTTTGGCGATGACCGTTTCGATGTTGTAGCGGCGCGTGGCGAATAGCCGCCGGTCCTCGCGCGAATCCGCAGTTTGCGCTTGCAGCTCCACTGCCAAGTGCTCGGAGTACCAGACGCCGTCGTCCATCCCTCCACCGCTGAAGTTGATCAGAGCTACTTCTTCCGGCGAATCCATTTGCGGGATTGCGCCGACACGCGAGCGCACGAAAAACCGCAGGTCCTTGTGGGGCGCGCCAACCATGTAAGCATTGAAGAACGGGGGATGTTTCGGATTGTAAATCGCGGCGAGCACGTCGGCATCCACGTTATCTATGCTTTCCTGCTCGAAAATTCCCTGCGTGAGTCCTTCCGGAAATTCGTGACGGTGCCGTACCTTGTTCTTCCAATGCTGCAGGGCGTCGACGGCTTCGCGGGGCGTGTCCACTTTAGGGCCAAACGCCGCAGCGACTTTCGGATACAAGTCAGGAGTGAAGCGAAAGACGACTTCGCTGAAATCTTCCTCGGCGGTCGGTTTACCACTGCGCCGGATCATCTCCCGAGTGTCAACGTGGGCGAGGGGCTTGAGGGTGAAGTGACCCTGCCCGACGAAAATGGCGCCAGTCGGAAAATTGTTTACGGCATTTAAAAGACTAATGGTCCCGGAGTTCAACTCGAAAGTGCCCACGTCCAGGCTGAGCGTGAACTTTTCGCAGCCGTAGGTACTGCCTAAGCCGGCCTCGCGGAGCTGCCGATACGCGGGGTCTGAATTCCCGAGCCCGGTACTTTTTTCCGTTACGTTGACACTGGTCTGTTGTGCGGCGATGGTCAGGTTTAGATCGAGGTTTGCGACGTCGCGCAGGTCGACCCGGGTAATCAGCTCCTCGAAGCCTTCTTTCGCCACCCGGACTGAATATTTTCCGGCACTCAGATGGAGCGCGGAAAACCTGCCCGACTCATCTGACAGCAGGATGATCGGCTGAGAAATGGCGTTGCCGGTGATTTCGATACGCGCATTGACGACCACCGCTCCGGAAGGGTCTTTGACCGTGCCGGAGATCGTGTCCGCACGCAGGTTGGCAGCCAGCGCCAGACCAAGCAGGGCCACAACGAGCATGCGACGAAAAAAAGATGGTTTGATGCGATCGAGCGATCTCGCGGCGTCGCATGGTTTGAAGTTGTGGCGCGTACGATGCATCTGATCAGGTACGGCCATGGATTCCCCTGAAGAAATTGGCTGGAAACGCTTTACAGGCTTTGTTCCAGCGATGCTAGCGCTGACTATAAATGCCGACTGCGATGGACGTACTCACATACTAACCGCTTTGCAGGCTGAAAGGTGGAGGCTGTTTAAAAGTAGCGTCTGCAGGGGACGTCGGTCACAAAAATAAAAAAGGGGGCCGGTGCAAGCCCCCTTCGTCAACTGACCCCCCAAAACCAGAACACAGTCGAGGTTGTGTTCCGGCCACCCCGGGAAGCCAATATTTTTATTTGCAGGAGTAGAGTGCAAGTCGGGTGCCAGCCTCCGGATTATCCGCAGGTCGACTTCATACGATTGAAACGATGGGGGTTAGGCAAAGGGAACCATCCAGGAACTCGCGCGGAACACCTAAATCCTACAAAATCTCACAGATGGCATCGACCAGCTCTCCATTCTTTGGGAGAAGAGGCCGGCGCAAGGAATCACATCGCGTAGAGTTTGTTTCAAATTCCAATCGTGCTGCGAATCGCCGACGCAATCGATTCGCTGAACCGTTCGACGTCTGCTGCGTGCTCGGCTTCGACCATTACCCGCGCCAAAGGTTCCGTGCCAGAGTAACGCAATACGATGCGTCCGTTGCTGCCGAGGGCTGACTCGGCTTCACGCAACGCTTTTGCAACTTCAGGCACATTTTCCAGCGGCGGCTTACTCTTTACCTTCACGTTTACAATCGTTTGTGGATAGTCCTGGAAGCCCGCGAGCAGCGCATCGAGGCTTCCCCGCATGGCTACCAGCGACGCAACTTTCACCGCCGTCAGCAAACCATCGCCTGTGGGAGAATCGTCCAGAAAAATAATGTGCCCGGACTGTTCCCCGCCCAGCGCATTGCCGCTCTTGAGCATCTCTTCCAACACGTACCGGTCGCCGACATTAGTGCGCGCCATGGCGATATTTTCGTTGGCCAGTACGCGCTCCAGCCCCAGGTTAGACATCGAGGTTGCCACCACACGATTTCCCGGCAGCTTCCCCGTGCTTTTCAAAAAACGCGCTGCGGCCAGCAAAACACCGTCGCCGTTGATAATCTTTCCGCTCGCGGAAACAAACAACGCACGATCCGCATCGCCGTCGAACGCCACGCCCAGGGCGGCTTCTTCCGCTGGTACTCGATGCTGCAATTTTTCCAAATGCAGCGAACCACATCCTGCGTTGATATTTCTCCCGTCCGGCTCGGTTCCAATCGTTACCACGTCGCAACCCAGGGAGCGAAATAACTCCGGTCCCAGCCGGTAAGCCGCGCCGTTCGCGCAATCCAGCACCACTCGCAAGCCCTGCAAATTTGCGCCAGTTAGCACCCGGCTACGCAGAAAATCGAGATACTGTGAATGCGGCGATTCGTCGGTCGCCAGCGGTGCAGGCGCAGACTTTGCCGCCTCCGAGAAGAATCCTGGAATTTCGGATTCGATTTCTTCTTCCACGGCATCCGGAAATTTCATTCCGGCGTGAGAAAAAAGTTTGACTCCGTTGTCCTGAAACGGATTGTGCGAAGCGGAGATGACAACGCCAGCGTCAAAATCATTCTGGCGAACCAGGCATGCCACTCCGGGCGTCGTCAAAACGCCAGCGAAAGTCACTGCCACGTCCGACTGTTGCAAGCCAGCCGCGAGAATGGCCGCAATGTGCGGCCCCGATTCTCGCGTGTCCATTGCGATCAGCGCGTGTGGGGTCGCGTGTTTTTTGTGCAGGAACGCTCCAACCGCCCGGCCGACTGCGTGTAGCGTCGCGTCATCCAGGGGCGGCGCTCCCGGGACACCACGAATGCCGTCGGTGCCGAAAAATTGTTTGGCCATAGAGGAAGTAAGTTGTACTTCTAAAGCCTGCGTTGCTGTCGGCTGCGGCTGGGAATAGCACGGCCTGAGAAAAGTTTAGCACAAGGGGTTTATGCTTCCGGCCCAACAAACCGCTGTTAGCATGGAGAAACATTGCACGTCCCGGTAAATTCGCGGCTCGGATGATGTGATACCTTGATGTCTGGAAATGACGGAGACGCGCCTGCCGGTAACCGAAACACCGCGTGAGAAGGAATACGCGCGGCTGATCGGCTCGACCTTCAGCTTACGCGTGATTGCCGCCGCTATTATTTTGCTTTTCGCGTACTACGCGCAAGGCGTGGTCATCACGTTGGTGCTGTCAATTCTTCTGGCGTATTGCCTCGATCCAGTCGTCGAATTTCTGGAACGCTGGCATATTCCACGCACTATCGGCTCTATGGTCATGGTGCTTCTGCTGTGTACGGTGATCAGCGCGGTAGGCTATGGGCTGTGGTCCCGCGCATCGGATTTTGCCGAAAGCTGGCCGAAATATAGCGGGGTGCTGCGTCACGCCGCCAATTCCGTCGAAGCTAAGATCAGCGGCATCGAGCATGGCGTCGATGGCACATCGCAACCGCAGAGTACGCAGGCGA
>Ga0137412_10004449_pt1 | contig 11187 bp, 13 predicted proteins | sample CZODoug2_1_16fun_FD_122160 | JGI IMG/M metagenome (GOLD analysis project Ga0137412, IMG submission 122160) | Vadose zone soil fungal communities from Angelo Coast Range Reserve, California, USA - CZODoug2_1_16fungal (Hybrid Assembly) | ecosystem: Environmental > Terrestrial > Soil > Vadose zone... | reverse complement strand
AAACGAGAAGTTGGAGCGACTCTTCAAAGCTGACGTCATGGACCCAGTGCTGCACGCCCATCGATTTCATCACATTGGCTTCGTTCAGCCGCTTCGCAGCGTTCGCGATCATTTTCTTTTCCGCGTCGCTGAGGGGGCGCGCCTTGTCGGCAAGTCCGTCGATGGCGGGAGCGTTTCCGTCGGGCGAGACGAGGGTGGCGAGTGCTTCGACGAGATGCCAAGCGGGACTATCGAGCCGCGCCTTGTTGCTTGAGTGAACGTCTTTCACCGGTCCGCGGCCCCACTTCGCGCCGCTGGATACCAGCTCAAGTTCGATGACGCCTTTGGCGCCATAGAACGTGGTGACGGTGCCGTCCAAATCCTGCGACGCGAAGGGCATGTAAACCCCGACGGTCTTCTTCAGCGCTTCGAGAACTTCCGGCTGACGGACAACTTGTGTGAAATGCGTCGAGCCGATTTCTTCTTCGCCTTCGGCGACGAAGACAAAGTTTACGGGAAGCTTTTTGCCGGCGCGGCGAATCGCGTGGAGCGCCGCGAGAAATGTGGCTTCCGGCCCTTTCTGATTGACGGCGCCTCGGCCCATGAGAATTTTGCCGACTCCGGGCCGGTCGATAATCGCGGCGTCGAGCGGAGGCGAAGCCCACTCTTTCGGATCGAACTGCTTCACGTCGTACATGAAATAGAGGCCGACGGTTTTTGGCGCGCCCGCATCCAGCGTCGCGAAGACACCGGGATGGCCGTCGGTCGGCATTTTCTTCACCATGCCGAATCCGGCTTCGCGGAGCATTTCCATCATCAGTTCGCAACCTTCGTTCATGTTGCGATTTTCCGCGGCGATGCTGGGCAGCTTGATCCAGTTTTGCAGGCGCTTTACGGATTCGTCGTGGCGCTTTTCGATTTCCGCGCGGATTCCGCCAAAATCTTCCGCCGCCATCCATTTGGGTATCGGCAACCCTGTCATGGAAAGTCCCGCCGCGCTGGCTCCCACACTTGCGATTGCACCCTGCAGAAATTCACGCCGATCGGTCATGGTTGTTCCTCCCCGGTTGCGGGCGAAAGGGTACACGTTCTTGGCCGCGCGGGCAATCTGCAGCTGAAACGAGGAGACGCCGCGTGAAGTCCGCTGAAGGAAAATCTGGTTAGACTACCCCCACGCCCCTCCCCCTGTTTTCTGTATGTATTCATTCTAAAAGGCTTACGGGAGTGCATTCCTGTAAGTATTGAATCTACGGCAGTTAGCAGTTGGAGGGCGGAAATGTGGAAATGGCGAGAGGGGTGTACCCCGGTTGTTTTCGCAAAGAGTGCGCAAGCTGTTGGAAATAAACGAGATGACTTGTCGCGGACGGCAAAAGAGTGAGGCAAGAGTGCGGAAGTGCAAGAAATTAGGGGAGTTAAGATTTGCCGTGAGTGCGGCGTTTGCGTAAAGAGAGCAGTTGGACTGGGAGTTGAGGGTAAAGCGGTGAGAGATTTGGAGGGCATAAGGCCATTGCCTTTCCCCTCCGCGATGTTACAAGAGTCAATATAACCGATTCGTTAGGGGAAGTCAAGAGAATTTTGTCCGAGATGAAGAGCTCAAAGGATGCGAAACGGGTCTCGAGTTAGCAGCCTTCAGTGGTGAGGGATGCACGTAAACGTCCCGCCTGTCCCCCTCGGCCCCTAGGACTGAATCACTCTTGCTCAACCGCGACCGCCTTCCCGTCTTCATCCCAGGCTACAAACGAGTCGTCGCCGAGATTCAGTATGCGAAGGTCGCTGAGCACGGCTCCGTAGTGCCGATAAGGGAATTTGAAGACCAGCCAGTAGCGACTTCCTCCAGTTGTAGCCCTGCGAATCTCTTCGTAAAACGGCCGGGATGCGCTTAGAAGGTATTCCGGTAACTGATCGCGGAAGTGTTTCTGTAAAGCGAACCCAGCCTGTGTGTTTGTGCGCTTCCATAAGTCGCTGCACAACCGCTCTTTGGTAACGGTTTCAGCAAATACGCTTACTCCAAGACAAGTGACATTATCTCGTTGCCTATCTCCTTCCAATCTCTGCCGCTCTAAACGAAGCTCCTGGCGCTCCTGCCTCTCTTCCTCCCGGACCTTACGCCGTTCCTCACTCTCTCTGCGCTCTTCCTCACGCGCTTCGCGTTGCAACCTGCGTTCCTCTCGCGCTTCCTGGCGCTCCCGCAAATCAAGAAAGAAAATCAAGAACAGTGCGCCAGCTTCAACCCACACCCCGAGCGCCTCCCACGTAGATGCTGACGGCCAACAGAGGGTGATGACGCTGGGCACGCCATAAGACTATCTCCTTCCATCTCATCCCTTCAACTCCAAGCCTGTTGCCGGTTGGATGAAGGCGTCGGCTCAGTTTGAATCAGGCAAGTTTTCGGGCGATGGATTCATTTGGAGATGATTGCGCCGCGCCCGGCGATGGGCTCTTGCAGCTCTGCGCACTATGCGCCTCACCCTGACCGAAGGTCGGCCGGCTTTTCGCCTTCGGGCCATGGCCGTTGCATCCCGCTTGCTTCGCTGATTTCTCGCTCGCCCCAACCAAAGCGAAATTGCGCGCCCCGAAGACACCAAAGATGGAATTCGTTCTTCGTATCTGTTAAACGACTTTCTGCAGGGTAGAGCTCCACGGCCTCCTCGTCGCGGCCCAGCAACTCATTCTTGATCCGCTGAAAGCAAAAAGGCCGGGCGCTGGGAAGTTTACCGCCGACGATTTGTGTCGACGCGCTTGACGGCCACCTTGCTCGCCACCTTGCTTGCCGATGGAGCGCCTTGCTTCGCCGTTCGCGCCTGCCCCGCCTTGGTCTTCAAGCGCGATTGTTCGTACATCTCGATCCACTCCTCGGTCGAAATCGCCGAGATCAGCTTGCCAATCGCTTCGAGCGGCAGATCGTCCGGCGACTCGAAATGGACGCAACACTTCCCCATGTTGAGCTTCCTGCCTGCCTCCTTGAACGCCGCCTTCAGCTGCTCGAGCTGACTCGCACTCCAAAACGCGCCCATCAGGTAGAGCGAGCAGTAGTTCTTCTGCGACGAGAGCGCGACGTAGCAGATCGGCTGCTTGTTGTAAGTATCTGGATATCGAGACAGGGGGATGGTCCAACCGATAGTGCCCCAGACGAGGCACTCATCGTAGCCGCGCGGAATGTGCTTGTTCACGAGTGCGCGCACCGTCGCAATCGTCTTCGCACGATCGGCGGGGAGCGAAGCGATGTATTGCGCTGGCATCTTGACGTTCGATGGTGGCTTCATGGACTCGTCGTCTTCCCGAACGAAGTGTGTCACCGACCGTTTGAAAGCCAGCCAGCGGCAGGGGCGGTGAGTATCGCGTAAGTCCTAACCGTGCGCAAGCACAGCGTCTTTTGTCCGTACTTAAAGTCATCACCAGAAGAGAGAGCCGTGGGCGCCGGGTTCCATCCGCAGACTAGTTGACGACGCTGTGGTCGAAGAGGGTCGACTCGGAAGTCGGCCCCTACATGAGCAAGAGAAATCCACCTTAGGAACGCTTCCTCCGTTGCAGGCTATTTTATTGACCGCTTTGTCGACGAGACGATGCCGAAGGATCCGCGGATGGTTAGGATTTGGTTGGCGGAGATTTTGGTGAAGCGTTCGATTTTTTGGGTGGATCCAGGTAAACGTCCCCGCCCGTCCCCCGGTTGCCCGTCCCGGTAGAAATAACCGGGACGCAAAGACGCGAAAGGGACGGCGCTACGTGAGCTATCGATTATGCCACGATCGAAGAGAGATCCCCGTTCGACTCCGCTCAGGGCAGGCTCTCCACTGCGCGGCCCCGCGCGCCAAATTCGGGCTGAAGAAAAAACGGGGCCGCTTCGGTCGGGATGGCAGGTGGTGGGTTGGGTGGACGGTGGAATGAGGTGCGGGCGACATCGAAGAGGCCGGCTTCAGAAAGCCGGCCCTACACGAGCAAAGAAAAAGAAAGAGGCCGGCTTCCCGCCACGGCGGGCAGGCAGAAAGCCGGCCCCACAACTGAAACCTATCTGCTTTGGTCGAGAGAGTCGTCTCTTCGGACTGCTTCTGATAACAGCGCGTAAGCGACTATTCGCGCCTGAGCAGTCGTAAGTACGGCTAATCTCGTTTCTCCGCGTCTCCGCTCACCGATGCGCAGCACAATTGTTCTGCCGATTTTTGATGTGACAAAAACGGGGTCTCGGGGATGGTCGATTATTTTCTTCATGGCTGTCTTCTCTAAATTTGCTCGAACTACTCCGGCAGGCTAGCACAACGGCGTAGATTTAAAAGGCTTCCTGAAATCATAAATGATAAACGCCAGCGTGTGTCGCGCCTTGTGTGTTGGCTTCGGAGAGAGACTTGACTGCAGGAGTGCAGCCAGTAGCTCTGGCGGGGAGTGCGGCGGTGCGGTCAACATCGAAGAGGGCCATCTCAGAAGATGGCCCCTACATGGAAAAGCGACAGGAGAGTCAAGAAGGCCGGCTTCAGTCCCTCGGCTTCGCTCGGGATAAAAAAGCCGACCCTACAACAACCGATTTTGCCGAGTGGCGCGATTGGCGGCAAGTACGCGTGGTGATCTCGCGAAGAGGGCACGATTTATCGTGCCCCTACTGGTGCCTAAACATTGCCCTGAAAACGAAGAGGCCTTGAAAACGAAGAGAGAATCTACGGTGCTGGGTTACGAGAGCGGGATGAGGGTGCGAAACGGGTTTCGAGGCAGGAGTTTTCGGTGATCGGCCGGTATCGCAAGGAGTGCAAGGATTCAGGTATTCATAACGGTGGATCGGAAAAAGAAAGAAAAAGTTACACAGAGGTCGCAGAGGTCGGAGCACGGAGGGCACGGAGAAAGCGTGGAAGGGCAGCAAGTGGGAGCGTCAGGGCGGGAGTTCTCTTTTGCATCGACGAGGGAGAGCGGAAGGAGTGCAAGGAGTGCAAGGAGTGCAAGGAGTGCAAGGAGTGCAAGGAGTGCAAGGATTGCAAGGATTGCAAGGATTGCAAGGATTGCAAGGATTGCAAGGATTCAGGTATTCATAACGGCGGATCGGAAAAAGAAAGAAAAAGTTACACAGAGGTCGCAGAGGTTGGAGCACAGATTGCCTGTCCCGGTAGAAGTAACCGGGACGGAGAAAACGCGAAAGGGACGGCGCTACGTGAGCTATCGATTCTGGCACGATCGAAGAGAGGTCCCTCCACTCCGCGGCCCCGCGCGCCAAATTCGGCGCGAAGAAAAAGCGGGGCCGCTTCGGTCGAGATGACAGGTGGTGGGTTGGGTGGACGGAGATTGAGGTGCGGGCAACATCGGAGAGGCCGGCTTCAGAAAGCCGGCCCTACAACAGCTTCGATGCACGCATCGGTTGATGGCTTTGTGATCGAAGAGGGCCGCTTTGTACCCGTTCGGCTTCGCTCAGGGCAAGAAGCGGCCGCTACAAGTCTATGAAAAATATTCTATACTTCCGCTGTTTGAGCGGCATCGAATGAATAAGAGTTTGTCTCGACGATTTTACGGAGCGACAACATGGACAACGGCAGAGAAGACCGGTCGGTTTTGGATCACATCAACGAACTTGTTAAGGAAGAAGAAGGACTCTACGGAAAGAAAGAACTGACTGAGGATGACCGCGGACGGCTGCAAGAACTGAAGATCGCGCTGGACCAGTGCTGGGATCTGCTGCGCCAGCGGCGTGCGCTGCGCGAGTTTGGTGAGAATCCCGACCTGGCGAAAGTGCGGCCCGCGAAGATTGTCGAAAACTACGAGCAGTGAGCGCGGGAACTTTACTTGCGCACGCTCGCGGTTAGTGCTCCTCGAGAGGCCGGCTTCAGAAAGCCGGCCCTACACGAGCACGGAAAAAGCAAGATGCCCGCTTCCCGCCACGGCGGGCAGGCAGAAAGCCGGCGCTCGTATCTTGCGACTTGGAGTAGAGACTCGCTGAAGAGGCGAGTCGGATGGCCGATCAGGAGATCGGCGCTCCCGGGCGCGCTAGCAGGCGGGTGGGCGTGGTAGTGGAGGCAGTGCGGAGATGGATCGCGCTGAGTGAGGGTGCGGGGGACGCACACTGAAGTGTACGCTACGCTCGGCGCTTACAACGGTGGGTGGGCGATAAACCGTGCCAAGCTCAACGGGGCTGAAAGCCCCTAAGCTACACAAAGCGAGAGTACGCGACGCTTGATTCGAAGAGAGAATCTACAAGGGCTTCGATACTCGCATTGGTTGATGGCTTTGTGATCGAAGGGGGGCGCTTCGGACCCGTTCGGCTTCGCTCAGGGCAAGAAGCGGCCGCTACAAGGGCACAGAAAAAGAAAGAGGCCGGCTTCAGAAAGCCGCCGCTACAAGGGCTTTGATCCGCAGATAGTTGATGAGGTTGCAATCGAAGAGGGCCGACTCGGAAGTCGGCCCCCACAAAGACCGATTTTGCCCAGCGACGCGATCGGCGGCAAGTACGCGCGGTGATCTCGCGAAGAGGGCACGATATATCGTGCCCCTTCTGGTGCCTAAAAATTGCCTTGAAAACGAAGAGGCCTTGAAAACGAAGAGAGAATCTACAACAGGCATCAGCTAACGTGATCATGGGCCCAGGCGACGATGAAGTCGAGGTAGCCGTCGGCGTAACCGAGAATTGTAGTGCCTTGCATTTTGAGCAGGGAATGGCCGACGCCGGGGAATGTTTTGGTCGTGATGTTGTGGCCAGCGGAGCGGAGCTTCTCGAGTGCCGAGAGCGTGGTGGCTGGATTGACGGCTTCGTCGTCGGTCCCTATGGCTTCGAGAAGCGGTGTGCGGAGAGCGTTTAGAGCGGGCTGTGGATTGTAAAAAATCATGTTGGCAATGGCTGCGAACTTCCGGCGATCTTCGACTTCAGGGTCCATTACGTAGGGAAGGCTTTCGATCTTCGCTTTACGAAAGTCATCGAGTTGTTTGAGGAGTAGAGCGCGCTCGCTGCGCAGAGTTTCCACACTGGTTTTGCCCGCTGCCACACGGCGATCAAATTCCCACAGCGCTGTTTTGAACTTGGCCGCCTGTTCGACGCCGTCAGGGGACACTCCACTTTCCCGCAGTCCGCGCCGCGTCTCGTACAAAGTTTCCTCGAGGGGGCCGACAGCGCAACCGGAGCTCATGATGACGAACGAGATTTTGGGATCGTGGGAAGCGGCCAGGGCGGAAACCCAACCGCCTTCGCTTCTACCCAAGAGGCCAATCTTTGCCGGGGAGATTTCGGGTCTCGTTCGGAGGAACGCGACCGCGGCGGCTACGTCCCGGGCAAGATCATCGTAAATCGGAAATTTCCAGCTCACCTGTAGAGCTTCCCGAACCTCGCTTGTCGTAGGCGAGCACGGCGAAACCCGCTTTCAGAAAAGCATTGGCGTGAACAATGAAGGCCGGCTGGTCGTGCGTCTGCGGTCCAGAACCATGAACGAGAACGAGGGCGGGAAATGGTCCTTTGCCTTCGGGTTCGACGAGCGCGCCAGAGAGGCGAACATCGCCATTAGTAAATGCGATTTTCTGTGGTTCGCGATCGAATTTAAGCACCATACCCGGAGGAAGATGAGCCTCCTGGGCGAGAGCGCGATCATTTGCCGCCGCCAGCGCAAGAGGGAGGAAGACCAAGAAACCGAGCAGATGTCTGTTATTCATTATTTTCCTTGGGAGCGTTGTCGCTCAGATGAACCTGCCTGAGGGAACGTAATACGAAGGTTTTTGTTCATGGGAAACGCTTGAGAGGTGTGAACTTTGCTGAAAGTAAGGGCAAAGTATGGGCACGTTAGATGAAAGGTGTAGGAATGTTTGTTTGGGAGCTAGGTGCGGGCGGCATCGGAGAGGTCGGCCGTGCGTGAATCGAGGGTAACAGAGCGATCGAAGAGAGATTCCTCCACTGCGTAGCCCGGCATGCACAAACCGCATGCAAGAAAAAGCCGGGCTACTCCGGTCGGAATGACAGGTGCCGGGTTCGGCGGACGGTGGGAGAGCGAGGTGCGGGCGGCATCGGAGAGGCCGGCTTCAGAAAGCCGGCCCTACAACGGCACAAAGCTATTTTGATGAGGGCTTTGACGACGAGACGATGCCGGAGGATTCGCGGATGGTTAGGATTTGGTTGGCGGGGATTTTGGTGAAGCGTTCGATTTTTTGGGTGGTGGGCCATTTTACTTCGATGAGGTCGATGACGGCGGATTTGCCGAGGCCGAAGTGGAGGCGGAGGTCGGACTGGGACATGACGCTGGCGCCGGAATGGACTTCGTCCATTTGGGCGTGAGTGCCGGTGACGACGCGGACGCGGGCGCCGATGGCGCTGCGGTTGCACGCGGTGCCGATGAGTTTGAGCTTGATCCAGTTTTGCGCGTTGCCGCCGTCGTTGCGGAGGAGTGATGGCGTGTCGCCGAGATTTAGAATTACGGCGTCGATGTCGCCGTCATTGTCGTAATCGCCGAAGGCGGCGCCGCGGCTGGAGAATTTTTCCGAAATGCCGGGACCGAGTTCGGCGGAGACATCTTTGAATTGGACTGCGCCGTTACTTGCGGGGCCCATATTGCGATAGACGAGACGCGGATTTTTGTACGATTGACCGAGCGAGTGACCTTCGATTTGCGGATAGACATGGCCGTTGATCTGCATGATGTCGGCCCAGCCGTCGTTGTCGTAATCGAGGAAAGCGCAACCCCACGCGACATATTGATTGTTGACGCCGACGCCGGAAGCGAAAGTGACGTCGGTGAACGTGCCATCGCCGTTGTTGTGGTAGAGGTTGCAGGTGTCGTCGGCGAAATTTGTTTTGAAAATGTCGAACCAGCCGTCGCAATCGTAGTCGGCGACAGCGACACCCATGCCGGCTTGTTCGTGACCGTTGTCGCTGTAGGCGCAACCGGCGAGCGCGGCGACGTCAGTAAATGTGCCGTCGTGATTGTTCTGAAAAAGCATGCTGGGCTGGGAATCGACGGCGACGTAAATGTCGGGCCAGCCGTCGTTATCGAAATCGTAGGAGACGGCGGTGATGGAATAACGGCCGCCGGGTTTGAGGATGCCGGATTTTTCGGAGACGTCGGTGAACGTGCCGTCGCCATTGTTGCGATAGAGAACGTTGGTGTCACCGGTGAGGCCGCGCGGGCCGCACATGACGGGAATACCTTTCCACTGGCAGAGAGGCGGGCCGTTGGGATCGGGATTTTTTGCGGGGTCGAGCTTGATGTAATTGCAGACGAAAAGATCGAGATGGCCGTCGCGGTTGTAGTCGAGAAAAGTGCAGCCGGCGCCCCAGCGGATTTCTTCGTTGTGAAGGCCGGCTTTTTTTGTGACGTCGGTGAAAGTGCCGTCGCCATTGTTGCGAAAAAGAATGTTCTGGCCCCAGAAAGTGCAGAAGAGATCGTCCCAACCGTCGTTGTTGTAATCACCGACGCAGACGCCGGTTTGCCAGCCGGTGCGGCCAATGCCGGATTTTTCGGTGACGTCGGTGAAGGTGCCGTCGCGATTGTTTTTGTAGAGATGAGTGGTGGGGGCTTTTCCGGCGGGCCACTCTTTGCCGAGGAGCGTGCCGTTGGTGAGATAGATGTCGAGCCAGCCGTCGTGGTCGTAGTCGAAGAAGGCGATGCCGGAACCTTTGGCTTCGATGATGTAAGTTTTGTTGTTGGGATTGCCCCAAACGTTGGGAGTGGTGAGGCCGGCTTCGTGGGCGACGTCGAGAAATTGGATGGGGGATTTTGTGGGAGCGGCCGAAGGATTTGGTTTTGGCGATTGTTGGAGGAGGAGTGGGGATTTCCAGCGCCAGAGGGGCGTGGTTAGGGCGTCGAGGAGGGATGCGCCGAGGAGCGTGCCGGAGTTGGCGAGGAAGCGGCGGCGTGGGAAGTTCATTGGTGGGCTCCGGAGAGGACGGGAAAGGAGAAGACGGGAAAAGTTACACAGAGGGCACAGAGGTCGGAGCACAGAGGGCACAGAGAGGGTGTTGGCGACGGGACGGTCGGAGACTCGGATCGATCGAAGAGAGATTTCTCACATCCGAAGGGCGACGCTTCGCAGGAGCGAAGCGTGGGAAAAAAATCGGCCCGCTCTGCTCGGAATGACAGTTTGGTTGCTGCCGATCGAGAACCGCTGACGCGTCGGAAGCACCTCCTGACTCTATGAAGAAATGGGTATTCGTGATTTGGATTGGCTTACGCTGGAATCTGGAATATCGATATGATAGGGGCATTCGGTTTGGTCTACTAATTCATCTTGCCAGGGATGGTCACAATGAAAATGAATCAGATTTGGTTGGCGCGATACGGGCGTGTCGCGGCTGTGGGGGTTTTTGTGTTGGTTGGAGTTGTCGCCGGGTTGGTGGGATTTGGGAGTTCGGTTGTTGCTCAGCATCGGATGCATGGGCAGCAAGAGAAAGTGGATCGGAATCATCCTTGGATGAATGCTAGCCTTTCGCCGGATCAGCGGTCGGAGATGGTTTTGAAGGAGATGACGCTTGACGAAAAGATTGGGCTTTTGCATGGGATGGGGATGCCGGGTTGGCCTCGGGATGTGCAGGATCCGGAGCCAGAATTGGGGAATGGCGGGGCGGGATTTGTGTTGGGGGTGCCGCGGTTGGGGATTCCGATTATTCAAATGAGCGATGCGGCTTATGGGGTGCGGAGCAGCGGGGAGAATGGTCGATATTCGACGGCGCTTCCGGCGGCGGTGGGTGCGGCGGCCAGCTGGGATACCGAGGCAGCTTGCGCTTATGGGACCTTGATTGGGAAGGAATTGCGGGCGCAGGGTTACAACATGACGCTCGGCGGGGGCGTGAATGTTACCCGGGAGCCTCGGAATGGACGAACGTTTGAGTATTTGGGCGAGGATCCTATTTTGGCGGGGACGCTGGTCGGGCACTTAATGAAGTGCGAGCAGGCGCAGCACGTGATTGGGGATATCAAGCATTACGCGGTGAACGATCAGGAGAGCGGGCGGAATGAAGTGGATGTGACGATTGGAAAGCGCGCTTTGCGCGAGAGTGATTTGCTGGCGTTTGAGATTGGCGTGGGAATTGCGCAGCCTGGGGCGGTGATGTGCTCGTACAACTCGGTGAACGGGGATTTTGCTTGCGAGAATAAGTATTTGCTGACCGATGTATTGAAGAAGGAGTGGGGATTTCCCGGGTTCGTGGTGTCGGACTGGGGAGGGACGCACAGCACGGTGAAGGCTTCGGCGGCTGGTTTGGATAATGAGGAGCCCTTGGATGAATTTTTTGGAGCTAAGCTGAAGATGGCTGTGGAGGCGGGG
>Ga0137412_10004447_pt1 | contig 11188 bp, 4 predicted proteins | sample CZODoug2_1_16fun_FD_122160 | JGI IMG/M metagenome (GOLD analysis project Ga0137412, IMG submission 122160) | Vadose zone soil fungal communities from Angelo Coast Range Reserve, California, USA - CZODoug2_1_16fungal (Hybrid Assembly) | ecosystem: Environmental > Terrestrial > Soil > Vadose zone... | reverse complement strand
TCTGTAGACGATTCAGGTGATGAAGGAATGGCCGACTCAGAATTTGATGACTTCATGGATTCTGAGGATGATTTTGAGGACGATGATGACGACGACGATGAAATACTTGACGTTACCGATCACATCAAGCGAGTTCTCCATATTGCAACCCTCCCACCTCCGTATGATGTTCCGAACGACCTCTACGACATGTTGGATTCAGCTGATTCATCTTCCGATGACGAACAAGGTGTTGCTATGCAAGTCATGTCAGACGAAGTCGAAATAAATCCTTACTGGTGCAGAATTGTAGTCGACGAACTCCAGGGATTGGGAAACCCCACAATAGTCAGCGAAACCGACACAGACTCAATGCCCGACTTAGAGTCTGTATCCGATTCCGATACCTCTGAGGATTCAGTTCAGTTCATATATACTCCACCACCCTCTCGTTGCTCGGCATATCAAGGATCTGTGGAAGATGAAGTCAATGGTTGTATGGAAAAATTGAGTTTATTAGACGAGGACTGTACTATGGTTTTAGTGGATGACGAAGGAGAGGAAGGGTATACGACCTTCAATGCCGCTATGCTTGTCAATGTCGAAGGCGATGTTGAAGGAACACAAACCGAGCTGTATGACTCAGGAGCCTCTCGCCACATGTCTCCGTACCGCGACCATTTCGAAAACTATGTCGCCATCGCTCCAAAGTCTATCACCGCGGCTGATAAACGTCACTTTCAAGCTATAGGTAAAGGCGACTTACGCATTAAAATCCCTAATGGTCACGGCACTACCACTGTCCTCCTCAAAGACGTTCTTCACTGCCCTGACATGGGATTAACCCTCGTATCGATTGCGAAAATCACTGCCGCTGGTTACAAGGTCATATTTCGAGGAATTACCTGCAAGATTTTCGATCAGAAGGATAAAGTAATTGGTTTAATCACTGTGAAGAATGGACTTTACCGTGTCGACCATGAAGTCTTCGTAAACATGGCTGTAGCTGGAGAAGCTCGCGAAGTCCTTACGATTGAGGACCTTCACAAGCGAATGGGTCATATCGCTCCTGATACTGCGAAACAGATGGCAAGCAGTGGAGCAATTGATGGAATCAAACTGGATTTAACTTCGACAATACAGACTTGTGATTCCTGCCAATATGCGAAGGCGACTCGAAAACCTATCAGCAAGACTCGAGTCACTCCAAGGGCCGAAAATTTCGGTGATGAAATCCACTCCGACGTATGGGGACCTTCCCCAGTCAAAACACCTGGTGGAAAGCAATACTATGTAAGTTTTACGGATGATCACACAAGGTGGACTTATCTGGTATTACTAGCCTCAAAAGACCAAGTTTTCGAAGCATACCGAGGGTTTGAAGCCTGGGCGAAGCTCCAATTCGGTACGCCAGCCTTTAAAATACTACGATCCGACCGAGGAGGAGAATACCTTGGGAAAGAATTTAGCAAGCACCTCACAGAGCAAGGAACAATTCGAAAACTCACCGTCCACGATACACCCGAATACAATGGAGTTGCTGAACGGCTCAATCGGACGCTTCTTGAGCGAACTCGAGCACTATTACATTCCAGTGAGCTTCCAAAGAATATGTGGGGAGAAGCTATTACTCACGTTGTCTGGTTAAAAAACAGAACCCCAACGCGCGCTCTACCTGATGGGAAGACGCCCTACGAGATGCTGTATGGAAGGAAACCGAATCTAAGTCAGTTAAAGGAATGGGGTAATAAGGTATGGGTACATACCTTGGAGGGGACAAAGTTGGATGGCCGATCTAAGAGAGGGAAATGGATTGGTTTTGATGAAGTTAGTAATGGTCATCGGATTTATTGGCCGGATAAACGTTCTGTAACAATAGAACGTAGCGTAAAGTTTGACAATGGTGATGTGATTTTTCCACCAATTTTGGCCGCTAGGCCGATTCAGGGGGAGAAAGAACAAAAGGAAACGAATCAGCAACACGCCAAGAAATCAAACGAACAGGAACTCACCAATGAAACACCCAAACCACTGGCCAACAACCCTGAAACCCTCGAACCAGCCACAGAATACATCGATAAGGATCAAGACAATAGTCCGGCAAATGACACTGATGCTGATAACAATCAATGGCTGGGAACTCCTTTCAATCGGGTTACGGATGAACTCACCGCTGCTCGTAGCCGTCGAGTTAGATTTCCGTCCCGCTATGTCAAAGAGGTTGAAAAGGGATTAGGAACAGCAGACAATAGACCAAAGCAGCCCAACTTACCTCCAGGATTACAAGTCCCCATTTCGACTCCACAAATTGAGGGGGAGGAAGAATCCAATGGCCAAATCGAAAGCGCAATGGCAGCTGCCATATCTGAAGCCGAAGGAATGGATCCGATAACACTTGAAGAAGCCATGCGACGGCCCGATTGGCCGAAATGGGACTTGGCAATCAAAACCGAATTAGACGCCTTAAAGAAAGCCGGAACCTGGGGAATAGTCGAAAGACCTAAAGGACGGAATATAGTCAAATGCAAATGGGTTTTTAGGATCAAAAAGGACGCAGCAGGAAAGATAGAACGCTACAAAGCAAGGTTAGTAGCAAAAGGTTTCACCCAGATTCAAGGAGTCGACTATTACGACACTTGGGCACCTGTTGCAAAATTTGCTTCCATTCGACTATTACTTGCCATCGCCGCGCAGAACGGATGGCCGATTGACATGTTCGATTTTCACAGCGCTTTTCTCAATGGCGAATTAAACTCCGATGAAGAAATTTTCATGGAGCAACCTCAAGGCTACGAAGAGTCTGACCGTCGAAACTTTGTTTGCAAATTGTTCAAATCGATTTACGGATTAAAACAAGCAGGAAGAAAATGGTACGACGCACTCTGTAAAGCACTGGCTGACTTAGGATTCCAGAAATCAGAGGCCGATCCAGCTGTATTTTATATTCACCAAGGTACGAATATCATAATTCTTGCCTGCCACGTTGACGATTGCACTATCACCGGCAGCTCACAAGAATTAGTTCAATCTTACAAGGAAAAATTGAAAGGCAAGTACTCGTTAACCGATCTTGGTGCAGCCAGCTGGCTTTTGGGAGTCAAGATCACAAGAGATCTCGAGGCGCGTACACTTTCATTATCGCAATCTTCATATATTGACTCGATTCTTACTCGATTTAATTTCACGGACTTGAAATCATTCTCAACTCCCATGGATCCATCAATTCATTTCTCAAAGGACCAATGCCCGAAAACAACAGAAGAAATTGCTGACATGGTAAAAGTACCCTATCGCGAAGCTATCGGTTCACTAATTTATTGTGCAGTTGCGACACGACCTGATATAGCGTTTCCTACATCGCTTTTAGCCCAGTATATGGAAAATCCCGGAAGAGTACACTGGGAAGCGGTTAAGAGAATTTTTCGCTACCTTTCTGGTACCAAAGACTGGAAACTAACCTATGGCACTACAGACAAAGGTCTCGAAGGATACACCGACGCTGACGGATCCTCGCAAGAACATCGACACACGATTTCTGGATACGTATTTCTTGTAAACGGAGGAGCGATCTCCTGGTCATCAAAGAAACAGGAACTCGTTACGCTGTCGACTGCGGAATCAGAATATGTCGCAGCAACTTATGCCGCCAAAGAAGCGCTATGGCTCCGAAGGATCATCAATGAAGTTTTCCAACCGATGAACAATCCCATTACATTGTATTCCGACTCTCAGTCAGCCATCGCACTTACAAAAGACGGATCTTATCACGCGCGAACAAAACACATCGACATACGTTATCATTTCATTCGATTCATTGTTCAAAATGGTAGTATTAAATTAGTCTACTGTCCTACAGACGAAATGACAGCTGACATTCTAACGAAGGCTTTACCTAACATCAAAGCAAAACATTTTGCAATATCACTCGGTCTACGCTCGACTTGAGGGGGAGTGTTGGAATAGGAAAACGAGTCATGAGGAATGATGACGCGGCCAATGGTTGATGACGCGGCCAAACGAGTCATCAGGAAAACAATAAAGTCAAGTCTTTGCTTAGACCTCACAAAGTAATGTACAACCCAATTAAGCAGTACGCGATTACGCGTACACTTGTGCTTTGACCCGTAGTATAATTTATCTACTCTAGTAAAACAATAAGTACAGTATGTATAAATGTACGAGTAGAACTACGAGGAATAATATCGTTTTTATCATATCTTTTCGTTAATAGGTTATGGGCCCCGGCTCGACGCTATACTAAATCGATATAATCTCTCTCATAACTTATTGAATCTCGAAATCAATCACTATCGCTATGTCTTCCGATTTGAAGCTCGCAAACGAGTTCCTTCGCGTTCCAAGGCTTCCCGCGGATGGGAAAGGCTTTGTTGTTTGGAAAGAGCGCCTTGAGCTTTCGATTAAAGCTCGAGGGCTGTACGGCCACCTGGATGGTACCGTAGTCAAACCCGACGACCCTCCTACGAGATCAGAAACCTCTGTTTTGACTCAAGAGGAGGTAAGTATGAATGAAAACTATGCGAAAGAAATTGCGACTTACCTTCAACAACAGGCTATCGTTTTCCAACAGATTGCCTCGACCATTCCGGACTCCTTGTACTTGAAGATCAAGGGAAAGCCGACTGTGAAGGAAGCCTGGGATGCTTTAAAGGCCGATTTCGAGAAACGATCCCGCATGATCACAATTGAAGTCAGAAAACGACTCCAAGATATTCGTTGCGCTGAAAACGGCAACGTACGAACGCATTTCGATACCATACGAACGATGCGAGAGGAACTAGCCAGCCTACATCAGCAAACTCAGGTTTTTCCCACAGCCTGTCATAGTGCCGTCACTCTAACCCAAAGTAAGCCATAGTCTGCCATAGTTCCGTCACCAAAACCCATAGTATGGTATAGTTCCATAGCATCAGATAGCATCCTGTCTATGGGCTCCAGCATTGTCCAGTGTTGTCCAGATGGCCGTCACCTGGCCATCACTGCATAGCACTGTCAACTGGGCCTCTCCCTTTCCCTGCGACAAACCCCTTTATGATTACATAGCCTACCTACACCAATTTAAACAGATAGTTCATAAATATATAAAGCAGTTATAATTCAAGTTGTATTTCAAATGTTGAATAATTACATGGTCCACTAATTTAAATATACTACTAAACCCAAGAAAATCAAGACAGGCTGAACAACGGAGTCAGTACGTGGCAAATGAGAATAAAGAGGTCAATGACGCACCATACGTTGTCAGACCTTCATCTCCATTTTCCTACCCATCTCATTATTCCTACGTTGCCGAAGATCTAATCGATCGAGAGAATCGTTTGAAGCCAGCATTAGATCTGGAAGACAGAGAGAGAATGAATCAGTATGCGTGCAAAGAGGGAGAGAAAACCTACGCACCATATACCATAACTCCCGAACCGTCTTCTCTATGTTTTTATGAACGAGCGAAATGGGACGAGGATCTTGATCCAGACTTAACTGACCTGTTGGAGGTGCAGTTTGAGCCTGAGCAAGAAACAGATCCTAGTCAGAGTTGGTTAGATATGGAAGGAAAAGAAGACATACCTCTAGATTTAAATATGGAGTTGTCGTCTCCATCCATTTTCGAACCTGATGACCCGGTCTTTCACATGGACTGGTAGTACTGCATTGAATGGCACGACGAAAGCTGTTGGCTAGAAAAGGAGAGATGTCAGTGCGTTCGAAAATAAACAAACAGAGTGAAGACTTTACCGATAAAGAAGAGATTTTCTTCAACTGGGAGTCATCACAGTCTGATTTTCCGAAATAGGCAATTCAGCGAGCGAGTTGAGTGAAAGAAAGGCAGTCCATAGATAACCAGTATAAAAGACATGGTTATCCATTGCGGCGGTATGTGAAAGAGTTGAACGTCGAGAAGCCAATTTTGAAGTGGCAATCGAGAGGTTGAAAAGATTGCTGAAGTTATTGAGGATGATCCTCAATAACGGAGACAGTGGGAGTATGATTAATGATCAAAATGACGGTGAAGTCGTTGGAAAAATGATTATCCTGTTAAAGAATGATTATCAGTGATATTCGACGACCAATAAAATCTGGATAGGCTTACCTGGGCCGGATTCAACATTCGATGAGTGATGATGAAGGGTGAGCAGTAAAGACACCAGTTCACAGATTAACCAGTATAATATACTTGGGAATCTGCAGAACGGGGTCGAGTTGAAGGGCTGGCTTGCGAAAAGCAAGGCCAGTGTTGACGTGTTGCTGAGTTGAAATAAAACCAAGTCCGACGCCTTCTAAAAACCGGAGTTTTAAATTTCAGTTTGGGGGAGATGGACAGGTGTTCGAAAAACTCAAAGATAAATTGAAAGCACTGAGAAATTTTCAATTTTCGTGTTCATACTACGAGATACAGTGTAACTAGTTCATAATATGGTGTTACTACACTTCTATGAACTAAGTGGCGACAAATGAAAACGATTTTTGTTGCAGAAATATTGTGGTTCTAAAATAGGACAAAGATGAGAGTCTAAGACCGGCCAAGTAATGATGATGAACTGGCAAGTGTCGGCGGCGCGGTCAAGCAGATATGAGCAATTTGTCGAGAAAGACGTAATACGACGAAAGATGAGGTGGCCGTTTGAAGAAGGTGACGACGGTTGCGTCTGTTCGGCGTGTGTTCGATAATGAATGATTTGCTTCGGATAAATCCAAGCCGGTTGTTGCGAATTGTAAAACCTGAAATGGATATCAGGTGAAAGCAATTAAAAATGATTATGGAAGAAAGGAGTTAGTAATGATGAAGGAAAAAGGATGTATGGTTACGCACGATACTGCGAACCCATCTGACCATCCTCCATCAATCCTACCCTTGAAAAAATGAGAATTAAAGAGAGAGCGATCTCGATCTCGAGAAGTGGCGGTGGAAACGGTTAAGTCGTCCAAAAAGAGGCCAGTTTGTTGTACAGATTGAACTCGAGGGACTGACGAACCTGAACGCCAAGAATAAAAGAGAGTTAGTGAGTCGAAACAAGATGTCGAATGAACGACATAGTTAGATGAAATAGACGTACCAAATTGATGTTAATTTCGTCTCCAAGCCCAATAACGAGATGACAATTGTTGTCGTATGTCAAAAACGGGTCTTGAAGATTGCAGGTTGCAGAGATTGGCGCGTAGGACCAGTAAAGGGTCTGCAACAGAAAACACGGTGATTTAGAAATTAAATCGTGGAGTCGAAAAGACCAAGTCTGACGATGACGAACGTGGGGTAGTCGAATAGACTATCGTCTCAGTAACCATGTAAAAGGAGTTGTAACGGTGGGATGATTGGTTGAAAAAGGGAGATGGTCGAATAGGCTGTCGACCGAACACGACGGTCAACCGAATGTTCGTCTTGATGACGAAGGCAGTCGTATCGAGCGAACTAATGGTCTTGAAAAAGAGATGAGAGCGGGGGCGGCAAGTTTGATTTGGAATCAAATAAGTCGTTAGTACCTGTAAAAAGATTGTTTTAATCATCTTAAAAACAGGGAAAGGGAAAGATAAACATACCACTGGTCTGACTACTAGAAATCAGACTCGTTGGTAGTAACATTTAACCCGAGAGCGTCGTTGAGCGACGGAGTGTTCGAATTGGAACCAAAGTCGTGTTAGTACCTGAAAAAGAGGTTGTATTAATCTCGAGAACGGAAAAACAGAACAGACGACGTACCGATTGCCGATTACCCTGTCTCTAAACGTCAGCGACGTCGACGGAAAGCTGCGAATAGTCGTAGCCGTCATTGGACTTGAAAAATTAGAACGACACTGTTACGACAGCAGAGATCACGCGTGATGACGGTCACATGGTTCATGCGCACAACAAAGACACGAGTTCAAACTCAAAGTTCAAAGTTGAACTTGTTCTTCAACCACCGCCGTTACCTTCGCTCCTTCTCCCTTTCCAAAGCTACCAGGTAAGTAAAGTCTTTTTTTCTCATTGTAGCTTATCTGTTCAAGCGCATGTTCCTTATCATTCATGATCACTGGAAATTGTACACCATAGGAACGGTTTTCGCCTGTTGTATGTAGCTCTTTATTTTTCTCCTATATCTGTTTTCTGACAGTCATTCTAGTCAACGGAATGGTATATCCCGCCCTTGGAGTAGTTTTCGCCACTGGTATCTCTGACTTTTCACTCAATGATAATGAGGCCCGCCGCCACGCTGGAGATAGAACTGCACTCTGGTGTGTATACACCCGGCAATTTTCATTATAACTTTAACTTGAATACTAACTTTTCTTCCCTCAGGTTCTTTGTTATTGCCATTATTTCGACTTTTTCAATCAGAAGGGATCGTACAAGACGCTTTGGACAAGGCTGCTGCCGGTAAGATTTCCATTTCCACATAGACGACCATTCTCTGATCTTTATTACTACTAGGACGTACTACAACTACCATCGCTCATCGCCTTTCCACCGTCAAGGATGCCGACATCATTCACATTATGGGTGACGGACTTGTCCTCGAGTCCGGTACACACAATGAGCTTATTCAAGCCGGTGGTTATTACTTGCGCCTCGTGGAATCCCAGAAGCTCCGTGAAGGTCATCATGTTGATGACGCGTTTGGAGATTGGAACAAAAATATGAAGAAGGAAGCTCACAAGGAGGTCCCCCTTGGTCGCAAGAATACTGATCATTCGTTGGCTAGTGACATTGAACAGCAGAAACAACCTCACCGTGAGGAAGACCAACATTATGGTTTACCCTATCTGTTCAAGCGTATGTTCCTTATCATTCGTGATCACTGGAAATTGTACACCATAGGAACGGTTTTTGCCTGTTGTATGTATTTATTCATTTTTCTCCTATATTTGTTTTCTGACAGTCATTCTAGTGAACGGAATGGTATATCCCGCCCTTGGGGTAGTTTTCACCACTGGTATCTCCAACTTTTCACTCAATGATAACGAGGCCCACCGCCACGCTGGAGACAGATCCGCACTCTGGTGTGTATATACCCGGAAATTTTCATTATAGCTTTAATAGTAACTTTTCTTCCCTCAGGTTCTTTGTTATTTCCATTATTTCGACTATCTTACTCGGTTTCCAGAACCTTTTCTTCGGATCAGCTGCTGCGATATTAACCATCAGGTTGCGTTCACTCAGCTTCAAGGCCATGCTTAGTCAGGACAGTGAGTAGGGTTAAAATTTAAACTTTCAAGTTACTGATTATTTTCCCTCTAGTTTCATTCTTTGACGAAGAGAAGAACAGTGTAAGTCGTGGTTACCTTGATATTCATATAAATCCTAATTATATTACAGACTGGTTCTTTGACCGCTCAACTAAGCGAAAATCCTACAAAAGTCAATGGTCTGGCCGGTATCACGTTGGGATCTTGTTTTCATTTGGAAAGTTGCACTAGTCGGCATGGGTATGTTGATTGTCATTTCTATTTTGCATGTGCTCACATTTCTTTAGCATGCATTCCCCTCGTTGTGTCGGCTGGTTATATTAGACTGGTAAGTCTTGATTTCCACCGCATCCTACCTTTACTGATGTAATTATTCCCTGCAGCGTGTCGTTATTTTGAAAGATCAAGTCAACAAGAAGGCCCATGCGGAATCTGCACAATTGGCTTGTGAAGCAGCTGGTTCTATCCGTACTGTTGCTTCTTTCTCAAGAAGAGGTGACTCAAGAAGAGATTGAAAATGCCTGCCGAAACGCGAACATCTTGGAATTCATTGAAGGACTACCTCAGTACGTGGTTGCATTTTCCGCTGAAGAAGTCCTTTTGGAGATTAATATCATTTTTAGGGGCTTTGATACTGAGGTCGGTGGAAAGGGCTCGCAGCTATCTGGTGGACAGAAATGCAAAGGTTTGCATCTTCTTTTTTGATCAGATGCAATCTAACCATTATCTTTCTAAATAGTGAGAGAATTACGGGCATGGCATACTAGTCATATATATATATATAATGTTTTTAAATAATCAATTTGATCCAAATTTTACCCTGATGAGATAATTGACAACCGAAAATAAGTGCTATATGGTCTCCTAACTGCTACAGCTCCAGACAGGGGATTGAATCTATACAGAGCTTTATAGTATTAAATAGAGACAATATAGTAAGGTAGACGACTTTCATCTTCGATTAATGTCACGTGATTAAGTGTGACAATGCTAAAATAGGCAACTATCCCAGTAATTTAGATACAAAGCGTGTTTTTGAGTGATTTGAGCAACCCTGCACTGGCCTACAGGGCTAGTTTCGATAAAGAAAGCCTTTCTACACGTAGACAAACAAGAATTTAGAGAAAAAATGTAAATTTCGTGGAAGAGTAGCAATTACATGTCAGAGATGCACTAGTTAGGTTCTGTCCATTTGTTTCTCATGTCAACAGCTCTTCCAGACCTCACAATTTTTCAATGCCTCAGAAACGGACAGCAGCTAAATCAAGTGCACAAAATGGGAGGACGGGTGGTGGTGAGAGACCAGCCAAGGTGCCGAGAACAGACAAGAACAGTATGGTATCTGGAGAGGACAACGAAGTAAGCCCTCTTCATTCATGCACATCCTGCAAGGATTACTCACTATATAAAACTAGGATGGTCCTCGAAAAAGTGTTCCCGAGGTGAAGAATGGAGATAACACCAGCTCAGAGGTGCCGCAAGGATTGAAGACCTAAAAATCTTGCAAATGCTAAGGCTCACTCAGATTTCGTTCAATGGCTCTCAAATTTTGTCAGTATTTACTAAACTAATATATCTATCAGAACTAGCCTCGTAGGGTATGTAATTTTTTTAATAAACAGCAGGAGAAACCTTCCAAGGTTTCGCCGTCCTTTAGTTTCCTAATCAGATTAGGCAAGTAACAGAAAGTAACAGCACGTGACGTTAATCGAAGATGGAAGTCGTCTACCTTACCTTGCCCATACCCCTAGTAAGCCATACTCCCTCATACCCCATAGTTTTGGGTGGCTACCAAACCCCAAATTTACACCAAAGTCGCTCCCTCATAAACCATACTCCCCCATAACCCATAGCCTGGGCCATCCACCAAGGGGTATGGGTTATGAGGGAGTCGACTGTATATTTAATCGGATTACACTACTAAAGGCCTCTTAACGTGCTGATTTAGCGAATAAGTATTCTAATCTGGAATATTTCTTGGTATTTTCGTAAAATTAGTTACAGGCAATGTAGAGTACCGTGACTCATGCCA
>Ga0137412_10004446_pt1 | contig 11189 bp, 11 predicted proteins | sample CZODoug2_1_16fun_FD_122160 | JGI IMG/M metagenome (GOLD analysis project Ga0137412, IMG submission 122160) | Vadose zone soil fungal communities from Angelo Coast Range Reserve, California, USA - CZODoug2_1_16fungal (Hybrid Assembly) | ecosystem: Environmental > Terrestrial > Soil > Vadose zone... | reverse complement strand
GGTGCAGGGCATCGGCGGGTTGGGACATCTGGGGATTCAGTATGCGGCGAAGTTCGGGTATCGCGTGGTGGGTATCGGGCGTGGGCCGGAGAATGGGACGCTTGCGAAGAAATTGGGTGCGTGGGCGTACATCGACAGCAAAAGCAGCAATGCGGCGGAGGAGCTGCAGAAACTGGGTGGGGCGCGAGTGATTCTGGCGACGGCTCCGAATGCGAAGGCGATGTCGGAATTGGTGGGCGGATTGAGCGTGGGAGGAGAACTGCTGGCGGTTGGCGTGCCGTCGGAACCGCTGGAAGTGCCGCTGGCTACGCTGATTTTGGGAAAGAGGAAGATTCAAGGATGGCCTTCGGGAACGGCGATCGATTCGGAAGATACGCTACAGTTTTCGTCGCAGACGGGAGTGCGGGCGATGATCGAGAAGTATCCGTTGGCGAAGGCGAATGAGGCGTTTGAGAGAATGATGAGCGGGAAGGCGGAGTTTCGGGTAGTGCTGACGATGGAGTAGGAGAAGTAGTCAAAAGTCGAAAGTTGACCCGTTCGGCGGGCTCAGGGCAGGCAGTTTAAAGTTTTCGGAAAAGTGGAATGGCGGAGGGGCGCGGTTGGGCTTCCCCGCTTTTTTTTTGCAGAGATAACAGTTAGCAGATAACAGATAGCAGGAACCGAAGAGGGGCGTTCCCGGGCGCGGGCGAGGCAAGTGGAGTTTAGATTTTCTTTTCTTTCTTCAGCCACTTAAGTGCATTTTCGAGCGCGGCAGCGGGGTCGGGAACGGTGGAAGCCACGTCGGCAGCATTCACTGAGCGGTCGATTCCAGTTTTGACGTCTCTTGGAACGTCCTGATAGCCCTCGCCCTGGTGAATCATGGGGTAGGGTTTCTTGGAAGTGTCGAGAACGAAGTAATCCGCTTTGCCGCGCACCTGGGAGGAAGGACGAACATAGTGATAGGCGCTCGTCACGCTGGCTTGCGCCGTAGTGGTTGTGGGGTTTTGGCCCGTGGAAAGGATGACGTTCGCGTGGTCAACACTGTTTTGCGCTAATTCGGCGCCGTTGAGTCCCTGATTCCAGAGAATTATGAAATCGGGAGTTTTGTCGTCGAGGCACATGCCCTTGAATTTCTTAGCGGCGTCATGATCCCACAGTTTTTTCTGTTCGGTGGTAAGCCCAACCTGGACGGTTTTGCCGTCGGAATAGGCGACCGAGAATTTCAGCTTGCAATCTTGCGCGGTGGCGGAGAGAGCTACGGCGGCCAGAAAGAAAGTTAGAACGAAGGCTTTCTGGAGCATTGGAACCTCCAGTATAGAAGTGTGAATTAGCGACGAGAGTATACGAGAGGAGATGCAGGATCGGTAGAGGAAAATGGAATGGAGGAGGAAGAAAAAATCTAACGCGGAGACGGCGAGGGGGCGGAGAAGAGGGCAGCCTAAAGCCTGCCTGCGGCAAGCAGGCCGCCCCTATGCAGGATTGGCTAGAAGGGGATGTCTTCGTCGGAGATTTCGGGGCCGGAGGATGGGCCGAACTCTTCGGCGGGGGCGGCCTCGTGTCCGAAGTCGTCGCCACCGCTGCGGGCTGCGGGAGCGCCTCCCCCGGCGCTGGCACCTGCGGCCATCCCGTCGCCACGGCCGCCGAGCATGCGGAAATTGGTGGCTACAATTTCAAAGCTGGTGCGCTTCTGGCCTTCTTTGTCCTGCCATTCGCGTGATTGGATGCGGCCTTCGATGAAAATCAGAGAACCTTTTTTCAGATATTGCTGGGCGATTTCGGCTTGCTTGCCCCAGACAACAATCTTGTGCCACTCGGTGCGCTTCTGGCGTTCGCCGTTGCGATCTTTGTAGGTTTCGTCGGTGGCGACGGAGAAATTGGCGACGGCCTGGCCGCCGGAAGTGAAGCGGGTTTCGGGGTCGCGGCCGAGACGACCTACGAGGATGACTTTGTTCACTGACATCTTGAAACGCTCCTTGGCGAAGAAAATGGAGAGGACGCGAAGACGGAAAGGATGAAGATAACATGGCGGAGAAGAAAAATGAAATGCGAGGCGAGGAGCGCCATGGTTTCGACCGTGGCGTTTTTATATTTGGCGGAAGAAAGAGGGGACTTAACGCAGAGGACGCAGAGGAAGCGCGCAGAGATCACAGAGATAAGAAAAGAAGAGCGGAACGGATTGCCTTTAGCGTGTAAGAGCCCACCCTTTCCGCCTGCGGCGGACGAAGGATGGGGCGGCCTCAAGTTCAGGTGGGCGGCGGCGTGACTGGGACGAGGGAAGGTGGGAAAGAGGAGTTAGCGGGCGGTGGAGGCGGTTACGGCTACGCCTAGTTCTTTTAGTTTGGCGCGGGCGCGGCGCTCTTCTTCGGTGCCGGGATAGCGCTTGACGACTTCGCGGAGTTCCTTGACGCCGGCGTTTTTCTGGGTGAGTTCGATGAGGGCCATGCCTTTTTTGAGGCGGGCGGGAGCGAGCTTGAAACTTTTGGGATAGTTGGTGAGGACTTTATCGTATTCGGTGACGGCTTGCTGATATTGATGCTGGGAATAAGCGATTTCGCCGAGATAGAACTGGGCGTTGGAGGCGAGGTCGGTGTCGCTGTAATACTTGAGATAGTCCTGAAATTCGGAACGGGCGAGATCGTATTTGCCGCTGGTGATGTCGCGCAGGCCGTTGGAATAGAGGTTATCGGCGGAGGGCGCCGGGCCGGAGGGAGCGGCGTTTGCGGCGCCTGGCGTGGTGGGGACTATTGAACCGGAACCGATGGGAGTGCCGGAGGGAGCGCCAGTGGCCATGCGCGCGTCAATGCTCTGCACGGAGTTTTGCAAATCCACCAACTGCTGATTGACTTTGCCGAGGCGGGATTTGATTTCCTCGAGATTGTCGGAGAGGCCCTGGACCTGTGTGGACATGGTGTCGAGGCGAGTGCCGGAGTTAGCCTGGACGTCCTGCACAGATTTTTGGAGGGAGCTCATGGTGGTGTTGAGCTTGTTAACCGTGTCTGAGGATTGTTCGATGAGGGTTTTCTGGACAGTGTGATCCTGGGTCATCTGGTTCTGGAGATCTTTTTGACCCTGGAGGATAGAGGTGACATCGCGTTGAAGCTCGATGATTTCGCGAGCGACGGCCATGACCGGCTTGGGGCCGATAAGGCTGCCGGCGACGGCGCTGGCAAACATGGCACCGGAGAAGAAGAGAATGTTACGAACACGCATGATCAGGACCTCCGAAAATTAAGCATGGGCCGGGGGACAATTTGGAATAAAGAGCGGATTGAGCCCCAATTATCCAATGTACTGGCAGATTGGGTGTGGGGCAAGTGGGATTGAGGAGTAAAGAGGATAACAGTTAGCAGCGAGCGGATAACGGGAGGCGAAGAGGTTGAGAGGATTCCATCGGATTGAGGTGGGGAGCATTGGTTGCCATTGTCCCTCCACTACGGCACGCAAAAAGCGCGGGCCTTCGGTCGGGATGACGGAGCTGGAGCAATCGTGAAGTTGCGCGACGGACGGAAGATTTTGGGTGGCAGGGATTACGGCGTAAAAGCGGTAGCTGGGCTACCGCACTCCAAAAAAGAGGGGCGGCGTACCCTTCGCGAAAAGCGCTCAGGGTAAAGAGCCGCCCCTGCGTGTTTGGGGCGAAGAAACGGCGTTATGGCCTTGCAGGAACGAAGTGGCCGCGGCGGTTTTGCTGCCAGCAGGATTCGTTGGACTCCATGCAGAAGGGCTTTTCCTTGCCGAAGCTGACGGTGTTGAGATTTCCGGCAGGAATGCCGAGGTTGACAAGGTATTGCTTGACGGCGTTGGCGCGGCGATCGCCAAGGGCGAGGTTGTATTCAGTGGAGCCGCGCTCGTCGCAGTGGCCTTCGATGGTGACGTGAGCCAGGGGATAGCCCTTGAGGAAGGCAGCGGTCTTTTCGAGCGCTACGCGGGCGTCAGGACGAATGTCGGCCTTATCGAGATCGAAGTAAGCGTCGCGCACTTCCTGGGTGAAGAGTTCTTCAAAGGTGGGCCCCTTGGGCTTTTGGACGACCGGCGCGGGCACGTTGACGGTGATGCGGACGTTGGCATCAGTGCTGCCGCCGGGACCGCTGGCGGTGACGGCATACGTGGTGGATTCAGCAGGCGTGACGGTGGTGGTGCCCTGCGGAGTGACGGCGCCAACTTCAGGACTGATGGAGACGTTGGTGGCGTCGGTGGTGGTCCAAGTAAGCTTGGCGGATTCGCCCTTGTTGATGGTGGTGCGATCGGCGGAGATGCTCACGGTCGGCTTGGCGGCGACAGGGGCCGGGGCCGGAGGCGGCGGAGGCGGCAGAGGCTGTTTTTTGTGGCAACCGACGATGAACAGAAGAACGGCGGAAGCGAAGATGAGAAGTGCGCGATCAAACGGGGAGTGCGGGTGATTCATTCGTGTCCTCCTAAGACACCAAAAAAATCGATTGTCGAGCGTAATCCACCGGAAGGAGAATCATACCACCGGAGGCAGGGTTCCGGGAATATATCGCCATACGATATATTGTAAAACAGGGCAACGAGGGAAGGCAAGTGGATTGGTGAGCGATGGGTAATAGGTGGTGGCGGGATAACAGCGATCAGATAGCGGATAACAGGAGGCGAGGAGGAGCGAGGTGATTCCATCGAATTGAGGTGGGGAGCGTTTGTTGCCACGGTCCCTCCGCTCCGAGCCACATAAGGCGTGGCTCTCCGGTCGGGATGACAGAGAGGGAGACTGATCGGGAAGGGGATTGATGAGTTGGCGATGGGGGTGCACAAAGTGGAATAAAGCGGATAAGCTGTGGTTATGACGCACACACTGGAAGAGCTGATACCGGATTACATTCAGGGGCTGCCGGCTTATGTGGCCGGGAAGCCAGTGGAAGAAGTCGAACAGGAGCTGAAGATTCATGCGGTGAAGCTGGCGTCGAATGAAAATCCCCTGGGGCCATCGCCGAAAGCAATGGAAGCGGCGCGGCGAGCGCTAGGAGACGCGAACTGGTATCCGGACGGGGGAAGCAAGCGGCTGCGGGAAGTGCTGGGATTACGGTTTGGCGTGAAGGCGGACGAAATTTTTGTGGGATTGGGATCGAGCGAGATTATTGATCTGGCTTCGCGGGTGCTGTTGAAGCCGGGGAGCGAGGGGATTACCAGCGAGGGGTCGTTCGCGCTGTTTTCGATTGCGATCCGGGCGAGCGGCGGGAAATTGATTTTGACTCCGCTGAAGAATTTTGGATTTGACCTGGAGGCGATTGCGCGGGCGGTGACGCCGCAGACGAGGATCGTATACATTGCGAATCCGAATAATCCGACGGGGACGGCGTTTGGGGCGGCGGAGTTCAGCGCGTTTATGAAGAAGGTGCCGGGAGACGTGCTGATTGTGTTGGATGAGGCGTATCGAGAATATGCCGACCGGGGGGATTTGCCGAAGGCGATGGAATTGTTCCGCGAGTACAACAATTTGTTGACGCTGCGGACGTTTTCGAAAGTTTACGGCCTGGCAGGGTTGCGGATTGGCTATGGTGTCGGGCATCCGACGCTGGTGGCGGAAATGAACAAGCTGCGCACGCCGTTTAATGTGACGAGCGTGGGCCAGGCTGCGTCGCTGGCGGCGCTGGATGATGAGGAGCACGTGCGGAAGTCGGTGGAGATTAACCGGGCGGAGCGCAAACGGCTCTATGAGGAATTGAAGAAGTTAGGCCTGGCGCCCGTGGCCAGCGAGACCAATTTTCTGTTTGTGCCGATTGGGCCGCGCGCGAAGGCGCTTTGCGACGAGCTTTTGCGGGAGGGCGTGATTATCCGTCCGCTCGGCTGGATGGGATTGCCCGAAGCGATCCGGATTTCAGTGGGGAGTCCCGCCGAAAATACGAAATTGATCGGGGCGCTTGCGCATGCATTGGCGCGGCCCGCAGCCAGCCTCAAGACCTCGCATGCGGACGAGTTTTCGAACCGATCGGTATAGGTCGGCCCATCCCGAATAACCTGGCGATAGCGGACTTCATCCAACACGCATGAACCTACATCTTCCAGGACAATATGCGGCGGGCGGCGATGCGGTGGCGCACATTTTGGGTGCCACGAAGACGATTGCAGTTGTAGGACTCTCTTCGAATCCGATGAGGGCCTCGCACGACGTGGCTGCTTACCTGAAGGCCGTGGGATACCGGATTATCCCTGTGAACCCGAATGAGACTGAGGTTTTGGGCGAGAAGGCGTACGCTCGCCTGGAAGATATTCCGGAACCCGTGGACATTGTGGATGTGTTCCGGCGCGCAGAGGAGCTTCCGGCGGTGGCGAACTCTGCGATCGCGATAAAGGCCAAAGTTTTGTGGATGCAATTGGGGATCGAGAATGCCGCGGCAGCGGAGAAGGCCCGCGCGGCGGGGTTGGTGGTGGTCGAGAATGCGTGCTTGCTGGTGGAGCACAAGCAGCGGAAAGAGAGCAGGTAAATTCCCCCCAAGAGCCCTGGCTAGAAGCTGAAGATTTGCAGGTTGCGCTTGCCGGGGAGGACTACGCCGAGGAAGCGGCCGTCGGGCGAGAGCGAGTATTCGCGAATCGTCAACCCGTGGAGAAGCATGCGGGGCTCGGGTTCAAGCACCGGAATCTCGGAATGGGCCGGATAAGCGCGAAGTTCGGGAACCTGGAAGGAAACCAGATCGGCAGATTTTTTCTCCAGGGTGCGCTTGAGGTAAAGGCGTGACTCGTCCGCGGACCACTGCAGCACGCCCAGGCCGATGCGCATCCGAGCGATGCGACCGGGCGCGGTGAGATCGCGGATTTCCAGGACTTCCTTGTCGAGAAAGTAGGCGACGCGCGCGCCGCCCGGTGAGACGAGGATGCCGCCAGCATAGCCGTCGAGTGTTGCGACTTCCTTGTCGTCCTGCGAAAGAAGATCGAGGCGCTGGAGCCGCGGCGGGCCGTCAAAAGTGCGGCTGCGCTCGACGCCGATGGCCGCGTTGCTGCCGGAGATGCGCGAGGCTCCTTCAAACGTACGGCCTTCAAACGCTTTTCCCGCGGGGCCGCTGGAAATATTCAAATATTGCATCGCGTAAAGATCTCGCGGGGTGTCCTCATTGGTCAGGTAGACAAGCGTCTGGTTATCCCGGAGCCATAGGGGATTCCGCGCTTGCATGACCAGCGGATCTTTTCCGGAGGGGTGGAGTTCGCGGCCCGAATCTTCGAGGAGAAGCAGGGCGGGAGCGTCTTCGCGCGCGCCGGCGTCGGGGTCCATCGTGGTGGTGAAAAGCTGGACGGCGATGACGTGGGCGTTGGGAGACCAGGTGAAGGATTCGACCTGGTAGGTGAAAAGTTTGTCTTCATGGGAAAATTTCTGGCCTTCCAGAAGGCGCTTGCGCTTGCCGCCGGATTCAAGGAGCCAGATGTCGTCTCGCTGGAGATCGTATTTTTTGGTTTTGAACATGCGGCGAACGGAAAAGACAACGTTGCCGTTGGGGGCGTAGGCGAAGGCGGTGACTTCCTCGTCGATGTTGGTGACGGGCTTGTCGAGGTTTTGGGCGCGGGCAGGAAGCAAGAGACAGAAAGAACTAACGCAGAGCACGCATAGGGCGCCGAGTACGCTGAGCAGAAGTGAACTGGAAGGCGAGCGCGAGATCATGGTTTCGGGTGAGGACCAGTGTACTCGCTGCAGCAGGGTTTTTCGACGGGGGTAAATTCCATAAGTTCGACCCGCGTCAGGTCAGGGTCATAAAGATTGAGCTGCCATTTCCCGTCGCGACCGATTTGGGGAGCTTGCTTGATGGCTAAGTGAAGACCGGCGTCGAGGAGTTCCCGGTCGGCAGCTTTCATATCCGCAACTCCCACCGCGATGTGATTCATCACGCCGCGGGTATGTTGATCGGCATCGGGCGGAACGTTCAACATGTATTCGATCCAACCGGTGCCGTCGGGCACTTGCATGTCCACCCAATTTGTTTGGCCGTCTTTCATTCCACCCTGCCAATAGAGGTGAAAACCGAGGATGTCTTTGTAAAAGCGATCCATAGCCGCGCGGTCGTGAACGATAAATCCGGCATGGATGATGTGCGGCCAATTGGGTATGGGCTCTTCGTAGGCGCCCGGAATCGCCAATGATGGCTGGTTGTAGTCGGGGGTCTGAACAAAGATTAGACGATGCCCTTCGGGATCGAAAACTGTGAACATGGCGCCGGAGGGCCATTTCGTCCATTTCTCAACCTTTACTTTATTTTTTTCCAAGTATTTCCTCAGGCGTTCGGCGTCGTCAGTTTTGAAAAGGACGGCGCTGAGTAGATTATCCGGCAGCGGTCCCTGGACAGGCTCGAGCACTACGGGTCCGTTTTCACCCTTGGAAAGTTTTTCGCACCAGTTGCACTTTGCGGTGTCGGTGCCCGCCTGGGCCAGGGTGCGCAAGATATCGTAGTAGAAGGCGTTTGCCTCTGGGACATTGGTGGTGAGGATGCGGACCTGGAGGATTTGAAGGATTTTGGGACGGGCGGGAGTGGAGGGAGGAGAAGAGTTTAACGCGGAGAGAAGCGGAGAGGAGACGCAGAGGGCGCAGAGAAGGAGGGGTAGGAGAGAGAAATACAGTGCGCGGATGGAGTGTTTGCTGATCATTTTATCTGGTGCTGCCGGTGGCTTTGGATCTGATTTTGCGAATTTCGTCCATTCGGGTGCGCAGACGAGCCTCAAAACCCTGGTCAGTAGGTTTGTAGTATGTGCGCGAGGAAAGGTTGTCTGGGAGGCAGGTCATGTCGGTGACTTTGTCTTCGAAATTATGGGCGTATTTGTAGCCTTGCGCGTAGCCGATATTTTTCATGAGGCCGGTGACGGCGTTGCGAAGATGGAGCGGGACGGGATCGGCTTCGGTCTTGTGCACGTCTTCGAGGATGTCGCCATAGGCGGTATAGAGCGCGTTTGATTTCGGAGCGAGAGAGAGATAGACGGCGGCTTGGGCGAGGGCGAGATTGCCTTCGGGTGCGCCGAGGAAGTCGAACGCGTCTTTGGCGGCGAGTGTGACGGCGAGGGCGCCGGGTTCGGCGAGGCCGATGTCTTCGCTGGCCATGCGCACCATGCGGCGCGCGAGATAGAGCGGATCTTCGCCGGATTCGAGCATGCGCGCAAGCCAGTAGAGAGCAGCGTCGGGATCGGAATTGCGGACGGATTTGTGCAGCGCGGAGATCAGGTTGAAATGTTCTTCGCCTGCTTTGTCGTAGCGGAGAAGTTTTCGCTGCAGCACGTCTTCTAGAAGTTCTGGAGTGATAATGTGCGGACCGGATTCGTTGGAGGGCGCGCTGCGGACGGCAAGCTCGAGCGTGTTGTAAGCGGCACGAGCGTCGCCATTCGCGAAGGAGGCGATTCGGAAGAGGATATCGTCGGGAGCGTCGATCGATTTGTTGCCGAAACCGTGTTCTTTGTCGTTCAGGGCGCGCCGGAGAAGCTCGACGATTTGCGGCGTGGTAAGCGGCTCGAGAACGTAAACCTTGGTACGGGAAAGCAGCGGCGAAATCACCTCGAAGGAAGGATTCTCGGTGGTCGCGCCGATAAAGATGATGTGGCCGGCTTCAACGTGAGGGAGAAAGGCATCCTGCTGGGCTTTGTTGAAGCGGTGAACTTCGTCGACGAAGACGATGGTGCGATGGCCGGAGCGGCATTTGTGTTCGGCGACGGCCATGACTTCCTTGATTTCCTTGATGCCGGCGAGAACGGCGCTGAAGGAAACAAATTCGGAACTGGTCAGGCGCGCGATGAGTCGCGCGAGCGTGGTTTTCCCGCAGCCAGGCGGGCCCCAGAAGAGCATGGAGCCAAGGCTGTCGTTTTCGATTTGCACGCGAAGCGATTTGCCGGGACCGAGAAGCTTTTCCTGGCCGATGAATTCATCGAGGCTGCGCGGGCGCATGCGTTCGGCGAGCGGCTGGTTGGCGGCAGGAACGTCGGGCTCGGGGGCCGGTGGCGGTAATTTTGAAAAGAGGCTCACGTTATTTAGGCGGCTGCGAACGAACAGGCGATTGGATGCCCGAGGCGGGCACAGAGTTTCTTTGACGAGCAGCTTCATAGAAAACGACGGCGGCCGCGGCGGCCGCATTCAAAGATTCGACGCCGCTGGCCATGGGAATGCGGATGCGTGCGTCGGCGCTGCGCTCGACTTCTTCGGGAAGCCCGGCGCCCTCGTTGCCGACGAGGAGTGCCACGGGCTGGCAGCAGTCGACTTCCCAAGGTGCGAGCAAAGGTTGCTCGCCGTCGCGCGATTCGTGAACGCTGGAAGCGAGCGTGCGAACGCCCGCGACCTTCAGTTGCGCGAGGAGAATGGAAAGCGACACGCCCGCGAGGATCGGAAGATGCAGAGCGGCGCCAGCGGAGGCGCGCAGCGCTTTCGGGGAGAACGGATTTGCCGTGCCGCTGATGCCGGAAGCGACGGTAGCGGCCCCAGTGGCGCCAAAAGCCGCGGCTGTACGCAGGATGGTTCCCACGTTGCCGGGATCCTGGACGCCAGCCAGGACGACGAGCAGGGGCGCGCAAGCGGAACCCGGCGCGCGCACGAAATCATCGAACGAAGTCTCACGAGGATGAACCAGCGCGGCGACGCCTTGCGGGTGCTCGGTGTCGGCAAGGCCTTCAAAGAGCCGGTCGGTAGTGCGCAGGACGGGGAAAGCCATCTCAGGCCGATCGATGAACGAAGAGAGACGTTCGTGGTGGCGTTCGCCGGACTCGCTGAAGAGCACGGCTTGCATGCGGCAGCCGGAACGGAGCGCTTCCTCGACGAGCCGCACCCCTTCGACGCCGACGAAGCCGCTCTCAGTGGGCAGGCCACCGCGCAGGGCGACGCGGAACTCCTTGAGCCAGCGATTGTCGCGGCTGGTAAGGAGCGCAGGCGCACCAGTGGGGCCGGCGTTACGAGCGGGTTTTCCGGGCGTGGCCATCTCCGTGGAGGGTAACAAATTTCTACCTGCAGAAGCTAACTCTCGGCAGGCCCTAAGATATCGCCCGAAGCGCGGTGGATTTGGTTGTCAGCAGGCTCTTATTGCGCGGGCAACAGGTGTATGGTAGCGTCGCCCAAATAAGGGCAGTGCCGACGGGCACTGCAGGGTGGCGTCACGACTGCGCCAAAGGCCAAGAAATTGCCGGCTGAACTGCTGCGCGTAAACGCGCAAACTCCGGAGGCGGACCTGCTGCGGTATGCGGCAGATTTTCTGACCCGCGGAAGTGTGATTGCGATACCCACAGATACCTTCTACGGGCTGGCGGCC
>Ga0137412_10004445_pt1 | contig 11190 bp, 9 predicted proteins | sample CZODoug2_1_16fun_FD_122160 | JGI IMG/M metagenome (GOLD analysis project Ga0137412, IMG submission 122160) | Vadose zone soil fungal communities from Angelo Coast Range Reserve, California, USA - CZODoug2_1_16fungal (Hybrid Assembly) | ecosystem: Environmental > Terrestrial > Soil > Vadose zone... | reverse complement strand
AGGTACTCGGTGAGCGCCGGGCGGAGCCCGGGTACCTCGGCGGGCCACACGTTCGGCAGGAACCACTGGGCGTCCACCTCGGGGTCACCGGTGGCGTGCTCGGCGGCCAGCGAGTACGACTCCTTCAGGTCGGCCGGCGTGGCGGTGCCCTCGGCGTAGCCGTTGGCCTCAATGCCCGGAGGTAGCCAACCTCGGCCGCCGACCCGCACCTCGTACCGCTGTTTGACCTGCTCGGGCAGCGCAAAGAACTCTCTGGCGTTCGCCCGCACCCGGTTGCGCAGCGCTCGGCTCACCCCGTGCCCGGTGATCAGCAGGAAACCAGCGGTGCGCAGCGCGTCGTCCACCTGTTCGGCCACCTCCCGGCGGCCGGCTTCGGTACCGGCGAACCAGGGCCCCAGGTCGATGCTGGGCACGTAGGCGCCGCCCCCAGTGGTGTCGCCGAGGAGCTCGGTCACCCGCGTTCACCGCCGATGTCCTCGAACCACAGGTCGGGCCGGGCGGCGATGAACTCGGTCATCAGCGCCACACAGGCCGGGTCGTCCAGGGTGGTGACCCGGACCCCGTGCTCGACCAGCCAGTCCTGCCCGCCGTAGAACGTCTGGTTCTCGCCGACGATCACTTCGCCGATACCGAACTGCCGCACCAACCCGCTGCAGTACCAGCACGGCGACAGCGTGGTCACCATGATCGTGTCGGCGTAGCCGGGCCGCCGCCCAGCGTCACGGAATGCCGCCGTCTCCGCGTGCATGGCCGGATCGTCGTCCTGGACTCGGCGGTTGTGGCCCCGTCCGAGCAGCCGCCCGGAGCGGTCGAACAGAGCCGCGCCGATCGGCACTCCGCCCTCGGCGAGGCCGGCCTTGGCCTCATCGAGGGCCACCGCGAGCAACGTTGTCGGGTCGGTGGCACTGAGCTGAACCATGGATTCATACCCTCGGTGAGCCAACCCGAGGACGCAATGGGCGATCTGCTTCGATCGGGTAAATTCGGCTGAGCATTGGCCGGCGAAGACCCGATCCAGCTCGGCTGATTTGAGCTCACAGCAAGGCCAATTGCTCACCTCCTGACGAGCTCGCGGTTCCCGGCCCGAGCACTCCCGAGGGCAGGCTGGCCTCGGCGTCGCCCGGCACCCCCTGCCGCGCGGTTTTGCGAGCTAGGCCGTGTCGGCGCAGCAGCGGCGCCACCCGCGCGCCGAGCGCCTCCCGATATCGTCGGTCGACGTAGGCGCCCCGGGCGTAGAGCCGCCGGTAGGGGTCCAACAGCTCCGGGTGTTCCCTGGCCAGCCAGCCCAGGAACCATTCCCGGGTGCCCGGCCGCAAGTGCAGGGCCAGCACCGTTGCTCCGCTGGCGCCGGCACTGGCGATCTGGCCGAGCAGGTCATCGAGCGCTTCGGCGGAGTCGGTGAGCAACGGGAGCACGGGCGCCACCATCACCCCGCAGGACAACCCGGCATCGGTGATCCGCCGCACCAACTCCAGCCGGGCCGCCGGGGTCGGCGTGCCTGGCTCCATGCTGGCCTGCAGCTCCCGATCGGACAGCGCGATCGATACGCCAAGCCCGACCGACACGTCCGAGGACACCGAGGACAGCAGCGGCAGATCCCTGGCTAACAGCGTGCCCTTGGTGAGCACGGAGAACGGCGTGCCCGACCGGGCCAGCGCGGTGATCACGCCCGGCATCAGGCGGTACCGGCCCTCCGCGCGCTGATATGGATCGGTGTTCGTGCCCATCGCCACGTGGTCGCCGCGCCATCGCGCGGAGCGCAGCTCGCGCTCCAGCACCCGAGCCACATTGACCTTCACCACGACCTGGCGGTTGAAGTCCTCACCGGCGTCGAAGTCCAGGTAGGTGTGCGTGTTCCTGGCGAAACAATTGTGGCTGACCACACCGTCGGCGATGAAGTCGCCGGTGCCGGTGGTGATGTCGTACATCGGCAGCTCGACACCGAGGGGCTCGATCGCGGCCACCTCGAGCCTGGCGCCCTCGACACGCACCTCCTCACCGTCCAGCGAACGCTTTCGACTGACCGCCGGATCCACCGCGTGGCAGAACCGCAGCCGCTCGAGCTGGCCACCGAGCAGCCGCACTCCCCCCGCGCCGTCCGCCCGGGCGGGCTCCTGCGCCCAACGGAAGCCGAGCCGCCGCAGCCCGTCACAGACCCGCCGGACAACCTCCTGGTCGGCGTGAAAGATCCGCACGACGCCCGCCGACGACTCTCCCTCCGCGTCGAACACCCCGGCCAGGAAACCGCGGTACCAGTCGTCGTCCGGCGCGGTCGGCCACCTGGCGAGCAGGCCGGCGGCCGGCGACCCGGCGCTGGACCAGGATTCGATCGAGGCGCCCGGGGCCGCGCCCACGGCGGCTAGTTCGTCGGTGCGCACGCCGTGTGAGGCGAGGAAGCGCCGGGTGCGCCGCAGCGCCTCCAGATCGACCACGGCCAGCCGGAACCGGGGCACCGCGCCGAGCACCCGGCCGCTGCGATAGCCGCCCCTGGCACCGATCGGGCCACCGCCGCGGACCATTCCGCACAGGTAGCCCCGCCGATAGGACTCGCCGTCCTCCGGGCCGCGGGCGAACCGACCGGTGCCGAGAAGCGTGTCCCCCACGGACAGGTGTGGCCGCCCGGCCCAGCCGTGCCCCGGGGCCACATGTCGCCACCCGCGACCGGTCAGAAAGCGGTGCTCCCCGCTGCCAACCAGCTCCGTGCCGTCGGCCAGGACCAGGCGGTAGGCGGGCTTCATCGTCGACCAGTGCGCGAGCACCGTGGTCCGCACGTACCGCCGGTGCCTCCCCCGCCCCCGGGTGCCGTAGATCTCGTCGCCGACCCGCAGCCGGCCCAGCTGCCTCGGCCGCCCATCGGCCAGCAGCACCGGCGTATCGCCGACCAGGCAGTAGGTGCACGCGTGGCTGCAGCCCCGGTACGGGTTCACCGTCCAGTTGAACGGCAGCGGGCCGCCCGGCACCTTGTTCAGCGCCGAGCGGGCCTCCACCTCGTGGAACACGATCCCGGCGAACTCCGGCGCCCGCACGGTACGCAGCAGCCCGCGCATGCCGGGGAGCACCGCGTCCGCTCCGACGCCGTCGTCCAGTACTTCTTGGCTACCCCATCGCACCGGTATAGTCGAACATATGTTCGAGCAAATGGCAAATCTCGAACCCCGCAACGTTCGCGTGGGGACGATCCGTTCCGGCGTCACGTCAGCAACCGCGTCAAACCCCGCGGCGCCTAACGATCGTGTTCTCGATACTGGCCATGTGAGCACTGACGCCGAGCAGGCGCTGAGGCGGGCCGAGGCGCATCAACGTCGCGTCGGTTTCGGCGACCGCGCTGCCAGCATCGCGGTCCTCGCCGCTGAACGTGCACTTGCGAAGGCGCGCGGTGAGCCCTACGCGGACACGGTCGACCTCGGCGTTTGGTGGAGTGCGGGCGCACCCATACCGCACGTTGTCTCCAACGGATCTCGAGCGATCCTGCTGTGCTACGCCGGGGAGGTCGATCCCGACTGGGATGGCACATATATGACCGTAGTGTCGGCAGCGGATTCCGCTGAGGTCACCTTCGTGGAGATCGTCTTTGAGAGTTGCGCTTCTATCCGGTTCGGCGCACCGAACGACGAAGCCCTCGGCGGCCATCCCCTCTCCGGGCGCGGCCTGGACGGATACGGGGCGCACGTCGTGCACAATTCGACCTGGCTAGAAGAGCACATCCGAATCAACTCAGTGCACGAGCAGCACAACGAGCATGGCTGGCGAACGCTCACGCACTACTTCCTGGTATTCCACGACGAGATGTTCGAAGCCCTCGCTGGCACCGTCGCGGCCCGCCTCGTCCAGGGCACCATGTCCAGCCTCCTTGCCCACGCGGCTGAACGCCTCACCCTTGCCTAGTCACCGGAGCCATCGAGTCAAACCCTCAGAAGGTCAAACTGTGCCAACTTTGTGACCGTGCTCCGATAGGCCGGCGGACGACCCCCAACCATCAGCTGGGTTGGACCGGGAGCGTGATGCTGGAGGTGTGCCGGATCTCGTGGTCGGTCGGGGTCAGCGTGGTCGCTTGGCCGAGGGATTCTCCGGTGCCGGTGTTGCGGGCGAAGCGCGGGAACGAGCCGCCGGAGATCTGCAGCCGCAGTCGGTGGCCGGGGTGAAACCGGTATGCGGTCGGCCAGAGCTGGACGGGCACGGTGTGGGTCGCGTCCGCGTCGGCCGGGAAGGCCTCCGGGGTGATCCGTTGCAGGCCGTCGCAGACGTTCATCGAGCGCCCGCTGGGGTCGACGTCGCAGAGTCGGACGAACACGTCCGCGTGACCGGTGCTGGTGCGCAGCCGGATCGTCGCGGACACCGGCCCGATCAGCTCCAGCGGCTCGCGCAGCACCGTGCTGGTGTAGCTGAGCACGTCGGTCCTGGCCTCGAGCGCGGTGTTGTCCTTGCGGCCGCCGGTCTTGGGGTCGAGCAGCGGCCCGCCGACCGTGGGCGTGGGGTTCGCCGGGTCGTAGCGGAAGCGGTCCGCGCCGTCGCCGGGCGGGCTGGGCGCCAGGCCGCGATCCGGCTGGAGGTACCAGGTGCTCAGCGTGGTGCCAAGCGGTGGCCATTCGGGGTACTCGCGCCACTGTTCGGCGCCCTGAACGTAGAGCCGGACCGGTTGCTCCCGCAGCGCGGTGTGGTCGCCGGTGACGTGCGCCCGGAACCAGACCAGCGACTCGCGCACGGCGGCGGCGAACATGTCGAAGGAGACGTGCAGCCAGGGGCCGATAGTCAGTTGGGCGTTGCGGCCGGCGGCGCGCATGGCGGCGTAGTCGTCGAGCTGGCCGAGCAGCAGCACGTCGTGCCAACCGCCGAACAGCAGGGTCGGCGCGGTGATCTGACCGATCCGGTCCCGATGTTCGCGCTCGGGTCCCCAGTACGGGTCGTCGGGCCGCTCGGTGACCAGCCATTTCTGGAACCAGTCGACCTGTCGCCCGGTGCCGAGGGTGTCCACCTCGGCGAGCGGCAGATGTGTCATGGCGCGGCGGGCGCGCTTGTCGCCGAGCAACTCGAGGATGTCGGCCTTCAGCGGGTTGCTGCCCTCCAGGGTGACCATCCGCGCGGTCCAGGCCAGCAGCCCAGCCAACTCGAACGTGCCCCCGTAGTACCAGTTGTCCCGGAAACCGGAGGTGGTGATCATCGGAACCAATGCGGTGATCCGGTCGCCGGCATCGGGGGCCAGCGCCAACTGGACGTGCCCGAGGTAGCTGGGGCCGAACATCAGCACCTTGCCGTTGTGCCAGGCCTGCTCCTCGACCCAGTCGAGGGTGGCCAGCCCGTCCTTGCGGTCGTCCAGGAACGGGTCGAACACCCCGCCGGCTCCGTCGGTGCCTCGGCAGGTCGCCACCACGACGATGTAGCCACGTTCAGCGAAGGTGCGACAGGTCAGCCGGCTGACCATGCCGCGACGCCCGTACGGGGTGCGGATCAGGATCGTCGGGGCCCGCGGCACCCGGCGCGGCTGGTACACGTCGGCGAGCAGCTCGACGCCGTCGGGTGTCGGTATCCGCAGCCCCCGGGCGACCGCGACACTACGGGTCACCGTCGGCGGCAGGTGCCAGATCCGCTCAACAATGCGACTCTGCAGGCTCACCGCAAGACCTGCTCTTCGTCTCGCACCCGGGCTAGCGCGACGGTGTCGCCGGTGCGGATGGTTCCGGCGCGGGTGGTGGTGGCGTAGGCGCCGGCGCAGGGGTACTTACCCACATCGCGGAGGGCGAGCCGGTTGTTCTTCACGATCGTGCGCAGCACCCCCGGGTCGGCCGACAGCTCCTCCTGGGCCAGCGTCGTCATCACGCAGCGTGGCGTGGGCAGCGGCACGGCGAACTCCACCTCGTCGCCGATGTGCAGGGCGGAGCCGACCCAGGTGTTCTCCGCGAACCCCGTTGCGGAGGTCTCGATGATCAGGTTCATCCGGAACCGGCGGAAATCGAAGTCGCTGTCCGGCGCCAGGCCGGCGAGGTGGTTCAGGGTGGAGGTGGTCAGGATGCTGACCGGGAACAGGTCCATGAACGAGCCTTCCGGGATCGCCGACGGCCATCCCAGCAGGGCGAACAACGCCGAGCCCAGCTTCATCTCCACCAGCACGTCCCGCTCGCCGGCGGGGTTCAGCCGCTCGATGTCCGGGTGGTATTCGTCGATGGTGTAGTCGGCCGGGGCCAGCCGCGCCAGGTGCACCTCGCGGCCGAAGAAGCGGGACAGCGCGGCGTCGACATCGGCGTCGTCACTGCGTAGCGAGGTGCCGTCGGCGAGATCGATCCGCACCGGCGGGAGTGGCTGCCCGGCCTGGGGCGGCCGCGGGTAGTGGGCTCGGCAGCCGAACAGGTCGGGCCACAGCCGGGGGTGCTTGGCGCTGACCACCTTGCCGGTCTGCCGGTCGATCAGGGCGTACGCGCGGTCACCGGCGATGCCTACCTCGGTGGCCGGGGCGGCGTCGACGCGTTCGCCGAGCATCGACTTCACCGGGAACCGCCAGAGATCCACGATCGTGCCAACGCGCTCGATACCCATGCTGTTCTCCCGGTGAGTCGGTCCGCCTCAGGTGGCGATGGTGATTCGTCTCTGGCTGATGTCGTCGAGCCAGTAGGCACGGTCCGGCTCGACGATGAGCAGTTCCTCGAACTTCGCCCCGAACCCGCCGGCGCACCCAATCCCTGCGCGTGCCGGAAACCGGCCACATCCGCCGCGGTCGGGGTGCGGTGCGACGCGGTCCGCCGCTTCGACAGCGACTCCTCGAGTCGGTGGCTGGTCGACATCATGACCTCTTGTTTCGGCTGATCTTTGCGCTGTGCGGGAGTCCGGCGGGACCGGGCCGCCGCACCTTCAATTTTGCGGAGCCTCACTCTATAATCAGAAGCAGATTCTGATAATGTATGCCCATGCTGCTCCCCTTGGCTACTGACTTGTCCCGACCGGCGGGTCGGCCGACCCGCACGCGGTTGCGCTGGGCCGGCCAGCCCGCACCCGACGACTGCTGAGCCACCTAGCCTGGAAAACGAACGACCGAAACCGATGGGGAGAGCATGGCAACGGCTGAATCGAAGAGCTCGCCGCGCCAGGATCGGCGCAAGGCCCGCACCCGGGCCCGCATCCTGGACGCCGCCGAGGAGTTCTTCGCCTCCTCCGATCCCGAATCGGCCACGATCGCCCGCATCGCCGAGGCCGCTGATGTGGCCGTCGCGACCGTCTACCAGCACTTTGTCGGCAAGGACGACCTGCACCTGGCCGTGGTCGAACGCGCCCTGGAACACAACGAACGCCAGGTGCTCGCCGCGTACAACTCCGAGCAGCCCCCAGTGCTCAAACTCATCGACGCCGCCGGCGCCTACCTGCACTTCTACCTCGAATCACCACAGCTGTTCCGAGTCATCGCACTGCGCCAAGGCCGAGTCAGCGAAGAATCCACCGACAGCCCGGTCGCGGTGATCATGGCCGAACGTGTCGACCGGATGACCCAAGCCCTCGCCCGCGTCATCACAGAAGCGATCGACGACGGTTCGCTGCGCCCCGTCGCACCCCTGGACACCGCCCGATTCCTATGGGGAGCGTTCAACGGCGTCATCGGCCTCGCACTGCGCCCTGACCGTCTCAGGCTGGACGAACACGAGATGCGCACGGCGCTGGCCCAAGGCATCGAGGTCATTTTCGACGGACTGGTCGGCGATGGACTGCGCGGCGCGGACGGCCGGCTCGCGGCCGAGCTCCGCCACCGCCTACACACCTCGCTCGGCGACAACCCCAGATAGTCAGTGGCCGGCCGCCGCCGGTAGCGCGACGTCGGTCAGGCGCTCGGCCTCGTCCCACAGCCGACGGGCCAGCTCGGCGTCTCGGGCGCGCTTGACGATGGTGGCGGGCGCGGTCGGGCCGACCAGGCCGAAGCGGCCGCTGGGGCCGTAGTAGCCGCCGTTGACCGCGGCGGGGTCGGTCGCGGCGAACAGCAGCGGCTCAACCCCCTGCTCGACAGCCTGGGAGGGCAGCAGCACACTCAGCCGCTTCATCACGGCGGCGTTCAGCCGGTACAGCGGCTCATGCCGGCGCGCGTCGGCGCCGAGTACAGGTCCGGAGGTCTGCAGGTTGGTCCGAGTGAACCCGGGGTGGGCGGCGATGCTGCGCAGCGCCCATCCACGCTCGGTGGCGATCCGGGCCAGCTGCTGGGCCGCCACCAGGTCTGCCAGCTTGGACTGCGCGTAGGAGAACGTAGGGCTGTACCGGTGCTCGGACTGCAGGTCGTCGAAGCGCAGCCGCCCATAGTTCGCCGTTCCGCTGCTCATCATGACGACCCTGGGCGCGGTCGCGGCGAGCAGCCTGGGCAGCAGCCGCAGGGTCAGCGCGAACGGTCCCAGGAAGTTGCTGCCGAACTGCAGCTCGAAACCGTCCGCCGTAGTCATCCGGACCTGCGGGGACATCACCCCGGCGTTGTTGACCAGCAGGTCGAGCGGGGCGCCCTGGTCGGCCAGGTCGGCGGCGAGACCGTCGGCGAAGGCGCGCACAGAGGCCAGGTCGGCGAGGTCGAGGTGGCGCACCTCGAGCTGGGCGTCCGGGTGCGACGCGAGGATCTCCGCGCGCGCCTGCTCACCCTTGGCGACGGTGCGCACGGCCATCACCACCCGCGCCCCGGCGGCCGCCAGGCGCGCGGCGGCTTCCTTGCCCGTTCCGCTGTTGGCTCCGGTGACCACAGCCAGCCGACCGCTCTGGTCAGGAACGTCATACATGTGGAACTCCTCGCGACTCGTACAGACCGTCGGTCTGTTATCTCCATCGAAGTTAGCAGACCATCGGTCTATAAACAAGCGACCGCCGGTCTGTAAACTGTCACGATGACCTTCCAGCGCGCCCGCAGCGAGGAGCAGCGGCAGGTGCGCCGTCAGGCGATTCTCGACACGGCCGCCGCGATGCTCGTCGAGATGCCGGTCGCGCAGCTGCGCCTCAACGAGCTGAGCCGACGGGCCGGCCTGGCCAAGTCGAACGTGCTGCGCTACTTCGAGTCGCGCGAGGCGGTCCTGCTCGAATTGCTGGACATCGAGTTCCGGGAATGGCTGGCCGCGCTGCCCGACGAACTGGCCGACGGGGTCGATGCCACCGCCGACACGCCGGCTCGCAGGGAGCAGCTGGCCCAGGTGATCGCGCGCTCCCTGGCCACCCGGCCGGTGCTGTGCGACCTGGTCAGCGCGCAGGCCGCGGTGCTGGAGCGCAACGTTTCCTCGGCGGTCGCGGTCCGGTTCAAGCGCGCCGCGGTGGCGAACGTCAGCGCCCTCGCCGACGCGGTCCTGGCCCAGCTGAGCGAGCTCGGCGAGGTCGGCGCGGAGCGTTTCGCCGCGCTCGCGATGCTGGTCGCGGGAGCGGTGTGGACAAACGCGCAGCCGTCGGCGGCCATGCTCGCCGCCTACCAGGCCGACCCCGCGCTGGCCGCGCTGCGCATGGACGTCACCGAGACGGTGCGCGAGGTCCTTGCGACGATCCTGGCCGGACTGCTGGTTCGCCCCCCTGGCGATCTGCTCGGACTCTGCGCGGACGTCGAGCATCCGGATCAAGGCCAGGCCTGACTCCTCGGCCGGCACCTGGCGGGACGAGAACGCAGCCAAACCAACCGGCTTCGCTAGGGGGCCCGGCGGCCCTCAGCCGGGGGTTGCGAGGATGCCGGGATGGGACGCCACGATCGCGACGACCGGGCCGAGACTCCGGCGCCGTCGCGATCGGGGCCGGGCGTGCCGCGGCGCCCGCCGGTCCAACCACCCCGGCCACCCCCGCCGCCCCGTCCCGCCGAGCACCTCGCCACCGAGCACCGACCCGCCGGACACCACCCTGAGCAGCCGAACTTCGAACCCCGTCCGGCGCCGCTGTTCGACTCCACCGCGCCACCCGAGCTACTCGTCTCGCGTGAACCGCTGCGGCTGCCCTGGCCGCCGACAACAACGCCCACTCCCCCATCGACGGCGCCCGGCAACGGCCACGCACCCGCCCAGGCACCGGGCCACGGCCAGGAAGCCGGTCACGAACACGGCCACGAACACGGGCACGAACACGGGCACGGTCATGGGCACGGGTTCGGGGCGGCCGCGCCGGCCAGCCGCCGGGTGCGGCTGCTGCTCGCCATTCTGCTGGTGCCGTGCGCGGTGGCCAGCGTCGTCGGAGTGCTGCTGCTCTACCCGTTCAGCGGCGCCCCGAGCGCTCCCGGGGCCGGCGGCCCGCAGGTCAACGCGCTGGTGGGCGCGGTCACCCCGGCCGACTGTTCGCAATCCTCGGCCGGCCAGCCCGCCCCCAACCAGCCGGGCGGCCAGGCGGCACCCAGCCAGGCGGCACCCAGCCAGGCGGGCGGCCAGGCCGGGCCTGGGCAAATCGACAACGGCGCGACCGGCTGCGTGGCGCTCAGCTTGCTGATGAGCAACGGCCCGGCTGCCGGCAAGGGCATCGTCAGCGTGGTTCCGGTGGAGCCGACCACGCCGACCTACACCGAGGGCGACAAGGTGGTGCTGGCCTACTCCGGCGGGGACCCCACCGATACCTCGTCCTACCAGGTGGTGGACTTCCAGCGCGGGGTCTCGCTGTGGCTGCTCGGGCTGCTGTTCGCCGCCGCGGTGATACTGCTCGGCCGCTGGAAGGGCGTGGCCGCGCTGATCGCGCTGGCCGCCAGCTTCGTCGTGCTGATCGGCTTCATGCTGCCCGCGATCCTGGCGGGTCGAGCACCGCTCGAGGTCGCCCTCGTCGGCTCCTGCCTGATCATGTTCGCGGTGCTCTACATCAGCTACGGGATCTCCGCGCAGACCTCCACGGCGGTCCTCGGCACCTTGGTCAGCCTCGGCTTGATCGGGCTGCTGAGCTGGGCGTTCACCGCCGCCGCCCAGCTCACCGGGCTGGACGACCCGACGCAGAACCTGATCGCCGCGCTGGGCGGGGCCGCCCACCTCGACCCTCGTGGGCTGCTGCTGGCCGGCTTCGTGATCGGCGCGCTGGGCGTGCTGGACGACGTCACGGTCACCCAGACCAGCGCGGTGTGGGAACTGCGCCGGGTCAACGCCTCGCTGAGCGCGGGTGAGCTGTTCGCCTCGGCCATGCGGATCGGCCGCGACCACATCTCCTCGGCGGTGAACACCCTGGTGCTGGCCTACGCCGGCGCGGCGCTGCCGCTGATGCTGTTCTTCACCGTGTCCGGCAAGTCGCTCGGGCAGTCGATCA
>Ga0137412_10004444_pt1 | contig 11192 bp, 12 predicted proteins | sample CZODoug2_1_16fun_FD_122160 | JGI IMG/M metagenome (GOLD analysis project Ga0137412, IMG submission 122160) | Vadose zone soil fungal communities from Angelo Coast Range Reserve, California, USA - CZODoug2_1_16fungal (Hybrid Assembly) | ecosystem: Environmental > Terrestrial > Soil > Vadose zone... | reverse complement strand
TGAAAAAAGACTTTAGCATAATTGGTTAATGCACCTCGCTCATAATGGGTTAGATAAGGGTTCAAGTCCCTTAGGTCTTAGTCCTAAGTCTTAAATTTATTTTATAAAGCGCAACCTAAAAGGCTATAGATTAAAATATATAATAAATTAAAATTTTCAATTTCAAACTAAAAAATTTTATTATATGAAGTTGAAAAATATTAATTAAGAAATATATTAATCAATTTTAATTTTAAAAACTTAGCATATGATTCTTACAAAGTATAAGAAAAGGCTGTAATAAAAAGTAAATTTAATATATCCATATTCTAAAAAACTAAAAAATAAAATTATTTTTTTAAGTTCCCTGCTATTCTTAAATGCTGCTATTTATTTAATATTTATAAGCTTAAATTTTATAAGAATCAGTTATATTATTGTATATATTGGTGCTATTACAGTATTGTTCTTATTTGTAATTATGATGATAAATGTAAATATATTGGATATAGCACAAAAAATATAAATCATAATTAAAAATAATAAAAATTTTTGTCAATTTCTTTAAAAAAATCAGATGACTAATAAGTTCTATTTAACTTACTTTGGTCTTTTTCTTAATTTTAATTAAAATTAAATTATATTTATATTTATAATATAAATATTTTCTTTTTTCCTTGCCACTGCATGTCTTCGAAGCACGGCAGCTACTTAAAACAAAAATAATATGTTATTCCTTGCCACTGAAGCTTGATTTTGTTCTTTGTTGTGATACTATGATACCAAAACAAAATTTAAGAATAATAGAATTATTCAATCAAATAAAGAAAACAAAGCAACAGGTCAATCATTAATATTAAAATTTGCAATTTTCTTCCTTCGATCCTTAAGGACTTAAGGAAAAGGAAGACTTTTTTTTAAATAATCTAATGAGTAGAAATAGGAATAAAGAACAATGAACTTTGTTTAATTAATTATTCTTAATTAAGGAAAAATAAACCTCAACCAATAATACAAAGATAGTTATAATTAATCTAGTGAACTTTAAAATTTTGATAAAATTATCAGTTATTTTCAACTAATATAGTATTAGTAATTAATAATTAGCATTATTAAATTATAATCTTAATCTAATCTAATCTAACTAACATAAATTAGTCTGTAGAATTTCAGTAATAAACTGAAATTCTATTTATTGTTCGTAATAACAAATAACAATTTAATAACAAAAAGTACAGCCTTATGTACTTTTTATATAAATTTTATTCGAAGATTCTTTTTTAATTCATAATAATGCATATATTTAAATCATCCTTTTTTGTCTCTTGAACGAGGTTTGAAGAATGAATTGTTTTTTTTTTGATACAAGACAGATTAAATTACAACTTCAAGCCAATCTGGTTAATACCTCCTTTTTTAGGTTATTAAGACAAAACTGTTCTTGTTATTTAAGAAGAGAAAATTTAATTAAAAGGGAGAAGAGATAATAATGCTTTGGCTAGGCTTCCTGAATAATTTAATCTTGATATTTTTGTTCTTAACAATAAAAATTTTTTGGTGGTAGAAGATAACCAGACACCTTCTACTATTGGCTTGGTATCCAAAATGTTTTCATGCAAAACAAATCTCTAGAAGGATCGAAGGTTCGAAGGTTCGAAGATAGAAGTCGAAGAAAAATCTTAAATATATAAATTTTAATATATAGCAGAGATAAAAGAATCTTAGGAGAAAAAAATTTATGATAATTTTATCAAAAAAATTTTACCCTTTTTCTTTTTCATTTTTCTCTTAAAAATGGAAGCGTTCAGGGATTGGTATTAAATTACCCTTTTTCTTCATTACTATGAATATTACTAATTTTTTTTTAGAATTCTTAATTGTTTTTTCTATTTTCGCTTGCTTAACTGTTACAACTTCAACTAATCCTATTATTGCTATAATATACTTAATAGGAGTATTCTTAAGTGCTGCTATTTATTTAATATTTATAGGGTTAAACTTTATAGGAATCAGTTATATTATTGTATATATTGGTGCTATTACAGTATTGTTCTTATTTGTAATTATGATGATAAATATAGATATATTGGATATTGTTGAGGTTGGACCGGAATATGCTAAAAATTTACCATTAGCTTTTAGCATTTCTATTTTGTTTATTTCTTTATTTATTTTTTTAATTCCTCTCTTTTTATCACAAAATACAAGTTTATCTTCAGGATTTAACATTATTAATTTAGGTTCAATATTAGGTTTAAACTCATTATTTTTTGGTAGTGATACTTCTTCTCAATTATTAAACTTTGGAGGATTGGATTATTCTCTTATAGGACATGGTGCTGATCAATTAGGAGTATCTTTAAATAGCTTAAATATGATAACACCTGAGTCTTCATTAATATCTACATTACAAATAGGTATATTAGGTGAGTCTTTATATACTAATTTTAGTCTTCCTTTAATTTTAAGTAGTATTATTCTATTATTAGCTTTAGTTACACCAATCATTTTAAGTAGAAATAATAGCACTCATAATTAATTTATAAAATAGAGAGTTTAACACTGTGCTAGGTGCGGCCGGTAGCTATAATCACCAGACCAAAGCATATTTCCTTTCCTTTTTTAATTTTATTCTAAATCAAGCTATTACTTAAAATTAATAAAAAAATTGTTTTTAATCCAGTTCATCTTTTTTAATTATATTGTTCAAAATTCAGGTTTGTATTTATAATAATTTTACAATAAAATAAAAGAGGTTATATAATGAACAAGTGTAATATTTTATTATGTTTTTATCTAATTGTGGTGGAAAACCAGCCTAATTAATATAAAAATTTATAATTATCAAAACTAAAATTTTATTTATTGTTAATAAGAATAATCTATAATAAAATAAATAAATCTTTTTATTAACAAACTTAAAATTTAACTAAATTAAATTTAAATAATAATTAAGGAAAATAGATATGTTCCTTTTTTTAGTTAAAATTTAAATTAGTGGTCTTCTTGATTTATAAAAAACAATATAAAAAAAAATATAAAAAGGAGTGCTTTGTCCTTTCATTTTTATGGATTGATAAAAGACAAGAAAATGAAATTACAAAGGCTTTTCAATTAGTAAATTGTGTAAGCGATATAAATTTTATAAAATAAAAATGTTAAAAATATTATATTTAATTTTAGAAGTATTAGTAGTTATTGTGCCCGTTTTATTAGCCGTCGCTTTTATGACTATCATAGAAAGGAAAGCCTTAGCTAGTTTTCAAAGAAGGGTAGGTCCTAATACAGTAGGATATTATGGTGTGCTTCAACCATTTAGTGATGCCTTAAAATTAATTCTAAAAGAACCTGTTATACCTTCACAATCAAATAAAGTTCTTTTTTATTTGGCTCCTGTTATAACTTTATTTTTTAGTTTATTAGGTTGGGCGGTTATTCCATTTGGTGAAGGTTTAGCTCTTTCGGATTTTTCAATGGGTGTACTTTACACTTTAACTTTATCTTCTTTAGGAATTTACGGTATTTTATTTGCTGGTTGAAGTGCCAACTCTAAATATGCTTTTCTAGGTTCTTTAAGATCTACTGCTGCCATGATATCCTATGAACTTATTTTAAGTTCAGCTGTAATTATAGTAATTATGTTAACAGGATCTTTTAATTATACAAGTATAATAGAAAGTCAACAATCAATATGATTTATAGTACCTTTAGCACCTATTTTTATGCTTTTCTTTATTTCTATTTTAGCTGAAACTTCTAGAGTACCATTTGATTTACAAGAGGCTGAATCAGAATTAGTTGCTGGTTTCTTTGTTGAGCATTCTTCTATAATTTTTGTTTTCTTTTTTTTAAGTGAATACTCAAGTATTGTTTTATTTAGTACTATAACTCCTATATTATTTCTTGGCGGCTACTCCTTACCTGAATTATTTATTAATAATTCTATTATTAATTTACAGTCTATTATTTTAGGTTTAAAATGTTGTATTTTTTGTTTTTTATTTGTATGATTTAGAGCAACTTTACCTCGTATCCGGTTCGACCATCTTATTACATTTTGTTGGGTTAATTTACTACCAATTACAATGGCTTTTATTGTATTAGTTCCTTGTATTTTATTTGCTTTTGACCTTACACCTATAAATTATGCTTCTATTTTTAATGATAATTCTATACAACAGATTAACTATTAACTTATAAAAATTTAATATACTAAATTTAAATTAAAAACAAAAAGTTAGAGTCTATTTAATAAATCTTGTTTATATGATTCTTTAACAAAATAAAAATTATTCCACTATCTTTTTACTTTTATTAGTAGATGGGTGGAAATAATAGGACTATACGTTTATTTTAAATTTTTTTTCAAGAATAACCCCTTTTTTTCCATTTCCGATCCGTTTAAAAAACATCTTATTCCCAGCCCAATTTTTCTCTACCATTAAATTTGAAAAAACAAAAACTGGTTCTTCTGTTTACTTCTGGTTATAATAAAAAATTTTACTTTTTTTAGGCTGATTTAGCTTAGCCTAACAACTTTATATTATTATTAAATTTTAAATTTAAATTAATTTAAATCCCTTCTGTTAAATTTTTATAAATAAATTATTTATATTTATTTAATATATTAAATTATAAAAGTTTACCGTCCTCTCTAGGAATCATAAATTGTTTATTCCGCTTCCTTTTCTTTTTCATTCCTTAGTTTAACTAATCTAAAAGACAAGGATAAGGACAAAGACAGTATATTTATACTTTATAAATATAATTAATTATAATAGAGCTAGTTATATCAAATTATATTTTTTGTTCAGAAAAAAAGGGTAGATTTTCCTTCTTCCTATCCTTTTTTTTTCTTTTCCTAAATCTTAAAAAAACAAAAATAGGTAAAAGGAAGAGAAAAATTTCGCAATAGAACAAAAAATTTAAGTTTTATTTTAGGTTTGATGTGTATTTATTTAGATATTATAGCCTATTTTTTTTAATCTCTTTTAATTTTCCCTACTGGTCTTAATAAAAATAATAAAAAAAGAATAAAAGCAAGCATGCTCTTGTCCTTTAGTTCTTTTGCGGATGGATAAAGTGGATACAGACAAAAGAAGTTATTAAAAAAAGTATAAGCCAGATAAATTAAAATTTATATACATAAAAATAGTAAGTTTAATTAATGAAATATTTAAATAAAATAAAAAAATCAATTATCGCTTAAAATAGCGTACTATATTTTTACTGATTAAAAATGATTTTAATTATAATTGGTTCAGTTTCCACAGGACTATTCCTAGGATTTTCAAACAATATTTTACAATTAGATGCTCCTACACCTTGGCAAATAGGTTTCCAAGATGGAGCAAGCCCCGGTTTTGAGGGTATAGTTACTTTACATGATTCAATCATGTTTTATTTAATCTGAATACTAGTTTCAGTATTCTGAGTTTTAATGTCATTGTTAAGTTATTTTAGTTCTAATAAATCAACATTAGTCTATAAATACTTAAATCACGGTATTCTAATGTGCCCTTTTCAAGTTTTTAATATTATTTTATATTTATTAATTAATTCTACTAAAACTAATTCTCTTCGCTTCGATCCTTATCGTTAGGCTTCGAATGGAAGGAAGACAGAAAATTAATTCTAATTTATTTTAAAACATTCTCAATTTTCTTATTTTAATCCTTTTACCATTAAAATTAAAATTGTATCTTATCCTATAAGATTGTATTAAAATACAGCAAACAATTCTGAGTCTAATGGTAATGATTTAATTAAAAAAGCAATGCAATATCAGATACAAACTTAGCCCAAGCTGTAAGTTATTCAACAGAAAGTTCCAATAATATAAAACCAGTAAAATTTTATGAAAATGCTTATCAAATGAAGTCTTTAATTTTAAAAGAAAATAAAAGATTCTCAGGTGTTTAATAAATGAACAAGTAAAATAAATAATAATCTTTATGTTGGAAGCTCTATTGAACTGTCAAATCGTTTTACAAGATACTTTAATAGATCTTATTTAAAAAGTAAGAATTATGTTATATCTAAAGCTTTATTAAAATATGGTTATGAAAAATTTAGCCTTGAAATTCTAGAGTATTGCGACGCTTCAATTGTACTCAAAAGAGAACAATACTATTTAGATTTATTTAATCCGATCTATAATATAGCTAAAACAGCAGGTTCATCGCTTGGTATTAAACGTTCTGATGGGACTAAACTTAAATTAGTAAATCATTTAAAGGTGTATATATTGGAAATAAGAGTAAGTTATTAGGTAATAGTATAGACAATGGTACTCGAAATAAAATGAGTATATAAAAATCTGGTGCTAATAATCCTTTGTATGGAAAAACTCATAAATAATCTACAAAAAAAATTTTTAATGAGTTTAGCCAAAAAAGGTAAAACTTTAAGTGCTAATACCAAAATTTTAATCTCTAGATCATTAGGTAAGCAAGTATATTTATATGAGTTAGTTTCTCTTCCCTTCCTTTTCTTTAATTAAAAGTTTTAATTCTGGTCTGGTAGAGAGAGAGAGGCTGCCAGATATTTTAATCCTAGTAATACTCCTATTTTAAATTGTCTAAAAACTGGTAAATTATATAAGAAAGTATAAGTTTTCTTTTAATAAATTAGATTAAATAAAAAAAAATATAGTAGTAAATTAAAATGTAAAAAAAAATAAAAATTTAAAATAGAATTTCACTAAATGCTGGGAAGTTATAAATCTTTTAGTATTAAAAGTTTTTAATTAAAAACTAAAAATTTAATTATAACTATCAGCAAGGAAATTAGTCTATATCAAATTAACTTTAACTTTCTTTGAAGATTAATTTATGTTAAAAGTAAACAAGAAAAATATTTTTAATATTTAAATACAGATTAAAATTTTCTTCATCGACTGTACGTGAATAATTTTTTAGAATATAAATTAAAAATAAAGTCAAAATATTATTTTCTATGTTTATTTTTATGACTTAATCATAATTAAATTTTCTTCCTTCCCTTCTTCGAAGCCCTAAGAATAAGGCTTCGAAGATCGAAGCGAAGAATTAATACATAGAAAAAAAAGAAAAGAAGAAAAATGACATTAATAGAATTAATATGAACTATTAGTCCTGCTTTAGTTCTTATTGCTATCGCTTTTCCCTCATTTAAATTACTTTATACTTTAGACGAAGTTATTGACCCCGCTTTAACAGTTAAAGTAACAGGTCATCAATGGTATTGATCTTATGAATATTCAGATATGTTAACTGAGAGCGGTGAAGCTATAGAGTTCGATAGTTATATGATTCCTGAATCAGATTTAGAAATAGGTCAACTTAGATTGCTTGATGTTGATCAAAGATTGGTTGTGCCTGTTGATACCCACGTTAGATATATTGTAACAGGTGCAGATGTTATCCATAATTTTGGTGTTCCTTCTCTGGGTATTAAAGTTGATTGTACACCAGGTAGATTAAATCAGGTCTCAGCTCTTATTGAAAGAGAAGGTGTATTTTACGGTCAATGTTCCGAAATCTGCGGTGTTTGGCATGGATTTATGCCTATATCAATAGAAGCAGTTTCAGTCCAGAAATTTTTTTCTTGGATTGACAGCTTTCAAAATTAATTCTAAATTTATCTAACAAAATATATTATTAAGTATAGCTGCGAATGTTAATGTTAAAAAAATTTTTTAATAAAAAAAGGATTTCTACTATTTCAAATACTAATCTTAAATTTAATTTCTTAGATAAAATTAAAACATTAAAAAATAACATGAATAAAAGCAGAAATATTAAAAAATAGTATAAAGATTTAATAAGTTATTCAGTCCTTTAAGCTAAATTTATTTTTATAATTATAAAAAAAAGAAGTTTAAAGAAAAATTTTTCAAAACAATCCCCTTAATAAAAAATTTTAATAAATCTTTAAATTTCGATTTTCTTTCCAAATAAATTGCCTTTTTCATTCTAAATTTTTCTTAATCTGAAAAGAAAAGTGGTTAAGTCTGAAAATGAAAAATATCAAAGAGGGTAAAAAATTTTCTACTTTAAATTATTCAAAAGTTTGTTTAATTTGAGAATACTACATAATTAAATTTCACTGTCTTCGAAGTTCGAAGCGAAGAAATTTAATTATAAGTAGTTTAGAGGTATGTTGTAATATAAATAGTTTAAATATTTTAGTTACAAGTTTTTATATTTTATATTATTTAATAGCATATTTATACTGTCTAAATTGTAAAATTAAAAATTTTCATTTCTCAACAATATAGCTATTTAAAATATTAAAATAAAATAATCATTTAAAAATAAAATAAAATTGAAATATTAAAATTTAAATAAGGTTTTACTCGAATAAAAATTTAAGTTAAATTTACCCCAAACAAAAAAAAATCTTCTTAACTTGAAGTAAAAGAAAGTTACAAAAAAGTAACAAAAACAAAATATAATTTACCCAATGTTTAATTAGGTATTAAAATTTCAAATAAACAAAAAAATTTAAAAATAAAAACCATAGTAACTTGTAGTAACAAGTTTTTTGTTTAAATTTAATTTCTTGTCTACGAAGATCGAATCGAAGAAATAAAAAGCTAAAAAAATAAATTAATAAGGTCCGCTCTGATAGAAAGTTATAAGAAATTTGCTACACACCCTACTAGAGAGATAAAATTTTCAAAATCTAATATTAAAATTAGAATAAATCTCTCTACTTATTATTTTCTAAATTAGTTATTTATTTAAAATATACAATTAATTTAGATTTTTTATTAATTATAAGGTGAAATAAAAGAATAAAACAATAAGGTACAATATCCTTTTTAGATATAAAACTAAAATTAAAAAATAAATAAAACATGAAAATAAAATTTATAAACAACTCAATATTAGCAAGACACTTCTTAAATTATAAAGAAGTAATTAAAAACGAAAATAAATTAGTATCATCAAATATCTCGGACAATCAAATACTAGAATTATATGATAAAAATATAATTTAAACGAATTTTATATTTACAAATATATAACAGCTTAGGATAAAATAGTAGGCTCACTAGGTTTGGATAAGTATAATTTAACTGAAGGAATAACTTCAAATAAAAACCTGTATAACAACATATTAATAGATTTATTTTATCAAAATATATGTTCGCAATTAATGTGTCAATATTCAATATCAATAGTATTTGGGATTAAACAAGTAGCATATGGAGAAATTAAAGATTTAACAAGATTGGAAAAAGCAAACAACTTATTTAAATCAGATCCAGAAGAAAGAGAATCATATGCTTTAAACTATTGGACAGAAGAATATAATTTATACAAATCAATATACAAAAATTATGCAGGAAACTCTTATACTTATTATATATTTAAGCAGTTAGTAAAACTATTTTTAACAGAAGTTACTTTATTTAAGTTTAAAAATCATATATTAACTTATAAAGAATTAGGAAATTGTTATAATTTACATATATTAAATCAACCAGATCCTAAGGCAATAATACCTTTGTCTCAGTTAATAATAGAACAAGGAGTAGAAAAATAAAATATCAATGTATAAAGGTAACAGATCCTAGTGATATAGATTATTTTCCACTGTCACATTTAAAACTATATTTAATAGACGTAAGTAAAATTAGAGATTTTAATGATTCTTATGAAACATTAATAGAAAAAAAATTAGGCTCATTTTGAGATTATGATCAATTTTTACAGAATAGCGTATTTGTACAAGAAAATAAGATCTAATTTTGTAAGATAAACACTAAACTTATCAGTAATTGTAAGGTAAACTGATATTTTAAATTAACCTTTTTAGATATAAAACTATAAAAACACTGAAAATATGAGTATAATTAAATTTAAAAATAGTTATAGTTATTCAAATAAATTAGAAAGCGTATTAAATGAAATTAGATCTTTAAATGAAATTAAATTATCATATTCTAATGTAAGATATAGAAGAATGTGGGATACATCTTTAAAAGATTTTAATATAAAATTAAATTTAGAAAAAGGAAAATGAACAGATTTTATCTTATTAGCAGGGAAATTTAAAGAAAATAATATAACAAGAATAAATCCTTTTTCAATTCACGAACTTTATACATCAAAATTACGTATATCCTTACTATTATTTTGGAAAGATGTAGCTGACAAGTTAAGTTCAGATACAGTATTTAAATTACAATTAAATTTAAACTTAACTTTTACATAAGAAAATTAAAAAGATGGATTAGATGAAAGAGAAATAAATAAGATAGATCAAATTCGATCTATAGGTTCAGTAAGAGTTTTCACAAATAAAAATTTTGATGAAGCATTAGTTTATTTTCTACATTCACTAGACTTAAAAATGGAAAATTATAACACTTTTTTTATAAAAAGTATTATTTTAAATTATAATATTTGTTATGAAGACAGTATTTTAAAAAGTAAATATATAAGACGAAATTTTCAATTTAATAAACGAAAGTAAAAACAGTAAAAATGAAACAGTAAATAAAAGCATGTTAAAATTAAATGATAAAAATTTACCCCTTACTACAGACTTAACATCATGAGGAGATTTAAGTATAATAAAAGGTGATTATCCATATAAATTTAATCTTAAAGAAAGCAAAGTGTTAATTAATAGTTCTATTGAAGATAGTTAACCGGATTCATTTAATTATATAGTATCAATAAGAGGTTTATATTTAAATGGAAATAAATTAATACTTCATAAAAGAAGATGAATTTTTATTATTATTATTATTAATTATATTTATTGATTTTAGATTAGATAAATAAAAACGAAAAATATAAAAATAAAATAAAATAAAATAAAATTAAATTTTAGTATTTAAGGGATTTAGTTTAAGGGTAAAATTTTAAAGCTTCATCACTTTAAAGTTGCGCGTTCAAATCGCGTAATCTCTAAAATAAAGATAAAAATTGTCTAAGAATTTAAATTTCTTCGAAGAAAAGAATTTATATTATAATTTATATAAACTATATAAAAATTTCTATTAACATATTTTATTATTGTATTATTGTATATTATTTTATTATATTTATTATTTATTTATTTATTTATACTTATTACTACTATTTATTAAGCAATTATTTATTTATTTATTTATTTATTATTTATTTATTATTATTTAAAATTTAACCTTTAATTAATGAATTGTATTTATTTTTATTTAATTTTAAGGTTTTTTTGTTTTATATGTAATTTCA
>Ga0137412_10004443_pt1 | contig 11194 bp, 9 predicted proteins | sample CZODoug2_1_16fun_FD_122160 | JGI IMG/M metagenome (GOLD analysis project Ga0137412, IMG submission 122160) | Vadose zone soil fungal communities from Angelo Coast Range Reserve, California, USA - CZODoug2_1_16fungal (Hybrid Assembly) | ecosystem: Environmental > Terrestrial > Soil > Vadose zone... | reverse complement strand
CCGTCGTGACGACCGAGCGGTGGAAGCCGCGGCAGGACCATTACTACTGGTTGACGGCCATCCTCGCGGCGCGGGGTCTGCAGGCGAGTACGTGCCGGGTCGTCGCGGGCGTCATCACCACCCTCGGCCTCGTCCCGATGATCTCGCTGATCAGCCCACTCGGTGCGAAGGGCCTGGTCGGCCAGGCTCTCGCCGTGCTCATTACGGCGTGCTGTGCGGTGATGGCGCTGCGCTGGTTGCGCCACCGTTGGCCCTCGAGGGCCGAGTCGGCGGCGTGCGTCGTGGTGGGCACGGTCTGCATCGCCACCGCCTGCCTCATCCCGACCAGTCCGGTCGCGGGTCTGCTCGGCGCCTCCTCGTTCGCCGTGCTCTCCGCCTACATCGCGTGCTTCCACGGCTTGCGCCTGCTGGCGTTCACGTGGGCGGTCGCGATCGCGACGTTGACCGTCCTCGCGATCCGGCTGGCGCCTCTCGACACGGCGCTGGCGATCGGCAGTGTCTGCCTGGTGGCGCTGGTCAACGTCTTTGCCGCCGCCGTGTGCCGAGCCGGGATTCGGCTGATCGGCGGGGACGTGGAGACCAGTCAGCTCGAGCCCTTGACGGGGCTGCTGGACCGCGACGCCTTCTACGAGCGGACCGCCACGCTGCTGGCCGCGCGCCACCGCGACGATGACCGATACCTGGTCCTCATCATCGTCAACATCGACGGGTTCTCCCTCATTACGAGCATGTCGGGTGAACGGGGCGGCAATCTAGCAAGGGTCACGGTCGGTAGCGCGCTGCGCAGCTGTGTCCGCCACAACGCCGTCATTGCCCATGTCTCCGAAGACGACTTCGTCATCGCCGACACGTTCACCACGCCCGACGCGTCACCGCTCGTCGACCGACTCCGCTCCGCGGTGACCAACACCCCGTCGCGGCTGACCACCAGCGTCGGGGTGGTCTGTACGCCCCTGCGGCCGCTGATGCATCTGCCGCCCGATGACGTCGTCGACGAAGTCTTGACGATCGCGACGACGGCGATGTTCGAGGCGCGCAAGGCAGGCGGCAACCGTGCCCGCTTCGTCGTCAACCCTGCTCTGAGCGTGCTCGCCAACCCCGACTCCAGCGGTCGCGAATAGTTCAGTCGCGGCGCAGCAGCGCCAGCGCCATGGCGGCGGCGACGCCGGCAAGGACGACGATGGTCAGGGTGACGGCCGTCCAGCCCGCGGCATCGAACACGACGCCACCGAACCACCCGATGACGCTGGACCCGCCGTAGTAGAAGAGGTTGTACAGCGACGACGCCTGAGCCTTGCCGACGGTGGCTTCGCGCCCGGTCCAGCCGGACGCGATCGCGTGCGCGCCGAAGAAGCCCGCCGTGCCGATGACGAGGCCTGCGAGGACGACGAACACGTTGTCGCTCAAGGTGATCGTCACGCCGACGATCATGGTGGCGATCGACACCAGCAGCACCCGCTTGCGGCCGAACCGGGTGGCCTCCGCTCCTGCCCGCGACGACGCCCATGTGCCCGCCAGGTAGGCCAGGAACACCAGGCTCACCAGCGTCTGGGGAAGGTGGAACGGCGCGGCCGCGAGCCGGAAGCCCAGGAAGTTGTACAGGGCGACGAATCCGCCCATCAGCAGGAAGGCCTGAGCGAACAGGGTCAGCTGACGCGGGGACCGCAGGTTGGCGGCCAGCCTGTGGAGCACGCCGCCGGCACGGCGTGAGCGCTCTCCCGACGGGTCGTACCCACGGGGCCGGGGTGCGAGCCGTACGAAGCCCAGCGCTCCTGCCCCGCACAGGGCCGCGACGCTGAGTACCCCGATCCGCCAACCGGCGACCTCCCCGATCGGGCCGGCAACGAGGCGTCCCAGGAGTCCGCCAACGGTGGTGCCCGCGACGTACATCCCCGCTGCGCGCGCCGCGTGGTCGGAGTGGATCTCCTCGGAGAGGTAGGCGATCGCGATCGCCGGTACGCCGCCGACCAGAAGACCCTCGATGAACCGGCCGGCCAACAGCAGCTCGTAACCCGGAGCGAACGGAACGATGAGGCCGAGGATGGTCGCCGCGGTGACCGACATCGACATCGCTCGCACCCGGCCGATCCGGTCGGCGACCATCGACCAGGGGATGACGCCCACTGCGAGCCCGGCGGTGGCGGCCGACACCATGAGCGCCGAGTCGGCCGCACCGGTGTTCAAGTCGGCGGCGATCAGCGGCAGTACCGACTGCGGCGAGTACAGCTGGGCGAACGTGGCCACGCCTGCGCAGAACAGTGCCGCCAGCAGCCGTCGATACTCCGTCGAGCCCCGCTGGTGTCCGGCCCACGCGTCGGAGAGGTGCGGAGCATTGATGGTCACCGATCGAGTGTCGGCCCGTCCACTACATCTGTCCAATGCATGAAATCACGTAACTTCATGCACTAGACGCATGGTTAGCGATCCTGGCCGTTGTTCGTTACGAACTCGACGAACCGTGCCACCGCCGCGGGCATCTCGCGCCCGGCGGCAAGTGCCAACCCGACCTGCCGCTTGGCTCCTGCGTCGGTGAGTGGCAGGTACGCGACCATCGGATCAGCGCGCTCGGCCCGAGGCACGGGCACGACGGCAACCCCGAAACCCGCCGCGACCAGGCCCTCCATCGTGGGTATCTCGGAGGCCTCGAACGCCTCCACCGGCTGGATTCCGGCGGCCGTGCACAGGTCGTCGGTGAGCGTCCGCATGCCGGACCCGACGCGGAGCACGATGAAGGGTTCGCCGGCTACCTCGGTGAGACGCAATCGGGAACGGTTGGCCAGGGGATGTCCGCGCGGTATCGCGACGCACAGTCGTTCGGAGTACAGGCCGTGCCACACGTACCCCCGGCCGGTGGGCCGCGGCGAGGTAATGGCGAGGTCCGCGTGACCCTCCGACACCCGATTCACGAGTGCGTCCGCAGCCCCCTGATAGAGATCGAAGTGGACATGCGGCGCGTGTAACCGAAACCGCCGCAACAGATCCGGAACGAACCAGGTGGCCAACGAGTGCAGGAAGGCCAATCGGACCGTCCCGGTGTCGGGATCGCGCAGCGCGGCTATTCGCTCGTTCGCCGACCGCATCTCGGCGGTGGCGCGACGGGCGTGCTCGGCCACGATGGCACCGTAGGCATTCAACCGCAGCCGACGGTTCACCCGATCGAAGAGGGGGACGCCGACCTCGGCCTCCAGGCGGGCAAGGGCACGTGACAGGGTCGGCTGCGGGATGCCCAACTCGGCGGCCGCATCCGTGACGTGTTCGACCTCGGCCAGCACGACGAACCAGTGCAGTTCGTCGAGGTGCATGCCGGCGAGCATATCGCCGGCAGGCCCCGGTCTCAGGTAGTCAGGCCGCGGGCGATGACGAGACGCTGAATCTGGTTGGTGCCCTCGAAGATCTGCGTGATCTTCGCTTCCCGCATGTAGCGCTCGACGCGGTAGTCCCGGGTGTAGCCGGCCCCGCCGAACACCTGCACCGCATCGGTGGTCACCTGCATCGCGGCATCGGTCGCGACCAGCTTGGCCACGCTGGCCTCCGTCGAGTACGGCATGCCAAGGTCGCGTCTGCGCGCGGCGTCGAGATAGGTGGCTCTGGCGCTGACGACGGCCGCGGCCATGTCGGCCAGCAGAAAGCCAAGCCCCTGGTGGTCGATGATCTTGCGGCCGAACGTGGTTCGCTCGTTGGCGTATCGCTGCGCCTCGTCGAGTGCGGCCTGCGCGATACCGGTGGCGACCGCGGCGATGCCAAGCCGGCCAGAGTCGAGCGCACTGAACGCGATCTGCAGCCCCTGGCCCTCGGCGCCGATGCGGCGGTCGGCATCCAGGCGGGCGTTGTCGTAGAACGCCGACGTGGTCGGGACGGCCGAGAGACCCATCTTCTCCTCGGGCTTGCCGAACGTCAGCCCCTCCAGATCGCCGGGCACCAGGAAGCAGGAGATGCCCTTAGATCCATCGCCCGTCCGCGCGAACAGCGTGTAGAAGTCCGCAACGCCACCGTGGGTGATCCACGACTTCGACCCGTTGACGACGTAGCCGTCACCGTCCGCGGTGGCCAAGCACCGCAGTGCCGCGGCATCGGAACCGGCCTGCGGTTCGGACAGGCTGTACGCGCCGATCTGCTCGCCAGACAGCATTCCTGGCAACCAACGCTGCTTCTGCTCGTCGGTGCCGAACGTCAGCAGCGGGTGCGACGACAGGCTGTGCACGCTGACCGCAACGGCGACGGCGGCCCAGCGGGCGGCGATCTCCTCGAGCGCCTGCAGGTACACCTCGAAGGGTTGGCCTGCGCCACCCCACTCCTCGGGCTGCGACAGGCTCAACAACCCGGCGGCACCCAGTTGCGCGAACACGCCGTCGGGGTACGTCTCCGACTTCTCGTGCGCGTCGACGATGGGGTCGAGCAGCTTGTCGGCGACGTCACGGGTGAGCGCGATCAGGTCGCGGGCGTCGTCAGAGGGCAGGAGGCGGTCAACCGGCATGGTTGGACATCCTAGTTTCCGGCGTGGGCCGCCTCTGACAGCGCAGCGTTGATCGCGTCCACCCGGTCCTTGGCGTCACCGAACAGCATCTGGGTGTTCTCCCGGAAGAACAGCGGGTTCTGCACGCCTGCGTAGCCCGAGGCCATCGAGCGCTTGAAGACGATGACGTTGTCGGCGTTCCACACCGTGAGCACCGGCATGCCTGCGATGGGGCTGCTCGGATCCTCCGACGCCGCCGGGTTGACGGTGTCGTTGGCGCCGATGACGAGGACGACCGAGGTGTTGTCGAAGTCGTCGTTGATCTCGTCCATCTCCAGCACGATGTCGTAGGGCACCTTGGCCTCGGCCAGCAGCACGTTCATGTGACCGGGCAGCCGGCCCGCGACGGGATGGATGCCGAACCGGACGTCGACTCCGCGCGCGCGCAGCTTGCGGGTCAGGTCGGCGACGCCGTACTGAGCCTGTGCCACCGCCATGCCGTAACCGGGGGTGATGATCACCGAACTGGCCGACTCCAGCAGTTCGGCGGCGCCCTCCGCCGTGATCTCGCGGTGCTCGCCGTAGTCCTTGTCGTCCGCCGGGCCCGCCTCGATGCCGAAACCGCCGGCGATGACCGAGATGAAGGACCGGTTCATCGCCTTGCACATGATGTAGGACAGGTAGGCACCGGAGGAGCCGACCAGCGCGCCGGTCACGATGAGCAGGTCATTGGACAGCAGGAAGCCCGACGCCGCAGCGGCCCAGCCCGAGTAGCTGTTGAGCATGGACACCACGACGGGCATGTCGCCGCCGCCGATCGAGGCGACCAGATGCCATCCGAGCAGAAGGGCCAGCGCGGTGACGGCGATCAGGAGCCACAGCTGCGGAGAGATGACGAACCACACCGTGAGCGCGATGAACACGACCAGCGCGCCGACGTTGAGGAAGTTCTTGCCAGGCAGCATCAGCGGCGTGGACTTGATCCGCGCCGAGAGCTTGAGGTTGGCCACGATCGACCCGGTGAACGTCACGGCGCCGATGAACACGCCGATGAAGACCTCGGCGGAGTGGATGCCGAGCAGCCCCTGGCCGTCCAGGACGGCGGCCTCGGAACCGGCTGTGTATTTGAGGGGGTCACCCTCGACGTGCAGGTAGCCGTTCCAGCCCACCAAAACGGCGGCTAAGCCCACAAAGGAATGTAGGAGTGCAATTAACTCGGGCATGCCGGTCATCTCGACGACGCGGGCGCGCCACAGGCCGATCGCGGCGCCGATCGCCATCGCGCCGGCCAGCAGGCCGACACCCAGCGGCTCGATGTGGCGGGCCAGCGCCAGCGCGATGGTGGCGATCAGCGCTACCGCCATGCCTGCCATGCCGAAGGTGTTGCCTTGCCGCGATGTCTCGTGCTTGGACAACCCGGCCAGGGCAAGGATGAACAGCAGGGCCGCGACGACGTAGGCCGCGGTGGCGGTGGTCTCTAGGGTGAACATGCAATCCGTCCGATTGAGGGAGTCAGGGGCGGGAGCGTGGTCAGCTGCGCGAGAACATCGCGAGCATGCGGCGCGTCACGGCGAAGCCACCGAAGACGTTGATGCTGGCGAGCAGCGTCGCGACGGTGGCCAGCCCGGTGACAATCGCGTCGCCGTGTCCGATCTGCAGTAGCGCGCCGACGACGATGATGCCGGAGATCGCGTTGGTGACCGACATCAGCGGGGTGTGCAAGGCGTGGTGCACGTGCCCGATGACGTAGTAGCCGATCACGATCGCCAGGGCGAAGACCGTCAGGTGTACCTGCAGCGCAGCCGGTGACATTGCGATGAGAAGGAACAGCACGGCGGCGACGGCGAACGTAATGCCCAGTCTGCGTTGCGGCGACATCGGCTGTTTGGCCGGCTTCGGCTCGACCGGTGCGGCGACGGCGGCAGCCGGTGCCGCGGACACCTGTACGGCAGGCGGCGGCCAGGTGGTCTCGCCGTCCCGTACGACGGTCACCGAGCGCTGGACGATGTCGTCCCAGTCCAGGGTGAGCTGGCCGTCCTTCTCCGGGGTGAGCAGCTTGAGCAGGTTCACCAGGTTGGTGCCGTAGAGCTGTGAAGCGGTGGCGGGCAGTCGTCCGGCCAGATCGGTGTAGCCGATGATCGTCACACCGTTGTCGGTGACGATCGCCTGGTCCTTGACGGTGCCCTCGACGTTGCCGCCGTTGGCCGCGGCCATGTCCACGATCACGCTGCCCGACTTCATCGAGGCGACCATCTCCGCGGTGATGATGCGGGGCGCAGGCCGGCCGGGGATCAGCGCGGTGGTGATGATGATGTCGACGTCTTTCGCCTGCTCGGCGTACAGCGCCGCCTCGCGGGCCTTGTAGTCGTCGCCCATCTCCTTGGCGTAGCCGGTGGTCGACACCTCGGCTTTTTCGGAGGCTCCAGCTGGGTCGACCGCCAAATACTCGCCGCCGAGGGACTTGACCTGGTCGGCGACCTCGGGCCGCGGGTCGGTGGCCAGCACGATGGCGCCCATGCTGCCTGCAGCTCCGATGGCGGCCAGTCCGGCCACGCCCGCGCCGACGACCAGCACCTTGGCAGGCGGCACCTTGCCCGCCGCGGTCACCTGTCCGGTGAAGAACCGGCCGAAGGCGTGGGCGGACTCGACGACGGCGCGGTACCCGGCGATGTTGGCCATCGACGACAGAACGTCCAGCGACTGCGCCCGCGAGATGCGTGGAACGGCGTCCATCGCCATCACCGTGATCGGGCGGGTGGACAGCTTCTCGACCAGTTCCGGGTTGAGCGCAGGCGAGATCAGGCTGACCAGGGTGGCCTTGTCCTTCAATGCGGCGATCTCGACGTCGGAGGGAGCGTTGACCTTGAGCACGACGTCGGCCGCCCACGGACCGCCGATTTCGGCGCCTGCCTCGACGTAGGCGGTATCGGTGAAGCTGGAGGCATCGCCTGCACCGGACTCGACGACGACGGAGTAGCCCAATTTGATGAGTTGTCCGACGGTCTGCGGCGTGGCGGCGACACGCGTCTCACCCGCGTGAGACTCCCGCGGTATCCCGATGATCATCGGAAGAGTCTCCCATTTGCGCGCCGAGCACGCGCGTCCCCCTCTGGCGGTCAGACGTCTACGCGGTCACCTGATCGAGGAATCCGGGGCAGTACGCGCTGGCCGCCTCGACCACGAACACCGCCGCCTGATGTGCGCTCAGGTCGGTGTTCTCCATGATGTCGCCGCCGATGCTGGCGCCGGTCTTGCCGCCTGCCAGGTAGCTGCACACCAGGTGTCCGTCCTGGACGGCGTCCTTCGCCGAGTCGAACGTGATGTTCGCGGCGTCGATGTTGGTCAGGAACTCGTCATCGATGGAGCTGGCCGACGCGGTCGCGGCCCCGGCGAAGGCGGCCAGGCCGAAGGCGCCTGCGGCGATGGCGGTGGTGGCGATGTTGGCGATCCGGTTGGTGAACAATTCCTGGTCTCCCTGTCAGAGGTTCTCTTGGTCGCTTCCTGCGAGCCGTGAACAGCATCGGGAGACCGGCTTGGGGCATTCTCAATGGATTCTTGGAGACCTCTCCAAGAAAGCTCACAGGCCGACGGCCACGGCGGTGAGCGGACCGAAACCTGTCCGGAAACGGCCATGCTCGTGGCCGTAACGATGCTCGGACAGGCTGCCAACGCATGCGCCACCGGAGTACCACCACAACCGACGTCGACAGCAGCGCACTCGCAACCTCGGTCGAGGTGCTCGAGGACTGCTATCTACGGGTGATCGCCGACCCGGAGCTCGCGGCCTGCTTCGACTGGGTCGACATCCTGGCGATCAAGCATCACCTGCGGTCCGTCATCGCCGACGCGGTCGGCAGACCCGAGCCGCCGCACCCGTCACGTTCAGGCATCCGGGTGTCGGCCGAACAGCACGCCCGGGTCAGAGGGCACATCGCCGACGTGCTGGCCGGCGTCGGCGTCAATCTACTGATTCCGGATCCACGAGTTCGTCCCTGAGCTTGGACAGGGTCCGCTCGAGGATCCGCGACACGTGCATCTGGGAGACCCCGACCCGCTCGGCGATCTGGCTCTGCGTCATCGAGGCGAAGAAACGCAGATACAACACGGTCCGCTCGCGCTCGGGCAGTGCCGCCAGCAGCGGTCGCACCGATTCCCGGTCGGTGATGTGGTCGAACTCGAGGTCGACGTCGCCGATCGTGTCTGCCAGCATCCGCGGGTTTCCGTCACCGCCGGAGATCGGGGCGTCGATGGAATGCACGTTGTACGACGCCGAGGCGATCAGGCTTTCGACCACCTCTTCCCGGTCGAGGCCGAGCAGCTCCGACAGCTCGCTGGCGGTCGGTGCCCGCCCGAGGTCGTGCGTCAAATGTGCTGTCGCCTTGGTGATTTGCCCGTGCCGGTCGCGGATCCGCCGAGGCACGTGCATCGACCAGCCATGATCGCGGAAGTACCGCCGGACCTCACCCATCATCGTCGGGACCGCGAAGCCGAGGAAACTCGAACTCTTCTCCGGGTCGAATCTGTTCACGGCGTTCATCAGGCCGATCCGGGCGACCTGGGTCAGGTCCTCGAGGTTCTCCCCGCGCCGGTCGTAGTGCCGCGCGACGTTGTCGGCCAGTTGCAGGCACCTGGTGACGATGCGTTCCCGCTGACGGGCGAACTCGTGCGATTCGGCGGGCAGCGACTTGAGGACGACGAACATGTCGACGACGTCGTGGTATTCATCGGTGTGCTTCGGCGGCGCAACCTCAACGGGCGCAACCACTTCGGGCGCAACTGCGTGCATGCGTGGACCCCCTAAGAGGTGTCCAGGATGCGGCGCCGCATCGCAATACGAGGCGCGCCGCATCATCCGTCGGCTCGACGGACCGGCGATCTGCCGTCGCCGCACGTCTGCGAAGCGGTTGCGTGGAATGAGGTCGGATGAATTGCCCGCTCGCGGTGCGGCGTTACGGCCGCTTTGCGCTAAACGGCGGTGAGTCCAGGTGGACGTGACGAGCCTACCCCGATTGCGCGATGCCTGGAAGGCGACTTCGGGCACCCGGGCACGGAAGCCCTCGGCGGCATCCCGGACGCGCATGGATTCGCTTGTGACGCTTGGCCTTCCGCATGAGCGCAACCAGTTGCGGCGTTGATGTTTGGACGACGGTCTCAGTGGGTAGTGCCGGAGGGCCCGTCACGGACACGTTAGATTCAGGGTGATCGCAGCTCTTTTCCAGCCGATCGGCCCCCGGTAGCAATGTAGGGATGAGCGCGACACCGCCTGCCCACTGCTGCCGTCGCTGACGCTCTCCGTCCAGCATCAGCGCACACGCCGCAGGAAGTCGCAGGAATTAGTGTCGGTCTTCGTCGATATCACCCCGGCCGAGTCGCAGGTCGACTCGCCGGTCACGTCCACGTCCGCCCCAGGCCGCTGGCGCGGCCGGTTGACCCGCGCCGCGCTCCCGCTGCTGTCGGTTGTCGTCTTCGGGATCGTATGGCAGCTCGCCGCCGCCGCGGGCATCTGGAACCAGACCTTCGTGCCCTACCCGAGCACGGTCTGGAAGGCCTTCATCGATGTCTCGACCACCCACGACGGGGTCAGGGGCTACGCGGGCTATCTGCTGTGGGAACACCTCTACATGACGCTGCGGCGGGTGCTGGTCGGCGTCGTCATCGGCGTCGGTCTCGGTGTGCTGCTGGGCCTGGTGATGGGCTCGATCGGCTGGGTGCGCAGCGTCCTCGAACCGTGGCTGACATTCCTGCGCGCACTTCCCCCGTTGGCGTACTTCTTCCTGCTGGTGATCTGGCTGGGCATCGACGAGGCGCCGAAGATCACGCTGTTGGCGCTCGCCGCGCTTCCGCCCGCGGCTGTGGCGACCACGGCCGCGGTCGTCGCGGCACCGGTCGGACTGACCGAGGCGGCCCGCGCGCTCGGCGCGACCAGGGCGCAGGTGATCCGCGACGTCGTCGTGCCCTCGGCGCTTCCCGAGACGTTCACCGGCATCCGCCTCGCAGTCGGCATGGCCTATTCGTCGGTGGTCGCCGCCGAACTGTTCAACGGCATCCCCGGCATCGGCGGCCTGGTCAAGGACGCAAGCAACTACAACAACACCCCCGTCGTGCTCGTCGGCATCTTCGCCATCGGGTTCTCGGGTCTGATCATTGACGGTCTACTCCGCGCGGTAGAACGCCGCGCGGTCCCCTGGAGAGGAAAGATTTGAAGTCTCTTGGAAGAATTCGAGCTGTTTTGGCGGCGGTCGCGGTCTCGGCGCTTGCACTGTCCGGGTGCGCGGTGGACCACTCCGGACAGGACGCTGCCAAGCCCACCCTGCGCCTCGGCTACCAGACGTTCCCCAGTGGGGATCTGATCGTCAAGAACAACAAGTGGCTCGAGCAGGCGCTGCCCGACTACAACATCAAGTGGATCAAGTTCGACTCCGGCGCGGACATCAACACCGCGTTCATCGCCAAGGAGTTGGACTTCGGCGCGCTCGGATCCAGCCCGGTGGCGCGCGGCCTTTCGGCACCACTGAACATCCCCTACAGCGTCGCCTTCGTGCTCGACGTCGCAGGCGACAACGAGGCGCTCGTCGCCCGCAACGGCAGCGGCATCAACACGATCGCCGATCTGAAGGGCAAGCGGATCGCTACGCCGTTCGCGTCAACGGCGCACTACAGCCTGCTGGCCGCGCTGGCGCAGAACAACTTGTCGCCCAAGGACGTTGCGCTGATCGACCTGCAGCCGCAGGCGATCCTGGC
>Ga0137412_10004442_pt1 | contig 11196 bp, 16 predicted proteins | sample CZODoug2_1_16fun_FD_122160 | JGI IMG/M metagenome (GOLD analysis project Ga0137412, IMG submission 122160) | Vadose zone soil fungal communities from Angelo Coast Range Reserve, California, USA - CZODoug2_1_16fungal (Hybrid Assembly) | ecosystem: Environmental > Terrestrial > Soil > Vadose zone... | reverse complement strand
GAGGGATAGCGGCTGGCGACATCCAATCCACGGCTGCACATCATCTCCATAACGACCTTACGGAACATGAGGCTGACCTTTTGCTGGACGCGGAAGCCCAGGCGAAATTCCACCCGGATCACCTTATCGCTCAATTCTTCCACTCCGTATTCCATCGTATAGGGTTCGTCGGTCCTTTCGATATGAACGAACCAATAGATATCCGCTCTTTTGGGATTGTGGCTGAAGATGGAGTAGAGTATTTTCTGTTCTACCTGCGTGGGGCGGTTGGCCTTGGTGAGGTAGATCAGATGTTTACGGCCGAGTCCGGCGCCACAATGTACTGCATATTTCTCTTGGACTCGGCTGGACGCGAACTGTGGTCCGCTGACATGCTTGAGTCAGAGATTGTTGCCGTTCCCCGCAGCGCGCGCCCCTAACAATCGGGCGATCTTCTGAATAAAGAAAAAGTCCTTGGATGAACATCAAGAACAGTCTGACGAAGAGGCACTTTGGAACGCCTCGATGCGGCGACAAGTGACGGAATATGTGGCTCGGCAGGGTATTTCGCATGGACAGGTCGGCGAAGTACCGGCGTGGTCTGTCTTTTCTTGCATTTCGATTTGGGCAATTGAAAGCGGTCATTCACCCGGTTGGGTGGGTTGGTGGGTGATTTGCGGGGACTGCCCTACGGATTACGCAACCTGTACGGGGGATCGGACACCACGGGCTGCAGTCGAGGAGTTTTCGTCGAGGTGGCGCGCTGCCTCGGCGGCTATGCTCAGAGGCGAACGCCTTCCTGGATTTAGTGTCGGCAATCTTGAGAATGAGGGAGAATTGGCGACGCTGCTTGCGAGTCGCGCTGAGATGTTGGCGGAATGGGAGGCAGACGATACCCTTTGGGGGTAAACGCAGCGAGGTGACAAGATATGCGTACACCTTTATTTCTCTTGGTAGGGTTCCTGCTGCTGGCGGCATCAGCGCTGCTGGGGAAGCTTTTCTCGAGCAACTATCCGAACGCGACCTATGCCGCAACCTTGATATTCGTCGTGCTTTGGTTCGGGATTTCTGGCGCGAACATGTGGGTGGGTGTTGCGAAAGCGGGGTATACCCTGAACGAGGAATTCCCGATCTTTTTGTTGATTTTCGCTGTGCCGACCGTTGTCGCGATATTTCTGAAGTGGCGGATTCTCTAGAATCGCGATCCGTTCGAGCGATCGCGCCAGGGGTTTTGCCTGCCAAGGAGAAGTCGATGATTGGGACAATACGGGTTTGGATTTCGCTGACGGCTGAATGTGTCTCTGAGTCTAAACCGTAGTAAATTCCGCGTTGCGTTCCCACATCAGCGTCGCAGCAATTCTCCTTGTGCCATTGATTGTGGCTCGGGGCAAGGCTAATGGCAGATATGGGGCATTTCTGTCAGCGAAGTGGTAGTTAGTAATGGCTCTCAGGCTACGGCAAGGGTTACTGAGGCGCCCGTGGGTCATTAAGAGGCGAAGGAGCGCGAAATGATTCTTATGAGAGTTTGCGTGCTGTTATGTTTGGCATTCGCGAGCCCGCTATGTATGTCCTATCGGGCATTGGCGGACGATGCACCCGCCGCTGAGTCTCAATCACAGCCCGCGTTGCCAAAAATCAAGTCGCAGGGAAGGTTTTATTATCCCGATCAGGCGAAGCTCTTGAACGCGCAGGGGCGATTCCTGTTGGGGTTTAAGATCAATGATCACGGCCGAGCGGCGGAAATCAAAATCGAGAGCGCGGAGGGGAGCCAAATATTGGCGGACTCTGCAGTCACTATTTTAAAGAGCTCGGTATTTGAGCGGCCTGTGGCGCCGGGTTCGCAGCAGTATCGGATGAGTGCCGTGTTTGAGTTGGCGCCATGCGGTAGGCTCGACCATTTTGATGTGCCGAAAGACGCAAGGATCTCGGTTTGCGCGAGTCCGTTGCATCGACGGTAGGCGGGGGTTGTAGTAATCACGGGTCGGGGAGAGTTCAAATCACCAAGCTTGTTCAGGATCGTTGAGGCGCAACACGGATGTCATCTCGAAGCTGGCTGATCGCAATCGCTTTGCTGCTGCTGGCTGCGAGTGGGGTTTCAGGTTACGTCTCCTATGGACTCGGGAGCAGGGATGTGTACGCTTTTATTGCATTGCCGATTTACGTTCTGATCTACTGCTGGATGAAAGCGGATGCCAAGCGATTGTCGGTCCAACCACCACCTGGGGCTATCCCAATGATACCTCTAGCCTTGGCGTTGCTTACTTTCGCTGTCCCAGTGAGCGCGGTTGATATTTCGGCGAATGCGAGTCGCGATGCGGCTCGACTGGTCAGCTGTATGAGGGTGTTTGACGCGGCCTGCGCCAATTCTTTGACCTATACAAAAGTCCTGGAAGAGCACGGGATTTCTCGCAGCGAACTAGAAAAGGCAGTGACGAATTTGTATGGAAATATGAAGTCGACCCGTACTGCGTACTCCCGCTTTGACTTGGAGGCGCCTTGGTCGCCCTTTGTGAAGGGTGGACGGAGCTATGTCTTCGTTCCGTACAACGCAGTCTTAGAGGGCAATGGACGGAGGATGTCAGCAAAGGGGTATTTCATAGGTGTATCGGAGGACAGCGGCGTCTCGTGGAAGTTTGTGGATGGTCAGCAGATCACAAATGACACCATTGGGCATGTGATCCCGGGATACGTCGGGAAACTCCCGGATCGAGAAGTCAGTCAAACTGCGTTGGTTCCGAAATAGGTCAGAGCTTAAGCGTCTTGGTCGGGAGGGCGACTCCGCGGCCATCTTTGAAAGAATGCGGGCCATCATCGTGAGACAGCTCGGGGTGAGTACCAATGTTGTCGTTCCAACTGCAAGGTTTGTGAAGGACCTGGCTAGGGAAGGCGCATCGACTCGTGGATTGGACTACTGGGTGTATTGCGGTCACGGATCCGGAAATTGAGGAGTTGTATCGAATTGTTCCGGATGGGACACGGATTGAGATAAGACCATGAGCAACAAAAAGGTGACGATATGAAGCCATTGCCGCCTCCGGATGACGCGATAAAGCGTGACGACGCGGTGGAAGTGATGCGAGGCTGGGTGGTCGGCGAAGATCTTCAGGTTTCTCTTGCGTTCGAGGCGTTTGGAAACAATCCCAGCCTTTGGGGCCAGCTATTGGCGCAAGTCGCAGCACACGTTGCCGACGCGATGAGTACCGAGGGTTATGGAGAGCGTGACGCAATCTTTGCAAAGATCCGCGGCAGTGTGGTGGTGAATATGGAGAATCCCTTTTTTTTGGGGCTGCATGGGACGGTTCGGGGTCCGGTGCAGTAGCGTTTCAGATGCGAATCATCGTGCTCGCCGCTGCAGCAGTCGTCGTCATCCTTGTGTGGATGGGGTTCAATGCACGCTTGAATGATTCGTCCAAACTAGACGCAGAGGAGCGCATAGCGGTTGTGGTGTATGGAGATCACTATGGTATCGGCGGCCATCGTTTTGACGGTCTGCTTTCCGGGCAATTGGATCGCTATGGCCTGGGTAGTCTAGCCACGGACGGCGTAGTGTTACCGAACGGCCCGGCCAGACGAATACTTCATTTCGGGCCACTGCGACCGGTGCATCAGTGGTCGCGGTAGCAGGGAGTTATGGCGTGGGAATAGGAATCATCAGTCGAGCCGCGCGAGTTGCCGTCATGGTGGGCGCGCTGTGCGCAGCGATAGGTTGTAGCTTTTCCAAGGATAGGGAGGAATCGGAGCAACTGGCGGAACAGTACTTTTCCAAGATACAAGGGGGAGACATGGAGGGCGCTCTTTCTCTTTATTCTGCGCGATTCTATGAGGTAACTTCGCGTGCAGACTGGCTTGTTTTCCTGCAGAACCAGCGGGCTCGATGAGGGACACCCAAAACCCATTCGCTAGTGACATGGAATGTGTTGAATACATTCGGAACGAACGCGGGAACCCGCACAACGCTTGTATACGACGTTCAATACTCGAGCTGTCGAGTGTCGGAGAAGATGACCATCTTCAGGCCGTCGGGCGGGAAAATTCAGATACAGGGGCATTTTTTGACGCCGAAGGCGGGGACGCCGGGCGATAAGGAAGCCGCGCAGACGACGCTAAGTACGTAACATCGCAGGTGGCGCATCCGTGAGCTTACTTAAAGTGGGGACGCAATCATGATCCATCGTGATCGGCTTACCGCGAATCTGGAAGACGGATTCGTGGCCTTTCTCATTGGTATGAGAATCAATCGGCCGCTGCTCATCCATAAGTGGTGGCCTGTCGCAGTTGCGATGCCGCGAATGCTGAAGGAGCTTTATCGTCAGCCGGAGCTTGGATTCTTGCACGCTGAAATGTGGTTTTCGCGCACCATTGTTCTTCTGCAGTATTGGCGCTCGACGGAGCATTTGATGGCGTACGCGAAGTCAAAGGAGATGGGGCATTTGCCGGCTTGGCAGGCGTTCAATAAGGCAATCGGAGTGGATGGGTCGGTGGGGATCTGGCACGAGACCTACCAAATAGCGCCTGGCGGCTACGAGAACGTGTACGTTAACATGCCGCCGTTTGGTTTAGGGCGCGCCGGTAAGCTACAGGAGGCGAAGGGGAACTTGAAGTCGGCCAGTGACAGGCTGCGCGCAAATATGAGATGAGAAATGAATGGGCAAAGGACGAGGGCTTTTCGTATTGACGCCGGGATGACGGAAGTTTGTGGGCGGAGGACGGTCTGCAGGAAAAGGCCAGGTGAGGTAGTCCAATCACAATGAGTATCGAGCGGTCTCTGCGGCGCGCAGTCCCGGGGGATGAGCCGATTCTGCGTGAACTACGCCTCCAGGCGCTGAGTGAAGCGCCCGTTGCATTTGGGTCGACCTATGAAAATGAGTTGGCGCGAACGACGGCGGATTGGCAGCGATGGATGTCGCCGGGTGTAACTTTCATTCTTTACGAACCCACCGGAGCTCGCGGCATGGCCGCCGGCGTGCGCCATGAAACTGATCCTTCGGTGGTTCATCTGATGGCGATGTGGGTGCATCCTAAGATTCGAGGATCAGGTGGTGCGGATGAACTCGTGTCGGCGGTTGTCGCGTGGGCCGAGTCAGTGGGCGCGAAGTCAGTTCGACTGAAGGTTATCCAGGGGAATGATCGTGCTCGACATTTCTACGAGCGCATGGGCTTTTCTATCACGGGGCAGGAGGAAATACGCCAGCGTGACGGCCTGATTGAGATCGAAATGGAGCGTTTTGTCGATCATCCGGTGCTGGAGTGATATGTTCGGGATCTGCCATTTGCATTTCATTGTCCCGATTATTTGGAAGCCGAATTAAGCGGCGCATCGCACCAGGGCAATACTCTATTTCAACATGGGATTCTAAATCGCGATCTGACTCCATGTCATTGAACGATGCGGAGCAGCAAATTTCGTTATCGCAATCCGCCGCGATTTAGAGTAGAAAAAGCGGGCTATGAGCAGAAGCCTTGCTGTCAATCACTTCCACGACAGGGGAACACCGTCATGAACACGCAACAAATCGCCGCCCGTTTGACCGAGCTTTGCCGCCAAGGCCAGTTCGAGGCCGCTCAGAAGGAGCTGTTCGCCGAAGACGCGGTCAGCATCGAACCTCGTGAGACCCCAGACTTCCCCAAGGAGACAAGAGGACTGCGCGCAATCATCGAGAAGGGTCACAAGTTCGGGTCCATGGTGGAAAACATGCATGGAGTCAGCGCTTCCGCACCGCTGGTAACAGGCAACGCCATCGCGCTTGCATTGACCATGGACGTTACGATGAAGGGACGCGGGCGCGTGAAACTCGAGGAGCTGTGTGCCTACGAGGTCAAGGACGGGAAGATCGTGTTGGAGCAATTTTTTATGTAGCGTGCGCCGGTGAGCGCGGTTTGAGCGATCTTCTGAATAAAGCGTCGGCATTTCCGAGAATGCAGGAGAATTGGCTCCGCTGCTCGCAAGTCGAGTGGAGATGTTGGCGGAATGGGCGCTGGAAGATAGTCTATGGGAACTGTAAGCACCCAATCATCGGGTCGAGCGATCACGGATGATGCCGGACGCCTTTCCGACGAGATAGGTAATCTCGTCGGACCGGCGGTACGCCGACACCACGGAAGTGTCGGCCGGGTGGAATAGCCAGGGATGGCGTGATGCAGAAGAGAGCGGATTTTTCACAAGGAGCGTGTCATGAAGCGATTCTTCGGTTTTGTCCTCGTAGCGGTATTGGCAGGTTGCGCGTCCACGCCGTCGAGCCCGGTTAGGGTAGACGGTTCCAGTCCGGCCGCCTGCCAGGCGTCATGGAAGAGGCTCGAATCATCTCTCAATGGCCAGCAGAGGCAGCAACTCGACATTGCGTTGTTATTGATCGGGTCAACCAAGCAGCATCGACTTGGAACCTTGACGACAAGCCCTGGCATCTCACCTGAGACTATCCGCGAGGAAATTGATGGGAAGGATTTTGAGGAAATCATCGCCCTAGGGAAAGCGACTGGAACGAGGATTACCAATGTGCAGCATCCGACGAGGAAGTGACGAGGGGATCGTACAACGTTGAACTCGGGCCGCGGCAGGCCTTTGGCGGATCCACACCCTATGGTCTGACGCAGGTAACGGCGGCGATATTGGCAGCCAGCGATGACGCTCTCGCCGATGCTGGGCGAGGGTAGGAAGCCCGAACGGCCCGGCCAAACGAATTACAAGTTGCGAAGTTTTTCCTGTAGCCACACTTTGATCAGGGATTGATACGGCACGTCTCTGGCGTTGGCTGCTATTTTGTTGGAATCGAGAAGATGTTGCGGCAGCCGCAATGAGATAGTTTGCGTGGAGGGTTTTAGATTCGGGAATGCAGTGCGTTCAGCTTTCTTCCAATCGACGTAGGCCGTTGAGTCATTCTTTTCCCAAAAGGCGCGCTCCGCCGCTTCGTTGGCGAATTTAGGAATGGCTTTAAGACGCTTGTTCATAGATCACTCGCTCTTTTCGGTGCATGTCGCGCGCTGATATCACGCGAATCAGTTGTTCCTCATTTCTCACGTAATTGTAAGGTGCAAGTGTTGAATGGATTGGCGGTTGAAAGTCTATTCGAAGTGGCGGAGGAAAGCGAAGCACCGACTTAGCGCTTCTACAGGATTGCTTTCTCGTAAGCAGGATCAAAGCATGTGACGCCGATCGCAGGGATTCTTGTCATCGTGATTTCTTAGCGTCGGCGAGAGAAGAGAAGCAGCCCGAAGCCGATGATGAGACCGGTGATGAGAGCGGGGAGCCATTTCAACAGCACGTTGAGGAGAGAGAATCTCTCAGTGGGCGGTGTGGAATTGTGTTGCATGCGGCCGGCCTTGGTGGGTATGCGGTGCCATCTTGAAAGTGGCGAGGGATTTTCGCAGTTGTTCGCGCTCGGCAAAGGTTGCAGTCCAATAGTGGTCGTGGCACTTGCTGTACAGGCGGATGGCTTTGCCGATAAGCAGGGCGTTGGCGATCAAGGCGATGGGCATTTCCGCGAGAGACTCCAAGGCACAGTGGGGGCAGGTGACGGGGATTGTGAGGATGGGCTCGGGCATATCATTTCCCTTGGCATGGATTCACCACACAGACTATAGACGCGGCATGTGTCGCTGTGTTGACAAGGAGTGAAAAGAAACCTGAAGCTTTCGCCACTGCCGAGGCCGCGGGTCTGGGCGATCTTACGGCGACAGCGCGTTCGGTGGACCAATGGTTGGATACGCCGCCGGGAAGCATCGTAAAATGTCTGGGTAGCGCTCTTTACGCCGGCCCGATAAAAGGCGAACCTTGTCGGCTCATGGCAGCAGCAAAAGCAAAATCCAAATCTAAAACAGCCCGCACGCGCAAGACCGGCAAACTTAAGCGAACCCGCGGACGGTTGGCACCGGGTGCGAATGCACGCGGGTTGGATGCCGCGCAAGTGGCCATCCCCATGGATAGCGCTGAAATCGCCGAAGTCGTGGCGCTGGTGCGCAGCGCCGGGGGCGCAGCCATCGGGGCTTATCGCGACCCTTTGGGCGGGCGGCCCCTGGTGCTGGCATCGTTGCCGCTGAGCGCAGTTCAACCGACGCCGTTCCAGCGCGATCTGTCGCCCACTCACGCCAAGCGCTTGGCGCTAAAAATCGACGAAGCGGCGGTTTTTCTCGATCCCTTGATCGTCGTGCGCGGCGAAGACGGGCGGCTGTGGACGCCGAACGGGCGCCATCGCCTGGCCGCGGGGAAAGTCCTGGGCTTGAAACAGATCACGGCGCTGATCTCGCCGGATGAGACCCTGGCCTACCGCATTCTCGCCCTCAACACCGAAAAAGCGCACAACCTGCGCGATCGCAGTCTCGAAGTGATCCGCATGGCGCGCAGTCTCGCAAAACGGCAAGCCACCTCCAAAGAGGCGCAGTACCGCGCGGAGTTCGAGTCCGCCGAACTATTGACCTTAGGTATCGTATATGAAAAATCGTCGCGCTTTGCCGGCGGTGCCTATAGTTCCTTTTTGAAAAAGGTCGACCGGTTCAGCGAGCGAACCTTGGCCGCGAGTTTGCGCGAACGAGAGGGCTATGCATCGCGGCTGCTGGAGATCGACGCTCGGGCGAAGAAAATCATCGAGACGCTGCAAAAGCGCGGCTTCAAGTCGCCGTACTTGCGCAGCTACGTGGTGGCGCGCATCAATCCGGTGCGCTTTCACAAATCGAAGAAGGGCGACACGAAACCGCCGATGCCGCTGGCCCAGGCGCTGACGCGCATGGCGGCGGCAGCCAAGAATTTCAAGGTCGAGTCGGTGTCGAGCGCGGAATTGGCGTGGGTCGCGGTCGGCGCGGGCGCGCAGGAATAATCGGAGCCAATCCATGATCGAGCGGCAGATCGAAATCCAAACCAAAGACGGGCAGATGAACACGTTCATTTGTCATCCCGAACGCTTCGGGCCTCATCCCGTGATCCTATTTCTCATGGACGCTCCCGGGATTCGTGAGGAACTGCGGGATATGGCGCGTCGTTTAGGCACCGTGGGCTACTACGTGATGCTGCCGAATCTTTATTACCGATCCGGCGTCGAAGATCTCGGCCCCTTCGTGGGCGAGGCTCATGCCGCCACGCGCGAGAAGCTGATGCAGCTCATGGGCACGATCAACATACCGATGGTGATGCAGGACATCGATGCGCTGGTTGCCTTTGCCGCTCTGGACCGCGCCGCGTCGAGCGGTTCGACGGGCTGCGTCGGCTACTGCATGAGCGGCCAATACGCCGTCAATGCGGCCGTGCGCCACCCGGATCGGGTTCGCGCGGCGGCCTCGATCTATGGGGTGAGGCTGGTGACCGACAAGCCCGACAGCCCGCACCTCGCGCCGCAGCACACCAACGCTCGACTGTATTTTGGCTGCGCCGAGACCGATCAGCATGCGCCTCGCGAGATGATCGACGCGTTGCGAACCGAACTTGAGGCGAAGCGAGCAAACGCCGAAGTGGAGATTTATCCGGGCACACAGCACGGATTCGCTTTTCCGCAACGCCCTGTGTACAACAAGCCCGCGGCAGAACGCCACTGGGAGCGGCTCTTTGCATTGTTTGGCGACACACTGACGTGAGCGGGACATTGATGCTGAGCGGCGGATGAGCGCCGAGCGCGACGTGACACCCAGGCTTGCTGCAACCACCATCGTGGTGCGCGCGCGGGCAACTCAACCCGAAATACTGTTGCTGAAGCGCGGCGAGCATGCGCGCTTCATGCCCAATGCCTATGTCTTTGCCGGGGGCGCGCTCGATCCCGATGACGAGAGCGCAGATATCAGCGAACTGTGCCAGGGATTGAGTGATCGATGCGCCAGCGAACGGTTGCAGTTGCCCGCGAACGGCCTGCGGTTTTTCATCGCCGCGGTGCGCGAGGTATTTGAGGAATGCGGTTTGCTCCTGGCATACGACTCGCGCGGCGAGCTGGTCGATCTGACCCCGTGGGGTGAGCCGCGTTTGCGAGAGGTCCGACTGCAGCTGTCCGCGGGCCGGTTGAGTTTGGCGGCGCTTTGCAAGGCACAGGGCTGGCGCCTGGCCGTCGATAGACTTGCCTTCTTCAGCCACTGGATCACGCCGCCCGGCAGGCTTCGCTTCGACACCCGATTTTTCCTCTCTCTTGCACCGCCGAAGCAGCATGCGTTTCTGGCGGGAATCGAAATGGCCGAGCTCTTGTGGTGTACGGCGGCCGAGGCGCTCGCCGAGCACGCGAGCGGGCGATTGCTCCTGATGTTTCCCACGCGCACGATCCTGAAGCAGATCGCAGAATTTCGCGATCTCGACGCTTTGATTGAATTCGCGGGCCGGCCGCGAGAGATCAAGGCGATCACGCCGGTGCTGCCGCCGGGGTTTAAGGAGACAGGCAACTAAGCCTTTGGCGCGCCCGCCTGAGCCGCGTAAATTTTGCGCACGGCATCCATGGTATCGGCCTCGTCGGCGCGCTTGTCATCCCGGTAGCGCTTCACCCGGGCGAGCCGCAGCGCCAATCCGCCCGGATAGCGGACACTGGCCTGTAGATCGCTGAAGGCGATTTCCACGACCAGCTCCGGCCGGATATACACCGTGCCCTGATCCCGCCTCACCTCGCGTGCCAGGAACTCCTGGGTTTGCCAGGCGAGCATGGCGTCGGTGAGTCCCTTGAAGGTCTTGCCGAGCATGATGTAATCGCCCGTTGCCGGATCGAGTGCGCCGAGGTGCAAATTCGAGAGCTTGCCCGTGCGCCGGCCGTAGCCCCACTCGGCGGCGAGCACCACCAGATCCAGGGTGTGAACGCGCTTGATCTTGAGCCAGCTTGCGCCGCGATTGCCGGCCTCATACGGGGCATCCAGTGCCTTGGCCATGACGCCTTCATGGCCGGCCGCGATGGCCGCATCGTAGAAGGCCCGGGCTTCAAGCTCGGATGAGGTGATCAGGCGAGGAACCAACAGCGGTGCCGGAACCGCCTTGGCCAGGACCTCGAAGCGCTCCTGGGTAGGGCGGCTCGCGATGCTCTCATCGCCTACTTTGAGGCAGTCGAAGAAGAACGCTTGGATGGGCAGTGCCGTGCGCGATGCTTCGATATTGAGCTTGCGGCCAAATCGCTTCATCGTCACCTGAAAGGGATGCGGCCGTCCCAAGGAATCGAAAGCAATCGCCTCGCCGTCGAGCACCAGAGCGCGTTCCGGGAAGGTACGCACGAGCTCGACGATTTCCGGGATGGCAGCGGAGATCTCGTTCAAGCTGCGCGTGTAGATGCGCAC
>Ga0137412_10004441_pt1 | contig 11196 bp, 13 predicted proteins | sample CZODoug2_1_16fun_FD_122160 | JGI IMG/M metagenome (GOLD analysis project Ga0137412, IMG submission 122160) | Vadose zone soil fungal communities from Angelo Coast Range Reserve, California, USA - CZODoug2_1_16fungal (Hybrid Assembly) | ecosystem: Environmental > Terrestrial > Soil > Vadose zone... | reverse complement strand
GCAGGGAAGGCCGGATGATCCGCCTGTACCTGTGGTTCTACCGCGTGCTTTTTGTTGCACGCGAACCATGGGTGCGGCTGGCACCCGGCCTTCCCTGCGCCCTCGTTATTTCCGGGGGACAAAATGATCGGATCAACTCGGGGCACGCGCCGCCTGCGAGCGCGAAGCGCTGTGTCCGGACGAATGGCAGACCGCCGTCGCGGGTATCTGGGCCGCTCTGTCCGCTGTTGTGGAACAGGCCGACTGTCCCTAATCTGGCGCAAAGCCGGTCCATGACCGCATGACAAAAGCGCAAGGAGGACACATGCAGGACGCGCCCGACACCCAATTTGGCTTCGCGCCCGACTACGATTCCCCGGTCCCCTATATGCAGCGCACCCGCGATTATTATACCGCGATCGGCTACACCACACCCTATCGCTGGGCACATTATGTCGAGGCGCCGTTTCAGCCGCTGAAAAAGCCGCTCTCGCAATCCCGCGTCACGATCATCACCACGGCAGCGCCGTTCGATCCGGCGAAGGGCGATCAGGGCCCGGGTGCCGCGTATAATGGCGGCGCCAAGTTCTACCAGGTCTATGACGGCGACACGTCTAAGCCGCACGATCTGCGCATCTCGCATATCGGCTATGACCGCAAGCACACGACCGCGACCGACAGCGGCAGCTGGTTTCCGCTGCCGCAGCTCCTGAAGGCCGCGGGCGCGGGACGGATCGGCGAGGTCGCGCCGCGCTTCTTCGGCGCGCCGACCAATCGCAGCCATCGCGTGACCCTCGAGACCGATGCTCCCGAGATCCTGGCGCGTTGCATCGCTGACAAGGTCGACGCCGCCGTGCTGGTGCCGAACTGCCCGGTCTGCCACCAGACCACCGCGCTGGTTGCGCGCCATCTCGAAGCCAACGGCATTCCGACCGTGGTGATGGGATGCGCCAAGGACATCATCGAGCATGCGGCGGTGCCGCGGTTCTTGTTCAGCGATTTCCCGCTCGGCAATTCTGCCGGCAAGCCGCATGACGTCGAGTCGCAGGCGCTGACGCTCGAATCGGCGCTGCGTGTTCTGGAAACGGCCTCCGGGGCGCGCACTACGATGCAGTCGCCATCGCGCTGGAGCGAGAATGCCGCCTGGAAGCTCGACTACAACAACATCGCGCAGATGAGCCCGGACGAACTGGCGCGGCGCAGAGCGGAATTCGACAAGCAGAAAGAAATCGCGCGCGGCAATCGCGCCGCGTGAGGCGCGGCATAATCGTCATTGCGAGCGAAGCGAAGCAATCCAGGGCCAAGAAGGAAGTCTGGATTGCTTCGCTTTGCTCGCAATGACGGTCACAGGAGGAATCAAACGTGACCCGACCGTTCGAAGGTGTGAAGATTCTCGACTTCACGCAGGTGCTGGCCGGCCCTTATGCGAGCTACCAGCTCGCATTGCTCGGCGCCGACGTCATCAAGGTGGAGCGGCGCGAGGGCGAGGACATGCGCCGCACGCCGCTCAGCCGCGAATGGGCCGAGCGCGGCCTCGCGCCGGGCTGGCAGGCGATCAACGGCAACAAGCGCAGCCTGACGCTCGATCTGCAGAAGGCCGAGGCGATCAGGATCGTCAAGCAGCTCGCCGCCGAGGTCGACGTGGTGATGGAGAATTTCCGTCCCGGCGTGATGGACAAGCTCGGTATCGGCTATCAGGCGCTATCGGCGATCAACCCGCGGCTGATCTATTGCGCCATTTCCGGCTTCGGCCAGACAGGACCCGAACGCCTCGGCGCCGGCTATGACGGCAAGATCCAGGCGCTGTCGGGCATCATGGCGATCACGGGTCACGCAGAAAGCGGGCCGACCCGCGCTGGCTTTGCGGTCTGCGACGTGCTGTCGGGCTCGACCGCCGCGTTCGGCGTGTCCAGCGCGCTGTTCCAGCGCACGCATACAGGCAAGGGGCAACTGGTCGACGTCTCGATGCTGGAAGCCACCCTGGCGTTCCTGTCGGGCCAGGTCGCGGATTACACCGTGGCCGGTCATCGCCAGCAACAATCCGGCAATCAGGCGGTGAGCCGCCGGCCGACCGCCAATCTGTTCAAAGCGGGCGAAGGCTATCTTCTGTTGGCCGTCAACAGCGAGAAGCAGTACCGGTCCCTGATGGATGCGCTCGGCCGTGCTGACGCGCTGGACGATCCGCGCTTTGCCGACTGGTTCGCGCGGCAGGAGAACGAGCCGGCGCTGCGCGGCATCATCGAGGACGCGCTTGCGAAGAAGAGCGCGCGCGAATGGGAGAGGATACTGGAGGCGGCCGGCGCGCCCTGCGCCAGCATCTGGAAGATCGAGGAGGTGATTGATCATCCGCAAATCGCCGCGCGCGCCGCCATCCAGGAGATCGACACACCCTATGGCCGCCTGCGCTTCGCGGGCAGCGGCTTCCAACTCGCCCATGGCGGCGGCCGGCTCGATTCGATGGCGCCCGCACTCAGCGCCCACACCGACGAGGTGCTCGCCTCGCTCGGCTATGGCGCGGAGGCCATCGCGGATCTGCGCGCGCGCAAGATCATTTGAGCTACAGTTTTGCGCTACGCTCGCGGGAGCGTGAAGGCTGGGAACTTCACATCTTCGTCGCTACGCAAATGCGGCCGCTTTGCTGCCGGATTGCGGTCCATCATCGGTCGCTATCGCTCAAGATTTGCGCGGCTTGTCGGCCATGAGACGGGAACGCAGGGCGCGCCGAATGGTTTTCTGGGAACGTTTCGCCGGTTCGCCTGCGGAGCGCGTCAATTGCTTCGATAGGAGTATCCCATGCTGAAATATGTCCTGCCAACCGTCATGGCCCTCGGAATCGCGGCCCCCGCGATGGCCTATGATTCCGGCGGCCTGATTTCGATGCAGCAAGCGCTCGCTGTCGCCAACGACATCGGCCTGGTCGCAGTATCCCACACTCAATTTGCCGGCGATGAATGGCAGATCGAGGGGCGCGACGTGACGGGCCGCTATATCGAAGTCGATGTCGATGCCAGCACCGGCGAAGTGCTCAATGTCGACCGCGGCTGGTAACGCCTGAGTGACGCCGCGGGCCGCACATGCGCGGCCGGAGCGGTTCAACCCGACAGCACCTTGACCCCGCCGAGCGCGGTCACTCGGCCGCCCTGCAGCAGCACGATCTGGGTGGCGAGCTGGCGCATTTCGGCGGCGTCGTGGCTGACATAGACCATCGGGATGCGCGATTCGTCGCGCAGCCGCACCAGATAGGGCAGGATCTCGGCCCGTCGTCCCTCGTCGAGCGCGCCGAGCGGCTCGTCGAGCAGCAACAGCCGCGGCTTCGACAACAGCGCGCGGCCGAGGGCTACGCGCTGGCGTTCGCCGCCAGAGAGCTTTCCCGGGCGGCGCTCCAGGAGATGACCGATATCGAGCAGATCAGTCACCCGCGTGCGCTGCGCCGGATCATCGTCAAGGCGATTCATCCGCCGGCCGTAATCGAGATTCTGCCTGACATCGAGATGCGGAAATAGTCGCGCGTCCTGGAACACATAGCCGATCCGGCGGCGATGGGCCGGTATGTGCACGCGGCCTGCGACGTCGTCGAGCGTCTCGCCGTCGATCGCGATGGTGCCGCGGTCGGGCCTCAACAGGCCGGCAATCATGTTGATCAGCGATGTCTTGCCGGCGCCGGAAGCGCCGAACAGGCCGGTGACGCGGCCCTCGCTTTCGAACGTAGCCTGCAGCGAAAATTCGCCGAGCTGCTTGGTGATGTCGACCCGCAGCATGCTAGTTGCCGTGCAGGCGTTGCGTGGCGCGCCGCGCGAACCATTCGGAGCCGACCAGCGCCGCCACCGCGATCGCAACGGAGATCGCGACCAGCCGCAGGGCTGCGACATCGCCGTCCGGGGTCTGGATCAGCGAATAGATCGCGGACGAAATCGTCTGGGTTTCGCCGGGAATGTTGGACACGAAGGTAATGGTGGCGCCGAACTCGCCGATCGCCTTGGCGAAGCCGAGCACCATGCCGGCGAACACGCCCGGCAGCGACAACGGCAGGGTCACGCTGGCGAACACGCGCAACGGCGCGGCCCCCAGCGTCTCCGCGGCCTGCTCCAGCCGCTGGTCCACCGCCTCGATCGAGAGCCGGATCGGGCGCACCAATAGCGGAAACGACATCACCCCGCAGGCCAGCGCCGCGCCGGTCCAGCGGAACGCGAACACGATGCCGAGATGATCGGCAAGCCACGCACCGACCAGGCCGCGCCGCCCGAAGGTCAACAGCAGGAGATAGCCGGTGACGACCGGTGGCAGCACCAGCGGCAGGTGCACCAGCGCATCGACCAGCGACTTGCCCCAGAAATCCTTCCGCGCCAGCAGCCACGCCAATGCGACGCCGAGCGGCGTCGCGACCAATGTTGCCACCGCGGCGACCCGAAGCGAAAGCTGGATCGCCGTCCATTCCGCCGGTGTTATCTCAAGCACGTCAGGAGGTCGGGCGGATCAGGTAGGTGAAGCCGTATTTCTCCAGCACCGCCTTCGCCGCCGACGAGCGCAGATAGGCGAGGTAGTCGTTGGCTTCCGGCTTCGCCGTCGTGGTGGCCGCGACCGGATAGATGATCGGCGGATGGCTGTCGGCGGGGAAGGTGCCGACGATCTTGACGCCGGGCTCGACCTTGGCGTCGGTGGAATAGACGATGCCGAGCGCGGCTTCGCCGCGCGCCACCAAGGTCAGTGCGGCACGCACGCTTTCGGCCATCGCGAATTTCGGCTCGGCCGCGGTCCAGGCGCCGAGCTTTTCCAGCGCCGCCTTGGCATATTTGCCGACCGGGACGGCCTTGACGTCACCGGTCGCGATCTTGCCGTCGCCGGCGAGCTTGGCGAGATCGAAGCCTTGTCCGATCGTGACGTTGTCGATCTTGGAATCCTTCGGCGCGATCAGCACGATGCTGTTGCCGAGCAGATTGATCCGGGTCGGCTCGTTGATGTTCTTCTTGGACGTCGCGTAATCCATCCAGTCGGTATCCGCCGAGACAAAGATGTCCGCGGGCGCGCCCTGTTCGATCTGCTTGGCCAATTGCGAGCTGGCGGCATAGCTGGCGTTGACCTTGACCCCCGTTTTGGCGGTGTAGGCCGCGTCGATATCGTCGAGTGCGTTCTTCATCGAGGCGGCTGCGAACACCGTCAGGGTCTTGTCCTCGGCCGCGGCGGGCGACTGGATATATCCGCAGAGGATGACAAGGCTTAGGAAAAATCCGGCAAAACGGTACATTCTGGCGCTCCATGCGTGTTCGCCACGCGACATCGCGCGCGCAAATCAGGCGTTGCTAATATCGCGGCAGGCGGAAGCGCCGTTCCGCTTTGATCCCTTGGGGCTTACGGCCAGGGAGGGACTTCGCAGCCAAAACCATAACAGGCCGGGGGTTCCGGTCAAAGCCCTGTCACTCGGATGGCAGGATTGCAACCGAGATCGAATTGTCTTTGCTGCCAGAGACTTGCAGCACGAACGGGCTGGCGGAGAGCTCGTATTTCATGGTCTTGCGGATGCCGTCGCAATCGGTGGCGCCGCTGAAGGCCTTGGGCTTGAGGAAGTGCCCGTCCTGGACCACGTCGACCCAGGCGCCCGCCGACAGGCTGATGGTGTAGAGGCCGGCCTTGGGCGCGGTCTTGAAGCTCGTAAAGCCCGCGAAGGTGCCGTCCTTCGGCGCGCGTTCGGGCGCCGTCGGCAATTTGGCATCGGCCGGGGGGACCAGCGCCAAGGTGACGCCGGTCGCCGGCAAGGCCGCCTGTTCGCTGCCCGAGGTCAGCTTGGCGCGATCCGGCGCGGTCAGTGCCGCGCGCTCATGGTCGATCGGCCATTTGAACTTGTCGCAGCCGCTCGGCTCCTCCGCCGCGAAAGCGGGAGCGGCGCCGAGCATCACCAACGCAACGAACAGGGGCCCGCGCATGACTCAGCCCACCGCGATCATGACGTCGGAGGCCTTGATCACGACGATAACGTGTTCCTTCGCCTTGAGGCCCAGTTCGTCGACGGCCTCGTTGGTGATCGAGGAGGTCACGATCTGGCCGCCGCCGATATCGACCCGGATATGCGAGGTCGTCGCGCCCTTTTTCACTTCCACGACGGTGCCCTTGATCTGGTTGCGTGCACTGAGGCGCATGGCTGATCTCATGAAGGTTGGCCGCACGTGGCGATACGATGCAGCGTTGGCGGCGGTGGGATGAAGGAGACGCCGGGACCGGCGCCCCCGTTGGGCCGCGCGCTTACGGCGTGCGGCGCGGGCACTTTAGCCTATTCGGAGGGGGCGGGAATAGCCCGCTGGCGGGATCGTTACGGCTTGGCGTCGGCCGCGCCCAGCACCTGGCGGCAGGCGGCCGGCAATTGCGCCAGCGTGATCCCCGGATGCGGCTTGGGCGGCTCGGTCGGTGGTTCCGGATGCAGCACGGAATCCTTAAACCAGTAGGCGAGGTCGCCGCAGCCGTCGCCGCCATCCTGTTCCTTCTGGCCGTCGCAGTCCTTGCTGCCGGCGGGGCATCGCATACGGATATGGAAATGATAGTCGTGGCCGTACCACGGCCGGACTTTCTCAAGCCAGCTCTTGTCGCCCTTGGCCTCGCGGCATAGCGCCTTCTTGATCGCGGCGTTGACGAAGATGCGCTGCACGGCAGGCTCCAGCGCGGCGTCGCGGATGACGGCGAGATGACTGGGCGTCCAGGCCTTTGGATCGATGTCGAGCCGGTCGTCACGCACCATCATGACCGCGGACATCTCCTCGCGCTCCTGGCGCGACAGCAGGTGATCCGGCATCGGGGTCAGCCAGATATCCGCGTCGAGGCCGATCTGATGGCTGGCATGGCCCGACAGCGCAGGCCCGCCGCGCGGCTGCCCCATGTCGCCGACCAGGATGCCCGGCCAGCCGGCATCCTTGTGCGCCTTCTCGGAAAGGCGCTTCAGCAGTGCGACCAGGTCCGGATGGCCCCAGTTGCGGTTGCGCGACAGCCGCATCACCTGCCAGGTATCGCCGGTGATCGGCATCTTTGCCGCGCCCGCGATGCAGCCCTTGTTATAGGCGCCGATCGCCCGCACCGGCGGCGCCGCCGGCAGCCGCTTGCGCGCGAACAGCTCCTTGGCGGCGAGCTTGGGATCGTTGGGATTGTCCAATGGCGGCAACGGCTTTGGCTCCAGCGAGCCCTTGTCCTGCGCCGAGGTCAGGGACGCCGATGCGAGCGCGGCAATGGCAATCGCCATCAATGCCAGAGACGGGAGCAGAATCGGGCGAGCCAGCATGGGACCACTCTATCCCGCGCACCGTAGCATGGAAGGGTGACAACGGATCGGTCGCGATGGAGTGATCGCCCGGGATCGCCAGCGCCTGCTGACGCAACCGCGGGCGATCGAGCCTATTTATAACCTATAGTATTGCGCCGCATCATGCAGCCGCCAGGGTTGTAGGCAGTTGGGGGCGTCGTCATGGTGCGTGAGTTCGGCGGGAGGCTCGCCGCGTGGGCCGTCGCGAGCACGGTCGTGTTGGCGGGATTCGTGGCGGGAGTGGCGCCGGCACGTGCCGGGGTGGTCGTCCAGATCGATAAATCGTCGCAGCGGATGGCTGTCAGCGTCGATGGCGACATGCGCTACAATTGGCCGGTCTCGACCGGCCGCAGCAGCCACGGCACGCCGAGCGGCGTCTTCCATCCGCAATCGATGGCGCGGCGCTATTTTTCACGGAGCGATTGACGAGGTCCGGGCGCCGGTCGCGCCGGGCCTCGAATCGATGGATCATTGCCCGTCCGCCATTGGAAGGGTATCGAGCAGAGGCTGTGCCAGATGAAGGATCTGGTGGGCGACCGTGTTCTCGCTGCCGTTCGGCTCGTTCGTTGAAATCAGGATACGGGTGAATTTCCAGTTTCGCGTATCCACCCCGACAACGGCGGCGACCGTATCGGACTGCGCCGCGATTTCGCAGTTACGCTCGATCTCGCGCGCAAAGGCCGCCGTCAGGTCCGCGTCGGGCGGGATGTCGAGATCTTCCATGGTGACGAAGCGGGCGTCGTGGCCGGGGCCCTTGCGCGCATCGAGCGCAAAGCGCGTCTCGATCTCGCCGCGGCCGAACCGATCCGTGACGATCTTGTAGCCGCCGCTCACCAGCCAATCGCGGTAAGCCCCGCCCTGGCGCCACAGGTAGAGCGAAGAGAAACTGGTCACGATGGCGCCGAAGCGCCCGGCCTCACGGAGCAGGAAGGCCTTGAAATAGAGCTCGGGGCGGACGTCCCATATCGGGCCGCGCTCCCTTGTCAGCGTCCGGATCGGCCCGAGGTCGTAATTCTTCGGCAGGCGGTTCGCGTAATGAGCAATGATCATGCTGGATTGCCTCCGGATCAGGGCCAGCAGCTCGCCGGCCGACAGGGCCGCGAAGGGACGTTCACGCCGCTTCCAGGTGAAAACCTTTGGACGTGATCAGCCATCGGCCGTCGATGCGGTGCCAGGTCAGGTAGTCTATGAACAGCATGGTCGCGATACGCACCCGCACCTTGATCAGCGCCTGGGTCGGGGAGGCGAAGTCGAGCAGCAGCAGGGCATCCTCGCGCGGCGCACCGATCGATTTCGGCGACTGCCGCTTGGCGAGGATGTCGCGGTAGACCGCGGCCGGCCAACACTGCATCGCGCCGTCACGGAAACCGTGCAACTGCACGGTCGGCGCGAACACGTCGTCGAAGCGCGACACGTCGCAGTCGTACATCAGGTCGAGATAGCGCTGGAGCGCCGCACGGAGACTCGTGACACATTCATCGTCATAACCCATGCTGCTCCCCCTAATCTTCCTCGCATGCATCTTTGACATCATTGTCAAGATTGACACCGCTGTCAACAATCAACTAACTGACTCCATGGTCGGCACGCGACAATTCGACGAGGACGCATTGCTGGAGGCCGCCCTCGATACCTTCTGGCGGAACGGATTTGTCGCGACATCGATGATCGATGTGGCGGAAGCCACGGGGGTTCAGCGCGGCAGCCTTTACAACGCCTATGGCGACAAGGAGCGGCTGTTCCTGCTCGCCTTCGAGCGCTACGCGACGGACTTTCTCGATTTTGTCAGGCAGGCGCTGTCGAATCCCGATCCCGCGGTCGCGCTCACGACCTTGTTCAAGGGATCCATCGCCCACATGAGCGAAGGCGCTCCGTCGCGCGGCTGCCTGACGACCAAGACCGTCATCGAATTGCCGCTCGCGGGCAAGGCGATCGAGGCCCGGGTCAGGCGGCTGATCGAGGATTTCACCGCCCTGATTCGGGACGCGCTGTCGACCCCGGCCGCACGGCGAAAGCTCAGTTGCGATCCCGGTATGGCGGCGGACCTCGTGGTCACCTTCACGCGGGGACTGGCGGTGATGGAGCGCGCCTATCGCAATCCCCGGCACCTGGAAAAAATGGCGGAGCAATTCGTTCGCATCCTGTTGCCGGAAGACAAGCGCCGCGGCCCCTGATCGCGCGCGTTCTTAACCGGGCGATAACCGTTTCCTTCGCCGCTCGCGTTTCCTGCACCAAGTACAATCACAGATAGGTGCGACGGAGGTGCTGCACTTTCCGGGCAGGGCGGCTATCAAGCGGACGTGACCGGATTAAGATACCGTTTTTTTAAGAGTGTTGGCCGACAACCAGAGCTCGATTTAGTTTGCGTGTGGGTCGCTTATGCCGATGATCCGGCCAATCAGGCCAAAAAAACCGAAGCGTAAGGCGATCGTCAGGAAGCCGGGCCGGCCTGACAGACCAGGCCCGAAGCTCGGCGGCCAATGCCCTTCCATCGACATCACCGGCGAGATCGCGCGCACCCGCGCCGAGGCCGAAAAGGCCATTGCCGAGGCGCGGAAATCCCATGAGCGGCTGGTCGAGGCCATCGACATCCTGCCGCAGGGCATCGTGTTTCTCGATGCCGACGCCCGCTACATTCTCTGGAACAGGAAATACGCCGAGATCTATGGCCGCAGCGCCGGCCTGTTCAAGCCGGGCGCCCGGCTGGACGACACCCTGCGCATCGGCGTGGCGCGCGGCGATTATCCCGAAGCCGTCGGCCGCGAGGAGGAATGGATCGCCGAGCGGCTCGCCAGGCTCCATCAACCCAGGGAGCGCCACGAGCAGAAGCTGGCCGACGGCCGCGTCATCCTGATCGAGGAGCGGCTGACCGAGGACGGCGGCAGCATTGGCCTGCGCGTCGACATCACCGGACTGAAAGAGCGCGAGGCATCGTTCCGGCTGCTGTTCGACAGCAATCCGGTGCCGATGATCGTCTGCGCGGTGGAGGACGAGCGCATCCTCAGCGTCAACGATGCCGCGACCGCGCATTACGGCTACGGCCGCGCCGAATTCGAAAAGCTCACCATCCGCAGCCTGCAGGCCTTCGACAGCGACGCGCCATGGGCCGGCGATGATACGAGCGAAGAGCAGGCGGCGCGCACCTGGAAGCATGTCAAGGCCGACGGCACGCTGATCGATCTGGCGATCTATTCGCGCCATCTGGTCTATCGCGAGCGGCAGGCCGTGCTGCTCGCGCTGATGGACATTACCGAACGCAAGCGCGCCGAGGCGCGGCTCGCCTTCCTGGCGCAGCATGACGGGCTGACCGGGCTGCCGAATCGCAATTTGCTGCGCCAGCAACTCGACGAGATGCTGATGCACCGGCGGCGCAACGCCGAACAAACCGCGGTGCTGGTGCTCGGCCTCGACAATTTCAAGTCCGTCAACGACACGCTCGGCCACGGCATCGGCGACAAGCTGCTGCGCGGCGTCGCCAAGCGCCTGCGCTCCACGCTGCCGGACCAAGACACCGTGGCCCGTCTCAACTCCGACGAGTTCGCGATCGTGCAGAGCGGCGAGATGCGGCCTGAGGAGGCGGTGCTGCTGGCGAAGCGGCTATTGGACTCGATCGGCGGTCCCTTCCTGCTCGACGGCCATTCCATCGTCATCGGCGCCACCATCGGTATTGCGATGGCGCCCGGCGACGGCGACGATTCGGAGAAACTGCTGAAGAACGCCGACATGGCGTTGTCGCGCGCCAAGAGCGAGATGCGCGGCAGCTTCAGCTTTTTCGAATCCGGCATGGACGCGCACGCCCAGAGCCGCCGCAGAATCGAGATCGATCTGCGCGACGCCATCCAGAACGACGTGCTGCGGCCATATTACCAGCCGCTGATCGATCTTTCGAGCGGACGCATCACCGGCTTCGAGGCGCTGGTGCGCTGGCCGCATCCCGA
>Ga0137412_10004439_pt1 | contig 11198 bp, 9 predicted proteins | sample CZODoug2_1_16fun_FD_122160 | JGI IMG/M metagenome (GOLD analysis project Ga0137412, IMG submission 122160) | Vadose zone soil fungal communities from Angelo Coast Range Reserve, California, USA - CZODoug2_1_16fungal (Hybrid Assembly) | ecosystem: Environmental > Terrestrial > Soil > Vadose zone... | reverse complement strand
TGTGCGCGAGCCCATGGTGGAAGGCGTCGATGAACCGGCTGCACGACCTCGTGCTCGCCCGGCAATGGATCCACTACGTGCCGCTCCCCGAGGTCATCGGCTGGGCGCGCGCGCTTGATTTCAGCGTCGCATGGAAAGAAGAGTACTCGCGCTTCTGGTACGGGCACGAGTTGCTGGTGCTACGCCGCGCGGGCGATCAGCGCAACCCCTAGCGTAACCATCAGAGTTCCCGCGATCTGCGGGACGCCGGGCGCTTCTCCGAGGGCGGCCCACGCAATCAGCGCGGTGATGACGAAGCCCAGCCCGACGAACGGATAGGCGAAGCTCACCGGCACGCGGCACCGCCGATCTGACGACGGACGTTGACGTCAGAATGGAAGGTGCCCGCCGCCGGGCTTTCACCCAACCATCGAGCGGTTCCGTCAGAACGAAGTCCAGTGATTCCAAGGGGTTGTGGGTGGTTCGAATCCAGCTGCCCCGACCAGTCATTTCAGGGTCCAGCCCGGACACATGGGTAACAGAACGGACCTAAGACATGGGTGACAGCCTCGTGCCGAACGGGCTGCTTGTCGGCTCGCCCGAGTGCCCGCCAGATGAGGGCAGACCAGGAAATGCAATCACAAGTTTGGAATTGGATTGAGTTTCTCTCAGGCGATACGGTCGCCCACCTGAAGCAAACCGCCTGGGGCGGCTCGTACGACGAGCAATGAAGAAGTCGGGCCAAGAAACTCCTTGCAATAGATCTTTTTCCGGCGCGCGGGCGGCCAGCGCCAGCCCTCTCTTGTTGCTGTACTCGCCGACGGCAATTCAACGGAGGCAATTATGGCGCTGCAGTCGCGCATTGCACAGGCCGATAACGGAGCAATCGGTTTCGATACGACCGTCCCTCTCAATTCCGCGACGGCAAATAGCTATTTCTCACAAAATTTCAGATTTTGTATCCGCTATGTCAGTCGCAACGATGCGGGCCGACAATCCAACGCGAGAGGCGGAACGGCCGATCTCGCTGCGGACGAGACCGCCGCTATCATGCGATCCGGCCTCGCACTGATGGTTGTCCAGCATGTTGCGAAGCCTCCTTGGTCGCCAACGAGCGCTCTCGGCAACACCTACGGCCAGAACGCAGCGACGTATGCGGCTCAAGGCGGGCTGCTGCCGGGCGTCGTTGTTTGGTTGGACCTCGAAGGCGTCGCCGAAGGCACGGATCATCAAGACATCGTCGACTATTGCAACGAGTGGTTTGCGGCGGTCACGGTTGCCGGCTACGTGCCGGGTGTCTACATCGGCTACGATGTTTGGCTGACGGAGGACGAGCTCTTTTTCGATCTGAAAACGCAGCATTACTGGCGGGCGGATGGCAACATTCCCGATGTTTCGCATCGCGGCTATCAAATTTTTCAGAGCATCAAGAATCCCAACACACCTGCGGAGTTTGACCGCGACGTCATCAAACTTGACGATTTGGACGGCCTGCCGATCTGGATGGTCGCTCAAGACCCTCCGGTCGCGTGAGGCGGTTGATCCTGCCGCTCATGACTGCCCGGTGATGCACAGCAGAAGCAGAAAGACGGTCGAGACGAGGCTTGTCCGGTGATGGACGATCGACCAGATCCGAACCGATCTCGCTTTCACCGCGGCGCCGTTCCATGTGCTTGCCGGTCGCTTCGCGCGCTACCATTTGTAGGAAGCGCTTGCCACGGCGCGCCGACGGTCACCATAGAAACACGCGTTCGGCGTCGAACAGCTTCCAACATAGATCTTGTCGGCGATATTGGTCACGTTGACCGCAAATCTCCAGTTTTTGATTTCGTAGTGGATCGCCGCATCGCCAACGACATATTCCGGAACAACCAGGCTGTTGGCGGTGTCGGCATACGAAATGCCGTTATACCGGACGCCGGCGCCAAAGCCGAAACCGGTCAGCGGACCCGTCTTGAAGGTGTAGTCGCCCCACAATGATGCGATCGTGCTGGGCGTGTTGGTCGGAACGGTATCGATCAGCGCTGGGTTGTCATCCTTGCTGACGAAGATATGGAAGTTGGTGAACGAGCCCGTCACCTTCAGCTCGCTCGTGATATTGGCGACCGCTTCGAGCTCGATGCCGCGGGATGTCACTTCGCTGGTCTGAATGGATTGCAACGCATTGACCGGGTCGGTCGTCAAGGCATTCTGCCGCTTGAGGTCGAACAAGGCCACGCCGAAATGCCCATCGAAACCGGTCGGCTCGATCTTGACGCCCACCTCAGTCTGCTCGCCGGTTTCCGACTTGAACAACTGACCGGTCGTCCCGTTGGTTCCGATCACCGGATTGTAGCTGGTGGTATAGGACACATAGGGCGCGATCCCGATGTCCGAGTTGTAGATCAGCCCGGCGCGGCCGCTGAACTTGCTCTCGTCACGGCTGCTGCTCGGGAGAATGCGATTACTGTCCAGGGTGTCGACCCAATCGTTCCGCCCGCTCAATACCAGCGTCAAGCGGCCGAGCTTGAGCTGATCCTGCGCATAAAGTCCGGCCTGCTTTTGCGTGATGGTCTGATTGGCGAATACCGTCCCGGGAAAACCCTGTGGGATGCCGTAGACCGGATTGAGCAGATTGAGCGACGGCGTCGCAAAGTCGAACGCCTGCCGGTCGGCGACCTCGTAGCTCTTGAGGTCGATTCCGACCAAGGCCTTGTGCTGGACCACACCGGTGGTGAAGCGATATTCAAATTGCGTATCGAGATTGGCCTGATTGGCGACGTCGCTGGCGAAGTCGTTGAAGCGTGACAATTGTGCGGTCGCGGGAGCGTTGTTGACGTAGCCGTTGCCGAGCAGAGTCTGAAAACTCACGTCGTCATGCGCGAAGCGGGCATTCTGCCGAACCGTGAGATCATCGGTCAGGTTCTTCTCGAACTGATATCCGATCATTTCCTGCTCGCGGGTGTGATAGTCGATGCTGGGATCGCTCGCGAACAGACGGGTGGGAATGCGGCCGAACGGGGCGTCGACCACGGTGCCGACATAGGGCAAGAAGCCCTGCACGCGCGTGTCGGTCCTTGAGGCCGATGCCAGAACGGTCAACGTCGTGTCGATGTCGGGCTTGTAGGTGAACGATGGCGCGATGGAGTAGCGATTGTCAGGGGTGAACGCCGTCTGGGTGTCGCCACCCTGGACCGTGCCGAGCAGGCGATAAAACAGCTCCTTGCTCGGGCCGGACGATGTCGCGACCGGTCCCCCGAAATCGAACGACAGATAGCTGTTGCCGAACGAATTGACGCCGGTTTCGACATAGTTCAGCGGCTCGTAGGGCGGCTTCTTGCTGACGATATTCACCAGACCGCCCGGCCCGGTGCCGCCATACAGAACCGCCGAAGGCCCGCGAAGGATGTCGATACGCTCGATGCCGAATGGCGGGAATTTCCAGGTCGCGAACGCGAAGCTCTGGAGCTGCATTCCGTCCTGAAACAGGCCGACGTCCTGCGCGTCGAAACCGCGAATCTTGAACCAGTCGTTGCGCGTATCGGCGCCGAAGGTCTCGCTGCGGACGCCCGGCGCGTACCGCAGCGCTTCCGCGAAGCTGCCCGGATTCTGGTCGCGAATCTGTTCGCGGCTGACAACGGAAATCGCCTGCGGCGTTTCCATCAGGGGGGTGTTGGTCTTCGTGCCGGTCAAAGAGCGATCGGCAACATAGCCGTTGACCGGACCACGGGGATCCTGGCCCGGCCCAACGTTTTGCGTTCCACGCGCGGGCGATGCGCTCGACGCCGCCGCGGTTTGCGCCTGATCTTGTCCCCGTCTCGACGCGGTAGTTGCCGTGCGCCGCGTGGGCCTGGAAGCACCTGATGCCGCAGCACGCGGCTTCGGGGCATCAACCGTGACCGGGGGCAGATTGCTGCTCGATGCGCCGCTGCCTTGTTGAGCAAACGCCGAGCCGGCGAATAGGCAGAGACTGGCGAGCGAGGCGGACGCCAGCACACGGCGAAGAAATTCAGAACGCATCGAGTCGCAGCCCTTCAGTTTAGAATTAGAACAATGAAAGCCTCGCTCGATTTGCGAACACTTCACGTTCGAATAGCGGGGATGCGAACTTGGTAGTCCGAAGACGCGTCGGATCGCGAGTTGAATCTATCTAATGTGAATCGATTGTGGACGTGCATCAACTTGCACGCGATGGTCGCCTGTCGCGGAGACAAACAATCGATGTGCGTTCAAAGGAAGATGGCCGCCACATCAGACGAATGAAATCGCCTCGGCGCTTTCCAAAATCCGCTTCAGTTCGAGAAACGCGTTCTCGAGGATTTCATCCGTCGCCGGATGACCAAGGCACAGACGGATTCCGAGCGTGCCGCGATCGACCTGCTGCAGCGCCCCGGGCGGTGCGATGGTGATGCCGGCCTGGGCGGCTTGCGTTATCAAGGCAATCAGGGTGCGGCCGGGTGGGATCGGCAGCCAGCGATGAAATCCGGATGTGCCGGACATCGGCGTGAGCCAATTGCCGAGCAGGCGATCGGCGATCGCGTTGCGGCGCGCGGCGGCGGCGCGCTTCAGATGTACCTGCCGCAACAGGTCGCCACTATGCAACAGCCGGGCGACGACCTCCGCCATGATCGGCTGCGCCATCCATCCCGTCGCCCGCACGGCGTTGATGGAACGGTCGCGGAATTGCTCCGGCACGATCATCGCCCCAATCCGCAAGCCCGGTGCAAGGCATTTGGCGAAGCTCGTGACATAGAAGCTGCGATCTGGAATCAGCGCCGACACCGGCGTCGGCGGCGCCGCGAACAGGAAGGCATAGACATCGTCTTCGAGCAGATAGGCGTCGTGCCTGGCGATGACGTCGGCGATCTGCCGTCGCCGTTCCGGTGTCATCACGGTGCCCGTCGGCGTTTGCAGGCTTGGGGTCGCGAACAGCACGCGGGCGCCCGTGTCTGAAAATGCGCGGTCGAGCGCGTCCGGCAAAAGTCCGTCCGAATCGCCGTCGACACCGTGCAGCCGGTAGCCGTTTTGCGCCGACAGCGCGATCATTCCGGAATAGGTGAAGCGTTCGGTCAGCACCATGTCCTTCGGCGCCGCCACCATGTTGAGGGCGATCGAAAGTGCGTGCTGGCCGCCATGCGTGATGAAGAGGTTGGCGATATCGGCCTTGATGCCGAACGATCTCAACCACTCGGCCACGATCTCGCGATGCGAGGGCAGACCCTGGTGCGGTAGATAGCCGAGCAGGGGACCGAGTGCGCCGTCGGCGAGAATTTCCGACAGCACCGAGGCGATCAATTCATCCTCGCCCGTCGACGGCGGAACATTGAGCGCGAGATTGATGGTGGCCTGCGCGTTGCCCTTGGTACTCGCGGGCGGACGGCGGCGCTGCACGAATGTGCCGCGGCCGACTTCGCCGGAAATCAGGCCGCGCGCTTCGGCTTCCGCATAGGCCCGCGACACCGTGCCGACGCTGAGCCCGAGCTGATTGGCCATATCGCGCTGAGGCAACAGCCGCGTCCCCGGTTTGAGCACGCCCGCCTGCACGTCGTTTTCCAGCGCCTGCACGAACGCCAGATAACGCGGTCCAACGGCTTCGGTGAGGATCGGAAGCCAGTCGTCGGAATGGGGGAGTTGTGACACGGAGGGGGCTCTTGGTTGGCCAGATCCTCGAATAGTACAATTCTTGAATTGATGCAATATTTGATCGCGGATGACGTATGCGTTCGATGGATATGTTCGGTTTCAGGGATATGGGTCCAAGATTTGTTCGATATTGCGGCGGATTTCGCCGATTGATGCAGTTCATTCATACGAAAATGGATGATTGAACTAGAATAAATTTGACATCGGTCCTCCCTTGGTTTTTATCGGACACAAGGGAGTACAGCGCGTGATCTACGAAATCCGAGTCTACGAAGCCGTCGACGGCAAGGCTGACGCCATGAAGGCGCGATTCAAGAATGAAGTCGTGAAGCGATTTCCCTCCCACGGCATCGAACTGGTGGGCGTGTTCGAATCGGCGACCGAGACCTCTCGGCTGACCTATCTGACGCGCTTCAAATCCGAGGACGATCGCAGCAAAGCGTGGGCCGCCTTTGGCGCCGATCCGGAATGGCGCGTGGTGAAGGCCGCCAGCGAGGTGAACGGACCGCTGCTGAAGAGCCAGACGGTCTCGGTGCTTTCGCCGGCGGTGGCCGGCCTGCTGCTCGGATAGCCGGCACCTCTTGAGAACCCGCAGATGAAACCAGCGCCGTTCGATTATGTCAGGCCGGACTCGCTTGCCGAAGCATGCGAGATCCTTGCCGGCGACGAGGATGCGCGCATCATCGCGGGCGGCCAGACCCTCATTCCCATGCTGGCGATGCGGCTGGCGCGTCCAAGCAGGCTGATCGACATCCTGCGCTTGCAGGAGTTGCGCGGTATTCGCGCCGAGGATGGCGCGATCGTGATCGGGGCGGTTACCCGTCAGGTCGAGGTCGAACGCAGCGATATTATAAAGCGCGCACTGCCCCTTTTGACCAAGGCGCTGCCCTGGGTCGGTCATCCGCCGACGCGGGCGCGCGGCACGGTCGGCGGCTCGATCGCCAATGCCGATCCCTCCGCCGAGATTCCGTTGATCGCGGTGACGCTTGGCGCCGAGATCGAAATCGCAAATCCGACCGGCCGAACCGGCATGCCCGCCGATGAATTCTTCATCGGGCCGATGCTGACATCGGTGATGCCAGGTGATTGCGTCTGCGCGGTGCGTTTTCCGTTGTGGCCGCATCGACGCATCGGAACCGGATTCCACGAGGTCAGCGCGCGCCAATCGGATTTCGCATTCGTGGCCGCGGCGGCGCAAGTGGCCATCGACGACGACGGCCGCTGTCTCGATGCGACGCTTGGGCTGGGCGGCGTCGGCGACCACGCGCTGCGGATCGACGTCACGCCTCTGATTGGCGCCGATATCGCGCGGGTGTCGATCGCGGACATCGTTCGCGCCGCAACCGAAGGCCTCGAAGCCAGTTCTGATTTGCACGCCACCGCGGACTATCGCCGCCGCGTCGCGGCCGTGCTCGGGACACGCGCGCTTGAAGACGCTTTCGTGGAGGCGCGAGATCGCAACGGGGCCATCCAATGCGGGGTCGTCCAGTGAAGGTGAGACTGAGCATCAACGGGCGCCTGCGCGAGGCCGATGTCGAGCCGCGCAAGTCGCTGCTCGACACCTTGCGGGAAGACTTCCTGCTGGTCGGCAGCCATGCCGGTTGCGAGCACGGCGTCTGCGGCGCCTGCACGGTGTTGATCGATGGCGAGCCGTCGCGCGCCTGCCTGATGTTTGCGGTGCAGGCCGACGGTTACGAGATCACGACCATCGAGGGATTGGCGCCGGCGCCGGGTGAACTGAGCATCGTGCAGGACGCGTTCTGCGAGACCCATGGTCTGCAATGCGGCTATTGCACGCCGGGGATGATCCTGACCGCCCACGCTCTATTGACGCACAACGATTCGCCGACGCGCGACGACATCGTCGAGGCGATCTCCGGCAATATCTGCCGCTGCACCGGCTACGGGCAGATCGTGGAAGCCGTTGAATTTGCCGCCGATCGCCTGCGAAAGACCAATGCGCCGCGCCATCCCGAGGTCGCGATTGCCGACGAGCCTGTTCGCTTGGCGAAATCCAAAGCGCCCCGGCAGGGCGTTCTGGAGGCCGTGCAAACCGATGCGCCGCGCGGAGGCCGCTCTTGAATCCGACGATCCCGCTGAAATTCGTCTCTTCCAATCGCAGGGTGCGCGAGGACCGCCGTTTCGTTGCGGGGCAGGGCCGCTATGTCGCCGACATCGCGCTCGAAGGGTTGTTGCATGTCGCGGTCGTGCCCTCGCAATATCCGGCGGCGCGGATCGTTTCGATCAATTCGATCGAAGCGATGAAAATGCCCGGCGTGCATTACGCGCTGACGGGTGAAGAACTCGCCAAGGCGGTCGATCCCCTGATGAACGGGCTGGAGACCCCGAACGTGCGGCGCTATCCGCTGGCGGTCGGGCAGGTGCGCTATGTCGGCGAATGGGTGGTCGCGGTGGTCGCCGAAACCCGCGCACAGGCCGAGGATGCGGCGGAAAAGGTCCGGGTCGAATATGAGCCGCTGCCTTACGTGATCGATGCGGAAGAGGCGCTCGATCCCTCTAGTCCCCCGGTTCATCCGCCACACGGCAGCAACCTGCTGCTCGACAAGACCTTCGTCTGGGGCGAGGTCGACAAACACTTTGCCGAAAGTCCGCGGCATTTGTCATTCCGTGTGGTCTGGGGCCGCAGTTCGACCGTGCCGATCGAGACTTTCGGCGTCGCCGCGAAATGGGATCCGTGGCGGGAGATGCTGGACGTCTGGGCGTCGATCCAGATGCCTAAATATTCCGACCAGATCGCGCGCTCGCTGCGCATTCCCCTGAACAATGTCAGGGTTCATCAGGATGTCGATGTCGGCGGCAGCTATGGCGTCAAGCGCGGCATCAAGCAGACCGTGATCGTCGCGCATCTGGCACGCGTTCTCGGCCGGCCGGTTCGCCTGATCGAGGACCGGCTCGACAACATGCGGGCGGGCGACGCCCATGGGCCGGACCGGATCTTCGATGTCGAGGTCGCCTTCAATGATGACGGAATCGTCAAATCGATGAAGATGCGCGCGCTCGACAATGTCGGCGCCTATGCGGGCCGGTCGCCGTTCCAACTCGGCAAGCCGATCGGCGCAATCGTCGGGCCCTACAAGATCCAGAGCGTGCAATACCGCGCCATCGCGGTGACCTCGAACAAGGCGGCGCAGGAGGCGGTGCGCGGCTTCGGCCAGGCGCCGACCAATTACGCGATCGAGACCGCGATCGACAAGGTCGCCGCCGCGGTCGGGCTCGACCGCATCGAGATCCGGCGCCGCAACTTCATTCGCAGCGACGAGTTTCCCTATCTCATTCCGAGCGGCACCCATTACGACAGCGGCGATTACCATGCCGTCGTCGCCAAGGTTCTGGCGCATGCGGACTACGAGGCGTTGAAGCTCGAGCGCGACGCGCTGCGCGCGGCCGGACTATGCGCCGGCATCGGCATCGCGGCCTGCCTGGAGCCTAGCGGCGGCAATTCCTCCTTCGAGCCGCTACTCAACGAGAGGAACACCACCACGACCTGGATGGATTCCTGCCGGATCAATGTCGATGGCCTCGGCTTCGTGACCGCGACCATCCACACGACGTCGGCGGGGCAGGGGCACGAGACCCTGGCTGCGACCGTGATCGGCGAGGTGCTGGAGATTGATCCGGACCTGATCCGCATCGTGCGCCCGGATACGCTGAGCAGCCTGCCGTCGAACTCGCCGGTCGGCAGCCGCATGGCGATCATGCTGGGCGGGGCCGCGTTTCATGCCGCGCAGAAACTGAAGGCCAAGATGATGCGTCTGGCCGCGCATCAGTTCGGCTGCGCCGAGAAGGACGTCCGCTACGAGAACGGCACCATCTCCCACCAAGCTTCGAACAGGAAGCTGGCCTGGACCGAGCACGTCAATATCGCGCATCGCAATTTCCATCTGCTGCCGGAGGGCATGGAGCCCGGGCTCGAAGTCACCCATGTGATGCAGGTGCCGACCGGCAACAAGCTGCCGGAGAACGGCCGCGTCCAGATGTATCCGTGCCACTCCTTCGAGTTTCACCTGGTGCTGGTCGCATTCGATCCGCAGATCGGCAAGCCGCAGATCCGCCGCTACGTGATCGGCCACGACTGCGGCACCGTCATCAACCCGCACATCGTCAAAGGCATGACGCTGGGTGGCATCGCCCACGGCATCGGCGCGGCGCTGCTCGAAGAGTTCGTCTATGACGCCGAAGGCCAGATGCTGACGCAAAGCTTCATGGATTACCTGTTGCCGTCGTCACATGAAGTTCCCCATGTCGAGATCGTGCACCATTGCACGCCCTCGCCGTTCACGGTGTTCGGTCAGAAAGGCTCGGGCGAGAGCGGATATCTCGGATCGCCCGCGGCGATCTCCGGCGCGATCAATGACGCCGTGGCCTCGCTTGGCATCTCGTTTTCAAAACTCCCGATCCGGATTGCCGCGATCAGCGACGCCATCGCGGCCGTGAAGGCTCCTGAAGTAAAGGTCCGAACATGATCATCGACTGTCACGCCCATCTCGTTCCGCCTACGCTGCTGGACGCGATCCGCGCCGCCAAGGCCAATTTTCCTTCCGTGAAGTTGATCGAGGAGGGCGACAGTCTTGGTTTTGCCTTCGCCGGCAACAAGCCGACGCGGCCGGTGTCGAAGCCGCTCAGCGACATCGCGGCGCGGTTGCAATGGCTCGACACCAACAAGATCGAACGTCAGGTCGTGGGTGGCTGGCTTGATATGTTCGGCTACGAGATTCCCGCGGAAGAAGGCCTCCGCTGGTCGCGCCTGATCAATGCCCATCTTGCTGAGGCCGCGAAGGACCAGCCGCGCTTCGTTCCGCTTGCAACCGTCCCGCTGCAGGATGGCGCCCGCGCTGCCGAGGCGTTGCAGGAAGCGCACGCTCAGGGGTTTAAGGGCGCGATGATCGGAACCCAGCCGAAGGGTAAGGGCGGTGTGCTGGACGATCCTTCGCTGCTTCCGTTCTGGGAGGCGGCGAACGACCTGGGATCGATCGTTTTTATCCATCCGGTCTTCGAGAGCGGCGATGACCGTGTTCATGATTACGGAATGGCCAACGCGGTCGGCCGCATCACCGATACGTTGATCGCGATGTCGCGGCTGATCTATGCCGGCCACGTCACACGTTTTGGCAAGGTCAAGATTGTTGCCGGCATTGGCGGCGCCGCGCTGCCCTATGTCATCGGGCGGCTGCGCCGAAACTATTCGCTCGATAACGATAAGTTGGGCGATCCCGATGCTGCGCTGGCAGGGATGTATTACGACACCATCGTGCAGGACACCCGCGCGCTCCGCTACCTCGCCGATGTCGTCGGCGCCGACCGCATCATGATGGGGTCGGACATGCCGTTCCCGATCGGCGATCTGGCGCCGTTGAAGATCGTGCAAGAGACGTCGTTTAGCGATGCTGAACGGACCAGTATCAACGGCGGCCTGGTACAGAAGCTGTTTGGTTTGTGAGGCGGCGTCATGAAACTGGATATTGGCGGAAATGAAGCGATCCCGACGACGGTTGATGCATTGTGGGTCGCACTCAACGATCCCAAGGTGCTGACGCGCTGCGTTCCCGGCTGCAAGAGCATGACTGAAATTGGCCCCG
>Ga0137412_10004438_pt1 | contig 11199 bp, 9 predicted proteins | sample CZODoug2_1_16fun_FD_122160 | JGI IMG/M metagenome (GOLD analysis project Ga0137412, IMG submission 122160) | Vadose zone soil fungal communities from Angelo Coast Range Reserve, California, USA - CZODoug2_1_16fungal (Hybrid Assembly) | ecosystem: Environmental > Terrestrial > Soil > Vadose zone... | reverse complement strand
CGTCGCGGACGAACATCTCGAGCCCCGGCACCGGGTCGGGAGTGTCCCTGGTGATCTCCATGAGCTCGAGCATCTTGCTGTTCACCCAGTGCTCGTGCTCGCTGAAGTCCTGGCAGAGGCATGGCCGATCCGACACGGCGGTGTCGAGAAGGTCCTTGGTGGGGGGATTGTCGGCGAAGGTTGCGCTCGGGTAGTACTCGAAGTAGAGGAACGGTGCCTCGTCTCGCGGATGCGCCTGCGCGTAATCCCTTATGAAATCCAAGATCTCGTCGACGTCGGTAGTCCACGGCAGCTGCACGTGCCAGAAACTCTGCGCGACCATGGACGGATGGGTGTGGGAGTCGATCAGCCCGGGAACGACCGTCCTGCCGCCGAGGTCGTAGACCGGCAGGCCGGCCGCGTTCTCCCACGAATGCAGGTCGCCGACGAAGGTGATCGCGCCGTCCTCGACGACGACTGCGTCGGCGGATGTCACGTCGTCGGCGCAGGTGTACACCTTGGCGTTGGCCAATACCATTCCCACAGTTGGGTTCTCCAATCAATCGGTGCGCAAAACGTACCGGTGCCGTTGGCACGATCGACATGACGATTCCGCCGTGATCGCAGGACATTTCGGCGGACCTCGTGGGTGGATGCCTGCGGTGAGCGTCATCGCTACGCAGATGCATGCCATTTGGGTTTACCTTGGACGGATGTTCAACGTGCGCATCGGCTTTGCACCGGGAGCCAGGGTGCGCGCCGACGTACACGCCGTGCGGCGTACCAACCTCCACGCTCACTCCAACGCACTCGAGATCGTCTACGTCCTCCGCGGTGCCTTGCGCGTCGTGGTCAGCAGTGAAGCGTTCGACCTCGACGCAGGTGACTACGCGGTACTGAATCGATCGGATCCGCATCTGCTGGAGGGCTCCGGCGACAACGTGACCGCGATCCTGCACTTCGACCTCTCCTCGTACCGTGACATCGACCCGCTGGCCGACGAGATCATGTTCGCCTGTGAGTCGTTCGACCTCGCCCGCTATCGCAAGCAGGAAGCGCTGTTGCGCGGGCTGTTGCTCGACGTCATCGACGACGGCGTCGTTGCCCTCGATGACGCGCGACTCGACGACCGCGCAGCCGAATTGGTCCGGTTGCTGTGCGCCGGCTACTCGATAGCGGACTACTACCAGCGGGACCGCCCGGTGACGGGCGCCCAACGCGAAAAGCTGCTCAGAATCATGGCGTACGTCCAGGCACACCTGGACAGTCGAGACCTCCTCGATGACGTCGCCGGTGAACACCACTACTCGAAGTCGTACGTGTCCCACTTCGTGAAGGACACGGCGGCGATCAGCTTCAGCAACGTGGTGACGGCCAGTCGTGTGATGCACGCAGAGCGACTGTTGCTCACCACCGAGCACACGATGCGCGACGTGGCTTCGCTGAGCGGCTTCTCCGACGTCAAGTACTTGACCCGATGTTTCCTCGACTGGTTCAAGCAAACCCCTGCCGAATACCGCGCCGCCAACCTTCCGGCCACGCTGCGTGACAACGAGATTGAGCCGGTGGCCGCCGAAGCGACCGCGGCACTGATCCGCGAGCACCGTCGCCGCGTCGCCTCACCGACCGATGCCCCGCGGTTGTCGATCACGCCAATACTGCTCAAGAACATCGGTTCGCGGGCTGATCTGTTCGAGAAGATCCGCAAGTTTCAGACCGACGGTGACGTGACCGCAATACCGCCCGAAGCCACCGATCCGAACTTGCGGCGGCAGCACCTGCTCCCGATGCGCGTCGGGCACGCCGAACTCGAAAGCGGCCACCTGCTGAGCGGGCTTTCCTCGTTCGTCGACAGTGCCGTGACGCCGTGTCTGGTTCTGGAGTACTCCGGACGGGATGCCACCAGCGCACTGATCAACTCGCTCGCGCGCCAACTCCGAAGCGTCGGTGCCGATGGGGTACCCGTGTGGCTTGTCTACAGCGGGTCTCGTGCACGCTCGGCCGTCGACCAGATCATCGACGTTGCCCACGACGAACATGGGCTGACGGTGCAAGCCGTCTTGATGCCGTGATCGAGCTACGGAAACGGAACGTCAGGCCTGCGCGGCGCGGCCGGCTTGTTCCACCGACATCTCGTGGGCCAGCAGTTCGGCGAATGTGAACGTGCCGGTGGGCCGGTCGTTCTTGCCGAGTAGGTAGAGCCGCTTCACTGCGGCCAAGATGCCCTCGGCGATCGAGTCACGGGTCTGCGGCAACACCAGCAGATCGCGATCGTGCGGATTGGTGAGGTAGCCGATGTCGACTTGAACCGACGGCATCCGGGTCAACCGGAGCAGGTCCCAGGTCCGTCCGTGGGTGCGGCAGTCTCGTAATCCGGTGCGCGCCGCGACTTCTCGCTGAATGAAGTCGGAGAGATTGCGGCCGATGGTCGACACCGAACCGTGCGAGTTACCGAAGTGGAACGACGCCAAGCCGTTGGCGGCCGACCCTGGAAGGGCAGCACACCGCAGGCTGATCATGAGGTCGGCGCCGACGGTGTTGGCCGTGGTGGCCCGTTCGGCATCGGAGGGGCTGCGACCGACCGGCCTGGAAAGGAACGTCTCCATGCCGATCGCAGTCATCCGGCCCTCGAGGCGACTTGCCAAGTCCCACAGGATGTCTGCCTCGCTGATGGGGCCCGACGGACCCTGCATGATCGGACCGTGGTCGTCGCCGCCGCGACCTGGATCGACGATCACCCGCTTGCCGGACAAGCGTGGACCCGAACGTCGGACCAGCTCTTCCTCGCGGATGGCGTGCAGCGAGCCGCCGGTGACCCGGGAACCCAGAAAGTACAAGGAGCGCAACGTCTCCGGGCCGCAGATACCGTCGGGGTAGAGCCCGTACTCACGTTGGTAGGACATCAGCCCGTTGTGCGTCTGCAGGCCGAAGTGTCCGTCGACGAGGCCGGTGTAGAAACCGAGGTCCTGCAGACGGGCCTGCAAGGTGGCGACGTCGTCGCCGTACATCGGCGCCCCGAACTGGTGAGCCAGGGTGCGGGCGCCGAGTCGGTAGGACGCCTCCTTGAGCGCGCGGTAGGTGGCCTCACCGACGATGCCGTCGACGAGCAGTCCGCGATGCTGCTGGAACGCCCGGACCGCCTGGTCCAGGTCGACGTCGAACACGTCGAGCGCCACGTGCCTGCCGGTGGTCAGATCCGAGTCGGGGCTATCGATGAGCCCCAGGGCCGCAAGAGCTGCCCGAATCTCGGTCACGGGGCCGCCCCGGTCACCGCGACGCAGACTCGACATACCTGGCCTTTCGGGTCACGGATGGCAGCGAATCAACGCTGTCGACTGCACTGTGTGGCGCATCAGCCTGGCAACATTGTCGCAGACGTCGCCGAAGAACCGGAAACCTACAGGCCAGGCGTCAACCCGGCGACCCGCATCGTTAGACGACGTCGGCGAGCTCGCGCAGCAGCGCAGCCTTGCCCTTTGCGCCGACGATCCGCTTTACCGGGGCACCGTCCTTGAACAGGATCAACGTCGGGATGGAGACCACCTGGAAGTCCCGCGCGGTCGCTGGGTTCGCGTCCACGTCGATCTTCGCAACGGTCAGCTGGCCAGCCTTCTCGGTGGCGATTTCCTCGAGGACGGGAGCGACCATCTTGCACGGGCCGCACCAGGTGGCCCAGAAGTCCACCAGTACGGGGGTGCTGCTGGACAGCACGTCATCGGCGAATGAGTCGTCGGTGACGGCGACCGTCGCCTTGGTGTCAGTCATGGGGTTGCTCCTTCGTTGGAAATCGGGGACGGTTCAACGCGTTTCGTTCACTCGGCGTCGCTGAGCCAGCGCTCGCTGTCGATGGCGGCCGAACACCCCATGCCGGCAGCGGTGACGGCCTGGCGGTACGTGTGGTCGACGAGGTCGCCAGCGGCGAACACGCCCTCGACCGACGTGTAGGTGGTGCGTCCGATCACCTTCACGTAACCCTCGTCGTCGAGCTCGACCTGACCGCGGACCAGCGCCGACCGGGGGTCGTGGCCGATGGCGACGAAGACGCCGGTGACGGCGAGCTTGGACTCCTCGCCGGTCACGGTGTCGCGCAGCCGCAAACCGGTGACCTTGGGCTCGCCCTCGACCTGGGTGACCGCGGTGTTGGTGAGAATGGTGATCTTCGGGTTGGCCTTGGCGCGCTCGAGCATGATCTTCGAGGCGCGGAACTCCTCGCGGCGGTGGACCATCGTGACCGTGCGGGCGAACTTGGTGAGGAAGATGGCCTCCTCCATCGCCGAATCACCGCCGCCGATCACCGCGATGTCCTCGTCGCGGAAGAAGAAGCCGTCGCAGGTGGCGCAGGTGCTCACACCGGTGCCGATGCGTTCCTGTTCGCCTGGCGCACCGAGGTAGCGTGCGGCCGCGCCCATCGCCAGGATCACGGTGCGGGCCTGGAACGTCTCGTCGCCGACGGTGACCGTCTTGACGGGGCCGGCGAGCGAAACCTCGTCGACGTCCTCCATGCGCAGGTCAGCGCCGAAGCGGATCGCCTGCTCGCGCATCTCCTCCATGAGCTCCGGGCCGGTGATGCCCTCTCGGAAGCCGGGGTAGTTCTCCACCTCGGTGGTGGTCATCAGTGCGCCGCCGAACTGGACGCCTTCGAACACCAGCGGCTTGAGCTGAGCTCGAGCGGCGTAGATTGCCGCCGTGTATCCGGCAGGTCCGGAGCCGATGATGATCACGTCATGCAGCGTGGGAGTCGGGGTCATGTCCGCCTTTCTGCCCCTGCGTAGCCATTTGCTTTTGGCACGCATATAACACCAGCCTAGGCCCGGCTGTTCCCCACGGTCGGCCGGGACGCGTCATGGCCGGATCACCACCCGCTCGGCAAGCAGGCCGGTGTTGACCGAAGTGCAGTTGAGCCCGACCACCACGGCGTTCACCGCCCGTGGCGCGTCGCCTGGCAGCAGCACCAGCACGCCTGGCCTGGCGCCAACGGCGAGCGGGCGCGCGCCGAGGACCGACGCCGACGTCGGATAGCCGAGACCGCTGAGACACGACGCCCGGCGCTGCGGATCGGCCAACGGTCCGAGGTCGGCTGGCTTGTCCAGTAGGTCGAGCACTTCGGGGTCGGTCATGGGTAGCCCCAACGGTTTTGACACGGTGATTCGCTCGGCGGTCGGGTCCGCGGCATGCGTGCGAACGGGGGCATCCAGAAGCGTGACGGTGCCGACCCCTGCCGCGGCCAGCGCCGCGCCAACGCCGATGACGGCCGCGCAGGCCCGGAACCGGATGCCTGATCCGCGGGCGGCATGGGCCGCGGCAGCGGGGGAGGATCCGACGACGTGGTTCGTCGGAGGCGGCTCGGCCCGTAGGGCGGCGGCGATGCGTGCGGTGACGTCGGCTGGCGCGTAGGGCGCGGAGGTCGAATCGGTGCCGAGATCGGCGAGATCGCGCCGGACCCGGTCAAGCTCGTCCATCCGGCGGGCCGATTCGGGATCGTCGCGGACGCGGCGGCGGATGACGGCGGCGGTGTGGTCGTCGAGCAGTCCGGCCTGAAGATTGGCGAGCCACGGCACCGGAATCGGGGCCGGCGGCCCGTTCGTGTCGTCGTTCACCGTCGCTCCCGTGCTCGGCGTGCCCCCGGCTGGCAGTGTAGGGAATTGCCTTCGCGGCCACCCGGTTGACACAGAGGTGCATGCTGGAAGAGGTCGGCTCTTTCGGCCAGCGAAGGGATCATCATGGCTGGGCTCCGTCACACGCTCCTCGTGATCGGATCGGCCGTGACGTTGGGTGCGGGGGCGCTGGCCATGGCAACGGGGGCTGGTTCGGCTTCCGCCGCGCCTTGCGTCCAGGAAATTCAGCCTTTGAACCCGTACCTGCAGACGTGCGGGATCCCAAATCAGCCGGTCACCGTGCCGGGCTCGTCGCCCGGTGCTGGCGCGATCATCGCCTGCCGTGACCAACCCGGTTGTCTGTCGCAGGTCGTCAACGGCCCCGGCATCATTCAGGTGCCGCAGCCGGACACCAGGGTTCGGCAGAGTCACTAACGACCGGCGCGAAGTAGTCGAGCGTCTCGGCCAGTTTCGCGCGCGCCCGCGAGCACCTGCTCTTGACCGTGCCCTCGGGGATGCCGAGAACCCGCGCAGTCTCGGCGATGGAGAAGCCCTGCATGTCCACCGCGACGACGGCGGCCCGCTGCTCGACCGGCAGGCGCATGAGTGCGCGCTCGACCACCAGCGCCGTGTCCACCCGAGGCGTCGGATCCCCGATGTGACAGGTGTCTTCCTCGAGCACGGTGGTGAGGTGAGACTTGTTGCGGCGCAGCCGATCGAGGCAGGCGTTCACCACGATTCGATACAGCCAGCTGCTGACGGACGCGTCGTGGCGAAACCTCGGCGCGCTGCGGTGCGCCGAGAGCATGGCGTCCTGGAGGGCGTCGGCGGCGTCCTCGGGAGTGCGGCTGCTGATCCGGGCGAGCCGGTGCAGCTGCCGATGGTGGCGGTAGAACAGTTCCTCGAAGGCGTAGCGATCGCCGGCGACGTGCGCGACGAGCAGCTCGGCATCCGACCGTTCTTGGTCGGCAATTCCCCCGAAGTTGCCCACAGCCGAACCTTAATCAACCGGGGATGACCGGCTCGACACCTCTTTTGCGGGCTGGCGACGCACGGCCGTTGACCAGCGCAGACGCATCACCCCAGGCGTACACCGGCCTGGGGATGAGCGCCGGGAAGCGGCTTCTGGGCCCAGTCGGGGCCGCGGCCGAGGTGGCGCAGAATCCGGTCGAGGTTCGTCGTGACCGGTGCGTCGACGGCGTGCGCGAAGGGCGCGTCGGGGGCCTCGCGGTCCTGGCCGTCGGGTACCAGGAGGGCCAGCGGCAACGCGGCGTCGACGACGTCGTCGGGAAGGACAAAGGGCACACCCAGTGATTCGGCGACGTCCCAGCCATGGACCACGTAGTCGATGAAGTGGAAACCGATGGCCATGGCGCCGGGGAACACAGCCTGCGGCCCGAACTGGGGAAGCGCGAACGACGCCTCGAGCACCGCGTCGTCGGCGAAGGCGGTCATGACGTCGCTCACCGCGTCGGCATACGTTCCGCCGGGGTCAGCGGTGATCGCGTCCACGACCGTGTCGGCACGCCACACGTCGGGCTGATCTCCGAATCCCCGTGCAGCAGCAGCGAACCCGCGATGCTGCGCGGTCATGTGGGCAAGCAGGTCCACTACCCTCCAGCCGACGCATGGGGTGCGTGCCTCGAGGTCGGTCGTTCGGACGGACTCGACGAGCGAGAGGGAGTTCATCACGGCGACGCGATGAACGGGGCGGAGGTCGGGCAAGTTCGTAGGCATCTACATACCATATGCACACGCCTACGATATCGCAACGCTTAAGATATCGCGATGCCACCGAAGCCCCGGCGGAACGACCTCGCGGCGATGTTGCATCCGCTGCTGAGAGACCTCGTGGCGGCCGAACAACCGATCCTCGTCGCGCACGACGTCAGCATGTGGGGATACGTGGTGCTCAACGCACTGGATCAATCGCCGGTGCGCACGCAGGCCGCTCTCGCCGACGCCATCGGCGCCGACAAGACCCGGATCATCCCCACTCTCGACGAGCTGCAGCAGAAGGGCCACATCGAACGTCGTCCCGACCCCGACGACCGCAGGGTCCGCCTGCTCGAGATCACGCCGTCCGGGCGCGAAGTGAAGAACGCGGTGCAGGCCGATGTCCAACGCGGTGAAGAACGGTGGCTCTCCGAGCTGACGGCTCAGGAGCGAGACGTCTTCCTTCGGGCGCTCGAACGAATGAGACGGCTAGGGCCCCAATGATGCGCAGACCCGGGGACAGGGCTTAGGAGCCCTTCTTGAGGGTGATGTCGGAGAGTGCCGACTCGCTCTTTCCGCCAACGGTGCCGAGCGTGGTGATCCACACCAGCAGGTTCGACGTGGGTGTCGGGTTGGCGATGGTGATGGTGTTGGAACCGGTCTTCATCGGCGTCGGCGGGGTGAGCTCGGTGGTGTCGTCCAGCGACGTAGGCGTCGGGGTCTGCGCCGATCGGAGCTGGATCGAGGTGCCCGTGCTGTTGAGGCTCAATGTCACCGTGGCCACCGCGGTGGGTTGCGGAAGCTGCAGGATCAACCCGACGCCGTTCTTGAAGTTCGGGAAGGGCACCGGGTCGCTGTAGGTGTCCGTGGTCCAGGCGGTGGCGGGGTTGCCGTCGATCGCCTGGCTGGCCGCGTCCGGGTTGTCGGCTTCACCACCCGGCGAAAAGACCGTCGCCCGTACCGGTTTCACGATGCCAGCGTCGGCGGTGCTGCTGGCACTTGGTGAATTGCCAAGCCCAAGCTCGTCGCCTCCGAGTGGGCCGCCGACGTCACCGAACATCCGGCTCAGCACGGTCGCGAGGACGACCAGCGCGACGATCAGGATCACCGCACCGACGCTCATGCCGATCAGCAGGCCCTTGCGCCGACGCGCCAGCGCTTGCGGGTCGGGCTCCGCGCGGTACTGCTGTTGCGGCGCGGCCAGCTCGTCGACGGGGGCGATGATCTCCGTGCGATCGGCAACGGCGGTGGCCTGCTGAAGGAGGTTGAGCAGCGTCGGCGCAGAGCGAATGCCGCCGTTCTCCTGAACTGCTCGGATCGCTGCTGCCGAGATCTGGAATGGGATGTCACGGTCGACGGCACGCGGCTCGACGGGCTGTCCTGCGGCATCGAGCTCGGCGGCTTCCATGCCGCTGCGGACACCCGACTCCGGGAGCGGCCACCGGTCGACGAGGAGTGCGTAGAGGGCGGCACCGATGCCGCGGATGTCGTCCTCCGGCGTTGCGGTGGGCATCGTGGCGGGGAACGCGAGCGCGACGTCGCCGTCGATGCTGACCCGTACCCGGCCCGGATGGTCGATGGACAGTGCGACGCCCTCGCGGTGCGCGGCCTCGGCCGCAGCGGCCAGCGACTGGATGGCACGAGCCCCACCGATCGGCGACGGCGCGGTCTCTGCGACCTCGGCGAGCGATCCGCCGCGGATCCATTCCGACACCACGAGCCCGCCCGACCCGGTTTGGGCGACGTCGAGCACGCGCGCGATGCCCGGTGTCTCCAGGTGACTGAGCCGCATGGTCCTTGACAGGATCTCGGAGAGCTCCGCGTCGGGAAGGACGGCGTCCGGGTCGACGAAGGTCAGCGCGACCTGACGGTCGAGCGCGGTGTCCAGCGCGTGCCAGAACTGCAGGTGCGGCGGACCGCCATGGAACACCAGCAGCCGGTAACGGCCGCCTGCGATGGTGGCGCCGGGAATGAGGTGGACGTCGTCCTCGGCGGTGGCCGCCTCGATCGGCGGCTCGTTGGGCATGCCAACGGACAGTGGTTCGCGTGTCGGGTCGCCGCCGTAGTCGGCTGGCGGGCGCCCGGAGGTGGGGTAGGAGGCGTCGGGCGGAACGTCGGGCTGGAAGTCGTCGGCGGCCGGGCGCGGGATGCGGGTGGTCGCACCGGCGTCGCCGAGCGCGGAGCCGGCTGCGGAGTCGTCGGTCACCGCTGGTCCTTTCCGCTGCCTGACTCCGGCAACGCCTGCCGGAGGCACCCCCCATGGCACCGCGCCACTTCGACGCGGAGGTGACGGGGGCGAATTCCTCTGATCAGAGTACGTGAGGGGGCCCATCGGACGTGGTCGGTCGGGCGGTACTGGCACCCGCGCGGCTACCGCCGCAGGTGGGCCTCCCCGGCCCAGCTTGCGCCGCACCATGGCCAGCGCGGCGGCCGCCTCAGGCACCCGCGCAGCCAGCAAAACCCCCGCGATGATCGGCAGCATCAGAAGACCGAGCACCAGCAGGCGCAGCAGGGAACCCGCCCCGCCGCCGTGCTCTGTCAGCGACTCCAGGCCGGCCAGCTTGTCCACGACGTGCCCGATCAACCCGGCGAGCAAGGATGCCGCGACCGTGACCACGATCGTGCGGATCACCGCGAGATTGAGCAGTCGGCCGCCTGGCGGATTGAGGTTGGCCCGCAACAGGATGTAACCGAAGGTCGCTCCCGCGACGAAGCCGATGCCGTTGGCCAGCCCGAGGTATCCGGCGACGAGGTCACCGTCGTCCGTCAGGTACGGCGCAGCCACCGAGCCTGCGATCTTGACCACGGTGATCACCAGGATCACGAGGATCGGCGTCCACGGCTGCTCTCGGGCGTAGAAGACCCGCAGGTGCAACAGCACCAACGCGTAGGGGATCAGCGTGAACGCCGAAAGCGTGATGGCCATGCCCAGATAGCCCGCGTCCACGTCGCCGAAGTTCCCGTAGGCGAACAGTGCGCTACCGATCGCCGGGCCGCCGACCGTCATGAACGCGACGATGGGGATCAGCGTCACCATGGTCAGCCGGGTGGCCAGCCCCAGGTCGGCCAGCACCGCGGGGGTGTTGTTGGCGGCGGCGTTGCGAGACAACCGCGGCATCACCACGGTCAGCACCGTCACGCCGATCATCCCGAACGGCAACATCAACACCAGCCAGGTGTAGTTGTAGATCGCCGGGCCGGAAGCCGCTGCGTTGCTGGCGATCCGGTTGCCGATGATCAACCCGACCTGGCTGATCAGCACGTAGAGAACCATGGCCGCCGCCATCGCACCGAACTTCTTCAGCCGGTCGTCGAGGCCCCACAGGGGACGAAGGCTGATCCGCTCGCGGCGGATGGCGACCAACAGCACCGCGACCTGGGTGATGGTTCCCAGCGTCATCCCGCCGCCGAGCACCAGCAGCTTCGCATCGCCCATCTGCACCGGGTCAACCGAAAGTTCGCCAGGGACAATGAGATACAGGCCCAGCGTGGCGATGGCGACGACGTTGTTGCAGACCGGTGCCCAAGCCGGCGGCCCGAACACGTTGCGGGTGTTGAGGATTGCCATGAATACCGACGACAGCCCGTAGAAGAGCACCTGGGGTAGCAGCAAGTAGGCGAAAGCGGTCGTCAGCGAGCGATTGACCTGCGAGTCGTTGCCGAGCATGAGCCGGACCAGAAGCGGTGCGGCCGTCACCGACAGCACGGTGGCGACCAGAAGCAACGTGGTGGCCAGCGTGACGAGGCGTCGGACGAAGGCGGTGCCGCCGTCGGCGTCGTCGCGCTCGGCACGGGCGAGCACCGGCACGAAGATCGCGGTGAAGGTGGCCTCGAGCACCAGCGCGGCGATCAGGTTGGGCAGCTGATAGGCCACCGAGAACGCACTGGCCAGCGCGGCACCGAGAATGGT
>Ga0137412_10004437_pt1 | contig 11204 bp, 9 predicted proteins | sample CZODoug2_1_16fun_FD_122160 | JGI IMG/M metagenome (GOLD analysis project Ga0137412, IMG submission 122160) | Vadose zone soil fungal communities from Angelo Coast Range Reserve, California, USA - CZODoug2_1_16fungal (Hybrid Assembly) | ecosystem: Environmental > Terrestrial > Soil > Vadose zone... | reverse complement strand
GGCTGCGGCGGGGGTTGCGGCTTGGGCGCGGGCTTCTGCTCGGGCTCGGGGGGCGGTTCGACCGCCTTGGGCGGCGGCTCGAAATAGATTTCCAGCGCCGGCTCGGCCGGCGCCTTGGGCTCCTGCGCCAGCCACCACAGGGTGAGGGCGGCCACCGCATGCAGCAGCACGGCCAATGCCACCGCCGCCGGCGACATGTGATCGGAACGATACGAAAAGGCGCTGACGGCGTGGGCCACGGCTGGTTTTTACGATGCGGCTTGCCGGGCCGCCACCCTAGAGCGGATTGCGAACATTCCATTCGGCTGATTTCAGCCGAATGTAATGTGCTCTAAGGGTTGCGGATGCCATGCGATTTGGCCGATTGCTTCAGTTGGTCGGCCATCTTCTCGGCGATCATCACCGTCGTCAGATGGGTATTGGCCCGCACCACGGTCGGCATGACCGACGCGTCGATGACGCGCAGGCCGCTGCAGCCGATCACCCGGCAGTCGGGATCGACGACCGAGCGCGGGTCGTCAGCCGCGCCCATGCGGCAGGTGCCGCTGGCGTGCTGGGCATCGGAGCATTCGGCGAACATCCAGTCGTCGAGCGCCTGCGGGTCGAAGGGCTGCTCGATCGAGCGCCCCGTCGTGCCGTATTCGACCCGGGTCGAGATGGCGCGCACGTCGTCGTGCAGGCAGATCTCGCGCAGCCGGCGCACGCCGTCGCGCATGCGCACAAGGTCGCTGTCGTGGCTCAGCATGCGCTCATCGACGCGTGGGTCGATGGCGGGATCGCGCGTGGTGATGTGCACGCGGCCTTCGCTGAACGCCTGGAAGGCCGAGACGGCGATGCGGGCGCACCTCGTGCCGCCATCTTCCGCCGGCCGCAGGTTGCCCGCGATCACGATCATGTCGTTGACACCCGATCCGGCGAGGCCGGAGGAGTAGCGCAGGCAGCAATTGGTGTGGCGGTGGGCGAGCGTGCTCACCTGTGCGTTCTCCCGCAGCTCGAGCATCAGACCGAGGATCGGATGGTCGAGCAGATGCTCGCCGACCGGCCGCTCGGCCACGACCTCGATGCCGAGACCGGCCAACAGGCTGCGTGGTCCAATGCCCGAGCGCTGCAGAATGGCGGGCGAATGGATCGCGCCGGCCGACAGGATCACCTCGCGCCGCGCCCGCACCGACCGTCGCTCGCCGCCCACCTGGACCTGCACGCCGTTGGCGTGCGGCCGGTTGCCTTCGAAGGTCAGCGTGTCGACCACGGCATTGCCGACGATCGTGAGGTTGGCTCGGTCCCGCACCGCTTCCAGGTATCCGTCGTTGACCGAGATGCGCAGGCCCTGGCGGCTGTTGATCGCGTAAGGCGACACGCCGGTGCCTTGCGGCGCGTTGTGGTCGTCACACCAGCCGTAGCCGAGCGCCATCGCCGATGTCATCAGGGCACGGTCGACGTGGCCCCACTGCTCGACCGGCGCGCGATAGACGGGGATCGGTCCGCTGTTGCCGTGGTAGGGGGCATCGCCGAAATCGACATCGCTTTCCAGCCTGCGGAAGTAGGGCAGGACATCCTGCCAGCCCCAGCCTGTGGCGCCCTCGGCGACCCAGTCGGCGAAGTCCTCGGGGATACCGCGGATGGCGATCTGGCCATTGATGGTCGAGCTGCCGCCGATCGCCCGGCCGCGCCACAACAGCTTGGGCTCCTGCCGTTCCGTCCGGCGGGCCAAGAGCCTCGGCCAGCGATAATCGTCGTCGGCGATGGCGCGCAGCGGATTGGGGATGCGCAGGTGCTGCGGCGTGTCGGCGGTGCGGAAGTCGCGGCCGGCTTCCAGCAGCAGCACGCGGATGGCGGGATCCTCGCTCAGCCGTGCCGCGAGGACGGCGCCGGCCGAGCCGCCGCCGATGATGATGAAGTCGTAATCGTCTTGCATTGCCGGTCTTCACTGGCACGCTTCTTGGTAGATTGCCAACGTCGCAAGAAGGAGCCTGCCGTGGCCACCAACGTCCTGGAGATCAATGCCGAGAGATTGTGGGAGAGCCTGGAGCGGTCGGCCGAGATCGGGCGCTTCCGCGAGGTCGGCCTGCGCCGGCTCGCCTTGTCGGCCGAGGACAAGGAGATGCGCGACCTGTTCGTCGACTGGGCGAAGCAGGCGGGCTGTAGCATCGAGATCGACCGGCTGGGCAACATCTTCGCCCGCCGCGCCGGCAGCGATCCGGCTTTGTCGCCGGTCGCGATCGGCAGCCATCTCGACACCCAGATCTGCGGCGGCCGCTACGACGGCATTTTGGGCGTGCTGTGCGGGCTGGAGGTGGTGCGCACGCTGAACGACCGCGGGCTCAGCACCAAACGCGGCATCGAAGTCATCTGCTGGACCAACGAGGAGGGCGCGCGCTTCAGCCCGCCGATGATGGGCTCGATGGCCTTCGCCAAGGTCCTGCCCGTGCAAAGCGTGCTCGCCACCACCGACGATGACGGCGTCACGGTCGCCGAAGCGCTCGACGAGATCGGCTATGCTGGACCCGCGCCGCTGGGCGAGCGCACCTTCGATGCCTATCTCGAGCTGCATATCGAGCAGGCGCCGGTGCTCGACCGCGAGAAATGCGACGTCGGCATCGTGGTCGGCGGCTACAAGACCCAGGCGCTCAGGCTGACCATCAACGGCGATACCGGCCATGCCGGCGGCACGCCGATGGCGATGCGGCGCAACGCCCTGGTCGGTGCGGGCTACGTCATCGCCGCGGTCAACGATATCGGCCTCGCTTTTGCCGCCGACGAAGGCCGCACCACCACGACCCGCATCGAAAGCTTTCCCAACCTGCCCGGCACCTATGCCGAGCAGGTCAAGCTCACCATCGATTTCCGTCACATCGATCCCGACCGCTTCCAGGCGATGCGCACGGAGATCGACTCAGCGATCGCGGCGGCGGCCAAGAAGGCGAATGTCGGGATCGAGGTCGCGGAAGGCTGGAGCTGGGGCACCGACCTGTTCGCACCGGAATGCATCGAGCTCCTGAAATCGACCGCCGAAGAGCTCGGCCTGCCCTATCGCGAGATGCGCAGCCAAGCCGGGCACGACGCCTATGCCGTGGCGACGATGGCGCCCACGGCGATGATCTTCACGCCCTGCTTCGAGGGCATCAGCCACAATGTGAACGAGGCGATCGAGCTCACCCGTTCCGTCCCCGGCGCCAATCTCCTGCTGAATGCCGCCGTCGCCCGGGCGAACCGCTAATTCTAATTGGCGGCGGCAGGCGGATATTTTCCGAAGCGTTGGCGTCGTACATCGCCGCGCGCGTCCACCGATGCAGCGTCATCGGCGGATCGCGCGCAACGGCACCAACATGAAGGAATCTTCCCATGTCCAAGGAACAGGAAAACAAGGCCGTCGTCGGCCGATGGTTCACGGAGTTCTGGGGCAATCCCTGGAATCCCAAGGTGATCGACGAACTCGCCGCCCCCGACATGCTGCTGCAGTATTCGCTGCACGAGCCGCGTCGCGGTCGCGCGGATGTGGCGGCTTTCATGAACGGCTTTCGCCGCGCCTTCCCCGACCTCAGCTTCGGCGGCGCGGCCGATCTCATCGCCGAGGGCGACCATGTCGTGGGCCGCTGGATCGGCGGCGGCACGCATACCGGCCCAGCCTTCGATGATTTCCTCATCGGGGCATTGCCGGCGGCCTCCGGCCGCAAGATGCGTTTCACGGGCACGACCGTGATCCGCGTCGAGAACGGCCGCATCGCCGAGGAAATCGGCCTCGACGACGGCGTGACGGCGCTGACGCAGCTCGGCCTCATCCAGGCCGCTGCCTGAGCAGGCCGGACGGTTCCTCGCCCGCGCAAGCGAGGCGAGGAACCGTCTCCTTCAGCCGAAGCGTTGCGCCGCGTAGGGCCCAGGGTCGAGGCCGGCCGCCTGGCCGGTGATCAGCCGCGCGACGGGCGACGCACGCCGGATCATTGGCGATTTACCGAGACCAGCGGCAGGGTGAAGGTGGCGCTGGCGCCCTGGATGTCGGGCGGCAACGGGTCATACGGCGAGCCGGAACGAACGCCCGCCAGCACGCCCCGGTCGAACTCCGGGACGCCGCTCGATCCGGCAACCGCGACATCGAGCAGCCTGCCGTCCCGCGCGATCGTGACCCGCACCACGGTGGTGCCGTGGCTGACATTGACGTGCGCCTCGTAGCGGTAGCCCTGAAGCTTGCGGGCGATTTGCCAGAGGTAATTGTCGGCAACCCGGGCGCGGTTATAGGTGTCCGCGGGATTCACGAAAGGCGAGGTCGACGGCGATTCGGCGGCAGCCGGCGCAGCCGGGCGGCGGGGCGGGGCCGTCGTTGGCGGCGCGGGATGAAGGTCGGGCCGTTGCGGGGCAGGGCTTGCCCGGGGCAGCGGCGGCGCCGCCAGTGCGTGCGCCGGCGGCGTGGCGGGCGTGGGCAGCGTCGGTGTCGGCAGGGGAGACGAAAATGGCGTCTGCGGCGCCTCGGGCGGGCGGGCGCCCGCTTCCGCCGGCGGTTTCGGCGTCGCCGGCGCCTCGGGCGGCCGCGCCGCGGCTTCCGCCGGTGGCTTCGGTGTCGGCGGCGGCGTCGGCGCAGGCGAGAATGCGAAGGGCTGCGGCCGATCCGCCTGCGCCGGTGGCAGCGGTGCCGGCGCCTCGTTCGGCCGCACCGGCGCCGTCGGCACCTGCGTGCGTTTCTCCGCCGTGATGGCGGCCTCCGGCATCAGGCCGAGCGGCTCGGGAGGTTTGGGCGCCGTCTCCTGCTTGGGTGGCTCCTGCTTGGGCGGCGGCGGCTTGGGCTCCGGCGGCTTCGGCTGCTCGATGGTGACCTCGATGGGCTCTTCGGCCGGCGGCAGGGAAGGCCGGTTCAGCATCATCCACCACAGCGCCGCCGCCACCGCCGCATGCAACAGCACGGCCAGCGCCAGGGCGGAGGGCGACAGGTGGTCGGAGCGGTAAGAGGAGGTGCTGAGAGCGTGGGCCACGGACCCCTGTTTTAAGGTGCGCCGCGCGGCGCCTCAAGGACGCCCGCGAAGCCGCTACGGCGCCGCAACCTCCGTCTCGGAACGATAACTGGCGACTTCGATCAGATTTCCGTCCGGATCATGGAAATAGACGGAGGTCATCGGGCCCAGCGCGCCGGTCTGCTGCCGTGGTCCCGCCTCGATCTTCACACCGCATGCTTTCAGGTGCGCGACCACCTCCTCCGGCGGTTGCTTGGTGATGAAGCAGAGGTCGAGCGCGCCGGGCGCGTCGTTCTTCACCGACCACCAGTCGGCGGCGCCACTGGGGCGCACGTTGAACTTCTGCCGTCCGAACTTCAGCGCGGTGTGTCGATACTCGCCGAATATCTCGCTCTCCATGCCGAGCACACGCTTGTACCAGGCCACGGTGGCGTCGACGTCGCGGCAATTGAGGACGACATGGTCGATGCGATCGATGGAAAAGCCCATGGCGGCTGTCTCCCTTGTCCGATGGCGATCTTCAGCCGATGGCCGGCCACAAGGCGGTTCGCCGCGGGCCGGTCAGGCGGAAGACCAGAAAGCCGACGATCAGCAGGTTGGCGAGGTTGAAGACGACGCCAACGCCGAAGGCCGGCGCGTAGTAGCCGAAATGATCATAGAGGACGCCGGCAAACCAGCTGCCGAAGGCCATGCCGCTCATCGCCGTGAAGAGGACCAGCGGGATGCGCCACGACGCCTCGGAGGCGGGGAACAGATCGCGGATCGCCACCGAGTAGGACGGGATGATGCCGCTGAATCCGAGCCCGAAGGCCGCGGCGATGACGAACAGGCCGACCTCGTCCTGCGTCAGCAGGAAGCATGCAATGGCCACCGCCTGGAAGGCGGAGCCCACCATCACCGTCCGCAGCCCGCCGATGCGGTCGGCCAGCGCGCCCCACATCTGGCGCGCGACGAAGGCGGCCGCCAGCATCACCGACAGCATGACGGCGCTGTGGGTCGGGCTGATGCCGATGCCGCTGCAGAAGGCGACGAGATGCGCCGAGGGTATCGCCATGGGAACGCAGCACAGGAAGCCGGCGAGGCAGATCAACGCCTGGGCGAGGTTCGGATGCAGGCCGGCGACGCGATTGCCGCGCTTGGCCGCCGAACGCGCGTGCGGCGTCGGCGCGGCGATCGGCGCCGGTTTCAGCAGCAACGTGGCCGGCAGGATCGCGAGCAGCACGATGGCGGCATAGGTCCGCATGACCGGTTGCCAGCCCAGCTCGGCGATGCCGCGCTCGAACAAGGTCGGCCAGACGACGCCGGCGATGTATTGGCCGGACGAGATCAAGGCGATCGCCGTGCCGCGCCGGCGATCGAACCAGCGGCTGACATAGACCAGCAGCGGGGCGTAGATGCCGCCATTACCCAAAAGGCCGACCATCAGCCCCTGGCCGACATAGAGAGTCCAGATCGGACCCAGCGAGGACAGGGCAAGACCTGCGGCCATCATGCTGGCGGCGATGGCGACGGTGGCTCGAACGCCGATGCGGTCCGCCAGCCAGCCCATCAGGACACCACCGGCCCCGGTGCCGACCCACACCAGCGCGCCCGCCAGGGCCAGGACCGATCGTTCGGTGCCGAGTGCTTCCTGCATCGGTTTCATGCCGACCACGATGAGGAGGGGCGAACCGAAGGAGATCGACAGGATGGCCAGCGTCGTCCAGGCCGCTTTCCACGATTCGCGGCTTTCGATACTGCCGCGCTTGAGCGCACTGCCGTCGGCGGCGGCTTCGTTCATTTTTATCAGCTCCCTCGGCCGGCATTATCGTCCCATCGCGGCGTCTGGCACGCAGCGACTTTCGCCCTGCGCAATTTCTGGACGCGCCGCATCGGTTAGGGTTCGCGGCGGAACTCGACTTGCGTCCGCCCGGACTTGTCGACGGCCTGGCACAGCGCCATCTCGTCGTTAAGCCTCTGGCAGGTGAGCTGCGTCGCCGCCCACCGGACGGGCGGCTCGCCTTCGCAGATGACGTCGGGCTGGTTCGTGACCAGCGTTCCGTTGCTCCAGAACTTCGCCGTCATCGGCGCCTTGCAGTCCCATTTTGCTGTAGGGCCGATCGTGACCTGCTCGTGCAGGCCGCCACCATGGTCGTCGAAGCAGATCCTGCCGGCCTTGATGGTGACTCGTTCCCGCCTGCCGTCGGCGAAGCTGTGCGTCATGGGCACGTCGCGGCCGAGCACCCAGCAGCCCTTGAGCGTGGCGAGATCGCCCTTGGACCAGCGTTCGGCCGGCAAGGATGGCTGCGCTGGCTTGCACTGCGCCATCTGCTTCCGGAGATCGTCCTGGCGGGCGGCGAGCTCGGCTTTCAACTTCCTTTCATTCGCGCGGGCGTCATCAAGCGAGGTTCGGAGAGTCGGCATTGGATCCGCCATTTGAGCAGCTCGCCCTGCAGCGGGTGTTTCCATCACGGACAGGGTGAGGGCGGGAGCGACCGGCACGACGGCCCGCAACAGCCACGCGGCGATCAGCAGCAACAATATCAGCATCAGCCCGAACAGCAGGGCAGCCCGCCATCGGCCAAGGTCCGCGATCGGAGGCATCGCGGCAACCTACACCCCGCCGGCCGCGGGCGGCGATTTGGTCCGTCGAATTCACCCGATCGTGAGGGGAAGCCATCGATGACTCGTGATGAAGTGGCGACGATGCCGTGCGGAGGTTTCGCCGATGCTCGAGCCATCCATTCCCGAGAGGGCCGTCCGTCCTGAGCGCAGAGCGGGGCCACCGAAAGTTCTCGTCGTGCTCGGTCATCCCCGCCGGGGCAGTCTCTGTGAGGCCTTGGCGGATGCCTATGCGGCGGGAGCGCAGAACGCCGGAGCCGAGGTGCGCCGCCATTCGCTCTCCGATCTCGATTTTGAGCCGAATGTCCTGGTGCCTTCGCCGCGCGACCAGCCGCTGGAACCCCGCATCTCCGATGCCGTGGACCTTGTCGCCTGGGCCGACCATCTCGTCTTCGTGTTCCCCACCTGGTGGGGCACGATGCCCGCTTGCCTAAAGGGCTTTCTCGATCGTGTCCTCATGCCGGGCTTCGCCTTCGCCGACCGCGAAGACGGTGAGGGCTGGGACAAGCTTCTCGTCGGCAAGACCGCGCATCTTTTGACGACGATGGACACGCCGCCCTGGGTCTATCGCTGGATCTACCGCGCGCCGGGGCTGAACGCGCTTGGCCGCGCAACCCTGGGTTTTTGTGGCGTGGAACCGGTGCGCAACACCATTTTCGGCCCCGTCAAGACCGCGAGTGCCGAACGTCGCGCCGAGTGGATCGAGGAAGCACGCCACGAGGGCCTGGCATTGCGCCATGGTGCCTTGACGACCGTGCAGCGCACGCGCCGGCGCCTCGCGGCCTGGCTGGCGAGCTTCCGCCTCCAGTTCCACCCGATGGCGTGGTTGGCTTACGCGATCGGTGCGGCGGGCGCCTGGCGCGCCACCGGCCATTTTTCTCCGCTCGCCTTCTGGCTCGGTCTTGCCTGCCTGTTCGCCCTTGAGCTCGCGACCGTCTTCACCAATGACGAGTTCGATTTCGAGAGCGACCTGCGCAACCGCCACCATGGTCCCTTCACCGGCGGTTCGCGTGTTCTGGTCGACGGCAGCATCAGTTTCGTCAGCATGCAGGTTGCCGTGCTCCTGGCGCTCGGCGCTTTCCTGGCAAGCGGTCTCGCGCTCGCCACGGTGATACCGCCTTTTCCGAGTCTGCTCATTCTCGCCGTGCTCGGCGTGCTGGCCCTCAGCTACACCGTGCCGCCATTCAAACTCTGCTGGCGCGGACTGGGCGAGATCGATGTCGGCCTCACGCACAGCCTTGGTGTCATTCTGTGCGGCTACGCCTTCCAGGGCGGCACCTGGACGGATGCCTGGCCTTGGCTTGTCGCGGTGCCGCTGTTCTTCGCCATCCTGCCGGCCATCACGCTATCGGGGATTCCCGACCATGCGGCGGATCGCGCCGTCGGCAAGGGCACGCTTGCCGTCCGGCTCGGTCCCCGCGTCGCCGTCAGGATCGCCCAGGCAGCGACCGTCGTGGCGGCAGTGACGGCGGTGGCGCTGCTTCCGCATTTGATCGGCACCGGCACCCTGGCGCCGATCGTGCTTCTCATCGCGCCCCATGCGATCCTGCAGGTCGTCGTGCTGGAGCGTTATCTGGGACGACGGCGCGAGCCGGGCCGCATCGACGGCCTCATGGCCATGGCGCTCACCTACATCCTCTGGTTTGTCGCCATTCCGCTCTGGAGTCTGGTGTGATCGGCGCCGAGCACGCGGGCCTGTCCGATCCGTCGCCGACGGCACGCTCGTCGGTGCTGACCGCCCGGGATCTGGTCAAGACCTATGACTCCGTCGCCGGTCCCGTTCACGCCCTGCGCGGCGTCGATTTCGACCTGGCGTGGGGCGACTTCGTCGTTCTGCTCGGCCCGTCCGGCAGCGGCAAGTCAACGCTCCTCAATCTTTTAGGCGGCCTCGACCGGGCGACCAGCGGCCGCCTCCTGTTCGGCGAAACCGATCTGGCGGCGCTCGACGAACGGGCGCTGACCCTCTATCGCCGCCGTCACGTCGGCTTCGTCTTTCAATCCTACAACCTCATCCCCAGCTTGACCGCGGCCGAGAACGTGGCGCTGGGCGCTATCGGCACCGAACGGGCGCTCGCCCCGGAGGAGGCGCTTGCTCTCCTAGGCATCGGCGATCTGCATGGCCGCTTTCCCGCGCAGCTTTCCGGCGGCGAGCAGCAGCGCGTCGCCGTCGCGCGCGCCATCGTGAAACAGCCGGCCTTGCTTTTGTGCGACGAACCCACGGGAGCGCTCGATTGCAAGACGGGCGTGCGGGTGCTCGAGGCGCTCGATCGCGTGAATCGCCAGTTCGCCACCCCGACCGTCCTGGTGACCCACAACGCGGTCATTGCCGCCATGGCCGACCGCGTCGCTCATCTCGCCGACGGCATGATCGTCCGACTGCAAAGCAATGCGGCGCGGGCGCCGCCGCAGGAGCTGTCGTGGTAGCAGGGCCGGGGCGCATCCTCGATCGCAAGCTGGTTCGCGATCTTTGGGCGTTCCGGGGGCAGGCGGTGAGCATTGTCCTCGTCCTTGCCTGTGCCGCCGCCGCCGTCGCCATGTCGTTCAGCGCCCGCCAATCGCTCGACGTCACGCGCGAGGATTACTACCGGCGCTACGAGTTTGCCGACCTGTTCGTCTCGCTGCCTTCCGCGCCGCTGTCGCTGGCCGAGACCATCCGCCGGGTCCCCGGCGTTGCGGCGGCTGCGGCACGGATCGTCGGCCATGGCGCGATTTCGATTGATGGTTTCGACGAGCCGGTCACCGGCCGGCTGATATCGCTGCCAGAGGAGGGTGACCCGTCCGTCAACGTCCTCGCGCTGCGACGGGGGCGGCAACCGACGCCCGGTCACCCCGGGGAGGTCGTGGTCAATGAAAGCTTCGCCGCGGCGCATGGTCTTGTTCCAGGTAGTCGGCTGACCATGACGATCGGCGGACGCCAAAGCGTCCTTACGGTTGTCGGTATCGCCCTTTCGCCCGAATACATCTATGTCCTCGGGCCGGGACAGATCGTTCCCGACGACCATCGCTTCGCCATCGTCTGGATGGCGCGTTCGACGCTGGCGGCGAACCTCGGCATGGCAGATCGGTTCAACGACCTTGCCGTCCGGCTCGATCCGGGTGCATCGGTCGCTGCCGCGACCGAAGCGCTGGAGCGGCTGCTGGCCTCCTATGGCGGCGCCGATATCCATGATCGCGCCCGGCAATACTCGCATGCCTTCGTCTCGAGCCAGCTCAAGGAATTGGCGGTCATCGGGGTCCTGGTCCCAGCCATCTTCATAGGCGTCGCCGTCCTGCTGCTGCACGCATCGATGCTGCGGATCATTGAGTTGCAGAGGGCGCAGATAGGCATCGTCAAGGCGCTCGGTGTGGGTGGCGGGACGGTCGGCTGGCATTACGTGAAGTTCGCTCTCGTGCTTGCCGGAGCGGCAACCATGCTTGGTCTTCCGGTTGGCATCGCGCTCGGCTACGGCGTGACCAGGATCTATTCCGAATTTTTCCATTTCCCGTTCCTCCGCTACCGACCCGACATGCTGGCCGCAGCCGGCGTCGTCGCGGCGCTGGCGGCTGCCGCCGCTTTGGCGGCCGTGCATCCCGTGCGGCGCGCCCTGGCGCTTCGGCCGGCTGTTGCCATGCTACCGGCAGCGCCGGTCGCCTACCGGAGGATTGCCGGCGAGCGCCTGGCAC
>Ga0137412_10002579_pt2 | contig 11204 bp, 12 predicted proteins | sample CZODoug2_1_16fun_FD_122160 | JGI IMG/M metagenome (GOLD analysis project Ga0137412, IMG submission 122160) | Vadose zone soil fungal communities from Angelo Coast Range Reserve, California, USA - CZODoug2_1_16fungal (Hybrid Assembly) | ecosystem: Environmental > Terrestrial > Soil > Vadose zone... | reverse complement strand
AGCGGTCACGCTTAACCCATGCGTAAACGCCGCGTCCATCGCCGCATCGACCTCGTCTTCAAACACGACCGTGTCGCCCATCACCATCGCCCCCGTCCCCATCGGGGCGAACGCGGCCCACGAGCCCAGGCCCGCCGCCGGTGGTAGCGTCATGCCCTCCACGGTGACGGTCACATCGGTGCGCGGCCAGCTGATCTTCACCACGCCGTCGGGCGTAGCGGTTGCCGTCGCCCCGCTGGCTTCCCCTATTGCCGTGGCATCCAGTGACGCCGGCGCCGCGGCGATGCTGTCGGCGGACGTCAGTGCACACGCGACCGCCCACCCGGCGATCCACGTCATCGTGATCCGTAAACCTGCGAAGCCTCCATGTCGACGGGCGTTCATGATTCACCTCCGGGAAGTTGGCTATAGCTCGTGTACAGCGCATCGAGCACGGCACTCATGCTCTGCAGGAGCTTGTCGTCGTTGGCCTGCTGCGCGCGGACACCGACCATGATGGCTGCGAAGCCGGCGGCTTCTGGCACCGGGATACCGCCGACGTCGAGGTAGTGGACCAGCGCGCCAAGGCGTGCAATGGCACGGTCGTTGTCCAACCCAAAACTTGCAGCCAGCACTTCGAACGTCACCCGCGCGCCAATGTGCGTGAACTCCGCGCCGTCAAAATCGAAGCCCAGCGCGGTCTTCGGGCAGTCCTTGGGTTTCTTCAACCAGCGGAATTTCGCTTTCGGGTCGATGAAACGCCGAATCAGCCACGCGGAGGCAACGCGGTCGATCCACAGACGCTCGCGCGTCGCCCAGGTGCGTCCGCGGTACCGTGCTTTCTCGCGCGTTGGAATGATTCCTTGTGCCGCATGCGGCTCATCGGGCGAAAAGCGTGCATTAAGAGCAGCCTCGGCGTCGGCCAGCGCGCTCTCGACCTGATGGCGCGAGGCGCCGGGGAAAAAATCGATGGCGCCAAGGGCTGCGATGTCGCGACGCAGTGCCGCTGCTTGGCGACGGGCTTCGACTTCGTCGAGTTTTGCGACTTCGGTCTTGAAGGAATCGAGCCTCCCGAAGAGCTCGGCATAGTCGGTACTACGATCGAACAGGCGGACGAACTCGCGTTGCTGCGCATCGTCATCGGCGTCGAATGCAACGATGTGCGCCATACCGCCGGCTGAGACGACTTCTTGCGATTGTTCGACAAATACTGCTCGGGCGCTCTCGGATTCCGGCAGCAGATACACGCCGTCGCGTAGGGCTACGGCCCCGCTTGCCTTGAGTGCGCGCCAGATGCGCATGCGCGCGGTCTTGTTCTCGCCGGACACGCTATTGACCAGCATCAGCCACAGCTCGGGCATGTAGTCAAGCCTACACTATCGTAGTACTCTTGACAGCACGCTTTGCCGGAGGACTCCCATGAAATGGGTGACCCGTGAACGCCCGAAGATCGATCGCATCGCCTGTCCGTGGCTGATTGCGCGCTTCATCGATCGCGAGCCGGAGTTTCTGTTTGTCCCGGCGGGCGAAGTGCTCGCCACCGCGCGCGATCGCAGCGCCATCCCGTATGACGTGCCCGAGGTTGAACTCACCCACGTCGGCGAGCGGTGCAGTTTCGATGCCTTTCTGCGCAGGTACGAGCTCGACGACGCCGCACTCGCCGAACTCGCGGTCATTGTGCGCGGCGCAGATACCGGGCGTCCTGAACTTGCGCCACAAGCGGCGGGATTGCTCGCGATTTCGCTGGGGCTCTCTTACAACTATCGCGACGACCACGAGATGCTGAAACACGGTCTGGTGGTCTACGACGCCCTGTACGCCTGGTGCCGGCACACGCGTAGTGAGACGCACACGTGGAACCCCGCCGCGATCGGTGCGTACGGCGCGAACGTCGCCTAGCCAGCCTGGCGGCCGGGCGCGAGAGCGTTCCTGGATGAAGACCTGCCACCGTAGAAACACAAGCTGGAGAGTGTCGTGAAAAACCTATGGATCGCGATGATGGCATTCGGCTTAACGCTCGGAATTGCCTCCGCCCAAGCCCAGGAGACCAAAGACTCCGAGAAAACCGAAGCGGCAGAAGCGGCGAAGAATGCGCCCGCACTCGCCGCAGCACTGAAAGACGCCACGGTTTCGCTGGAAGCCGGATTGCGAGCCAGTGGAGCCGAGGGCAAGCCGATTTCCGGCAAGTTCGAGATCGAGGACGGAAAATTGCAATTGTCGGTTTACACAGCCAAAGGTGGCCAGTTTTTCGAGGTCATCGTTGATCACAAAACGGGCAAGATCACGAAGGTAGAGCCCATCACGGAGGCGGACGATCTTAAAGACGCCAAGAAGCAAGCCAACGCGATCGCCAAAGCAAAGTCCACGCTTGCCGACGCGGTCGCCAAAGCCGTGAAGGCTAACAGTGGCTACCGGGCGGTGAGCGTTGCGGCGGAAATCGAAGGTGGCACGGCGAACGCGGACGTGGGCCTGCTAAAGGGATCCTCGTCAAAGAACGTGGACGAAAAGCTCTGATTGCCGCGCCATCCGGACACACACGCGCTGGGTCGTTCCCGAAAGCGTGAGGATCTGAAGCCGTGTCGGAGCCCCTGCAATGAACCGAACAATTTGTCGGATACTCTCGGTCATGGTGATCGGCACGGCCGCGGCGCTAGCCTTCGCCGATACGGAATCGTTCGATCAGGCCCGCCCGGGTGCGCTGCCGCCCGGGTGGGAGTGTGGCGTGACCGGTCGCGGCTCACCCCACTGGGCAGTCGAAATCGACTCCTCAGCGCCGAGCAAACCCAACGTGCTCAAACAAACCGGCAGCGGTACGTTTCCGTGGTGCGTCAAGAAGGCCGTCTCGATCGCCGATGGTTTTGCCGAAGTGAAGTTCAAACCGCTGGCCGGGCGCGAAGATCAGGCCGGCGGACTCGTGTGGCGCTGGAAGGACGGCGACCACTACTACATCGCACGAGCCAACGCGCTGGAGGGCAACGTCTCGCTCTATCACACCGAGGGCGGGCATCGAATGACGATCAAGTACGTCGATGCGCCAGTGACCGGCAACCAATGGCACCGCTTACGAGTGGAGTTCTCTGCCAAGCACATCAAAGTGTTGTTGGACGGCAAACCGTACATCGAGCTTGAGGATGGCCATATCACGGGCGCCGGTGCGGTCGGGGTCTGGACGAAGGCCGACAGCGTGACCGCGTTTGACGATTTCGCCTTTGGCGGCACGTGAACGGAGCGAGACTGATGCGAAGACGAGCCCAACGAGGTCGAGGTCCTGCTGGGGACGCCGGCTGTCTTAGCGGACATCCGGGACTTCTCGCTCTGGCGTTTGTGTCGATCCTGACCGGCACCTTGGTTCACGCAGGCGAACCGCTGGTGCTCGAATCCAAGATCCCGCTCGGAGATGTGAAAGGTCGCATTGATCACCTCGCGGTGGATGCCGGACGACAACGGCTGTATGTCGCGGAACTGGGCAACAACAGCGTCGGCGTCGTGGATCTCAAAGAACGCACGCTGCTGCGGACCCTGCACGGATTTCGTGAGCCTCAAGGCATCGCCTACGAGCCATCGTCCGACACTATTTATGTCGCCAACGCCGGCGATGGCTCGGTGCGCCTGCTGCACGGAGAGGGCTTGACGCCCGCGGGGGCGATCGAGCTTGGCGAGGACGCCGATAATATTCGAATCGACGTGCACTCGCATCGTGTCCTCGTCGGCTGTGGAAGCGGTGCTCTGGCCGTTATTGACCCGGGGCGCCGCCAGAAGATCGCTGACATTCGCCTGAAAGCGCATCCCGAGAGCTTCCAAGTGGAGCCGCAGGGAGGTCGGGTTTTCGTAAACGTTCCCGATGCCAACGAGATTGCGGTGCTCGATCTCGCCACCGCCAAGCAGACGATTGCCTGGCCGACGAAGAATCTACGCGCCAACTTCCCGCTCGCGATCGATGCCGAGCGTCAGCAGGTCCTGGCCATGTTTCGGCATCCAGCGAAGCTTGCCGCCTTCAACCTTCGGGACGGCGGAATGACGCATGCCGTTGAGGCTTGCGGCGACTCGGATGACCTGTTTGTGGACACAAAGCGTGGCCTGATTTACATCAGTTGCGGCGAGGGGTTTCTGGATGTATTCGCTGCGCAGGCGGATGGCTTCGTCAGAGTAACGCATCTTGCAACCGCGACAGGTGCGAGGACGTCACTTTGGGTGCCGCAAGTCGATCGGCTTTTTTTGGCCGTTCGGGCGGCGAAGGATCCGGCTGCCATCTGGATATTCCGACCGGCAAATTGATCCCCAGCGGCGCGCGCGTCCAGCGATACCGTATGGGCGAGCCGGCGGAACACCAGAGAGTCCCGCAGGATTCCCGAGACATCCATGCGTTCCCTCTCGCCTCAGACGCTCCTGGCGGCGTGGTCGACAGTGAAGAATGCAGACATGATGAGCTGACAGCGGGTTAGCATCTCAGGCAGCCTGCGCGGTGAAACTTCAGGCCGAGTGCGCGCATGACCTTAAGCACAGTGCCGAGCCTCGGATTGCCGTCCTTCGACAACGCCTTATAGAGCCCCTCGCGGGTCAAACCCGTGTCCTTCGCAAGCTGCACCATGCCGCGGGCGCGCGCGATGTCACCCAGCGCCTTTGCCAGCAGCGCCGCGTCATCAGGCGCTTCCTCGAGACATGCCTCGAGGTAGGCCACCATATCGGCTTCGGATTTGAGGTAGTCAGCAGCGTACCAGCGAGAGAAGCAGCGGTTGGATCTCTACGGTGCTACGGAGTCACCAGCGGATTCCGAGTCTTCAAATCGCCAAAGCGGGTGAAGTCCCTATCGGCGGTCAACAGCTCCCGTACTCCATGATGAATGCACAGGGCCGCGACTCGCCCATCGTGCACGCGAGGTCCAGTAACCTTCGCCCGTCCTACGACTCGCGCCAGCACATCCCAGTAGCCTTCCGTCTCGGCGAGCACCACCAGCGTCGGCGACTCGAGCCACGCTGCGACCTGTTCAAGCGCCTTCGGAAGTGGAGTAGGAGGCGAGAAGATCCGCTCGTGCGTGACGATCGCCAGAAACTCGTGCAGGCAGGCCCACGGAAGGGCCCACGAAGCAGTACTCTCGGCCAGTGCACGCAGACAGGCGGCAGCCTGCTCATGCCATGGGCTGTCGCGGCGATGAGCATAGACAAGGATGTTTGTATCGACAGCGATCAACCGCCGCGGCCTTCATAGCTGCGCTCGCGTAGCTCGTCCCACGAACGCCCCGCGGCGTCGGGGTGAAGCCCCTTCCCATCCACGGACGCGTCTCGCAGCTTGAAGGCTCGCCGCCGCCGACGCTCAGACAATACGAGCTGTAGCCCGCGCTCCACAAGCGCGCGAACCGTTGTTCCCTCCGTCCGCGCGAGGGCCTTCGCTTCTTTGAGCAAAGGGTTAGCGATTTCAAGTGTCGTCTTCATATGGTCAGCCACTATACACAGTATGGGTGCCCATATCTAGCCACCCGAAAGCACTGGCGGCTCCTTACGCTCATGTACAAGCTACCGCTCAACGCGCACTCCCTCGCGAACTTCAGGTGCGTTCGAGGAGGGTGCTGGAAGGTCTTGGTGGGTGCCGACGGGCTCGAACCGCCGACATTCGCCTTGTAAGGGCGACCCGGCGGGGCAGCTGCGAATCGCGGCAAGAGAACCGAATTTGTAACTGCCTGATTCGGTTGGCGGCGAGTTGATCGAAAACCTGTGTGGCCGGACGGCCGTTGCGATCGTCGAGCACAGGAGAGCACAGATAGACACGGGAGAGTCCCGCAGAGCTCCGCGACTGCCCATTGCGGGACTATTCGTACTGCGCGATCTTCGCGCAGGGGCATACGCATGAGCACTCGGAAACTGGACGTACTGCCGCAACGCGCTCACGTGGCGTGCATCTTGCTAAGACTGACCTCGAGATCCCGGCTCGTTGGGCACCGGAGGATTTGTGCCAACTCAGCGGTTTTCCCGTAGGGAAGCGCGCGTGCACCGGCTCTTTCAGATCAGCCTCCTCCTGAAGGCCGCCCACAGCCTGCTTGAGATCATTGGTGGTGTTTTGCTGGCCGTCGTGCCTCAGGAGGCGATCCTGCGGATTGCAAACCTCCTCACCCAGGAGGAACTCCTTGAAGATCCTCGTGACGTGATTGCCAACTACATTTTGAGCAGCGCCCGGAGCCTGTCGATCGATCAGAAATCCGCCGCGGCCCTCTTCCTCTTGAGCCACGGCATCGTGAAGCTGTTTTTGATCGTCGCAGTGTTGCGCAATAAGCCGTGGGCCTACCCCGCATTTATGACGGCCTTGGGATTACTGATTTCCTACCAGAGCTACAAGCTGCTGCATGTCTTTTCCCTTGGTCTCACTGCCTTGACTATTCTGGATGGCCTCGTGCTTGTGCTGGCATGGCATGAATATCGCTTCACCCTCAGAACCAAGAGCCCAGCGCCAGCTTCTTCCTCACTGGACTAAATGCATACAGCTCCTGCGCCCCGGTGACACGGTTGCCTCCATGTCGCTGACGATACGGGTTGCCGCATCCCGCGAGAGGAGAAAGCGTTCGCACTGGGAGAGCAGATTCTCCACCTGCGCGTAGTGGCCCCGGTCCCCGCAGACCATCGCAAGATCGCGCCGCTCGAGACTCACCACGATCGATGGAGTAAGGTCGTACGCCGGCGAGAGCTTCCAATCCTGGTCTGTGGCGATCACGGCGTGATTGAGCGGATGATCGTCACGGTTTGAAATGAGCGCGTTGAAGATCATGCGTCGAAAGAGCTCGGGCACGTCAGCGCACTGAGCATTCGTGCTCGTCGATAGAACCGAACCTGGGGCCAGGTTTCGTACCCATTGGTTCCGCGGTTATGCGGCTGGATTCGACCCCGCAGCCGCCCCCTTGCTCAGCGAACTACGAAGAAACATCCCTTGGTTCCCGACGAACAGGCCCTCGGAGTTATGTCACGTGCAAGATGGCGCCAAACGACGACATCTTGCCTTATATGAGACGCTGTGTCTCATATATGGCCGTACCGCCAAGACTCGACGAGCCGCCCCACGCCGAAACCGTGCTGGACCGCCGCGCCGAAGCGGGTCCCGGGGTCGGAAGGCCCCGGACGAACAACAACCAGCCATTTCGATGAGGTACGTGTCATGAACAAGATAGGCATCAAGATAGTCCCAAGCATCCTCCTCGCTGCGACTGCAGCGCTCGTCGTCGCCTGTGGCGGCGGCGGTAGCGGCATGTCCGGCACCAGCACCGCCATGGGCTCCGCGCCGGTCATGGCGACCGGCACGATCACCGGCTTCGGCAGCGTGTACGTCAACGGCGTTCACTTCCAGACAACGAGGGCCACGATCCGCAAGAACGGCCAGGTCGTCGCACAATCGGCTCTCAAGGTCGGTGAAATCGCCCATGTCAAGGGCTCGGAAAATGTCAGCGACGGAACCGGTAATGCCGACAGCGTGGATGTTGAGGAGAACGTCGTAGGTCCGATTGCGACCATGGACACCGCGCAAAACACGCTCACGGTGCTTGGGCAGACGGTGAAAATCGACGCCGGTACCTCCTTCAGCTCGGACGTTCAGCCCGCCGACATCACCGGGCTCAAAGCCTCCGACTTCGTCGAAGTCAGTGGCATGACCGCCGCCGACGGCACCATCACCGCCACGCGGATCGAGCGCGACGCCTCGGCCGGAACGCTGCAGGTGCTGGGAACGGTGGCGAGCGTAGATACGGCAGCGCACACGCTCATGATCAATGCCCTGATCGTGAATTATTCGGCCGCGAATCTCACGGGCTTTACCAGTGGCCAGCCGGCCAACGGCGATCTCGCCGAAGTCCACGGAACGACATTCGATTCAGCCACCACGACGTTGACCGCAACGAGCGTCGACAAGCAGATGAGCGACGCGCAGCAGGAGGCCGGCGATCACGGCGAGATGGAGCGTGAGGGTCTGATCACCCGCTTCGCCTCGGCCACTGACTTTGACGTCGCCGGCGAGCCGGTCACGACCACCGCTGCCACGGTCTATCACAACGGCACGGCGGCCGATCTCGCCCTCGACGTAAAAGTCGAGGTAGAGGGGAGCCTTAATAGCTCGAACGTTCAGGTCGCCGACGTCGTATCGTTCGACCGAAACGGCGGCGTCGAGCTGCAATCGAATGTGACAGCCGTGGATACGACTGCCGGCACGCTCACGGTGCTTGGCGTCCAGATCACGGTCACATCGACCACTCGCTTCGAGGATAAGAGCTCTGCGCAAGTCGAGATGTTCAACCTGAGCAACGTCAGCGTCGGTGACACGGTCAATGTGCACGGCTTCGAGAGCCCGGCGGGCAGCGGCAAGCTCGTTGCCACTCGGCTCGAGCGCCAACCACCGAGCACGGAAGTGGAGGTGAGCGGGCCATTCACGGCGGGCACGTCGCCGCAGTTCAGCACGTTCGGCATCACCGTCGACGCCTCGTCCGCGACTCTGCGGGATGCTGGCGGAGCGACTATTACGCTGGCTGACTTCCTCACGCAGGCGGTCGGACACAGCGTTGAAGTGAGCGGGCAGCTGTCGGGCATGATCGTGACCGCGAGTGAGGCGCGCATCTACACACCTGGTAAGAACGACTGAATGGTCCCACAGGCAGTGTGAGCACCACTGCCGGCTTTGAGATGCGACCGCCCCGGACAGCCCTTGTGGCTGTCCGGGTTTTTCTGCGGATACGACAGTAAAAAGACTTCTGATGTGAGATTGTTATTCGACCATGGCCTCCGCCTCCATGACGCAAGTTCTCGCAGCCGCGCGCCAGTGGCTCAAGCCGCTCGTGCACGTGCTCGTGCGTTGCGGTGTCACGTGGAAGGACTTTGCCGAGCTCGCCAAGACGGCTTACGTCGAAGTAGCAACCGAGCAGTTCGGCAAGAGAGGGCGCCCCACGAATGTGTCGCGCACGGCAGTGCTGACCGGCCTGGCACGCCGGGAAGTGCGCAAGCAGCGCGAGCGGCTCAGTGCAACGCCGCAGGCGTGGACCGGTTACGTTACTAAGGGATCGCTTGTGCTCTCTGCTTGGCACCAGGAAGCGAAATTTCTGGACGCGGACGGGGAGCCCGCGTTGCTGCCGCTGGATGGCGATGGCCCCACATTCACCGCACTCCTGCGCCTCTGTGGAGCAAGTGATGTGCGGGCAACGACTCTTCTCAAGGAGCTGCGCGCAGCCGGGGCCATACGGGAAACAGCGGATGGACGGTTGGAGGCACTGAAGCGTGTCTACATCCCACAGACCATGGATGAGCAGCTAATACGTTTGTGGGGTACGGTGATCGCTGACGTTGCGACCACTTACGGACACAACCTGATGCGACGACCCGACGTCCCGACTCGTTTCGAGCGTGCAGCTCTAAACGACCGTGTTCTGGCGAGCGCGTTGCCGGAGTTCCGCAAGTTTCTCAACCGCGAGGGCCAGGTATTCCTGGAGCGAGTGGACGCCTGGTTGACCGAGCACGAGGCCAGGCCCAACGAGAGTGAGTCCGACTCGAATTCCGTGATCCGTCTGGGTGCCGGCGTGTATCACCTTCAAGACTGATGAGCGCCCCTAGAGAGAACAAACCATGGGCACCTTCCGGAGTCTGTAACATGAAACGCACATTCACAACGATCGTTGCCGCTGCAGTCTTGCTGCTGGCATCGTGCGGCGGCTCTACTCAGCTCGCCGGCATTCAGGGCTCCGGCTCCAGCATCGCCTCAGGGCCGATCACCGGATTCGGCAGCATCTTCGTAAACGGTGTCGAATACGTCACGTCGAACGCACAGATTCGCATCGATGATCAGCCCGGCGCCGAGTCGCAGTTGCTCGCAGGCGAGGTCGTCACCGTGACTGGCAGTGTCAATTCCGATGGCAAGACCGGCACGGCCACGCAAGTCACATTCAGCGGCGATGTGGCGGGACCCATAACAGGGATCGATATCGCGGGCGGAACGTTCGTCGTGCTCGGCCAGACCGTGCGCGTGTCCGGCTCGACACTGTTCGACAACAAGATCCAGCCGGCCAGCATTGCCAGTCTGCAGGTCGGCAACATTGTCGAGGTCAGCGGCTTCCCGAACGCGGCCGGTGAAATCGTCGCATCACGCATTCAGCTTGAAGCTGCCGGCAGCGCGCTCGAGGTCAACGGCATCGTCCAGTCACTTGATATGACTGCACATACATTCCATGTGAACGCACTCACCGTGGACTACAGCGCGATCGCACCGTCGGGCTCGCTTGCCAATGGGGTCACCGTGATAGCCAGCGGCACCATGTTAAATGCCGCCGGCGCCCTGGTTGCGACACGCGTCGACGTGTTGCCGGGTTTCGGCGGGACAGCGAACGAAGTGGGTGACATCGAGGGCCTTATCACGACTTTCACGTCGAATTCGGATTTCGTGATCGACGGACAGCGTGTGACGACGAATGCAAACACTCAGTTCACGCTCAATGGAGTGACGCTCGCGGTCAATGTCCGGGTCGAGGTTGACGGCTCCTTCGACGCCTCCGGCGTGCTGGTGGCGAGGAGCGTGCAAGCGACACCCGATAGCGGGAGCCTCGTTCGCGGACTGGTTGACAACGTGAACGCTGCGAGCAACACGCTCACCGTTCTTGGTGTGACGATCACGACAAACAGTGACACGGAATTCGAGGACAAGTCGAGCCAGCAGCTGCGGCTCTTCAACCTGAGCGACCTGCATATGAACGACTACGTTGAAGCCCGCGGCGCCCCGGCTCAGAGCGGGGGGCTCAACGCCAGCATTCTCGTGCGCGACCGTCCTGAGAATTACTCTTACCTGCAAGGAACGGCCACCAACGTCGCCTCTCCCAACCTGACCGTGCTCGGCTTCATGGTGGCGACATCATTGGCGACGCAGTTCAGCGGTCCAGATGGCAGCACACTGTCCGCCGCTGCGTTCTTCAGTCAGGCTCCGAACCAGACTGTGAAAGTACGAGGGACATTGTTCTCCGGAGTCTTCACTGCCGATCGGGCGCAAATCGAGCAATAGGCCGGCGCCTCTTCGAGCGGGCTCACACATCCGGCTGGGACAGCCGAAAGCCCTTGTGCACAAAGGCGCTGGAGATGCGCTGACAGTCCTCCTCGCTTACGCCCTCTCGGCGGGCCACCTCGTACCACCCTTGCCGCACGGTCGCCTCCATGTCGCTGACGATACGGGTTGCCGCATCCCGCGAGAGGAGAAAGCGTTCGCACTGGGAGAGCAGATTCTCC
>Ga0137412_10004436_pt1 | contig 11207 bp, 9 predicted proteins | sample CZODoug2_1_16fun_FD_122160 | JGI IMG/M metagenome (GOLD analysis project Ga0137412, IMG submission 122160) | Vadose zone soil fungal communities from Angelo Coast Range Reserve, California, USA - CZODoug2_1_16fungal (Hybrid Assembly) | ecosystem: Environmental > Terrestrial > Soil > Vadose zone... | reverse complement strand
GGCCTCGAACACCGTGTCCACGAAAATGATGAGCACCGGAGAGTCCACGTAGGGTCGAGCGAGATTGATGGCCCCGGCCGTGCCGTCCAACGTCTTTTGTTCAACGAATGTCGCTTTGACGTCGTACCGCTCGACGATGTACCGCTCGACGACATCTTTCAGATGTCCCGTGATGACGATCAGCTCGTCGACGTCGAGGCCCTTCACGGCGTCCATGACGTAGTCCATGACGGGCCGCCCGGCGACGCGCACCAAGGGTTTTGGTACGCGCTTGGTCAGCGGGAGCAGGCGCGTTCCTTTTCCGGCGAGCGGCACGATGACTTTCATCACACCCTCCCGTAGCGGTCTTTGAGCCGGACGACGTCGTCGATCTCGGAGGTCGAAGCCTCGAGCAGGTCGGTCGGCACCACCGCCTCGAACTGGTGGATCACCTTGGGCGCAATGTGGAATGCCGCTCCCTGCGCCATGGGCCGCTCGATCAGCGTCTCGCCCTGCTGGATGCGCAGGATGATCTCGCCCGTGAGCACGTAGATCGATTCATCCTTCTTATTGTGGTACTGGAGCGACAGCACGTGCCCGGGCTCGATGTGCAGGATCTTGCCGACATAGCGATCAGTTCTCGCCCAGATCAGCTCGTACCCCCACGGCTTCTCTACACGGTATGGCAGGTCAGTCACCTTCCCCTCCCGCCCAGTGCGGACCTCCCCCTTCAATTCCGCATTCCGCACTCCGCATTCCGCACTCGTCAGGGAACCGCTTACGAGTAGGGCATCGTGGAGCTCGTCGGCCGAGTGGACATCCGGCCATGACTCGTCTTTCACCCGATCGATCGCCGCCTGATCGAGCCTCCCGAGCTCCTCTGCGGTCTTCACGTCGAGCCCGCGCCGTGTGATCACCGCCTGAGTGCGGCGCTCTTCCAGCGGGGCGTCGTCGAGGAAGGCGTACGGCCGCGCGTTCAGGATTTCCAGCGCCAGCGGCGAGGGCTCGGTCAGGTCGCGGTGCTCGAGTCGAATCTGGCCTGATTCGATCGCGCGCAGCAGCCTTTCCGTTCCCTCGATGTCCATCGCCTCGTACAGACAATCGTGAACGGTCTGACTCACCAGCGGATGCTCGGGCACCTCTCGCTCGCCGACCAGGTTTTCGGCGCACGCAATCTGATCCGGAAACACCGCCGCCAGCAGATCTTCGGCGCCCATGCGCTGCAGCTGCGGCGGCACCTTCTTGCCGGAGCGAAAGCGCGGCAGCGCCAGCGAGGTGGTCGCGGTCCAGCGCCAGCGCGCTGCGAACATCGGAGCATCGAGCATCGCCTGGATCAGCAGGGACCGCACGCTGTTCGAATGCACGTAGCGCGCCACCTCGTCGAGCGCAAAGCTGTGGCTGGTCGAGAGCGACAGCACGATCGCATCCTCGGTGGCCGCCGCCTGCAGTTCGAAATTGAACTTGCGGCAAAAACGCTTGCGCAGCGCCAGGCCCCACGCGCGGTTGATGCGGCTGCCAAACGGCGAGTGAATAACCAGTTGCATGCCGCCGGATTCGTCGAAGAATCGCTCGAATACGATGGTCTTCTGCGTGGGCAACGTGCCAAGCGCGGCGCGCGCGGCAGCCAGATACTCGACGAGCTGCTCCGCCGCCGAGCTGCCCAGCCGCAGCGCCTGCGTCAGATAGTCGAGCGCCGCCCCGCTGTCGATGCGGGCCGCCACGTCTTCGCGCAGACGCGACACGGCCAACGAGAGCTCGTCGGTGCGCCCGGGGGCTTCGCCCAGCCAGAACGGAATGTTCGGCGGCTGGCCGTGCGCGTCCTCCACCCGGATCCGCCCCGCCTCGACACGCAGGATGCGGTACGAGGTGTTGCCCAGCTGGAAGATGTCGCCGGCCAGGCTCTCGATGGCGAAATCCTCGTTGACCGTGCCGACCAGCTGGGCCGCGGGCTCGAGCACGACGTCGTAGTCGGCGGTGTCGGGAATCGCGCCGCCCGAAGTGATCGCCGTCAGCCGTGCACCGCGCCGCCCGCGCAGAACCTGATTCACGGCGTCACGGTGCAGGTACGCAGCTCGATGGCCACGGCGCGTGCTGAACCCTTCGGCGACCATGCGCACCACCGCCAGATACTGCTCGGGCGTCAATGTCGCGTAGGGATGGGCACGCGTGAGCACGCCGAACAAGGCGTCTTCGCTCCACTCACGCGCCGCGACCTCGGCCACGATCTGCTGGGCCAGAACGTCGAGGGGCGCCAGCGGTATCGCCACGCGATCGAGTTCACCGCGTCGCACCGCATCGAGCAACGCCGTGCACTCAACCAGTTCGTCGCGCGACAACGGAAACAGTCGCGCCTTGGGTTGTCCGCTCACCGTGTGATTGGCGCGTCCCGCCCGCTGCAGAAAGGTCGCGATCGAACGCGGCGTACCGAGCTGGCAGACCAGCTCGACGTCGCCGATATCGATTCCGAGCTCGAGCGAAGCGGTGGCCACGAGCGCCCGCAACTGGCCGCTCTTCAGGCGCTGCTCGGCCAGCAGGCGCCGCTCCCTGGCAAGGCTTCCGTGGTGCGCGGTGACCACGTCCTTGCCAATCAGCTCGGAAAGGTGGCGTGCCACGCGCTCGGCCATGCGGCGCGTGTTGACGAAAACGAGGGTGGTGCGATGCTCGCGCGTGAGCTCGGCCAGCCGCGCGTAGACCTGCAGCCAGACCTCGCCCGACATGACGGCTTCGAGCGGGGACGGCGGAACCTCGAGCGCAAGGTCGCGCTCGCGCACGTGTCCTATGTCGACGACACTGCAGCCTTCGGCCGGCGCTCGCGCGCCCACCAGAAAGCGAGCGATTTGCTCGACCGGCTTCTGAGTTGCGGACAAGCCGACGCGCACGGGCGGCTGCGGCGTCAATGCGGCCAGGCGCTCCAGAGACAGGGCCAGATGGCTGCCGCGCTTGTTCGGCGCCAGCGCATGGATCTCGTCGACGATGACCGTACGCGTGGTCGACAGCATCTTTCGTCCGGAATCGGAACCGAGCAGCACGTACAGCGACTCGGGTGTCGTGACGACAATATGCGGCGGCTGGCGACGCATTCTCGCGCGCTCGCTCTGCGGCGTGTCGCCGGTGCGAACCAACGTGCGGATTTGAACGTCCGGATAGGCCAGCGCGGCGAGCTCGGCGCGGATTCCCGCGAGCGGCGCTTCCAGGTTGCGCTGGATATCGTTGGACAGGGCCTTCAGCGGCGAGACGTAGACGACGCAGGTTTCGTCGGGCAATGCACTCTGCACACCGCGCCGCACCAGAGCGTCGATTGCCGCGAGGAACGCGGCCAGGGTCTTGCCCGAGCCGGTGGGTGCCGCGACCAGCACATGGCGGCCTGCCTGAATCTCGGGCCAGGCCCGCGCCTGGGCCTGCGTGGGCGCGGCAAAGGACTTGCGAAACCAGGTCTCGACTGCCGGGTGGAACATGGCACGCTCAAATGTCAATCGTACAACTTCTTGACGCTTTCACCGGGAACCCGCGCGCCGCGCCGGCGCCGCTGCAAGTGTCGATCTCGATGGGAATGCTCGCGGAGTGACGAATGAACTGACGCATTGTCCTGCGGTCCGCATGCCTCGAGGCGCGCGTTTGCCGAGCGCTCAGAGCACTTCGGCCGCCTGGTCGGCCAGGCGAGAGCGCTCGCCGCGCTGCAGGGTGACGTGGCCCGCATGCGGCCAGCCCTTGAAGCGGTCCACCACGAAGGTCAACCCGGAGCTTCCCTCGGTCAGGTACGGCGTGTCGATCTGGGCAATATTGCCCAGGCAGATCACCTTGGTACCGGGTCCGGCCCGCGTGATGAGCGTCTTCATCTGCTTGGGCGTCAGATTCTGCGCCTCGTCGATGACCAGAAACTTGTTGATGAAGGTGCGTCCGCGCATGAAGCTCATGGCCTTGATCCGGATACGAGTGCGGATCAGATCGTTGGTGGCCGCCCGACCCCAGTCGCCGGCCGCTTCGTCACCACGATTGAGCACCTCCAGGTTATCCTCCAGCGCTCCCATCCAGGGAGCCATCTTTTCCTCCTCGGTCCCGGGCAGAAACCCGATGTCCTCGCCGAACGGAACGGTGGCGCGAGTCACGATGATCTCGGAAAAGCGGCGCGTCTCCAGCGTCTGCGTCAGGCCGGCCGCCAGCGCAAGCAGCGTTTTTCCGGTTCCTGCCTGCCCGATCAGCGTGACAAAGTCGCAGTCCGGATCCATCAGCAGATTGAGCGCGAAGCTCTGCTCCCGATTGCGAGCCGTGATGCCCCAGATCGCGTTTTTCGCATGCATGTAGTCGCGCAGCACGCGCAGCACGGCCGTCTTGCCGCGAATCTCCTTGACCTGCGCGTAAAACGGCGTTGCAGCCTCCAGGAAAACGAACTCGTTGATCAACAGCTCCGGCACCAGGGGCCCCGTGATCCGGTAGTAGGTGGCGCCGCCCTGTTGCCAGGACTCCATGGCCTTGGAGTGACGGTCCCAGAAGCTCTCCGGCAGCGCCATCACCCCGGTGTACAGAAGGTCGGTGTCCTCCAGCACCTTGTCGTTGGTGTAATCCTCGGCCGCCAAACCCAGTGCGCGCGCCTTCACCCGCATGTTGATGTCCTTGGACACCAGCACCACGTCGCACGTGGTGCGTGTTTCGCTCAGCGCGCGCACGACGCCCAGAATGTGGTTGTCGGCCTTGCCGACCGGCAAACTGGGCGGCAAGGCGTCGCCGAGCGCCTGAGTCTGCAAAAACAGCCGGCCCGTGGCCTCGACGTTGCCGACCGCCGACAGCACGATTCCGTCCTCGATCCGGTGGTGGCAAGTAGCGACCAGCGCATCCAGCGAGCGGCTGGCCTGGCGTGCGTTGCGCGCGACCTCCGACATTCCCTTCTTGTGGCTGTCCAGCTCCTCCAGCGTCATCATCGGCAGAAAAATGTCGTGCTCCTCGAAGCGGAACAGGCTCGTCGGGTCATGCATCAGGACGTTGGTATCCAATACGAACAAGCGGGGCCGACCGCTGGCTGGCCGCGTCTTGCGGGTTGCCGCGCGCGCGCGCGTTTCGACCAGCGCCAGATGGGCTGCCGGTCGTTCGCGCGCGGCCGGCTCGGGTGCGGGTTTGGCGATCGGCGCCTGACGCCGGGCGCGTGGGGCCTCGGCAGCGGGCGACTGCCGCGGCAACACGATCGTGGCGGGCTTGTCCGGGGCTTTGGGCAGGGGCATGCGATCAGCGAATCGTTGGGTTAAGGGGCCGGGCTGTTAGCCAAGCGCTCGTACGGCCGCCAGAGTTTGCTCGACGTGCCCGGGAACCTTGACGCCGCGCCACTGCTGGCGCAGTACGCCCTGGGCGTCGAGCAGGAAGGTGCTGCGCTCGATGCCGCGCACCGGTCGGCCGTACAGGGTCTTCTGCTTGATGACCTCGAAGAGGTTGCACAACTGCTCGTCCGGATCGGAAATCAGCTCGAACGGAAGATCCAGCTTCTGCTTGAAGCCCAGGTGCGATTTGATGCTGTCGCGCGAGACCCCGACGATGTGTGCCTTGTGGCGCGCAAATTGACGGTGCGCCTGCGCGAAGTCCTGACTCTCGGTGGTGCACCCCGAGGTGTTGTCCTTCGGGTAAAAGTAGATCAGCAGCGCCGCGCCGCGCGTATCGGACAGGTGAAACTCACCGGCCGTCGAGACGGCAGAAAAGTCCGGCACGGCGCTTCCGATTTCGACCGTCATGACCGCGTTTCCTCCTGGAAAAAGGCACCCGCAACCTGACGTCCGTCGGACACCAGGATGTTGTAGGTACGGCAGGCCGCCTGGGTGTCCATCGACTCCAGTGCAATTCCCGCGCGGGCCAGGCTCGCGGTGAGCCTGGGCGGCGCCAAGCGATGCCGCAGTCCGGTGCCCAGCAGGATCACTTCCGGCTTCTGACTGAGCACCTGATCGAAGTCTTCGGGCCGCAGCAATTCGAATCCGGCCACAGGCCAGGGTTGCACCGATGCCGGCAGCAGGATCAAGTTTCCGCTGTGGCGCGCGCCATTGATTTCGATATAGCCGGGGCCGTAGGCCGTGACGGTGTTCAGTTGCGTGGCGCGCTGTGCGTGCAGCTTCAATGCTTCTCCAGCGACGCGTCGTCCGCGGGCACTGCGGTGTGCGTGTGCCCATGCCTCGTGATCGCGCATTTCGGGTAAATTATGGAGCCTCGAAGGACCCCATGGAACACCTTTCGCCGGAATTTCCTCGGATCAAGCGCTTGCCGCCCTACGTGTTCAGCATCACGGCGGAGCTGAAAATGGCCGCTCGGCATCGGGGCGAAGACATCATCGACATGAGCATGGGCAATCCGGACGGTGCCACGCCCGCACACATCGTCGACAAGCTGGTCGAGGCCGCCCGGCGCCCGGACACTCACGGATACTCGGTCTCCAAGGGGATTCCCAGGCTGCGCGGCGCGATCGCCCACTGGTACGCAAGCCGCTACCAGGTTTCGATCGACCCGGACTCCGAGGCGATTGTCACGATTGGCTCCAAGGAAGGTCTGGCACACCTGATGCTCGCCACCTTGGACCGGGGCGACACCGTGCTGGTTCCGAATCCCAGCTACCCGATTCACATCTACGGCGCGATCATCGCGGGCGCAGACATTCGCTCGGTGCGAATGACGCAGGGCGTCGATTTCTTCGGGGAGCTGGAGCGCGCAATCCGCGAATCCTTCCCCAAGCCGCGCATGATGGTACTGGGGTTTCCCAGCAACCCGACCGCGCAATGCGTGGATCTGGATTTTTTCCGGCGCGTGGTCGATCTGGCCCGGCTGCACGGCATTTACGTGGTGCACGACCTGGCCTACGCCGACATCGTGTTCGACGGCTACCGGGCCCCGTCCATCATGCAGGTGCCGGGCGCGCGCGAGGTGGCCGTCGAATTCTTCACGCTGAGCAAGAGCTACAACATGGCCGGCTGGCGTATCGGCTTCATGGTCGGCAACCGGGACCTGGTCGCGGCGCTGGCTCGCATCAAGAGTTACCACGATTACGGCACGTTCACGCCGATCCAGGTTGCCTCGATCGCCGCGCTCGAAGGCCCCCAGGACTGCGTGGCCGGGATCTGCGCCCAGTACCTGAGCCGGCGCGACGTACTGGTCAAGGGGCTGCACGAGGCCGGCTGGATGGTCGAGGTGCCGCGCGCTTCGATGTATATCTGGGCCCAGATTCCTGCGCCCTACCGGGCGCTCGGCTCGCTCGAATTTGCCAAGAGGCTGCTGGCGCAGGCGAAGGTCGCCGTTTCGCCGGGTGTCGGCTTCGGCGAATACGGCGACACGCACGTTCGCTTCGCCCTGATCGAAAACGAGCACCGGATCCGTCAGGCCGTACGAGGTATGCGCGACATGTTGCGGCGCGACGGGCAGGAGCCCAAGGCGGCGGCCTGAGGAGCGGCGCCGGCGAGCGACATGAATCCGATCAGAGTTGGCTTGCTCGGCTTCGGCACGGTCGGCCGCGGCACCTTCGAGATCCTGCGACGCAACCAGCAGGAGATCAAGCGCCGGGCCGGTCGCGGAATCGAGATCGTCCAGATCGCCGTGCGCGATACGGCCAAGGCGGCCAGCGTGGTCGGGCCGGGCGTGGCGCTGACCGATCGGCCGGACCGGCTGGTGCGAGCGGCCGAGGTGGACATCGTGGTGGAGCTGATCGGCGGCTGCGAGCCGGCGCGCTCGCTGGTGCTGGAGGCGCTTGGCAACCACAAGCACGTGGTGACCGCCAACAAAGCGCTGCTGGCGGTGCACGGCAACGAGATCTTCGCCGCCGCGCACCGGATGGGCGTGATGGTTGCTTTCGAGGGCGCGGTGGCGGGAGGTATTCCCATCATCAAGGCCCTGCGCGAGGGATTGACCGCGAACCGCATCGAATGGATCGCCGGCATCATCAACGGCACCAGCAATTTCATCCTCAGCCAGATGCGCGCCACCGGCGCCTCGTTCGAAGCGGCCCTGGCGCAGGCGCAGAAGCTGGGGTACGCCGAGGCCGATCCGCGATTCGATATCGAAGGAGTGGACGCTGCGCACAAGCTGACGATCTTGTGCTCGATCGCGTTCGGCGTTCCAATCCGATTCGAAGCGGCCTACATGGAAGGCATCGGCGCCCTGGCCGCTGCGGACATTCGCTATGCCGAGCAGCTCGGCTACCGGATCAAGCTTCTTGGAATCACCAAGCGAACCGCCAGCGGGATCGAGCTGCGGGTGCATCCGACGCTGGTGCCGATGCAGCGCCTGCTTGCCAGCGTCGAGGGCGCAATGAACGCGGTTCTGGTCAAGGCTGACGCGGTCGGCACCACGCTCTATTACGGGCCCGGCGCTGGCGCGGAGCCGACCGCTTCGGCGGTGGTCGCCGACCTGGTCGATGTCACGCGCACCCACACCGCGGATCCGGACAACCGGGTTCCCCACCTGGCCTTCCAGCCGGACGCCCTGGTTGATCTGCCGTGGCTCACGATCGAGGACACGGTGACCTCCTACTACTTCCGCATGCGGGTTGCCGACCAGCCCGGGGTACTGGCCGACATTGCGCGCATCCTGGCCGATCACAGGATCTCGATCGATGCGATGTTCCAGCGTGAGCCCAGCGAAGGGGAGAATCAGACCGACATCATTCTGTTGACCCACGATGCGCTGGAGCGCGACGTCAATGCGGCGATTGACAGCATCGAGGCGCTGCCGACGGTTCTTGCGCCGCTGATCCGGATCCGTCAGGAAGAACTGCTTTGATGCAGTACGTGTCCACGCGCGGGCATACGGCTGCGGCGCGTTTTCGCGCGGTTCTGCTGGAGGGCCTGGCGCCGGACGGCGGCCTGATGGTCCCGCAGCAGTATCCGCGGATCGGGTCTGACCAGCTCGGCGCCTGGCGCCAGCTGGCATACGGCGATCTGGCTTTCGAACTGATGTCGCGCTTCGCCGACGACTACCCGTCGGGCGAGCTGGCCAGGCTGACCCGCGGCGTCTACACGTCAACGCTGTTCGGAAGCGACGAGGTGACCCCTCTGATGGACCTGGAGCCGGGCCTGAAGCTGCTGCAGCTGTCCAACGGTCCGACCCTGGCCTTCAAGGATCTGGCCATGCAATTGCTCGGCGCGCTGTTTCAGTACGAGCTGGGGGCCGGTTCTGAATCGCTCAATATTCTGGGCGCGACGTCCGGCGATACCGGCTCGTCGGCCGAGTACGCGATGCGCGGCCGGCCCGGAATCCGGGTGTTCATGCTGTCGCCGCTCGGTCGCATGAGTGCGTTCCAGCGCGCCCAGATGTACTCGTTGACGGACCCGAACATCTTCAACATCGCGGTGGAGGGCACTTTTGACGACTGCCAGGACCTGGTCAAGCAGGTCGTGGCCGACGTCGAATTCAAGCGCCGCCATCGGCTGGGTGCAGTCAATTCGATCAACTGGGCCCGCATTGCAGCCCAGGTCATTTATTACTTTCGCGGCTACTACGCGGCGACGACGCGCGACGGCGATCCGGTCTCTTTCTGCGTGCCGTCGGGCAATTTCGGCAACGTTCTGGCCGGATGGATTGCGCGCATGATGGGCCTGCCGATCGATCGCTTGATCGTTGCCACCAACGAGAACGACGTGCTCGATGAGTTCTTCCGCACCGGACGTTATCGGGTGCGCAACCGCGGCCAGACGCTCGCCACCAGCAGTCCGTCGATGGACATCTCGAAGGCGTCGAATTTCGAGCGATTCGTATTTGACGCCGTTCAACGCGACGCGGGGCAGGTGCGCGACCTGTGGCGCCAGCTCGATGAGCGGGGAGAATTCAACCTGGCCGGCTCGTCGCACTGGAATGGCGGCGCGGCCTGGGGCTTCGGCTCCGGCCGCAGCACGCACGCGGATCGCCTCGACACGATCCGCTCGGTGTACCAGGCGAGCGGGCGTATTGTCGATCCGCACACGGCCGACGGCATCAAGGTTGCGCGCCAGACGCGGCGCGAGGGCATCCCGATGATCTGTCTGGAAACGGCGCAGGCGGCCAAATTTTCCGAAACCATCGTCGAGGCGATCGGGCATGCGCCCGCGCTGACCCAGGACATGCTCGAGTTGCTCGGACGTTCGCAGCGTTTCGAATCGATGGCACCCGATGCGTCGAGAATTCGCCGCTACATCGAGGCCAGGGCGCCTTGAGGTTGGCCCGGTGAAAACGATCGGCTTCGTGGGTCAATCCGGCTCGGGCAAGACGACCCTGATTGAACGTCTGATAGGCGCCTTTGTCGAACGCGGATTGACCGTGTCGGCGCTCAAGCATGCCCGCCATGGCTTCGACATCGATCGGCCGGGAAAAGACTCGTTTCGCTTTCGGGCGGCCGGGGCGACCCAGGTCATGATCGCGGCACCGCGACGCTGGGCCTTGATCAGCGAGCTGCACGCGCAGAGCATCGGCCTTGACCAACTGCTGGCCGAACTTGCGCCGTGTGACCTGGTTCTGGTCGAAGGCTTTCGCAGCGAGGGCGCGATCCCGCGCATCGAGGTGCGGGGTCGCGACGAGGCGGGGCCGTCGCCGTTCGCTCGGGACCCCAGCGTGATCGCGCTGGCTTGCGATGAGCCGGTCGATCGCGGGCTGCCCAGGTTCCAGCGCGACGACGTTGCGCGCATTGCTGCGTTCATCGCTTCGCAACTGGGAATTTGACGATGCTCGAACTGGATCAGGCTCTCGAACAGCTGCTGGCCACGACGACGATATTCTACCAGCGGGTCCTGCTGGCCTACACTCATCCAGTGAATGCCTTCACGCAGGTGATCCATGTTTTCGAGGTGTTGCATCCATAATTCATCAAGTATCTGCAAGTAAATGTCACGCTCTACTTTGCGCATGACCTCCGGCGTAAAGGCAGTTTCACGCGATTCGTATAACTCTTTGCCTGCTGTCAGTAGTACGGGTGCGAACTTGTCGGCTTCGGTGTTGAATAGGCGGTCGAACGTGGTTTCGTCGAACGGCATGACTTCGCGGATGGCGTCTTCGAATTCATCGGATGTAAGCAACGGCGAGTTAGCCATGGCCTGAGCTTCGTCCTCTATGAACACGTTGATACGCTTGCCTATATCCGGCTGATTCAAAATTTCGCGGCGCATGCTATAGATAGCTTTGCGGTGGCGGTTCATGACATCGTCATACTGGACAACATTCTTTCGTTGGTCAAAATGGAAGCCTTCAACCTTTTCCTGTGCCTTTTCGAGTGAGCGAGAAATCAGACGGTTTTCGATAGGCGT
>Ga0137412_10004435_pt1 | contig 11207 bp, 9 predicted proteins | sample CZODoug2_1_16fun_FD_122160 | JGI IMG/M metagenome (GOLD analysis project Ga0137412, IMG submission 122160) | Vadose zone soil fungal communities from Angelo Coast Range Reserve, California, USA - CZODoug2_1_16fungal (Hybrid Assembly) | ecosystem: Environmental > Terrestrial > Soil > Vadose zone... | reverse complement strand
GCCTTCGACGTTGTGATGGCCGAAACCATCCCGATGAAGGGCGCGGTGCTGACCCAGATCAGCGCGTGGTGGTTCAATGAGCTCGAGGGCGTGGTGCCGCATCACATGATCAGCGCCGACGCCGATGCCATCATCAGCGAAATACCGGTGTTGCATGAACATCGCGCCTCGCTCGCCGGACGCGCGATGCTGTGCCGGCGCACGACGGTGTTTCCGATCGAATGCGTGATCCGCGGCTATCTTTCGGGCTCGGCCTGGAAGGAGTACGCGGCGCAGGGCACGCTGGCGGGCGAGAAGCTGGCGCCGGGCCTGCTCGAGAGTGCAAAACTGGAGCCATCGATCTTCAGCCCGGCGACCAAGGCCGAGACCGGTCACGACGAAAACATCACCATCGGCCGCATGCGCGAGATTCTCGGCGATGAGGTGGCGTACACGCTGGAGAGCATGACCCGCGCCGTCTATACGCTTGGCGAAAAACTCAGCCGCGACCGGGGCATTATCATCGCCGACACCAAATTCGAATTCGGCAGCGACGGCGACGGCCGCATCATCCTGATCGATGAGGTGATGACCCCCGACAGTTCGCGGTTCTGGGCGGCGGATGCGTACAAGCCCGGCCAGCCGCAGCCGAGCTTCGACAAGCAGCCGCTGCGCGATTATCTCGACGCCGAGCGCCGCGCCGGCCGCTGGAATGGCGAGGCTCCGCCGCCGCCATTGCCGGCCAGCGTCGTGGACGCCACCAGCAAACGCTATCTCGAGGCCTATCGCTTGATCACGGGGAATGATCTGGAGATTGCCTAGACATCGACCGGTCCGATCGGACGGATGAATGGTTTGCCCGCGATTGAGGCCAAATATGCCCGGAGCAAGCGGTCGACGCATCATGGCCAGGCAAACCATTGGCCAGGTGGCCCTTGTCGTGCGTGATTATGACGAAGCGATCGATTTCTATGTTGGTACCCTCGGATTTACCCTGATCGAAGACACCACCATTCAAGGACAAGACAAGCGCTGGGTCACGGTGGCACCGCCGGGCTCGACCGGGTCACGCCTGCTTCTTGCGCGAGCGGTGGACAATGAACAGTCGTCGCGTGTCGGAAATCAAACCGGAGGCCGCGTATTTCTGTTTCTCAACACCGATGATTTCTGGCGCGATTTCAACGCGTATAAAGCCAAGGGCGTTGTCTTTGTCCGGGAGCCAAAAGTGGAGAGCTACGGCACGGTCGCCGTCTTCAGAGATCTCTATGGTAACCTCTGGGATCTTCTTCAACCCAATGCCGGCGTTCATCTCGACGGCAACGACGCCTGACCATTTGATCCGAGCGGACAGATGAATTGTTTTCACCACGGTTGAAGACAAACCTCTTGTCCGCGCGTTTCGGCTTCCCTATGGGAAGTCGATGAACCCATGCTTCCTCGACACGCATCCGTCGTCACCTGTCCAGTCGTCGAGGTTGAGCGAATGGGCCAGGTCATCGCGACCCGGAATCCGTTATATCGAGACCGAAACCGTCTGTTTTCGCGTGCGCGAAGGAGGCTCGGGCGGCCCGACAATTGTATTTTTTGCCGACGGACCCAACGCTCTTGAACATCATGATCCGATATTCGAGAGGCTCGCCCAATGGACGCGGGTGGTCGTCATCGATCCCCCCGGTTTCGGATTTTCGACTCCTAACCCGAACTTCGATTTCAGAGTCCGCTCGTTTGCAAATGCATTCGCGGAGCTGTTGATCTCGCTCGGGTCGGACCCTTACGTCCTCTGTCCCACCTGCACCAACGTGTACCCGTCGGCGTTCGTTGCCGCCGAACATCCCGAACTGGTGAGTCATCTGGTTCTGATGCAGGCTCTGGATTGGGATCAGGAGCGGATCTGGACCGGCAAGATCGTCGATCCCACCGGGGATCTCGCAAAGCCATACACCGGTCAGGAATTGATCTACCGGACACGGCCGATGGCAGCGGAGACCTGGTATCCAAATGCTCTGGGCCATCCAGGCCGAAGCGAAACATTTCTTCGACAGTCCTGCGAATGCATCTCTCACGGCGGAAACTTCTGTCTGGCATCGCTGATCCAATCCTGGTTTGGACCGGATATCGACCGGCCCGTATTCCCTGCCTTTTCACAACCGACACTCGCGGTCTGGGGAATGAACGATCGCTCTCATCGCAAAAGCGACAAGCGGTCTCTATTGAGCATTGCGCCGCACGCCAGGTATGTCGAACGGGAAGGCGTCGGACATTTCCCGGAGATCGAGGACCCGATCTGGTTTGAGAACCTTTTGAGACAATTTCTCGGCATGGGGCAGTCCTCCCTCCTCTCACGATGACAGGCCAATATGCGGCAACTCACCTATGTCAGCCGCAGCACCATCGAATGGTGGGATGTGCCGGCGCCAAAATTGCAGGACGACCGCGACGCCTTGGTGCAGCCGCTGGCGGTGACGCGCTGCGATCTCGATCTCCTTATCGCCGGCGGCAAGTCCGGCCTGCCCGGGCTGTTCGCACTGGGTCATGAGACCGCCGGCCGGGTGGTCGAAGTCGGCGACGCCGTGACAAATTTTTCGCCCGGCGATCTCGTCATCGTGCCGTTCCAGATCAGTTGCGGCCAGTGCGAGCGGAGCCGATCGGACTGTTCCCGATCGTGGTCGATGCGGCGGCGACCGACGCAAGCATCCTGCTGGCGTTTCGCTCGGCGGAACCCAACGGCATCTGCCAACGCATGTACGGCGATTTCGCCGAGACCACGCCGGTGCCGCTGCGGCACATGTACGGCGTCGGAATCACGCTGCGGGTCGGCCGTGTCAATGTGCGCGCCGAAATGCCGGATTGTATCGCCCACGTCGCCGCCGGGCATTTCCATCCCGAGCATGTCATCACCCGGCGGGTTCGCTTCGAGGACGCGCACGAGGCGATCGGAGATCCGACCATCCGGGTCGCCTTTGTTCGCGATGGAATTGAATAGCGCGGAACGATAAGCTCGCTTTCGGAAAGCACGGCCTTTGGAGAGACCGCGCGAAACGGGAGCCGGTCGATGACGCTGACGGTCAGGGAGATGATGGCTTCGGAGGTGGATGTCATCATCCAATACTTTCAGGACTCCACGCCGGAGCATCTGGAAACCCTCGGCGTCGACCCCACACGCCTGCCACCGGTACAAAGCTGGCGCGAGCGCCTACAGCGCGAATGCACGCTCCCGATCGAGCAACGAACCATGATGCTCGTCATCTGGCTCTCGGACGACCAGCCCGTCGGCTTTTCGACTTCCGACAAAATCCGCTATGGCGAGCAAGCTCACATGCATCTGCATGTCACCGAGCCGGAGCGCCGGCACCAGGGCATCGGTGTCGAATGCGTGCGGCGCAGCGCCGACATCTATTTCGAGCGGCTAAAGCTGAAGCGGCTGTTCTGCGAACCGAACGCTTTCAACGTGGCCCCGAATCGCACGCTGCAGAAGGCCGGATTCAAATATCTCAAGACGCATATGACCGTGCCTGGGCCGCTCAATTTTCACCAGGCTGTAACGCGCTGGGTGATGGAGCGGTAGCACGCCGGCAACGTCCAACACGGGAGCGAAGCTATGGCAGAAGCGGATTCGGTGCTCGTCGAACGCGATGGACCGGTGACCATCGTCTCCATCAATCGTCCGCATTGTCGCAACGCCGTCGATGGCGCGACGGCGCGAAAATTGTTCGATGCGTTTTTGGCTTTTGATGCCGATGCCGAGGCGTCGGTCGCGGTGTTCACCGGCACCGGCGGCTATTTCTGCGCCGGCGCCGACCTCAAGGCGGTGGCGTCAGGCGATCCCAACAAGAAGCGCGAGATCGGGGGTCATGATTCGATCGCCCCGATGGGGCCGAGCCGCCTGCGGCTGTCCAAGCCCGTGATCGCAGCGGTGGAAGGTTTTGCCGTGGCCGGCGGCATGGAGCTGGCGCTGTGGGCGGACATGCGCGTGGTCGCCGAGGACGCCACCTTCGGTGTGTTCTGCCGCCGCTTCGGCGTGCCGCTGATCGATCTCGGCACCATCCGGCTGCCGCGATTGATCGGCCATTCGCAGGCCATCGATCTCATCCTGACGGGACGCCCGGTCGGTGGCGCGGAGGCGCAGCGGATGGGACTTGCCAACCGGCTCGTGCCCAAGGGCGAGGCGCGCGCGCATGCGATTGGGCTCGCCAAGGATATCGCGCGCTTCCCGCAAACCTGCCTACGCGCGGACCGGCTTTCAGCGTTGCGGCAATGGGATCTCGAAGAGGAAGACGCCATCGCCAACGAAATGCGCGGCGGGCTTGAAGTCATTGCCTCGGGTGAGACGCTGTCCGGCGCCGCGCGCTTTGCATCAGGCGCGGGGCGTCACGGCGCGTTCGCTGGGAGCAAACCGGACTAATGAATTCTCGTCGTTCGGGCGGAACGCCGGGACGATGCTGATAGATAAAGCTGGCTGCCGCCTCCATGCCGTCAGTCGATCTCTTCGATGATCGTGCGTATCCTGCGCAGTTCCAAATGGGGCGCAGCAAACTCCTCGCCGAGAGCGGAACTCGTCGTTGTGTGGTGCCGGCTTCCTTCGATTTTCTCCTTGGTTTTCTCGGGAACAAATGGGGCGGCAAGTCTTTTAGCCAGAGGGCAGCGACGAGCAAGGAGAAACCTATGAGGAAACTCGCAATCACGCTATTGGCGGGCGCCGGCGCGCTGTGTGCCGGCAGCGCCGCAAATGCCACTGACATCTATAGCAGCAGCGAATACTCAAACTCGGATCTCGTGCAGCAGGTTCGCCTGGTCTGTAACGAGGACGGACAATGCTATCGCACCCGCGGCGGCAGCCGCGTGATCGTCCGAGACTCCTACAATTATGCGCCCCGCGAGCGATACATCGAGCGCCGCGGCTATCGTGATTGGGATGACGGTCCGCGTGCCGGCGTCGGCTTCCGGGCCCCCGGCGTCAGCGTTGGTGTAGGTGTCGACAACGACCGTTGGTAAGTCGACCAGCGACGAACACGCAAACAAAGGACCAAGGCGGCCCGCCGACGCATCGTCGGCGGGCGCCTGTCAAGAACGCCTAAATCCCCGCCATCATCACGTATTTGATCTCGACATATTCTTCCATGCCGTGACGCGAGCCTTCGCGGCCAAGGCCGCTTTCCTTGACGCCGCCGAACGGCGCCACCTCGGTGGTGATCAAGCCGGTGTTGACGCCGACCATGCCGGACTCCAGCGCTTCGGCGACCCGCCAGACGCGGCCGAGATCACGCGAATAGAAATATGACGCAAGACCAAACGGCGAATTGTTGCACATCGCGATCACGTCGGCCTCGTCCTTGAAACGGAACACCGGCGCCAGCGGACCGAAGGTTTCCTCCTGCGACACCAGCGCGTCGGGCGCGACGTTGGACAGCACCGTCGGCTCGAAAAAGGTGCCGCCGAGCGAGTGGCGCTTGCCGCCGGTGACGATCTTGGCGCCGTGCTTGACCGCATTCGCGATGTGCTTTTCGACCTTGTCGATCGCGGCCATATTGATCAGCGGACCCTGCGTCACGCCTTGCTCGGTGCCGTCGCCGATCTTCATCGCCGCGACTTTCTTCGAAAGCTTCTCCACGAACTGATCGTAGATCTTGTCCTGGGCATAGATGCGGTTGGCGCAGACACAGGTCTGGCCCATGTTGCGGTATTTCGAAACCATGGCGCCTTCCACCGCGGCATCGATATCGGCGTCGTCGAACACCACGAACGGTGCGTTGCCGCCGAGCTCGAGCCCGAGCTTCTTCACTCCGACCGCGGCCTGCTGATACAGAATTTTTCCGACTTCGGTCGAGCCGGTGAAGCCGACGAAGCGCACGGCGGGATGTTCGCACAGCACCTTGCCGATCGCCGACGAATTGCCGGTCAGGATGTTGAACACCCCCTTCGGCACGCCGGCCTTCTCGGCCAGCGCCACCAGCGCCAATGCGGTGAGCGGCGTCTCGTTGGCGGGCTTCAACACCACGGTGCAGCCGGCGGCCAGCGCCGGCGAGACCTTGCGGGTGATCATCGAACACGGAAAATTCCACGGCGTGATCGCGCCGCAGACGCCGATCGGCTGGCGGATCGCCAACAGCCGCGCGTCCGGCCGCTGCGTCGGGATGGTTTCGCCATAGACGCGCCTCGCCTCCTCGGCGAAGAACTCGACATAGGCGCCGCCGATGTCGACTTCGCCCAGCGCCTCGGCCAGCGGCTTGCCCTGCTCCGAAGTGAGGATCAGCGCGAGGTCTTCGCGATTGGCGATGATCAGGTCGAACCATTTGCGCAGGATGTTGGAGCGCTGCTTGGCGGTGAGTTTGGCCCAGGCCGGGAACGCGCGCTCCGCGGCTTCCACCGCGTGTGTTGCTTCCGCGGTGCTCATCTTCGGCACCTTCGCAAGCTCCACACCGTTGACCGGATTGGTCACGGGATTGGCCGGCGTGCCGGTCCAGGCGCCATCGATGTAGCACTGCTCACGCAGCAGCGAGGGATCCTTCAGGCGGTCGCGCAGCGATGGCGCGGAGGCTTTCGAAGTGCGCGCGGCAGCGGTCGGGGACATGGCGTTACTCCTCGGATGTTTCTTGGGATGCTGAGAAGCAATATAGGCTCAAACCAGCCGCAATGCATCGTCCGCCAACGCGCGGCTGCCTCAAGCAATTTTGAGGGCTAACCAAAATTTGGCGGCTGGGCTAATGTTCGTCGTTCCGGCATGGTCCCAACGGGTCGGCGCTTTGCGCAGACCCGTTGGCATCGCCCTCAGATGCGCCAATTGGCGCATCGGGGAATGACAGTCTCAAATCAGGCCGCGCCGCTCATATAGGCTTCGCGGCGGCCGATCATGCGCTCCGCCGCGGCCTTGGCGTCCGCCTTGGAGGTGGTAGCGCAGGTGCGGTATTCGAGTTCGGGTACTATCTCGGTGCGCCGCCCGAACCACGATTTGGAACCGACCGCGAGCTGCGACAACGCCTGTGCGACATTGTCGACAGCACCGAATGAGTGCAGGGCACCGGTGCCCGCATAGCGGACTTCATAGATGCCAGGGGTAATCGGCGCCTCGATATTCTCGCCACGCCCGGCCCGTGGATACCGTTTCCATTCACTCCAGGTCGAGATCATTATTGTCCCTTCGCGGCCTCAAAAGCCGTTATCAATTTGATGAAAATTTGAAGTCCGGCAGCGTCCGTTTTTGCTGCAATTCGAACGCTTTACTACCAAATTTGGCTCAAAAACTCGCCATAGAATCGAACATATCGCGGATGTTCGATTCGGTCATCGTTAATGCACGGCGATTCACTGCGAAAAATGGCAAGTGTGGCCACGCAGCCGCTCCAAAATGACCCATTTTCCCCGCCTTTCGGTAACCGCATCACAAGGCCGCGACCGGGACGCGTCAACTGATCACGGCCTTGCGAGCAGCCTCGGCCGGGAGGAAGATCGTTAACTTCAAAAAAACAAATCGGGAGGTGCGGCATGCAAGGCAAAGCTCAGATCGATCAGGTTCTGCGTCAGAAAAGCGACGCCAGGGAAATCCCCGGCGTGGTCGCGATGGCCGCGACCAGCAACGAAGTGACCTACCAGGGTGCGTTCGGCAAACGCGACCTGTCCAAGGACGACGCCATGACGGCCGACAGCGTGTTCTGGATCGCCTCGATGACCAAGGCGATCACGGCCGCCGGCGCGATGCAACTGGTGGAGCAGGGCAAGCTCTCGCTGGAGGCCCCCATTGGCCAGGTGCTGCCGGATCTCGCCGCGCCGCAAGTGCTCGAAGGCTTCGATAGCCAAGGCGAGCCGAAGCTGCGGCCGGCCCGGAATCCGATCACGCTGCGCCACCTCATGACCCATACCGCCGGCTTCGCCTACGACATGTGGAATGGCGACATGGTGCAGTATCTGGAAAAGACCGGCCTGCCCGCCATCACCACCTGCAAGAACGATACGCTCAAAAGGCCGCTGATGACGGACCCCGGCACGCGCTGGGAATACGGCACCAACATGGATTTCGTCGGCAAGGCGGTCGAGGCCGTAAGCGGCAAGCGGCTCGACGCTTACCTGCGCGATCATCTGTTCGCGCCGCTCGGCATGACCGATACCGGCTTCAAGATCGGGGACTCGCAACGCCAACGCCTCGTCGCCATGCATCAGCGTGGCGAGGACGGAGCGCTGGCTCAGATCCCATTCGAACTCGAGCAGGATCCGGAATTCCACATGGGCGGCGGCGGGCTCTACGGCACCGCGGGCGATTACATCAAGTTCGCCCAGATGATCCTCAACAAGGGCCGCGGCAACGGCAATCAGGTGCTGAAAGCCGAGACCGTCGCGATGATGGGACAAAACCATATCGGCGAACTCAACATGACCAAGATGACTTCGGCGGTCGCGTTCGCGACCAACGACATCGATCTCTATCCCGACATGGCGAAGAAGTGGGGGCTCAGCTTCCTGATCAATACCGCCAAGACTCCGCAGGGCCGCAGCCCCGGCAGCCTCGCCTGGGCAGGCCTCGCCAACACCTATTTCTGGATCGACCCGGCGCGCGACGTCACCGGCGTCATCCTGATGCAGGTGCTGCCGTTCGGCGACAACAAGTGCCTGGAAGCGTTCGCGGGCTTCGAGAGCGGCGTCTATGCCGGGCTCGATGCCACGCAGCAGGCGGCTTAGGCGCATGACCTCTTCCCGGCGCGATCGAACCGATTGCGCCGGGAAATTGCTTCCGACAGGCACCGGCACATCATAATATCCCCAACCCGCGTAATATCCCCCGCACGCGTGCTTCCACGCATGGAGAAGCCGACTTGACCGAAAAAACCGATAGTTATGTGTGCGGCGTCGCCGATGCACCGCTGCTGGGCGACACCATCGGACGCAGCCTCGATCGGGCGGCCCGGCGCTGGGCCGATCGCGAGGCGCTGGTTTCGCCAAGCCACGGGGTCAGGTGGACGTGGAAAGAACTGACGGAACGGGTCGATGCGCTGGCCGCGGGTTTTCTCGCGCTTGGCCTCGAACGCGGCGCGCGGATCGGCGTCTGGTCGCTCAACCGGCCGGAATGGACGCTGACGCAGTTTGCCGCCGCCAAAGCGGGGCACATTCTCGTCACCATCAATCCCGCATACCGCTTGAGCGAGCTTGAATTCGCGCTTGCCAAGGTCGGATGCGCCGCGATCGTTACCGCGACGGCATTCAAGACCAGCAACTACATGGAAATGCTCAACGCGCTGATGCCTGAATTGGCGAAGGCGCAGCCGGGCGATCTGCACGCGGCGCGGTTGCCGCACCTGCGCGCCGTGATCCAGGTCGGCGGCCCGGCTTTTCCCGGCACGATTCCGTTCGAAGAGGTGACGCCGTTGGGCGGCGCGCGCCACCGCGATGCGCTGGCGGCGCTCGCCGAGACGTTGCAGTTCGACGATCCCGTCAACATTCAGTTCACCAGCGGCACCACCGGATCACCCAAGGGCGTCACGCTGACGCATCATAACATCCTCAACAACGGTTATTTCGTCGGCCGCGCGATGCGCCTGACCGAAACCGACCGCATCTGCATTCCGGTTCCGCTCTATCACTGCTTCGGCATGGTGATGGGCAATCTTGCGTCGGTCACGTTGGGCGCAACCATGGTCTATCCCGGCGAGGGCTTCGATCCGCTGGCGACGCTGCAGACCGTCGAGCGTGAGAAGTGCACGGCGCTCTACGGCGTGCCGACCATGTTCATCGCCGAACTCGACCATCCCGAGTTTTCCAAATTCGATCTGTCGTCGCTGCGAACCGGCATCATGGCCGGCGCGCCCTGCCCGATCGAGGTGATGCGGCGCGTCAACGAACAGATGAACATGCGCGACATCACCATCGCCTACGGCATGACCGAAACCAGCCCGGTCAGCTTTCAGAGCGCGACGGACGATCCGCTGGAGCGTCGGGTCTCCACCGTCGGGCGCATCCATCCCCATGTCGAGGTCAAGGTTGTCGATCTCGAGGGACGCATCGTGCCGCGCGGCGAACGGGGCGAACTGTGCACCCGCGGCTACAGCGTCATGCTGGGCTATTGGGACGAACCCGAAAAGACCACCGACGTGCTCGATGCCAGCGGCTGGATGCGCACCGGCGATATCGCCATCATCGATTCCGAGGGTTATTGCAACATCGTCGGCCGCATCAAGGACATGGTGATCCGCGGCGGCGAGAACCTCTACCCGCGCGAGATCGAGGAATTTCTGTTTCGTCATCCAAAGATCCTGGATGTTCAGATCTTCGGCGTCGCCGACGATCGTTACGGCGAGGAGCTCTGCGCATGGATCAGGCCGCGATCCGGCGAGACGCTGACCGCCGACGAGGTTCGCAGCTTCTGTCACGGCCAGATCGCGCACAACAAGATCCCGCGCTATGTCGAGTTCGTCGACGAATTTCCGATGACGGTCACCGGAAAGATCCAGAAGTTCATGATGCGCGACACGGTCGAGGCGCGGCTCGGATTGAAGACGGCAAAGACGGCGTGAGGGGCTAACGACCGTCATTGCGGGACAGGCAGTCGTCGTGAGTGGACTTGGTGGGCGCACTGCCTTGCCCCATTAACGGTCGTCATACCCCGCGCATGCGGGGTATCCAGTACGCCGCAACTTCTCGGTTTCATCATTGACGTCTCTGGAATACTGGGTCGCCCGGTCATTTCGCGTGAAGACGCGCTTTGCGCTTTTGCCGGGCGATGACAATCGTGGGTGTGGCGCGTCTGCATTCAATCGCTTTCGCAGACATGACTTCGCATTCTCGCGGCGCGGTCCGCCCGAGGTTTACCGAAAAGTTTCGCGCCTTGAAATCAGAGGGCGCGGGGAATGCCGGATGCGCGCTGCACCCGCGGTCCCGTGTGCAAAATGGGAAAAGGAAGCGCACACGAGCATACAGGTTCAGCGGAGGACATCCGACATTCCCTGCGCAATGGTTTGACGGCTTATAACGCGCTCTCCCCGGAGTATCGGGCTTTCTTGCCTCCGTCGCCTTCGGATATGGCACATCCGCGCCCGGTCGGGCCGACATGCCTCCGAAGACTTGACGCCAACCACTGAGGCGTCAGGACCACACGACTTCACCGTACGCAACAGCACCGTTCGTCAGCGCGCCGTTTGATCGCTCACAGATCCCTAACGAACCCGCCCTGCCATCACGTGTCACGCCTGACGCTGCCGCGTCCACCGCATCCCGCCCCGCGTCTCTGACGATCCGGATACGCCCCT
>Ga0137412_10004434_pt1 | contig 11209 bp, 7 predicted proteins | sample CZODoug2_1_16fun_FD_122160 | JGI IMG/M metagenome (GOLD analysis project Ga0137412, IMG submission 122160) | Vadose zone soil fungal communities from Angelo Coast Range Reserve, California, USA - CZODoug2_1_16fungal (Hybrid Assembly) | ecosystem: Environmental > Terrestrial > Soil > Vadose zone... | reverse complement strand
GACAACGCGCCCGGCACCCGCAACGCGGCGACCTCGGCCACGCCGGCGACCGAGGGCGCCGTTGTGTCGTCCCGGGCCAGTAGTTGCAGGGCCGCGGTCACGGTGGGCAGGTAGTGCGTGGGGCCGGCCAGAGCAATGTCGAAAGCCCGCGCGGTCTGCGCGGGCACCGCCTTCACCTGGGCGCCCACCGCGGCGATCATCGTCAGCGTGCGAGCTCGGTCCACGTCCATCTGGTGGGCCCGCCCGTCCACCAACAGCGTGCAGGTTCCGGGCGCGGTGGAGGGCACCGGCGAGGCATCCAGCAGCGGGGTCCGCGGATCGCCGTCGGAGCCGGCCCAGGTGAGGCCGACCATGGTGGACACCACGGCGACGGTGGCGGCAACGCCGAGGGCGAAAACGCGGCCGTGCGGCCCTACACCGGGCAGGCGCACGCGTTGGGCAATGGCCGAACCACGCGCCTGCAGGGCGCGTCCCGAGCGGTGTCCGGCCATGGTTGCTCCTGATGTGCCACCGCCTTTGCCGGCGGGGCGAACGACACCAGGGTGGGGTAAAGATTTGCGCTTGTCCGCCGGCCGCGAAAGTCCGTTTCCCGTTCGGCGCAGCCATGTCCGGGCATCTGCGCAGAAGTCCGGCGCAAGGTTTGCGCAGCCGTGATCATCCGGCGGGGGAGACGGCCGCCGCGCCGAGGTAGGTGGCGATCACCGTCGGATCTGCGAGCACGTCCTCGGGGGCGCCCTGAGTGACCACCCGCCCCATGTCCAACGCGACGATCCGGTCACAGGTGCGCCGCAAGAGCGCGACGTCGTGCTCGACGATGACCAGCGCGCTGCCGGTGGCCTCGCGAATGCGGTGCAACAGGGGGCCCATCAACTCCGCCTCGGCGCGGGCCAGGCCCGCCGCGGGTTCGTCGAGCAGCAGCACGTCGGGTTCCTGGGCGAGCAGGCAGCCGAACTCCACCAGGCGCCGCGATCCGGTGGACAGTTGCGCGGCGAACCGGTCCCGGAACACCTGCAGGCCGAGCATGGCAATGATCCGTTCGGTGCGGTCCGCCACGTCGAGTTCGGACAGCAACGACGCGGGCAGGCGCAACGCCGCGGCCAACGGCTCGCGGGAGCTGACCCATCGTTCGCAGGACACGGCGATGGTCTCGGCCACGGTGAGGCCGGGGAACAGCCGCGCGTCCTGGAAGGACCGACCCAGTCCGAGGTGCGCGCGGGCAGGCGGGGACAGCGCGGTGACCTCCCGACCGGCCAGGAAGACCCGCCCCGCATCCGGGGTGAGGAAACCGGACAGCGCGTCGAGGATGGTGGTCTTGCCCGCACCGTTGGGGCCCATCAGGCCGACGATCTCGCCGGGGTAGATCTCCAGGTCCACGTCGTCGATCGCGGTCACGCCGCCGAAGCGCTTGCGCAGCCCGGTACAGGACACCGCGGGTGCTCCGGTGGCGCTCGGCGCGGGTGGCGTGCTCGGCAGGGGGGCCGCGTCCAGGGCCCCGGCCAGGAACACCGAGCGGATCAGGTCGCCGCGGGCCAAGATGTCCGCGGCCGAACCGGAGAAGCGCACCTCGCCCTTCTCCAGGAACATGGCGCGGTCACCGACCTGCAGTGCCAGTTCGGCGGACTGTTCGACCAGCACGATGCCGATGCCCGCGGCCCGCAATCGGCCGACCACCTCGAGCAGTTCGGCGACCACCGTGGGCGCCAGCCCGAGGGACAGTTCGTCGATGAGCAGCACCCGGGTGCCGGGTCGGCCGCCCTCGCCGGCCGGGCCCTGCACCAAGGCCTGGGCCAGCGCCAACATCTGCTGCTGCCCACCGGAGAGCAGCCCGGCGCGGTCGTCCAACCGAGAGGGCAGGGCGGGGAAGAGTTCCAGCACGTGGGAGATCACCGCGGTGCAATGAGCCTTGTTCGCACGGCTGATCCAGGTGGCCATCCGCAGGTTCTCACCCACCGTCAGATCCGGGAAGATGCCCCGGCCGCCGGGCATGTAGGCCATCCCCTCGCGGGCCATGCGCATCGGGTCGGCGCCGGTGAGGTCGCGGCCGTCCAGGCGCACCGTGCCCTTTTTCGGCGGGGTGAGACCAGAGATCGCCCGCAGCAGCGTGGACTTGCCGGCACCGTTGGTGCCCAAAACGGCGAGGATCTCCCCGGCCCGCAGTTCCAGGTCGACCCCATGCAGGACGTGGTTGCGGCCGTAGCTGACCTCCAGGCCGGTGCACTCCAGCAGCGGCGTCATGACGGTGTCGCCGACTCGATGCGGGAACCGATGGCCGCCAGGTCGACCTCGGTGGCCCCGCTCTGGCCGCCGGGTCCGGACAGGGTGATGCCGCGGGCGCGGGCCACCACGCGGAAGATGGCGCCGCGCGCCTCGTTGAGAATGCGAGCCAACCCGCCGGGTAGCACCAGCAGCACGACCAGCACGCCGGCCCCGGTGACCACCAGTTGCCACCCACCGGTCAACCAGTACTGGGCCAGGCGCAGGAACGTGGCCCCGGCCAACGCCCCGGACAGCGAGGTGGCTCCGCCCAGCACCACCATGGAAAACGCCTCGAAGGCCATGTTGGGTGCGTAGGAGCCGGCGCGCACGCCGTCCAGGGCGATCACGTGCAGTCCGCCGGCCAACCCGGCCAACGCGCCGGAGATGGCGAACCCGGCCAGCTTCACGCTGGTCGGGTTCAGTCCGCGGGCGGCGGCGGCGCGCTCGTTGTCCCGCACCGCGATCATTGCCCGGCCCGGCCGGGAGTGGCGGATACCGATGACCAACACCAGGGCGAGCGCCAGTACTCCCAAGGAGAACCAGTACAGGGTGCGTTCGTTGTAGAGGTCGAAGCGGGACAGGAACAACGGGCGGTCCACCTGTTGCGGGACCAGGTGCGGGAAGTTCGCCGGGTTGAGAAAGAACGTGGACAGCGGGACGGCGAAGGCCAACGTGGTCACGCCGAGGAACAGGCCACGGATGCGCAGCGCGGGCAGGCCCACGGCCAACGCCGTCAGCGCCCCGGTGGCGGAACCGGCGAGCATGGCCACGATCAGGTCGGCGCCGGCTTTGGCGATCAGGTCACCGGTGACCACCGCGCTCAACCCGGCGATGGCGAACTGGCCCAGGCTGATCTGGCCGGCCCAGCCGGTGAGCACCACCAGGGACACCGCGACCAATGCGTAAATGATCGTGACGGTGCCGATCAGCGAGGTCTGACTGGGGCTCAGAAAATACGGGAGCACGACCAACCCGGTGCCGATCGCGGCCAGCAGCACCCGGCGACCCCAGACAATCTCCGGCAGGTGCGCGAGTTCCCATGGCACCGGCGGGGTTTCCTCGGCGCCGGTCCAGCCGCCGGTGTTCGCATCCTGGATCCGGGACAGGGCCGATCGTTCCGCGAGCAGCGCCAGCAGCACGGCGGCGAACAGGGCGACGTCGACGTAGCTGGACCGCGAGGTGTTCCAGAACACCGCTTGTTGGAAGACCCCGATCGCGATGCCCGCGCCGACCGCGCCGGGCAGGCTCTCCATCCGGGCGATCACCGCGGCAGCCAGCGCGGGCAGCAGCAGCGTGGGGCCTGCGGTCAGGTCACCGCCGGACCCGACCAGCGGGGCGGCCAGGATCGCGGCCAGCCCGGACAGGGCGCCGGCCAGCGCCCACACCATCGTGGACAGTCGACGTACCGGGATGCCCAGCAGCATCGCGCGTTCGGCGTTCGACGAGGTGGCCCGGATGCCCACCCCGAGCGCGGTGGAACGCAGGAACACCGCAAAGAGCCCGAGCACGATTGGCACGGCGATCAGCACCATCACGTGCGCGCCGGAGAAGCGCAGTTCGCCGAAGGTGAAGTCGAGATGCAGCGGGGTGCGGAAACCGGACTGCAGTCCGCCCAGGCCGGTGCTGCCGCCGAGCAGGTGGGGCACCGCGAGTTGGGCGCCGGACAGGATTTGCGCCAGGCCGATGGTGGCCACGGTGAGGATCAGCCGGGGCGCCCAGAACAACCGCTGCACCACCACGCGATCGCACAGCGCGCCGACCGCCGCGGCGGCCAACACCCCCGCGGCCAGGGCGGCGTAGTAATTCCAGTGCTTGGTGCTGAACAACTGCACGGACAGCACCGCGGCGGCCGAGCCCAGGGACGCCTGCGCGAAGTTCACCACCCGCGAGGACCGGTAGACCAACACCAGGCCGAGCGCCGAGCATCCGGTCAACGACCCCAGCACCACGCCCTGCAGCAGCACCCCCAACGGCAGTCCGGACGGCAGCACCGCGTTCAGTACGACCCAGGCGATGGGTGCGGCCAGGCACCCGGCGAGCGCCTTGCGCCCGCTGGTCACCGCATGGCCCGGATCCGGTCCCCGGCCGCCATCAGCAACACCACGAGCAGGCCGAGGGCCAGCAGGGTGACGGTCAGCGTGCGCCGCGAATGGTGGGAGACGGCGTAGGACACCGCGCGTGGGGAGGCATTGCCCAGTGCCACCTCCACGGTCGGCGGCGCGGTGGCGGTGGCACCGGCATCCACCGGGCCGGCAGACAGGGCGGGCCGGACCGGCGGCGCGGCGGCGAACGGGGTGGCGGGGAGCACTGGCAGCGCCGGCGCGACACCGGGACCGGCCCCGTCGACGTCCAACGGCGCCAGGTCGGCGCGGGCACTCACCCCGCCGAGTTCCAGCCGTCCGCCACTGCGGCCACCGGCGGCGCCGAGCGCGGCGTTGACCACGATCTGGGCCGCTGAGGAATCCGGGTAGGCGGCGATGATCGCCTTGGTCAATTGCAGTACCGGCGGGGCGGCCGCGTCGCCGACCTTGGAGGTCGGGTCGACCAGCGCCTGCGGGTTGCGGAACTGCACCACCAGCGGACCCACGGCGGCGCCATCGCCTGCGTCCGTGCTCGGCGCGAGCAGGGCCAGGCCCAACGGATCCAGCGCCTGGTTCGCCGAGGCAATGGCCGCGGCCAGTTGCTCCGGTCCGGTCACCGGCAACGGTGTGCCGGCCACCGTCATCCCGCTCAGCGTGAAGGTGGGGACGCCGGTCGCGCCGAGGTGTTGTGCGGCGCCCCAGCTGAGGTTGGACAGCACCACCTGCCCACCGGCCAAGGAAATCTGACCGATCGTCACCTTGGCGTCGGAACCGGCCGCATCGGCAAACGACCGGCTCAGTCCGCCGGTCACCTCGAGCACGCCGGGCACCGATAGGTCCGGGCCGGTCGCGGTCCCGGTGGCGTTCAGCGGTGTGCGCGTGGCATCGGCGCTCTCGTGCGCGCCACCCCCGCTCGGCGACCCCGCCGCGGGTGCCGGGGCAGCCGGGGCGCCGGGTGCGGCGAACGGATCGCGGTCCACGTGCTGGGTGCCCTCGGAGTCGGCGTTCACCGGCTCGGGCAATTGCAGGGTGGGTGCCTTGGTCGAGCCGTCGCCCGCGTTGGCGTTGACGATGGTGCCGACCAGGCCGAAGTCCGCGGCCCCCGCGGAGGACTGCGCGCTACCCGAACCGACCTGCGCGGTGGTGGTGCCCAGGCTGGTGTTCACGCCGGGCACGCCGAGGAAGGGGACCAGGCGGGCGAACGTGGCCTGCGCCTGCCCGGAGATCCGGGCGTTATCCGCATCGTCGGCGGCGGCCATGGCGCCGGGCAGCAACGGCGCGCCGGCCAGCGCGACCGCCACCGCACCGATCGGCAGCATGCGACGGGTCATGGCGCGGCCGCGGCCGGGATCGGGGCGGGCGGGGCCTTGGTCGGCCAGTTGCCGCGGTAGCGATGGTCCGCGTCCGGGGCTACGTAACGACCCGGGCTGTTATCGAACGGGCTGATCGCATGTCGGTCGTAGTAGATCTCCCGGGCGTCGTCGATCGCCGTGTAATCGTTGGGACCCCAACTCCAGTGGCCCAACGGTCCCACGGCGCCGGGATAGGCGAACATGCCGCGCTGGAACGTCGCCGGGTTCAGGTTCGGCCCGGCCATCTGCAACCCGATGAACAGCATGAGCATCGAGTAGTAGTCCAGGTCGCGGGCCAGGGTTGGTTCGTCCTGCGGTCGGATCGCCTTGTACGCGCGGTAGGACTCCGAGGCCTTGCCCTGCCGGATGTCGGAGATGAAGCTCTGCCCGTAGGCGAACTGCCACTGGTCCTGGTCGTAGAACTGCCCAGCGGCGTCGGCGTCGGTGAGCACGGTGCCGGTGAGGAACCACTCCGGCCAGAAGTCCTGTTGGGTGGCTGAGCCGGACAGGAAGAAGGGCAGCAACGGGTCGGTCACCAGCAGCACCGTGGTGATCCCGGCGCTCTTCAACTGCGCCGCCATGTTCGGCGTCTCCTGCTGCATGGTGGAGAAGTCCAGCGAGTAGCGGATCTCCTTGCTGATGGTGATCCCGGCCGCCTTGAGCAGCGGACGGGCCTCGTTCACGCACTGCGCGTAGACCGCGTCGTCGGGGACGACCAGGCCGTACTTGCGGGGCAACGTGCGCAGGTGCGCACTGCCCGCCCGGACCGCGTTGCCGGTCGGCGGCATGCGCTTGGACAACAGGTCCACCGCGGAACGCAGCAGCGTGGTGCAGTCGACGAGCTGACCCCAGGCGTAGGGGGCCCGGGCCTTGTAATAGGACGAGGGCAAGTGCAGCCCGCCGAAGGACACCACGTGTTGGCGCACCAGGGCGTCCAGGTACGGCTGACTGACCGCGGACAGGTCGGCGAAGGCCTTGATCTCCTGACCCACCTTCAGGGCGTCGGCGTTGGCGGCCTCCTGACCGCTACCGGACAACTCCTTGAAGGAGTCACCGCGGCCCTTGTAGACGACGAACTTCACCTTGCGGCCGTAGAGCTGGAAGTGGGTGTTGAAGTACTCCAGCAATGTGTCGCGGGTCCGCTTGGACGCCTCCGGGGAGGAGATGATGCCCTTCTTCTCCGCGGTCTTTGCCAGCTCGCTGTTCTTGCCCAGCGGATTGCCCAGGTCCCGGAAGGTCACCGTGATGGTGTCGTTGGTGACCCCGCGGGAAGTGGCGCCGCCGTTACTGCCGGAGAAGTCCAGGCAGGGCGGGGAGTAGGCAGAGTTGCCGTCCTGCCGGGTACCGCCGGAGCAGTCGGCGCCCGCCCGCACGCCGGTGGACGCCGCGGCGGCGGGCGCATTGGCCACCACGCCGGGGGTCTGGCCCCGCGGCACCGGACCGACGGTGGGGGTGGCACTGGGCGCGGCCACCGTGCCGGAGGCGGGCAGGCCCCGGGTGAACGGGGCGCTGTTCGCGGCGGTGGCGGCGGGCCCCACGCCGGGTACGGCAGGCCCGGTGCCGAATTCGGTGGGGCTCGTCGCGACCTGGGTACGGGGCTTGCTCGGCTCGAGCAGGGTGACCAACAGCAGCACCACGAGCAGCGCCGCCAGCGGGCCGTACCCGCGCAGGATCAGCCGGTCGGCGCGGGAACGTCGCCTGTTCTCCGACTGCACCCGTCACTCCCGACGCAGAGGTGATGTCCTCACCCGAGAGTAAGCGACGGTCCGCCCAGTACGAACCCGTTCAGGGGGATTTACCCGGGTTGGTACATCCCCTTTGGGAACGTGCTCAGTTCTCGCGCGCGACCGCGGCCGGCGCCGGGACGGGTGCGCACCGCCAGCCGCAGACGGTGATCAGGGTGCCCTTCAGGCCATCGCAGTCGTGCGCGCAGATCGCGATGAGGCCGCCGTTGAGACCAGTGCTGCTGCCGTTGTTGGGGTTGGCGTTGCCACCGCCGCCGAGCAGGTTGCCCAGATCGAGGCCACCGCCACCAGGGCCGAGCAGGCTCCCCAGGTCGAGGCCACCGCCGCTGGGGCCGGGGGCGGCGGGTGTCGATGTGGTGGCGGCACCGGCCGGGGACGCAGCGCCGAGGGCGAACGGAACGACCAACGCAACCGCGAGCAGCGGCTTGCAGAACCGGTTCATGTCAGGACCTTTCGGGGCTACGTCTGATGTGGCCAAATGATCCTGGGTTGGACCCGGTCGGCGTCGAGACTGTTGGTCCGTTCGAGGCCGCCTGCAGCGGGCGTAGAAACCAGGTGATCCACCCCGCGTGCCGGAGACGCGGGGTGGATCACCTGGCGCTTTGACGGTGCGGCGGTCAGCCCGCAGCGACGACCGGGACCGGGAGGGTCTTGAGCAGGAACCCGAGGCCCAGCACGCTGAAGATGACGGGGATCAGCGTGTCCAAAAGAGGCACGATGCCGAGCCCGGCGATCAGGTTGCCGATGCCGAGGGCCTGCAGCATGCTGTAGACGCCCAGCGACTCCAGCAGGCCCTTGAGCTCAAGGACCTTGTGCAGGTCGATCGGCAGCGCCTCCAGATCGATGCCCAGCTCCTTCAGCAATTGGGTGATGCCCAGCTGGTCGAGCAGCTCGTCGGCGTCGAGGTGGGTGATGGCGTCCACCGGCGATTCGCCGACCTCAGCCGGGGCGCTGTTCACGGCCGGGGCCGGAGCGGCCGCGGGGGCCGGCGCAGGCTTGGCAGCGGGCGCCGGTGCGTCCTGAGCCGGCGTGGCCGGCTTGCTGTCCGCGGCGGGGGCGGGCTTGCTGTCCGCGGCCGGGGCCGGCTTGGCGTCTTCGGCCGGGGCCGGCTTGGCGTCGGCGGCGGGTGCAGGCGCGGGGGCCGGCTTGCTGCTGTTCTCGGCCGGTGCGGGCGCGGGGTCCGGCGTGCCCTGGTGCTTCTTGTTCTGCTGCTGCGCGAGCAGGTCGGCGGCGCGCTTGACGCAACGCTGCATGGCGCTGTTGGCGACCGTGCTCTGGTCGCACTGGGCCTCGGCCACGACAGGGTCGGGCGAGTCGGCAGCCATCGCAGGCAGCTGCGGGCTTACGAGGGCAAGCGGGACCGCCAATGCGGTGGCCTGCACGATTCTCCTGAAGCTGACCGACATTTGCTTCAACCTTTCCGCTCCCCGGTTTGTTTACGTCGGGTCGATAAAAGGGCGGGGAAAAGGCAGGGTCAAGTTTCGTTCGTCCATTAGGGATCAGGTAAATTCGCGTGTCGGTCAATTCGGGCACGGTGGGTTAACGCCACGCCGCATCGGACCGAACATCCCTTCCCAGCAAGGCTTTCCGAGGTTCCATCCCGCCAACGTCCGACCGGATGTGGCCTATAGGCCACCTTCCGTCGGACGCTAGGGATATTCGCGAACGGAATTCCCGATCTGCCCGATTCGGGCGAGTTCCATTTCGTCCGGACGCGCCCGATTATCCCGCGCGGATCTCGACAATTCCGCCCCCCATTTCCGACCTGTCCGCTTCGTCCGGACGCCGGGAGGCCCGCGGCCAGCATCTGAATGGTTATCCGGTCTAGCGTATGTCTATACTGAGACCCGAGGAGGCAGACATGGGTAGGCGGGTGGCAGTCGCGGGCGCGAGCGGCTACGCGGGCGGTGAGCTGTTGCGCCTGCTGGCGGCGCATCCGGAGTTCGAGGTGTGCGCGGCGGGTGCGGACCGGCGTGCGGGAGAACCGATCCTGGCGGTGCACCCGAATCTGGTGTCCTACGCCGGGCAGTCGTTCAGCGACAGCGCGGTGGCTACCCTGCTCGACGCGGATGTGGTGTTCCTCGCCCTGCCACACGGCGCCTCGGCGGCATTGGCCGCCCAACTACGCCCCGGGCAACTCGTGCTGGACCTCGGCGCCGATCACCGGCTGGCCGACGCCGCGGCCTGGGAGAAGTACTACAAGATCCCGCACGCGGGCACCTGGACCTACGGGCTGCCCGAGCTGCCCGGTGCCCGGGATGCACTTGCCGGCGCGACCCGAATCGCCGTGCCCGGCTGCTACCCCACCGCGGTCGGGCTGGCGCTGGCCCCGCTGTTCGCGGCCGGACTGGTGGAGACCGCCGACGTGGTGGTGGTCGCCGCCTCCGGCACGTCCGGCGCCGGTCGCAACGCGACCGATGCGTTGCTCGGCTCGCAGGTGATGGGCGACGTCGCGGCGTACAAGATCGGTGGCGCGCACCAGCACACCCCGGAGATGGTCCAGACGTTGTCCCGGGCTGCGGGGGCCCCGGTGCAGGTCAGCTTCACCCCGATGCTCGCGCCGATGCCGCGCGGCATCCTGGCCACCTGCACCGCGCGGTTGCTGCCCGGCGTGGACACCGCCGCCCTGCGCGCCGCCCTGCAGGCCGCCTACGCCGACGAGACGTTCGTGCACCTGCTGCCCGAGGGTCTGTTGCCGCACACCGCGGCGACGTCCGGCTCCAACGCGGTGCACCTGCAGGCCGCGGCCGACCCGGTGTCCGGGCGCGCCGTGGTGATCTCCGCGATCGACAACCTGGGCAAGGGCGCGGCCGGTCAGGCCGTGCAGTGCGCCAACATTGCGCTGGGTCTGCCGGAGACGCTGGGCCTGAGTGCGCTGGGTGTGGCCCCGTGAGCGAGCGCAGCGAGCTCACCAATAAGCACAGTCTGTGCATGGCAGGTCGGCGCGCGGACTGCAGGGAGGCCCGCCGGTGACCGTCACCGCAGCCAAGGGCTTCCGGGCCTGCGCCGTGGCCGCGGGCCTGAAGTCCGGCGGGCGCCTGGAGGTGGAGAACTTCAATGGATCGGTGGAAATCACCGGCTGGGACAAGGACTCGGTGGAGGTAAACGCCACCAAGTATGCTCCGACCGAGGAACTGCTGCGGAACCTCAAGATCGACGTGGCATCGACCGCCGATTCCATCCGTATCCGGAGCGTTCGCCCTATAGAGCGCCGGGGCAACATGGGGGTGAAGTACATCATCATGGCCCCGCGCCGGGTGGTTCTGGATCGGATTGTAAGTTCCAACGGGTCGATTCGTCTGAATCAGTTGGAGGGTAATGCCACTCTGAAGACGTCGAACGGCAGCATCCGGGCCAATGGTCTGAAGGGCGACGTGGAGGCCCACACCTCAAATGGCGCGGTTGAATTGCAGGATTTCCGCGGCAGCGCGGTGGTGCAGACTTCGAACGGGTCGGTGAAGGCCGATGGCCTGCGCGGCCGCGTGTCGGCCAGTACTTCCAATGGGACGATCGATGTGACGGTGGCCGACCCTGAGCCCGGTCAGTCGATCAAACTGAACACTTCGAACGGCCGGGTGAATCTGGCAATGGCTGCTTGGAAAAACAACGACATCATTGTTTCTACGAACAATTCTTCGATCACTGTCCGGCTGCCGGACAAGCCAAACGCTCGGGTGAAGGAGTCCACTTCAAACGGGTCAATACAGAGCGATTTCGATGTGAGTATCCAGGGGGCGATGAATAAACATCATCTGGATGGCGTGATGGGCAGCGG
>Ga0137412_10004432_pt1 | contig 11211 bp, 10 predicted proteins | sample CZODoug2_1_16fun_FD_122160 | JGI IMG/M metagenome (GOLD analysis project Ga0137412, IMG submission 122160) | Vadose zone soil fungal communities from Angelo Coast Range Reserve, California, USA - CZODoug2_1_16fungal (Hybrid Assembly) | ecosystem: Environmental > Terrestrial > Soil > Vadose zone... | reverse complement strand
GCCACGAGCGCGCTCTCCTCGGCATTGAGCAGCCCGGTACCGAGAAGGTGCCCGAGGTTGGAGGTCACCGTGTCCACCGGCCGCTTGGCACCGTCCAGCGCGATGGCCGGGAACGGGCCGGCGGCGTCGCTGACCCAGAACGCATCCCGGAACGCCCCTTGCAAGGCGCCCGCCCAGGCCTCGAGTTGGTCGACCAGCGGGCCCGGTTCGAACGTACGTAGCAGCGCCGCGCCCGCTCGTGCGGCCTCATAGGCGTATGCCTGCACCTCGCAGAGCGCAATCGGTGGCGCCGCCAACCGACCGTCGGCGAACTGGACCGCGTCCCCGGAGTCCTTCCAGCCCTGGTTGGCCAGGCCGTGCCCGGAACGGTCGAGGTATTCCACGAAGCCGTCCCCGTCCGCGTCGGCGTCGCGCAACAGCCAGCGCAAGGCCCGCTTGAGCGCCGGCAGCAGGTCGATGACGGTCGCCTCGAGCAATCCCCAGCGCCAGGCATCGTGCAGCAGGATGATCCAGAGCATCGTGGCGTCGATCGAGCCGTAATAGCGCGGCGGCAGCACCGCGTCGCCGCCGAGCGGCAAGGCCGCGGACCGCAACTCGTGCAGGATCTTTCCCGGCTGCTCCTCGGACTCGGGGTCGTTGACCTCCCCCTGCCGACTGGCCAACACCCGCAGTGTGCCGGCGGCCAGCTCGGTCGACACCGGCAGCAGCATCCGGGCCGCCCAGAGCGAGTCGCGGCCGAAGAGGGTCGCGAACCACGGCGCGCCGGCCGCGGTGAAGACGTCCGCCGGTCGCTCGGGGTCGGTCATCAACAGACCGCGCAGGTCGCTCATCGACTGCCGAACGAGCCTGGTCAGCCGGTCATCGGCGCAGTGCACATCCAGCTGGAGCGGGATCGCGGCCGGCAGGAACAGCGCCGGTACGCCCGCGGTGACCATCAGGCGGCATTCCCAGATCCCGCCGGGCTCCAGCGCGATGTCGTAATCGAGCGAGTTGACGGTCACCCGATCCGGAGCCGGATCGGCCGTGACCGCCGTAGCCAGCTCGCCGGCCTGCCACGCCAACCCGGCCGACAGCGGCTGCGCCTTGATCGGTTCGCAGGCGGCGCCGAGCTTGACGAGCTGGGTGCTGGCCAGGTCGGTCTCGGCCTCGATCGTCAGCGTGCACCGCACGGGCTCGCGGCCGGCGTTGTGCAGCACCAGTCGCTCGGTGAGCTCGGCCGGCAGCAGCGTGCGCGACCGGGTGAGCAGCACGTCCGGGTCGGCACCCCGCGGACCCGCCCCGCGCAGCACGGATCGGAAGATCGTCTGCTGGCCCTGGATGGGCACCAGCCGACCCGGCTCGACCCGGAGCCGCAGCCGGGCCAGCGCCCGCACATCGGCGTGGTAAAAACCGTCGGCCCCCTGTTCGAGGTCGCCACCGGGACGGGACAACACGAACGATGGCGCGCATACCGCTATCGCCGAGTCGTGCAGATACGGCTGCTCGGCCACGGATACCCCTCCTCACCGGTCGGTTCGCCTAATCTACGGCCCGAGTATCGGCCACTTATCGGCGTATTTACGGTGGTATGTCGGGCAGTATGCGGTTCTGTTAAGCGACGACGCGCCGCCGATGGGGCTTTGAGCGTGCGCCGTGCGGGTACGGTGTCGCCGTACCCGCCTGCGGCAGCTCGAGCTGCCGGGCCGGGCGCAGACCCAGACCCGCACGTATAGGGAGGCTGAAAGTGGCTGAGACATACAACGGCTACTGCGTGAAGTGCAAAGAGAAGCGCGACTTCGAGGGTGAAGTCAGCGTGAGTGAGTCCGGACGCAAGATGGCCAAGGGCATTTGTCCGGTTTGCGGCACGAAGATGAACCGGATCCTCGGCAAGGCGTAACCCGTACTGCCTGATCCATCTGTTCGAACCGCCAGGGGCGGCCGCGTACTGAGTACGCGGCCGCCCCTGCAGTTTCGCGCCCTGCCCTGTGGATGACGGCCGACGCCCGCGGCCAGGTAATGGAATCGTCAACTCGGCACCAACTCTCGGTGCATCGGGACTCGAGCCGAGGACACTGCATGATCGACGATCCCCCCGCCTTTCGCCCGCGGCTGAATCCGGCGCTGCGCCGGCTCTGGCGCGACCGCAGCACCCTGCAGCTCGGCATCGATCCGGAGCGGGCCCTGGTCATCAGCGAGATCGATACGCACACGGTCCGGTTCCTGGCCGGGCTCGACGGCCGGCGGACCCAGCTCGAGGTGCTCCGGGATGCCGCCCGGGCCGGGTTGCGGGTGCGGTTCGTGGCCGAGGTGTTGGCCGGGCTGCGCCGCGGCAACGCGCTGCTCGACGGCGCCGGCAGCGCCCGGCGGCCGGATCGGCTGGACCCCGACCGGGCGGCGCTGTCGCTGCTCACCGACGGGCCGGGCGCGCCGACCCGGATCGCGTCGCGCCAGACCGCGGTGGTGATCGTGCACGGCGCCGGCCGGGTCGGCGGCCCGCTGGCGGCGCTGCTGGCCGCCGCCGGGGTGGGTGCGGTCAGCGTGGTCGACGACGGCACGGTGGATCCCGGCAGCTTCGCACCCGGCGGGGTGGCTGCCGCCGATGTGCGCCGGTCGCGCCGGTCGGCCGCCCACGATGCGGTACGACGGGCCGCGCCCGAGGTCGATACCGCGACCCCGCCGCCGGGTCGACCGCCGGCGCTGGCGATCTTCACCGCCGGGGTGCCGATCGAGCCGGAGGTACGCAACTCGCTGCATGCCGCCGGAGTGCCGCACCTGGTGACCGGGTTGCGCGAGACCACCGCGGTGATCGGTCCGCTGGTAGTGCCCGGTCGGACCAGCTGTCTGCGCTGCGCGGACTACCACCGCGGCGACCGGGACCCGGACTGGCCGTTGCTCGCGATGCAGCTGGCCGCCCCGGACCGGCAGTACGCCTCGCCGGCCGACGTCGCGCTGGCGGTCACCGCCGCCGGCCTGGCCGGGTTGCAGGCGCTGACGTTCCTGGACGGGCTGCTGCCCGCCACCGCCGGCGGTTCGCTGGAACTTGGCCACCCCGACTGGCGCATCCGCCGGCGCACCTGGCCGGAGCATCCGCGCTGCGGCTGCGTCGCCGAGCCGGCGCCGGGGTACCACCCGCACGCGGTGTAGGGCGTGCCGGTCTGCGCGGAAATCGCCGGACGGGGAGAATGAGGTGGTGAGCGACATCCCGCGACGCGCGGTCACCCGTACGGCCAAGCTGGCGGGACTGCCGATTGGCCTGGCCGGGCGAGCCACCGTCGGCCTGGGCAAGCGACTGGGTGGGCGCTCGTCGGAGGAGATCAGCCTCGAGCTGCAGCAACGCACGGCCGAGCAGCTCTTCGCCGTGCTCGGCCAGCTCAAGGGCGGGGCGATGAAGTTCGGCCAGGCGCTCTCGGTGTTCGAGGCGGCGCTGCCGGAAAACGTGGCCGCGCCCTATCGGGAGGCGCTGACCAAGCTGCAGGAGGGTGCCCCGCCGATGCCGGCGAGCACCGTGCACCGGGTGCTCGGTCAGCAGTTCGGCCGGGACTGGCGGCGCCGGTTCGCCTCGTTCGACGACGATCCGGCGGCCGCGGCCAGCATCGGGCAGGTGCACCGCGCGGTGTGGGCCGATGGCAGGGCGGTCGCGGTCAAGGTGCAGTATCCGGGCGCCGGGCAGGCGTTGATGTCCGACCTCACGCAGCTGACCCGGTTTGCCCGGCTGTTCGCGATTCTCGTACCAGGGCTGGATATCAAGCCGCTGCTCGCCGAATTGCGCGCCCGGGTCGCCGAGGAGCTGGATTACGCGCTGGAAGCCGATGCGCAGCGCCGATTTGTCACCGCCTACGCCGACGAGCCATTGATCGAGATCCCCCGGGTGGTGGCGAGCGCTCCGCAGGTGCTGGTCTCCGAATGGCTCGAGGGCACGCCGATGTCGACGATCATCGCGACCGGTACGCAGGAGCAGCGCAATCGGGCCGGTGAATTGCTTGCCACATTGCATTTCTCGGCACCACCGAAATCCGGGCTGCTGCACGCCGATCCGCATCCCGGTAATTTCCGATTAATAGATGGCGAACGGCTCGGTGTGCTCGATTTCGGCGCGGTGGCACGGCTTCCGGCCGGCTTGCCACACATTATCGGGCGGTTATGCCGGCTGGCGCTGGCCGGTGACGCCGACCAGGTTTATGCCGGATTGGCGGCCGAGGGCTTTGTCCGGCGCGGCGTCGAGATCGAGCCCGAAGGCGTACTGGATTATCTGGCGCCCATGCTGGATCCGTTGCGCACCGAGACATTCCAATTCAGCCGTGAATGGATGCGCCGGGAGGCTGCCCGAGTCGGCGATCCGCGCAGCTCGGCCTCGCAGGTCGGCCGGCGGCTGAACCTGCCGCCGTCGTATCTGCTGGTGCACCGGGTGACGCTCGGCTCGATCGGGGTGCTGTGTCAGCTGCACGCCGAGGCTCGCTATCGGGCGATCGTGGAACGTTGGCAGCCCGGCTTCGCCGAGTAGTACGATTGACAGCGTTGCTAGCAACAGGACCAATGGAGGCGGAATGGCGACGCTGACAATTCGAGGGCTCGACGACGAGATACGCGACCGGCTGCGGGTCCGAGCGGCCGAGCACGGCCGGTCAATGGAGGCCGAGGCGCGGGCGATCCTCGCTGATTCGGTCGCGCCGGAGCCGGAGTACGGCCTCGGAAGCCGCATTCATGCCCGGTTCGCCGCGATCGGAGGTGCAGACGACCTCATCGAAATGCTCCCCGCCCGCGACGAGTTTCCACGGGCACCGGAATTCGACACGTGATCGTCCTCGACACCAACGTCGTGTCAGAATTCATCAAGCCGCGGCCTGATCCGCGCGTGCTGGTTTGGGTTGACTCTCGGCTGGATTCCGATGTCGCAACGACCGCGATCACGCTCGGTGAGCTCGGTTACGGGGCGGCCCGAATGCCGACGGGTCAACGCAAGCGTCAACTCGAAGCGGAGATCGCGGGCATCGCCGATGACTTTCGCGGACGGATCGAGCCGTTCGACGCGTCGGCTGCTGACTATTACGGATCAATCACCGCCGAGCGGGAACGGCTCGGTCGGCCAATCAATATCCCCGACGCACAGATCGCGTCCATCTGCCGCCGGTTGTCCGCCACGTTGGCCACCCGTAATACAAAGGATTTCGAGCACACCGGAATCGACCTCATCGATCCGTGGCAGGCGTCCTAAAACCGGAATGAGTGGGTGTCTGCGCCGGAGCGTGTAGGTAGTCGCGCCTGGTGGAGACGGGTAGTGCTACGGATTCCCTGTGAAAGAAGTCGCCGTACGGTCTGGGCGGTAATGACCTTGCCGAACCGTGCTGTTGGGTCCAGCGCGGTACGCGACACCGAAACGGGGAATCGATGGCAAAACGAGTGTGGGCGAGTTGTGCAGCCCTAGTTGTGGTGGCGTTGGGGTTGACCGTTGGCGGCTCTGCAGTCGCGGCGGCGCCGGCGAAGACGGCCAGCAGTCAGTCGGCGGCTCATTCCGGTTCGGGTCCGGGTACGGGTGGGGAGCGCCAGCTCGGTCGGGTGCACTCATCCACCCTGCCGCGGTCGAGTGTGCCGGGCACGAAGAAATCAACGTCACCACCGGCTCCGAAAGCCGTCAAACCGAACGCCACCTACCGGCAATACGTCGCCTGGTACGGGCCGCTCACGCTCCCCGGCGGCACCTGGTACGAGGCCTGGGCGAACTGCCCGTCCGGCATGGTGGCCACCGGCGGCGGTGAGAGCAACACGAGTGCCGCCGGGGTCACCCTGCATGACACCTATGCCCTCTCCAACGGAACCGGCTGGAAGGTGCGCGTCACCAACGATTCCACTGCCACCGCGACGTTCACCGTCTACACCGTCTGCATGAGCGGCCTAATCGCCTACAACCAGTCCATGGGCAGCACCGATGATGGGGGCGCGGCCACGGCTACCTGTCCGACCGGTATGCAATTAGTCGGCGGTGGCGGTTGGAGCAGCAACCCCAATGCCGTGCTGACAATGCAAATCGGCAATAACTGGTGGGGAGCCACCGACTACTCGTTCCATCTCGGGACGGTCACCGGACAGGCTATCTGCGCCGAAGGAGTCGGCAACTACTCGCAGCAATGGGCAAACGTCACCATAGAGCCAGGTGAGTACAAGTCCGCTGTAGCGACCTGCCCGGCAGGCACGTTCGTCCTCGGCGGCGGAGCGCACGAGTACGAGATGCGACCAACCGACTCGTATCCGGCCTACCCGGCGCAGGCCTGGAGAATCTGGGCAAAGAATGAGTGGGACGGCGGGTGGATCGTGCCGGCGGTGGCGTTCTGCGGAACCTGACCGTCCCGCCAAGCCGGCATACTGCGCCAATGTGACATTGGGGCGAATAGATTGCCGCAATGTCACATTGGCGCAATGAGAGTGGGCGCCTACGAGCGGGGTTCGAGGGTCATCGGGAGCGGGCCGTTCGGGCGCAGGGTGATCGCCGGGCGTAGGCGCAGCCGATAGCCAGGCGCCAGCCGCGGCCGCCAGTGCCCAGCCAATGCCGCGAGCAGCGTACTCGCCTCGGCCCAGGCGAATTCCTCGCCGACGCAGATCCGGCTGCCGGCACCGAACGGGAAATACGCCAGTCGCGGCTGTCCCGGCGCGTCGAGTGCAAAACCATCCGACCCGATCCACCGCGATGGCCGGAATTCCAGCGGATCGGCCCAGAAGCGGGCGTCGCGATGCAGCACCCACTGGCTGACCAGGCAGGTCGAGCCGGCCGGCGCTGTCCATTCGTCGATCGGCAACGGCTCGGTCAACCGCCGGCCGAGCACCCACGCCGGCGGGTAGAGCCGCATTGTCTCGGCGATCACCGCCCGACTTCGCGGCACCAGGTCGGCCAGCATCCAGTCGGTCACCCACGGATGCCGATCGAGCAGAAACCAGGCAAAGGTCAGTGCGCTCGCGGTCGTTTCGTGCCCGGCCAAAAGCAGCGTCATCGCCTCGTCGCGCAGCTGACCACCGCCGATATCCGCCCGCTGCATCGCGCCGAGCAGATCATCGGCGGCCGGATCGTGTCGGGCGATCATTGAGTCGATCACCTTGTCCAGCTGGGTTTTAGCGGCGGTCACCCGACGACCGAGCGGCGTCTGCAGTCGCATCGCCAGGTCGAACCAGGGCAGGAACGAGCGGTTGTATGCGGCCAGCAGGTCGGTGAGCGACTCCCGCACCACGCCGAGATCCGCCGCCAGCTCGCTGCCGAACAACGCCCGGCCGACCACCTCGAGCGTTAGCCCCGACATTTCCGCCGCCATATCGACCCGCGTTCCGGGCAACCACCGCTGGCTCAACCGGTCCGCACCGGCACGGAATTCGGCGACGTAACCGGGGACCCGTTCATGATGGAACGCGGGCTGGATCAGCCGGCGCTGCCGGCGATGCAGCTCGCCGCCGCTGGTGAGCAGACCCTCGCCCAGAATGCGTTTGGCGCCCTGCAGGCCGCGGCTCTTCTCGGTCTGCCGGCCGGCCTCGACCAGCGCGAGCCGGACCAGATCGGGATGCGACAGGAGATAAAGGTGTTCCGAGCCGAGCCGTACATGCGCCACCCGCGGATATCGCCCGGCCGCCCGGGTAAAGAAATCCGGGTCGGTGGCCCGAGTGGCGATGATTGCCCGGAAGGCGGCGACGGTGGACGGTCCGGACGGGCGGGCAATCGCAGGCACCCACCGAGCGTACGGAAAGGCCCCGCCCCCCGAAGAGGGGCGGGGCCATGAGACGTGGCGTGACTTACCTAATTGTTTGGCTCGGCTCGGCGTTCGCTCCGCTCCTCGGCGCCCTAGGGGCGCCTGCGATGCTCACGAACACCTCACCTCGCGACCGAAACTGCTACCCCGGGATTACCGGAGAGCTTCACGCGCGAGTCGAGCCCGACGGGCCGCCGACTCGGCGCGACGCTGCCACTTTGTGACAGCCCGCAGGCGGCGTACGCGATTGAGATCGCGCGCCTCCGCCTGCATCTCGCGCATTCGCGCACGTGCGAGATCTTCATGCATGAGCAACATTGCTCGTCCCCTGTTCTGATCGGACTTGTCGAGATACGTAGTAGTTGGATTCATTGCGGGTAGGTCTCCTTTGATCCTCGGGGCTCGCTGCCGGCCGAACCGGAGCCGAGCCGTTACTGGCTGTACTGAATTTGCTCGGTTCGGCACTCGCTCCGCTCCTCGCTCGCAGCTCCCGTTGTCTCGCATCCGCCCGGGGCTGCTCGCTACGATGCTCACTCGCACCTCACCTCGCTAAGCTGCAACTACCTTGCGGGGGCGGCCACGTGGCCGCTTCCGCTCGATGATGACGCCGTGCTCGAAGAGCTCGCCGCCCCAGACGCCCCACGGTTCGCGGCGTTCCAGCGCACCATTCAGGCACGCCATCCGCACGGGGCAGTCCGCGCAATGGGCCTTCGCCAGCTCCAGCTCGGCCGGACTTTCGGCGAACCACAGCTCCGGGTCCTGGACCCGGCACGGTAAGTCGAAACCTGATTCCTCCACGTCGGCAATGTCCGTGCCGAGTAGGGAAAGCAGGCTCGGTGCCTCGAGTAGCACCGTTGCCACCTCCTCTGTTGGTCCTTCTCTTTCCGAACGGTTGGGACTCGCGCTCTCCGGGTCGTTTCTGACCCGGAGAAACAGAAAGGCCGCGGATCCCTGGGTGGGAGTCCGCGGCCTCGAGGTGAGCCGGTGTGGTTGCTGAGTCAACCGGAACCTCGAGGTGGAACTCCCGCTGCGCCGCCCTGCGACCGCAGGGTGGTAGGCAGCTGAGCAGCCGGGAAGGCCACTCCCCGCACATCGCCCTTATCCGCGGCAGACTCCGACGCCTGAATGAAGGCATAGGAGGAGCCCTGGAAAGGAGACACGTGTGGCCGCGCAACGTGCGGGATGGGCAGCAGGCTGGTCGCACCCTGCATGCCCGTGACCGTGAGCAGGTCCGCTGGCGAACCGGAGGTCGCCGAACGCTGCGCGTTGATGTCGATCAGCACCGGGCACCTCCTTCAGACCAACTCGGCCGTTTGTAATGGGCGGGGCATGACAGAGCGTCATGGCCGCCTAGCGAGGTTATGCGCCCTAGCTCAACCGCGCAACGTATTTTCGACTACAAATTTTTTCGCGTTTCGTCCCCGACGATCGCGAGTACGGCAGAACCATACCGCTCCAATTTCCGCGGGCCAACGCCGGGCAGCGCGGACAATTCGGCCAGGCTGTGCGGCCGGGCCTCGGCCACCGCGGCGAGCGTGGCGTCGGGAAATACCACAAACGCGGGCACTTCCTCATCATCTGCGGTCGCCTTCCGCCATACCCGCAGCGTTTCGAACAGCTCCGCATCCGCGCCGGTCAGCTCCGGTCGGCGGGCTTTAGCCGACTTTTTCGACGGCGGCCGGGAATCGGGCGCCAGGCCGTCCAGAAATCGGCTGCGCCGCCGGCCGCGTCGACCACCGGCGGCCCGCGCCAGCGCCCACGAGAGCGCGAGATGCTGCCGGGCCCGGGTAATACCGACATAAAGCAGCCGGCGTTCCTCGGTAATCGCCTCTTCGGTGGTCGCGTACTGAATCGGGAGCGTGCCGTCGGTCAGGCCGACGAGAAATACCGCGTCCCATTCGAGTCCCTTCGCCGCGTGCAGTGACGCGAGCGTGACTCCCTGCACTGTCGGGGCGTGCTGCGCCGCGGCGCGCGCCTCCAGCTCAACCGCGAAATCGCGCAGCCCCGCGGTCGGTGCGCCGGCGGCGAATTCCTCGGCCAGCGACGCGATCGCGGCCAGCGACTCCCAGCGCTCGCGGCCGGCCCCTCCGGCCGGTGGCGCGTCGGCCACCCAACCGGCCCCGGACAGCACGTCCCGTACCGAATCGACCAGCGGATCGGTGGCCTCATGGGTACGTGCCCCGCCGCGGATCAGCACCATCGCCTCGCGTACCTCCGGCCGGGCGAAGAACCGCTCGCCGCCGCGGACCAGGTACGGGACATCGGCGTCGGCCAGCGCCCGCTCGTAGCTCTCCGACTGCGCATTGGTGCGGAACAGCACCGCGATCTCGGCCGGTGGGGTGCCGCCGGCGATCAGTCGCTTGCACGCGGCGGCGACCGATGCGGCCTCGGTGGGCTCGTCGTCGTGTTCGGCGAAGGTGGGCTTCGGGCCGTCCGGTCGCTGCCCGATCAGGGTGAGCCGGGCCGCCCGCGGGACCGTGCTGATCAGGGCGTTGGCCAGCCCGACCACTTGCGGGGTGGACCGGTAGTCGCGCTCGAGCCGGACCACGGTCGGGTCGGGGAATCGACGCGAGAAGTCCAGCAGGTACGAGGCGTTGGCGCCGGCGAAGGAGTAAATGGTCTGGTTGGCGTCGCCCACCACGCACACGTCGGACCGACCGCCGATCCACGCTTCGAGCAGCCGCTGTTGCAGCGGGCTGACGTCCTGATATTCGTCGACCACGAAATACCGGTACCGGGCGCGAATTTCGTCGGCCACGTCCCGGTGCCCCTCGATCGCCGCCGCGGTGACCAGCAGGAGGTCTTCGAAATCCAGCACCCCGGCCCGGGATTTCAGCTCCTCGTACGTGGCGTAGATATCGGCGATCGTGCCGACCGGCTGCGGCGGTTGCCGGTCGGCCTTGCGGGCGGCCACCGCATATTCCGGCGGGGCGGCGACCGAGGACTTGGCCCATTCGATCTCGGAGGCAAGGTCGCGCAACAGGGTGCGGTCGGTGCGGACCTTGCAGCGGGCGGCGGCCTGGGCCACGATGCGCAGCTTGTTCTCCACCAGCTCGGGCATGCCGCCGCCGAGCACCCGCGGGGCGAAATAGCGCAGCTGGCGCAGGGCCGCGGCGTGGAACGTACGGGCCTGCACGCCACCGACCCCGAGCGCGCGCAGCCGGTTGCGCATCTCGCCGGCGGCCCGGGCGGTGAAGGTGACGGCGAGGATCTGACCCGGCGGTGTCTCGCCGGTGAGCACGCCGTAGGCGATCCGATGGGTGATCGTGCGGGTTTTGCCGGTGCCGGCGCCGGCCAGGATGCAGACCGGCCCGCGGACCGCGCGCACCGCCTCGCGCTGCTCGGGGTCGAGCCCGGCCAGCACATCGTCCGGCGCGATCTCGGTCTGCGGCCCCGTCATGTATCAATCCTCTCAGCCGGGTCGGACGGGAAGCCCGGTGGGCATCGTGACGTTACGACCCTGGATTATCAGAGCACGGCTCATATTTCGGAGGAGCACATCGATGGC
>Ga0137412_10004431_pt1 | contig 11211 bp, 8 predicted proteins | sample CZODoug2_1_16fun_FD_122160 | JGI IMG/M metagenome (GOLD analysis project Ga0137412, IMG submission 122160) | Vadose zone soil fungal communities from Angelo Coast Range Reserve, California, USA - CZODoug2_1_16fungal (Hybrid Assembly) | ecosystem: Environmental > Terrestrial > Soil > Vadose zone... | reverse complement strand
AAAACCCTGCAACCCCTCGACAACCCCTTCGGCACAGGGTTGTCACCCATGTCTTAGGTACGTTCCGTTACCTATGTACCCGGTCCGGACACATGACTCGCTGGTGGAGGGAGGTGGATTCGAACCCTCGGTCCCCGTAAGGGACAACGTTTTTCGAGCCTGCGCCCGTTCGACCTCGCCCTCCGATGCTGCGAGGGGGACCGAGGGTTCGAATCCTGCTCCCTCCAGCGCGATGTCTGGTGCGAACCTGACTTTCGGGGCGCATCCCATCGATGACCGTCGACGTGATGACCAGTATCAGGCAGCCGCGCGCAAAAAACCCTGCAAGGGTAATGTCCTCGTCGGCACGCAGACCACTGCCTTCACGGCTTTGCTGAGGGCTCGCCGCGAGTTGATCGCCCAATCCTCATCGAAACGGACCGCTTCATAAGCAGCGTCAATCAATGGCGTCGGTAGGCTTTGCGAACTCCGCGACGACGGCATCAGCGATGCGAGTATAGCGATCGCGTCACCCCCGGCGCACCCGCGATCGGCCTTGGCAACTGCACGTGCTGCGCGAAAAGCCTACAAATCAGCTGGCATTATTTTGCCTCCCTGCGGGTGCGGCCAGCCATTCGTTCAGTTTCGACCATCGCCGCCGCCCCGAGACGTTGCGTACAGCAATCGCGACTGCCTTCTTCTGGCCGACCAGCACGACCAGTCGCTTCCCTCGGGTCACGCCGGTGTAGAGCAGGTTCCGCTGGAGCATCGCGTAATGCTGGGTCAAAACCGGGATTACGACGGCAGGGTATTCGGAGCCTTGGCTCTTGTGGATCGTCGCGGCGTAGGCCGGCACCAGCGTATCGAGTTCGCCGAAGCCGTAGGTGACAGTGCGGCCGTCGAAACTGGCGGTGAGTTCGCCTGCGTCGGGATCGACATCGTCGATGTAGCCGATGTCGCCGTTGTAGACGTCTTTGTCGTAGTCGTTCTCGATCTGCATGATCTTGTCGCCGGGGGCGAAGGTCCAACCGAAACGCTCGACCTTGCGCTCGCCGGCGGGGTTCAGCGCCGCCTGAAGTTCGATGTTCAGCGAGCGGGCTCCGACGCCACCGCGGTTCATCGGGCACAGCACCTGAACGTCACGGACGGGATCGAGGCCGAAGCGCGCCGACGCCGTGTCGAAGGCTCCGGACCGGGCGGTTAGTTAGGGTTGTCGGTCGAGAAGGCGCGTCAGGGTCACTGTCGAATCCGAACGCCCGAAAGAGATGATGAAACTTCGCGCATTCTTCCACCCGACCGGCGAATCACGAACGTCGCGCGGGGTGAGTGCGCCAGAGGGTGATCGATCCTACGGCTACTTCGGAACGTCAGACCGCCGGTCGTTGCGGGTCCGCACGGACCGAGACGGGCAGGACCGCAATATCGGGCATCGTATCGAGATGGCAGGCGATGGCGTGGGAAGCGCTCAGCGACCTGAGCGGCGGCGGCGTCGTATCGCAGACCGTGCCCAATTTGTGCGGGCAGCGTGTCGCAAATACACAGCCAGCATGCGCCGCGGCAGCCGTCCCGCCAGCGGCCGGTTCCGCCGCCGGCTCGTCATCCGCAGCCGAGGCGAGCAATATCCTGGTATAGGGGTGGTAGGGCGGCGCCAACACGTCGGGAGCGGTGCCGATCTCGCAGATCCGGCCGTGATACATCACCGCGACACGGTCCGAGAGCTGCGCCACGACGGCGAGGTCGTGCGAGATAAACAGGTAGGACAGGCCGAACGCGTCGCGCAAATCAGCCAGTAGATTGACGATTGTTGCCTGCACCGACACGTCGAGCGCAGAGACCGGCTCGTCGCAGACGATGAAGCGCGGCTCGGTGGCGAGCGCGCGTGCAATAGCCACCCGCTGCCGCTCGCCTCCGCTCAGCTGATGGGGAAAGCGCTTCCGGTAGGCGGCCGGCAGCCGCACCATGTCGAGCAGCGCCTCGACGCGCCGGGCGCGGTCGCGCGGCTTCGCCAGTTTGAAGAGCACGAGCGGCCGCTCCAGCGCCTCACCGACCGATAGCCGGGGATTGAGAGACGAGCCGACATTCTGGAAGACGATCTGCGCCTGTTTGCGGAAAGGGCTCAGCGCTTGGGCCGGCAACCGGGCGAGATCGGCCCCGTCGAACTCGACGCTGCCGCCGCTCTGCCGCAACAGCTGCAGCAACAGGCGGCCGAGGGTCGATTTGCCGCATCCGCTCTCGCCGACGAGGCCCAAAACCTCACCGGGCGAGATCGAGAACGAGACGTCATTCACGGCTGGAACGCGCCGTGCCCGTCGATACAGCTGTGGCCGGCCGCCAGCCATCGACAGCCGCCAAGTGGTCAGCCCCCCGCTCGTTTCGAAAGTCTTGCTGAGTTGCGTCACGTTCACCAGCGCATCGCCGCGACGGAACGCCGGCACTACGGCGGCCGCGACTTGCTGGCGTGGCCAGGAACCCAACGCATCCGCTTTCCAGCACCGCACCCGATGGCCGTCGAGAGTGATTGTCATAGGCTGCGGACCGGCGCCGCACCGTGGCTCGTAAAACGGGCAGCGCGGCGCGAACACGCAGCCGGCGTCCGGCTCGGCAGTCGTCGGCATCTGGCCGGCAATGGCGGCTAGGCGGCTGTCCCGCGACGCGGCCGCGAGCGGTGGCCGTGAGGCCAACAATCCCTTGCTGTAGGGATGGGCGGGCCTCTCCAGCACGCGATGGACATTGCCGAGCTCGACGAGCTGGCTCGCATACATGACGGCGACGTCGTCGCAGAGCCGCCGAACGACGCCGAGATTGTGGCTGATGAACAGAAGGCCGATGCCCTTGTCGCGCCTGAGGCGCGACAGCAAGCGCAGGATCTGTGCCTCGACCGTGACGTCGAGCGCAGTCGTCGGCTCGTCGAGGATCAGGAGCGGCGGTTCACAGGCGAGCGCAGCGGCGATCAGCGCGCGCTGCTTCATTCCGCCCGACAGCTGGTGCGGGTAGGCACGGGCGACCTCGGCGGCACGATCGATCCCCATCTCCTGCAACGCGGTCTCGGAGCGGCTGAGCGCCTCGGCGAGCGGCAGCCCGAGATGCTGCACCATCGGCTCGGCGATCTGCCGGCCGATGCGCAGCGCCGGGTTGAGCGCCGTGAACGGATCCTGGAAGACGGCCCCGATCCGCCGGCCGAGGATGTTGCGGCGCTGCGCCGGCGTCAGCTCGGCAAGGTCCTGGCCCTCGAACAAGATGGCGCCGGTGACCTCCGCCGCCGGGCCGAGGAAGTCCAGAATCGCGCCGGCCACGCTGCTCTTGCCGGATCCGGACTCGCCGACGATGGCGAGCGCTCCGCCCGGCTCGAGTGTAAAGCTGACATCGCGCACCGCGGTGACCTGCCGCTCACCCTCGCGATAGCGGATCGTGAGGTTACGGATCTCGAGCAGCGGCTCGGCGCGCCGCGCAGATATAACGTTCATCAGCGGCCGCCGAGCCGGGGGTCGAGCACCTCCCGCAAGCCGTCGCCGACCAAGCTGATGCCGATAACCGTGATGCTCATGGCGATCCCGGGCGCCAGCGAGATCCATGGCGCCGTGTCGACGAAGGCGCGGCCGTTGCTGATCATCAAGCCCCAATCGGCCGCGGGCGGCTGCACGCCGAAGCCGAGAAAGCTGAGCACCGCGCCCAACAGCACAGCGAACACGACGCGCAGGCTGGCCTCCACCATCAGTACCGGCCAGACATTGGGCAACAGTTCCCGCATCAGCATGTAGCGCAGGCGCTCGCCGCGAGCGCGTGCCGCCTCGATGAACTCGCCGCTCATCAGGTCAAGCGTGACGCTGCGCGTCACGCGCGCGATTGGCGCCACCGCCAATACGCCGATCGCGATCGCGGTTTTCATCAGGCTCGGCGGGGTCACCGCCAAGATCAACAGCACCAGCATGATCGGGGGAAACGCCATCATCACGTCGAGCACGCGCATGACCGCCTCGTCGGTCACGCCACGGCGGTACCCCGCGATGAGTCCCAGCGGGACACCCACCGCCATGCTGATCAGCGTTGCGGTCGTCCCCAGCGCGAGCGACAGTTGCGAGCCGAACAGGAGCCGGCTGAAGACGTCCCGGCCATATTCGTCGGTGCCTGCGAGATAATGCAGAGTGGGCGGCGAGAAGCGATCGCGCACGTGCATCTGGTCGTAGGGATAGGGGGCGATCCACTGCGCCAGAGCGGCAATGACGACCAGGGCGAGCACGATAGTGCCGCCAACGACGAGTGACGCAGGAAGCCCTCGGCGACGGCGGATGACCGGCGCTGCTGTCAGTTCAGCTGCTGTCTGTTCAGGCAACCGAGCCGCCATAGCGAATGCGCGGGTTCACCACGCCATAGAGCAGGTCGGCGGTTAAGTTCGCGAGGCAGTAGACCCCTGTCAGCACCAGGATCGCCGCTTGCATCAGCGGCAAGTCCTGACGCTCGAGCGACCCGACCAACATTCGCCCGAGTCCGGGATAGGCGAACACCGTCTCAACCGCGACGATGCCACCGATCAGGAAGCCGAAATCCTGCGCCAATACGGTGATCGACGGGATCAACGCATTGCGCAGCGCGTGGCGAAGGATCACCAGTCGCTCCGGCAATCCGCGCGCGCGGGCCACCTTCACGTACATGCTGTCGAGCGCCTCGATCATGCTGGAGCGCGTCAGCCGGGTGACATGCGCGAGCAGAGTGAGCGTCAGCGTCGCAACCGGCAGCACCAGATGAGCGACAAAGGCGCCCAACCCGTCCGAGAGGTTGGCGTAGCCGGAGGAAGGCAGCAGATGAAAGGTGCTGCCGAATAACAGGATGAAGACGAGGCCCCAATAAAACTCCGGCAGGGAGACGCCGAAATAAGTGAAGATCGATGCGGCATGGTCCGGCCATCGGCCACGCCACACCGCTGCGACGATGCCGAGCGCCAAACCCAGCGTCGAGACAACCGCCATCGAGCTGACTGCCAGAATGGCCGAGCGGCCGAACGCATCCCACAATATGGGCGCCACCGGCCGCTCCATCTCGAACGACTGCCCCATGTCGCCTTGCAGCATATGGCTCGCCCAGCGCCAGTACTGCACCGGCAACGGCTGGTCGAAACCGAGCTTGTGTTCGAGCGCCGCCTGCGTCTCAGGCGTCGAGTATTGGCCGAGGATCAGCGCCGCGGCATTGGACGGCAGGGCGTGCGTGGCAAGAAACACCAGTACCGACATCGCCACCATGATGCCAATCACGGCGCTCAGCCGCTGCACCACATAGGCCGCCATTTCCGCCAGTCCTCAGGCGGTCAATGCCGCCTTGCTGAAATCCAGCACCATCAGCGGCGAGACCACGACGTCGTGCACTTTGTTGCTGAAACCGCAGGCGAAGTTCTGCACATAGATGATGCTGCCTGGGCTGTCGTCCAGCAGCATCTCCTGGAAGCGGCCGTAGAGCTTTGCCTGCTCGGTCGCAGAATTCGTGGCCCGGGCGGCGTCGAGGACCTTGTCCACCTCCGGGTTCTTGTAGTGCCACAGCGTGTTGTTCCACGACCCGCTGCTGTGATACCAGGAATAGGTCATCAGATCGGGCGTTGCCCGGCCATAAAAGCCGTCGGCCGAAAACCGCACCTTGCCTTCCATCTCGGCGAAGAACTTGTCGGGCGGCGCGATGCGCAGCTGGACGTTGATGCCGGCCTGCTTGGCGGCGTCGCGGAACGCGGTTGCGAGCCGCTCACGCGCGGGATTGCTGCCCGGCACGAACATTTCGAGCTCCCAACCGCTGGGGATCCCCGCTTCGGCCAGCAATTTCTTCGCACCGGCGATGTCGGCGCCGCCGATCGGGATGTCCTTGCGGAAATACGGGTGAAACGGCGGGATCGGCGTCAATGTCGGGGTGGCGTGGCCGAACATCGCGATCTCGGCGATGGCCGGCTTGTCGATCAGCTTGTTGAAGGCGCGCCGCACGCGAGGGTCGTCGAACGGCTTCATCTCGCAGTTCCAGATGATGCCCTGCCACCGTCCGGCCTGAACCTCCTCGACATGCGCCACGCTGCTTTTGGCGAGCTTCTCGATGTGCTCCGGCGGCAGGTCGAAGACTGCATCGACCGCGCCACTTTCGAGCGCCGCGACGGACGTGGTGAACTCCGGAATGATGCGGATGATCACACGATCGAGCCTCGGCACCCCGGGCAGGAAATAGTCGGGGTTGCGCTCCATCACCAACTGATCGCCCGGGCGGTACTCGACAAATTTGAACGGCCCGGTGCCGATCGGATGGGTGGTCAGCGTGTCGAGCGTGCTTTCACTGACGATCGCCGCCTGGTAGGCGGCCGCCGCCGCTGGCAGGTCGGCATAGGGGATGGACAGATTGAACCTGACGGTCAGCGGATCGACCGCCTCGATGCTGTCGACGATGCTGAAATTGACCCGCAAGACGGAGCCGACGTCCTTGTCGAGGATCCGCTTGAAGGTGAAGACGACGTCGGACGCGTCGAACGGCTTGCCGTTATGGAACTTGACCCCCGGACGCAGATGGAAGGTCCAGGTTTTCAGGTCCTCGGTCGCCTCCCAGCTGGTCGCTAGGTCGGGCTGCACCTGGAGCTGCGGGTCCTGCGCCGTGAGCCGGCTGAAGCAGTTGTAGACATAATTGTAATCGACGCCGCCGACGCGCATTTTTTGCGGGTCGAGCGTTGCCGGCTGGATCGCGAAAGCCACTCGGAGGGTAGATGGCTCGGCCGCTCGGGCCGGTTTGATAAGTGTCGGCAAGGCCGCTGCGCCAACCATCTGCAAGGCGCTGCGCCGAGTGATTCGCGGTTGCAACAAAGCGTCGTGCATGGGGGAGCCCTCTGTTCACGCGTTTTTCGCGGATTTCTTCTATCACGGGCAATCTCCATGCCAGGAGTGCGCTGGCTCCGGCCACGGTCGCTCGCGACCGTCAGGCAAAACCGGCCCAGCGGTCAAAATTCGCGCAGCGTCTCGCGTAGCGTTGATCGGCTATATGCGGTCCGCATGAGCCCGCGGCGCTGCAAGGCCGGCACCAGCCCCTCGCAGACCTCGTTGATGTAGCGGCGGCTGATACGCTGAAGCGGCGTGCTGATCAGGAAGCCGTCGCCGCCGATCTCGTCGATCGCCTCGCCCATGCGCGCGGCGACCTCGTCCGGGGTGCCGATCAGGTCGAGGCCGTTGTCATAACGTTCGGACGCAAGCTGCCGCAACGTTTTGCCGCTGCCCCATTGCTGGAACTTGTCGAGCGCGCCCGACTCGCCGTTGGTCGTCAGTTTCGGCAGGGGCTTGTCCAGATCGTATTGCGAGAAATCGATGTCGGTGATCTGGCCGATCCCGGCGATCGCTGCCTCGATAAAGCTCGGCTCCGTGACCAGCCGCTGATGTTGCGCCTTGGCCTCCTCCCTGGTCTCACCCAGGAACGGATAGACCAGGTACAGGATCTTGATGTCGTCGGCATTGCGGCCGAGCTTCGCGGCGCGGGCACGCACATCGTCGCGGAATTGCTTCATGCCGCTGATCTGATTGGCGGTCGCGATGATCGAGTCGGCATGTTTGGCGGCGAAGTCGCGGCCGCGCGGCGAGCCGCCGGCCTGCACGTAGGTCGGCCGGCCTTGCGGCGACGGTGCGGTGTTTAGCGGGCCGCGGACCTCGAAGAACTCGCCCTTGAAATGGATCGGATGCACCTTCGTGTGATCGGCATAAACGCCGCGTGCACGGTCCTTGACCACCGCGCCCGGCTCCCAAGAGTCGAACAACTGATTGACGAGATCCATGTATTCGTCGGCCATGGCGTACCGCGTCTCGCGCGGTGGCAATACGTCCATGCCGAAATTCTGGGCCGCCAGATCCTCGCCGCTGGTCACGATATTCCAGCCGAAGCGGCCACCGGCGATATGGTCGATCGTGGCCGAAGCACGAGCCAGCATGAAAGGCGGCCAGGCCAGGGTCGACATCGTGGCGACGACGCCGAGACGCGACGTCGCGGCCGCGACCATCGCGGCGAGCGGCACCGGGTCGTGCTTGGGCACCTGCTGGGCGTATTTCAGCGTCGTCTCGGTCGAGCCCCGATAAGCCTCGGGCACCAGCAATTTGTCCTCGTAGATGACGTAGTCGAAGCAGGCACGTTCCAGGGCTTGCGCCATGTCGACGAAGAACCTGCCATCCCAGGGCGAACCGCCATGGGAGAATGTGCCATCCCAGTTTCCTGCCGTGAAATTAGTAAACCACGCGAGATGAAAGGGCTTCGGCATTATCGGCCTCACGGTAAAGCAGCGTCGCCGGTGTAACCGGCGCCGACTCCGTGATCACGGCAAGAACCAGGCCAAAACGCCGAACAGGGTGCTTTTCCTGAAGCGATCGATGCCGTGCAACTCATCTGGGTTCGCGAGAGATCGCTATCCGAGGTTTGGCACATTCGCTGCCCGCTCGGGATCGATCACGGTTCCGAGCGGTTCGTAGGCGATTTCGCAGCTGCGCCGCCAGCAGGCGGTTGACGCTCTCCTCCATCAGGAGGTGTCCCTTGCGCATGGCGTCCTCGAAGCTCAGCTTTTCCGATCTCGGCCGTCACTGCAAGGTCGTCCTGCCGTGCGCGGTCGCGGCCTCGATGAGATAACCGACAACGTAACAGCGTGTCCGTTGATCGTCTTTCGTTGGCGCAGGCGGCGCACCGATGCCAACGGCAAGGCCTTTACGCGCCCACTGCCTAGTGGCGCGACCGCGCTCACCGCGGTTCAGTGCGATTTCGACGAAGGGTCGGGCCCGCCTTGACGACCGTGCACCCTATTAACCACGCAATGACACAGGTTCAAACACGCAATCCCGTGGACTGTGCGGTCGAAAGGAGCGTGTGTGTCGTCATCTTTCAATGGGAGAACCGATGGACGCCACCGCTTCTAATTTCAGTAACCGCAGCAATGCCAAACGTGCCGCCGAGAAAATGATCGCCAAGGGCACCGCGCCGACGGTCGACTACGGCATTAAGCCCAGCGACAACGGGCGGTTTGAGATTGTCTGGAAGACCGCGCTGACCACTGCTGAATTCTCCGAGACCGCCGAGGCGCAGGCGAACCAAGCCAACTGGAATCACAAGCTTGAGAAAGCCGAAGCTGAAGGTTGGCTGAACACGGATCCGACCACTGATGAACTTGAGACCGAGATTGCCACGGCTAGCGTCACTGCCGACGAGCCCGCAACATCGGGCGAGCCGGCATTGAGCGAGCCGGCACCGATCACGGCGCAGCCCGAGCCGGAAAACAAATGGCCAGACGGCACCCGTGTCATGGTGCGCAAGCGCCAATCCTGGCGTGAGGCAACGATTGTTAGCCGCCTCGATCCCGATTATTGGCGCGTCGAATATCCTGGTGGCGGCACCGGCATGTTCAAGGAACCCGATATTCGGGCTTACGAGGCAGAGCGCGATGCGAAGCCCGCGAAGCAGCCCTGGCGTGCTAAAACGACCGAGCCGAAAACGGCATCGCGGTCGCGATATGCCATCGCTCCCGAGGCGATCGCCGCCGGGAACCTTCCCGACAAGGCGCCGGTCGTAACCTCAGCCGCGAACCCGCATTACCAGAAGCATTTCGACCGGCTGTTCGGCCTCGCCAGAGTCGGCGATTGGGATGCGGTGCGCGATTACGAGGTCAAAGGCAGCAACACCTACTCAAAAATGGTCGCGCGCTATCGCCAGGATTTGCTGGCGGTGCACGCCACCGCCTCGGAGGCTGCCCAATGACGCGACACTGGATCTGGCCGCCGGACGCGTTCCTAATCAAAGGCGCCAAGCAGGATCTATACTTCTGCACCGGCCGTTGACTTACCATATCGTCAAGGAGATTTGGAATGCCGCGGGCGAGTTGGCGAGGTTTCCTACGCCTTTCTCTGGTGTCCTGCCCGATCTATTTGTCGCCGGCGACGACACGCACGAAACCCATTCGCTTGCACCAGGTGTGGCAACCAGCGCCGGTTGATGTAGACGAAGACGACTTGCCGGATCTGGGTGGTTCTGCGCCATCGGTAACGCGGCTCCGCGCCGACAATGCCGGCGCTGATGGGGATGAGAGCCCCGCCGCTACCCGGATCACGCTCCGGCCGCATGATCCGGGAACCGGCGAGGAGATCGAGAAGCGCGAGGTCGTCAAAGGATACGAATACAGCCGCGGCCAATTTCTCACCTTCACCGCCGAGGAGCTGAAGGCGCTCGATGTCGAAAGCTCAAAGGTTGTCGACCTGGAGAAGTTTGTACCGGGCGGCGACATCGATCCGGTCTATTTCGACAGCCCGTACTACGTGTATCCCGATGGTCCGATCGCGGTCGAGGCGCTCCGGGTGATCGGCGCGGCAATGGCCCAGGCTGGTCTCGTCGGGCTCGGCCGCCTTACCCTCAGCCGGCGCGAGCGGGTGGTCATGGTACAGCCGCGCGGTACCGGCATGGCGCTGTTCACACTGCACGCTACAGGCGAAGTTCGGGCACCACAATTCGGCAGCGCCGAGGGCGATCTCGATGCCGAGATGGTGGCAATCGCGGGCACGATCATCAGGCAGCGGACCGGCAATTTCGACCCGAGCTCCTATCGCGACCGTTATCAGGAGGCGTTACAGCAGCTGATCGAGGCGAAGATGAAAGGGCTGACCATCAAGCCACCGGCGGTGTCAACGCCATCGCCGGTGATCGATTTAATGGCCGCCTTGAAACGCAGCCTTACGCAGGAACCGTCCGCGCCGGAGCAAAGAACGGCAAAAAGGAAGCGAACCAAGCAGGCACCCGATCGACGTCAGCCGGCATTGCTCTTGCCCTTAACCGGCGATCGCAAAAGAAATCAACGGCCCTCGGCAGACCCGGCTGTCACCAGCATTAAGAAACGAAGCAGAGGGGCGTGATCGTGTTGCCTCATCACGATACTTCGCCAGTGACAAAATGGCGACGAAAAAGGTCCGGCGCCGCAGGTTGCAGCATGGCAGGGAGGAAGAAGGCCTTCGCCGGGGTGGCCGCGAAATTACCTTGAACGTCAACGGTCAGCCGTATGCGCTGCGAGGGGAGCCGCGCCGCACCCTCCTCGATGCCATCCGCGACGAATGCGGCCTGACCGGCACTCATATGGGCTGCGAGCACGGCGTGTGCGGCGCCTGCGCCGTGCTGGTAGACGGCGATCCCATCCGCGCCGTCGCGCCGGAACGGCGCAAGGTGGTTTGCGCTAGTTGGTTACCCTTAAAGCTTCGCGTCACGCTTCGCCGATGC
>Ga0137412_10004430_pt1 | contig 11211 bp, 12 predicted proteins | sample CZODoug2_1_16fun_FD_122160 | JGI IMG/M metagenome (GOLD analysis project Ga0137412, IMG submission 122160) | Vadose zone soil fungal communities from Angelo Coast Range Reserve, California, USA - CZODoug2_1_16fungal (Hybrid Assembly) | ecosystem: Environmental > Terrestrial > Soil > Vadose zone... | reverse complement strand
CGCATCCGGCTGCCATGTCGCGGCCTTCTCAAACACGGTCTGGAAATCCAGCGACCCGAATGAACGGAACAGCAAAAACATCCCCAGCATGAAGCCGAAGTCGCCAATCCGGTTAACGATGAACGCCTTTTTCCCCGCGTCCGCCGCGGACTTCCTGAGGAAATAAAAACCGATCAGCAGGTAGCTGCACAACCCCACGCCTTCCCATCCAACAAAGAGCAGCACGTAGTTCGCCGCCAGCACCAGGATCAGCATGAAGAACATGAACAAATTCAGGTAGGAGAAAAACCGGTAGTAGCCGCCTTCATGCGCCATGTAGCCGGACGAATAAATGTGGATCAGGAAGCCGACGCCGGTGACCACCAACAGCATCACGACGGTAAGCTGATCAAGCTGCAAATCAAAACCCGCCCGGAAATTGCCTGCGACAATCCAATCGAAAAATGGTTTTACCCAGGCTTTGTGATTGGCTTCGTAGTAGCCGAGGAATTCACGCACCGCTTCCACAGCGCAGAGAAACGAAACGCCCGTCGAGCCAAGCGCGACGCTGTTGACGATGGCCTTTGACCACTTCGCGCCAAACAGCCCGTTGATCGCCGAGCCCAACAGCGGCAGCAGCGGAATAATCCAGAGATTTTCAAGTATCGGCATTAGAGTTTGAGTAGGTCCACGCGCTCAACGTTCAGCGAACGCCGGTTGCGCGCCGTAAGGATGATGATGCCCAGCCCCACAGCCGCTTCCGCCGCCGCGACAACGATTACGAACAAAACAAAAACTTCACCATCCGACTTGCCCAGAGCCTGGCTGAAAGCTACAAACGCCAGATTGACGGCGTTCAGCATCAACTCGATGGCCATGAAGATGGTGATGATGTTGCGTTTGAAAACGAACGCCAGCACGCCCAGCCCAAATAGAATCGCGCTCAGGATCAGATAGTAGTTGGTCGGGATCATGTCAGTTCTCCCGCTGGGCAAGCACGATCGCGCCCAGGATGGCCACAAGGATCAGAAACGACGTCAGCTCAAACGGATAAACAAATTCGGAAAACAGCAGCTTCGAAATCTCCTTGGTGGAGGACATTACTCCGCTCGCGGCGGGAGGCGGTAAGTGGCCGCTGGACCGCGCGATTGCCGCCGCGATAACCCCGCCCAGCGCAAGCGCCAGCGGAATTCCGCCGAAGGTAGCCAGCTTCGAAAAATTCGTGCGCTCTTCCTCGCCCGCGTTCAGCAGCATAATGACGAAGACAAACAGCACCATCACTGCGCCGCCATAGACGATGATTTGCACGGCCGCGATGAATTCCGCGCCCATCAGCAGGTACAGGCCCGCCAGCGCCACCATCACCAGAATCAGCGACAACGCGCTGTGAATCGGGTGGCGTTGCAGGATCAGGCTCACCGCCCCGAGCACGGCCAGAGCCGCCAGCAAAAAGAAGATCACGAGAACGCCGCTCATCACTTCATTCTCCACATGATAAACGCACTGGTCAGCACAACGTTTAAGATCGAAACCGGCAGCAGAAATTTCCAGCCGAAGTCCATTAACTGGTCATACCGAAATCTCGGCAGTGTTGCGCGCATCCAGATATAAAAGAACAATACCGCGCCGACCTTCGCGAAGAACCAGAACGGCCCCTGGATCAGTTCGTTCACGGTCGAGGAAAGAAAGAGAGCGATACCTAGTGCGGTGAACACCGCACCCAGTCCCGGCAGAATCACGCGCCCGAAGACTGTTTCATAGCGGATACCGTCCAAGATCACCCACAATCCCAGCGGAACCAGGATGATCGACGGCAGGTAGTGCGTCATGGTCCAGGAAGCAGGGAAGGGAGACAGCCAGCCGCCAAAAAACAGAATCGTGAACAGCGATGACACCGCTATCATACTGGTGTATTCGCCGATGAAAAACATCGCGAATTTCATCGAAGCGTATTCCGTGTGAAAGCCCGCGACCAGCTCCGATTCCGCTTCCGGCAAGTCGAACGGCACACGGTTCGTTTCCGCGATAGCCGCAATAAAAAAGCAGATACACCCGATGATCTGCGTGAAGTCCGTACCGTCTTTGCGGATCCCGATAATGTTCCAGCTAAGCAACCCAAGATCCCCGGCCTGCTTCTCGACAATGTGCTTCAGGCTCAAATCCCCCGCAATCAGCAGCACGCCTACCACCGACAGGGTGAGCGCCAATTCATAGCTGATCATCTGCGCCGAGCTGCGCAGTCCGCCCAGCAACGAATACTTGTTATTGGACCCCCATCCGGCCAGCGCGATGCCATACACCCCAAGCGCGGTGATCGCGAAGAGAACCAACAGGCTGATGTTCACATCCGCGATGCCGAAATTCGTCGTATAGCCGAAAATCGTTATGTCCGGGCCGAAGGGAATTATGGCAAGCGAGGTTAACGCGAGCATCAGCGTCAGGAACGGCGCAAAGAAATAAGCCATCTTGTCCACGCCCGCAGGCATGGGGTCTTCTTTCAGGATGAACTTGATGCCATCCGCCAGCGGCTGCAGCAAGCCGTGCGGGCCCACGCGGTGCGGTCCCCAGCGCGCCTGAATGTGCGCGATGACCTTGCGCTCCAGCCAGGTGAGATACGCGTCTAGCGTCAGCACGACAAAAACAAGAATCAGAATCTTGATAATTGGAACGATCAGGAACCCGTACTTGGCTAGAATTTCGCTCACGGCTTCGCTTCCGCCTCCGGCAAGGTTTGCATCATGGTGCAAAAGCGGCCCAGTGTACCGCTGGTGAAGAGATTGTCGTTTGCCGGACGAATGAGTTGCAGAGGCACGTCGTACGGCGCGTGCCCGTTTTTGGAGAACTCGATCTTTGTGGGCTCCGCGCCGCCCGTCAACAGGCTCGCGGGTTGCACGTTATAGCCGGGCACCGCCTTGCGAATTTCTTCGAATACCGCCGCGGGCGTTTTGAAATGAAATGCCTTGCCGAGTCCGGCGCGTTCAAGCTGGTGCGACAGGATGCGCAACAGGTCGAAGTCGCTGCGCGCTCCCATCACCTCGGCGGCCTTATGCAGCAATTGAATTTCGCCGGCCGTATTTGTGACGCTGCCGTCCTTTTCGTAGGCGGAAGCGGCAGGAAAGACAATGTCGGCCATCTGCGCGGTTTCCGTCAAAAACAGTTCGTGAACGATCAGCAGCCCCAGGTTTCCGCGACCCGCGCCGGATTTCCCGAAATGCGCGAATGGATTCGCTCCGACCACATACAGAGCCTTGAGCTTTCCGGATTGCGCCGCTTCGATCATCTCCGGCGCCGTCATACCCGGCTTTGTGGGAACCTGCGCGCCCCAATGCTTCGCCAGGGATTCCGCAACCGCTTTGTTGTCCAGATACGCGTAACCCGGCAACCGATCCGGCAGCACGCCCATGTCCGCTGCGCCGCGCGAGTTCGCATAATCGCCCAGCGCCATGTAACGAACTTTCCCAGGCAACTTCGACCCAAACGCGACAACATCTTCAATCGCCTTGCCAGCAAGCTCCGACCCGAACACGATGGCGACTTCCGGCTCCGCTTCCAGCGCGGTCTTTAGCGCAGCTAGCTTTTCGGAAACTTCAGCGGCGAATTGACCTTCGCCCGTCGCCAGCCAACGCACCACGGCCGCTTCCTGTCCCTTAGGCACCTGAACAAATTGCGTCGCCTTGCGCTCCAGCTTGATCTCCCGCGAATTGACCAGGAAAAGCTTCGCGGCGTTGTGACGAATCCCGGCGCGAATCTGCCACCCCACGAGCGGATTCTGATTGGAAGGATCGTTGCCGATCACCAGCACCGCTTTCGACTGGTAGAGTTGCTCCATCGTCAGCGAGGAATCAGCCGCGCGTTCCCCCAAAGCGGTAACGAGCCCGGTGTAATCCGCAGTGCGGTGGTGATCAATGTTGTTCGTGCCAAACGTGGCGCGAGCCAGCCTCTGCAGCAGATAGTTCTCTTCATTCGAAGCGCGATTCGATCCGATAAATCCGAGGGCCTCTCCGCTGTAAGCCATGTGCAATTCTTTCAGCTTGGCGGCGGCAGCCTGCGAGGCTTCTTCCCAGGAAACGGGGAAGAGCTTGTCGCCCTTGCGCAGCAACGGCTGCTTCAGGCGTTCCGGGTGCCTCGTGAAATCAAAACCGAACCGGCCCTTAACGCACAGGAACTCTTTATTGATGCCGGAAAGGTCGCGGTTATTGGCGCGCAGGATCTCGTGATTGCGCACGCTCAGTGTGGTTTTGCAACCGTTCGAGCAGTGCGTGCAGATGGTCGAAACATACTGCATTTCCCACGGCCGCGTTTTGTATCGATAGGTGCCGCTGGTCAGTGCGCCCACCGGGCAAATATCAATGCACATCCCGCACTCTTCGCATTCCAGGTGATCTTCGCGGTTGGGGATGATAATCGAGTGCGCGCCACGCATGCCCACGCCCAGCGCCTTCACATCCATGCCTTCATCACAAACACGCACGCAGCGGAAGCACAGGATGCAGCGCGGCGCATCGTAATAAACCAGGTCCGACCACTTTTCCTCTGGCCGGTGAATCTTTTCTTCCACGAACCGGCTGGTATCCGCGCCGTAGCGGAACACCATGTCCTGCAATTCGCACTCGCCGCCTTTGTCGCAGACCGGACAATCCAGCGGGTGGTTGCTCAACAGGAATTCCAGCATGAACTTCCGCGCGTTGCGTACAGGCTCGGTGTTGGTGCGCACCACCATGCCTTCGGCGACCACCTGGGTGCACGCGGTTTGCAGTTTGGGCGCCTTTTCCACTTCGATCAGGCACATCCGGCAAGCCGCCTGCAACGTAAGTCCCGGGTAGTAGCAGAACGACGGCACTTCAATGCCCAGCCGCCGCGTTGCTTCAATCACCAGCGTTCCGGCGGGAACCTCAACGTCGCGGTCGTCAATCTTCAGGTGTACAAGTTTCGTTTCGGCCATGAGTCCCTACCGCGAACCAATTAACGCTTCAGCGGATTTGTTGTACGCACAACGTCCCTGCAAATGATCCTCGAACTCGCTGCGGAATTTCTGCACGATGCTGATTGTCGGCATCGCCGCGGCGTCTCCGAGCGGGCAGAACGTCCGCCCCAACATGTTCTTCGAAAGCTCGCCGATCATGTCGATGTCTTCCGGGCGCCCCAAGCCAGCGTGAAAACGATTCAGGATCTTCTCCAGCCAGCTTGTGCCTTCGCGGCACGGGATGCACCAGCCGCAGGATTCGTGCGCGTAAAAATGCATGATCCGGCGCGCCATGTCCACCATGCAGGTGTCTTCGTCAATCACCACCATGCCGCCGGAACCGAGCATCGAACCGGCCTTGGCGACGGTGTCGTAATCCATGGCAATGTCGATTTCGTCGGCCTTGAACACCGGGCAGGAACTGCCGCCGGGAATCACCGCTTTCAGCTTCTTGCCGTTGCGCATGCCGCCGGCCATTTCGTCAATGAACTTCTTCATGTTCATGCCGAGCGGAATTTCGTAGATCCCTGGTTTATTGACGTGGCCGGAAACACAGAGCAGTCGTGTGCCGCCATTTTTCGGCGTGCCGCGATTGGCGTAGGTTTCTCCGCCCTCGAGAATGATTGCAGGAACCGCGCTCAGCGTTTCCACATTGTTGATGATCGTGGGGCAGCCGTAGAGGCCCACTACGGCAGGGAAGGGAGGCTTAATGCGAGGATTCCCGCGCTTGCCTTCGAGCGATTCCATCAGCGCCGATTCCTCGCCGCACTCGTAGGCGCCCGCGCCGGTATGAATCAGCAGGTCAAAATCAAATCCAGAGCCAAGAATATTTTTCCCCAGGTAGCCGCGCTCGTAAGCTTCGCCAATCGCCGCCTCCACAATGTCCAGCACATAGCGATATTCGCCGCGGACATATATGTATCCGTTATGCGCATTGATGGCACGGCCCGCGATGGTGATGCCTTCGATCAATTGGTGCGGGTCCATTTCCATCAGAGGGCGGTCTTTGCAAGTCCCAGGCTCAGACTCATCGGCGTTGCAGATTACGTATTTGGGCTTCGGCGAATCCTTAGGCACGAAAGACCACTTCAAGCCAGTCGGGAAGCCTGCTCCGCCGCGGCCGCGCAAGCTGGATTTCTTGACCTCGTCAATAACCGATTCCGGGGTCATCTGCTTCAGCGCTTTGTCCAACGCCTGGTACGCCCCGTGCTGCAACGCCACGTCAATCTTGTGGGAATCCTTGATGCCCCAGCGCTTACTGATCAGCGGCGTTTCCTGCTTCGCGCGCTCGTGCAGCGCCCCGCTGATGACCCCTTGCGGCTCCGGCCGCCTGCCTTTGTCGAGATCCTCGATCAGCCGATCTAAACTAAGAGGCGTCACGTTTTCGTAGAAATCATAGTTCACCTGGATCGCAGGCGCACCGGTACAGGCCCCAATGCACTCCACTTCTTCCAGCGAGAAAACCCCGTCCTTCGTAACTTCCTTGTGCCCGATTTCCAGCCGCTTCTTGGCATGGTCCAGAAGTTCGGTTCCGCCGCGCAGCATACAGGCCACGTTTGTGCACACCTGCACGTGGTGCTTGCCAATTGGTTTGCGATGCAGCATCGAATAAAACGCCAAGGTCTCTTCTACCTGCACGTTATTCAGGCCCAGGCGATTTGCAATCTCGGCAATCAGATCATCGCTAACCGAGCCGAGTTCGTCCTGCCCGTACAGCAGCATCGGAATCAGCGCGCTGCGCTTCACCGGATAACTGTTCTGGAGTTTGTCGAATTTTGCGGCGAGTTTTGGGCTCAGTTCCATAGGAATTATCTGTCCACTTCTCCTAGCACGATATCAATGGTTCCGATAGAGGCCACGGTATCGGCGATCAACTGCCCCTTCACCATCAGAGGAAGCGCCTGCAGATTCACAAAAGACGGCCCGCGAAAATGCACACGGAGAGGTTTCGGAGACCCATCGCTGGCGATGAAACAGCCCAACTCGCCCCGCGGCGATTCGACCGGCACATAAACTTCACCCGGCGGCGGCGAAAAGCCTTCCGTGAAAATCTTGAAGTGGTAGATCAGCGCTTCCATCTCCGTCTTCATTTTTTCGCGCGGCGGCGGCACAACGCCCGGCGCTTCGGACCGGATCGCGCCCTGATCGGTAATTTTGTCCATCGCCTGGCGCACGATCTTCAGGCTCTCGCGCATTTCCTGCACACGTACCAGATAGCGCGCGAAACAATCGGATTCCGTCCGCGTCGGCACGTTGAACTCAAACTCTTCGTAGGACGAATAGGGGAACGCCTTGCGATTATCAAAGGCCACACCGGCCGCACGCAAACCCGGCCCGGTCGTGCTCATCGCGATCAGTGTTTCCGCGGGCAGTCGCCCCACACCTTTCAATCTCCCCTGCCAAATTCTGTTGTTGGTGAGCAATTCTTCGTATTCGTCGATCCGCGCCGGCATCATGGCCAGGAATCGTTTCACCATCTCGCGCCAACCCGCGGGAGGTTCCAGCGCCAGCCCACCGATGCGGATGTAGCTGGTCATCATGCGTTGGCCCGCGAAGCGCTCAAAAATCTTCAGGACCTCTTCGCGCTCGCGGAAGCAGTAAAGCATCACCGACATCGCGCCCATATCCAGCGCATGCGTCCCAAGCCACACCAAATGCGAAGAAATCCGTTGCAGTTCCACCATCATCACGCGGATATACTGCGCCCGCTTCGGTATTTCCAGCCCCAGCAGCTTTTCCACCGCCAGGCAGTACACCAGGTTGTTACCCAAAGGATTCAGGTAATCCATCCGGTCGGTCAGCGTGATCGCTTGGGAGTAGGTCTTGTCTTCGCAACTTTTTTCGATGCCAGTGTGCAGGTAGCCCAAATCAGGCACTGCTGTCACTACGTTTTCGCCGTCCAGCTCCAGCAAAACGCGCAACACCCCGTGTGTAGACGGGTGCTGCGGCCCCATATTCAGGACCATTGTTTTCGTTGTGCCGACTGCTGTTTCAACCGTTGTCATGTGTCTCTGTCCGTCGGGCGGAATCTAGCGCTTGCCCTCCACCGGAAAATCCCTGCGAAGCGGAGATCCTTCAAACTCATCCGGCAAAAGAATGCGGCGTAAATCCGTATGCCCCTCAAAACGAATCCCGAATAGGTCGAAAATCTCCCGCTCCATCCAGTTGGCCCCGGGCCACAGGGGCTCCAGCGAATCAATCACCGGCTGCTGGCCGCTTACGCTGGTGCGCAGGCGAATCCGCGCCAGTCGGGGAATCGAAAGGAGCTGGTAGTTCAATTCGAATCTTGGTTCGTTGGGAAAGCGGTCCACACAGGTGGCGTCGCTCAACTGATTAAAATTCAGCGCGGGATCCTCTTTGCATTGTTTTGCGACGGCCAGCAACAATTTATGCGGTACCACAATCGTCGTCTCGCCGCGATATTCGATGATCTGCGCGATGCAGCCGGGGTTCCACGCGCGAAGGCGTTCAATTACAACACTAGCATTTGCATCAGCGAGCTGCGGCACGTTAATGAGTTCCTTGAAGGGCGACCGGCCTCACTTCGGTGTTTTGTTCCAGTCGAGTGCGCCCTTCTTCAAGAGATAGAAGTAACCGACCAAAAGGATGGCGACATAGATCATCATTTCCACGAAGCCGAACATCTTGGTCATCGGATTGTGCACCAATTCCTTGAAAATGAAGGCCCATGGATACAGAAAAATGGCCTCCACGTCGAACAGAATGAAAACCATGGCGACCAGGTAAAACTTCACGGAAAACGGCTCCCGCGCATCGCCCGTCGGCGTGATGCCGCATTCGTAGGGCTGCTGCTTCGCCTTGTTGGGCCGTTTCCAACCCACGAGCGTCGATAAAGTAATCAGCACGCCGGCAAGAAAAGCAGCCACCAGCAGGTGTATCACTAGGGGAACGTAAGCTTGCAGGCCGGTGGGAGTCATAGTCGAAGCGTTATAATAGCGAGTGGGGAGCCACGCGGTCAAATGCTCCCGCAAAAAAATTTGTGGCGCGCGTGGCAAACGCTGCGGGTGTCAGTCGGCGCGGAAGCGAGCACAGGGGAAGCTGATGGTCTTCGGGCACAACTCTAATATCAAATTAGGAGCGAACACCTTGCATGTGCAGACCGAAGATCGCGGCGGCACGAACTGCATGATTGATACTACGGTCTACTATCTGGGCCGCGTCCTCCATCGCCGCACGAATAACTACCACGATCTGCTCCCTCTAACTGAAGACAATCAGCAGGCGTTGAAACTTCGCGTCGACGAGCAGCACCGCACCGTTCTCGAGGCGATCCGCAGCGGCGAATTGCAATTGGCGATACCTCAGGCTACTTCCGCATCCGCAAATGCTGCGCCAGGCCATTCCCATCAAGCTGGTGCCAACTCGGAAAAGCCACCCGTCGCTGTCGTGCAACCGGGGAAATTGATCTTGGAACTTCTGAACGCTCGCTCTTGGCTGGCGGGGAAACAGGCCACGCTCCATCTCGCCGTCAAAGAGGAAAGCGGAGCGAACATATCAGGTGCAAGCGTGAGCGCGGAGATTGAAGGCGGCAGTGGTCAGCCACCTCATTCCAGTCAGACTGGGGACGATGGCCGCGCGACAATATCCTTCGAGATGCCCAAGCTTACAGGCGCTGAGCCCGCGCTGGTGATTCGCGCGGAAGCTAACAAGACCAGCGCGCTCCTTCGCTTTTCTCTGCGTGCGAAGCCCCGCGTTCCTGCAGTATGATGAGGCTATGGCCGAAGTAATTCAGCTTCAAGTCAATGGAGAAGAGAAGCAGTTGCCACCGGGCACCAGTGTGCGCGCCCTTCTCGACCATTTGGGACTCAACCCCGGCCGCGTAGCCATCGAGTACAACCTCGAGATCTTGCCGAAAACCAAATGGGAAGAGACGCGCGTAGCCACAGGCGATCGTCTCGAAATAGTACAATTCGTCGGCGGCGGCTAACTCTTGCTTTTACGGCTTCATCCCCACCGCCAAACTCGGCCACCACCACTCGCGCTAACCAATCTTTTGCCATACTTCTCGATCACTTCGCCAAATACTTCTTCCAGGGCTTCCAGTAGTATTTCGGCCACCCTTCCCGCACTCCCTTGTGATCGTAAGGCGGCACTCCCACGTGCACGAGGTCGATCTGCGCGCCGGCAGCTACTCGACTGAACGTGAGGATCAGGATCGACCAATCCTCTTTCTTCCAATGTGTCGCGCGCCAAAGCTGAACGATTTGCCTGCCCGGAACAATCAGCAGATTCTTGCCTTCCAGCATGCCCTTAAACGCCCGGAAGCGGCCACCCACTTTGCCGCTGATCCGAGCGGACATGCCGGTGGACTTTGAATGTTTCTTGGAATCGAGGTACATAGCAAAGAGCGCGCGAGGAGTAGTGCGGAAACGCACCGTTTGCTGAATGACCGGCGTCACGGTGCCTCCTGTGCGGAGATAGCTGAAGAGCTAAACGCCCTCGAGCAGGTGCCCCATCTTACGCTTTTTGGTTTGCAGGTAAGCCCGCGAAATCTTCGACAGCCGCGGCTGGCACGGAACGCGCTCCACCACGCGAATGCCCGCCGACTCGAGCTGCCGAATCTTGTCGGGGTTATTGGAGAGCAACCGGATGCGCGTCGCGCCCAGTTTCTTCAAAATCTTTGCGGGGAATTCATAGTCCCTCGCGTCCGCCGCGAAGCCCAGCGACTCGTTAGCCTCTACGGTATCCATCCCGCCGTCTTGCAACTCATAGGCTCGCAACTTGTTCATCAGCCCGATGCCGCGCCCTTCCTGGGGCAGGTACAGCAAAATGCCGGACGGCGCTTCTGAAATTTTCTTCAGTGAAAGCTCCAGTTGTGCCCGGCAGTCGCAACGAAGCGAAGTCAGCACATCCCCGGTCAGACACTGAGAATGCACGCGCACCAGTGGGGCCACTCGGCCGTTCAATTTCCCCCGCACCAATGCCACAGCCTCTTCCTGCGGCCCGCGGCCCTCGAATCCGTAAATTGAGAATTTCCCGAACTTCGTGGGAAGCACGGCCCGAGCGGCTACGCGCGGCGACCCCTTCTGTCCCTGCTTCGGCCTTCCAGTCGTGGATTTTTTTGCCATAGGAAAACTTCAGTATAGCAGGCAGTGCAATTTCCGCACGAAGGGCTCAGCAATCCGCGCGAGATTCATTACAATAGAATGGGAATTGGCTAGCGTTAGTCCGCGCCTGGCAACCACCATGGACACCACGCTTTCAATCCGGGAACTTCTCTTCACCCTGCTCCTCAAAGTGGGTGTCGC
>Ga0137412_10004429_pt1 | contig 11214 bp, 8 predicted proteins | sample CZODoug2_1_16fun_FD_122160 | JGI IMG/M metagenome (GOLD analysis project Ga0137412, IMG submission 122160) | Vadose zone soil fungal communities from Angelo Coast Range Reserve, California, USA - CZODoug2_1_16fungal (Hybrid Assembly) | ecosystem: Environmental > Terrestrial > Soil > Vadose zone... | reverse complement strand
GGTGGAGATCCTGCAGGGGCACCGGCAGCGGGACGGCGGCGAGGTGGCCGTGCTGGGGGAGGATCCGGGGCGTGCCGGGCGGGGGTGGCGGGCGCGGGTCGGGATCGTGTGGCAGGACGAGTCCGCGGCGCTGGAGTTGACGGTCGCCGAGACCGTACGGCACTTCGCGCGCTACTACCCGCGGCCGCGTGACGTGGACGAGGTGATCGCGCTGGTCGGCCTTGAGGAGAAGGCGCAGGCCCGGACGAAGGAGTTGTCGGGCGGTCAACGGCGGCGGCTGGACGTGGCGTTGGGCGTGATCGGCCGACCCGAGTTGCTGCTGCTCGACGAGCCGACGACCGGGTTCGATCCGGCGGCGAGGCGGCGGTTCTGGGGCCTGATCCGCCAACTCGCCGACGAGGGCACCACGATCATCTTGACCACGCATTACCTGGAGGAGGCCGAAGCGCTCACCGATCGGCTGGCGGTGATCACCGCGGGTCGGGTACGGGCGCTGGGCGAGCCCGGCACGTTGGCCGGCCGGGCGGCGGCGCGTGCCACCGTGCACTGGGCCGAGCCGGGCGGCGGCGCCCGTACCGAGGAGACGGATTCCCCCACCAGGACGGTGGCCGAGCTGGCCAGCCGCTTCGACGGTGAGATCCCCGAACTCCGCGTCACCCGGCCCACCTTGGAGGACGTCTACCTCCGGCTCATCGCGCCGGAGGGCACGTCCGGGCTGGGCGCGAATGACCGAACCGACGCGAAGGAGCGTGTGTGATGGCGGGTGCTGTGACGGTTACCGCGACCGAGGAGGGGCGGCTGCCCGGGGTCTGGCAACTGGGGCTGCTGCGCGGCGCGGTGGACCTCAAGCTCTTCTTCCGGCAGCGCGAGCAGGTCGTGTTCACCTTCGCCTTTCCCGTCGTGTTCCTCTTCCTGTTCGCGTCGATCTTCAGCGACGACATGGCCGGCACCGGTTCCACGGCCTCGCAGTACTACGTGGCCTCGATGATCGCCTCGGGCATCATGTCGACCAGTTTCCAGTCGCTCGGCATCTCCATCGCCATCGAACGGGACGAGCATGTGCTGCGCCGGCTGCGCGGTACGCCGATGCCGCCGGCCGCGTACTTCCTCGGCAAGATCTGGCTGGTGCTGGTCACCGGGGTGCTGGAGACCGCGCTGCTGCTGGTGTTCGGCAGCACGGTCTACGGTGTGAACCTGCCGTCGGACGTCACCGGTTGGCTGACCTTCGGGTGGATCTTCCTGCTGGGGATCACCGGTTGCGCTCTGCTGGGGATCGCGATCAGCAGCGTGCCGAAGTCGGGGCGCAGCGCCACCTCGGTGGTCGTACTGCCCTTCCTGGTGCTGCAGTTCATCTCCGGGGTCTACATCCTGGTGGGCACGGTGCCGAACTGGATGCTGACGGTCGGCTCGTTCTTCCCGCTGAAGTGGCTGTGCCAGGGGCTGCGCGGGGTGTTCCTGCCGCAGGCGGCCGCCGCCCTGGAACCGGCCGGGAGTTGGGAGTACGGACGGATCGCCCTGGTGCTGGGGGCCTGGTGCGTCGGAGGATTGGCGCTGTGCCTGCTGACGTTCCGCTGGAAGAGCCCGAGCGAGGGGTGAGCGTGGCAAGCGGTATGGCGCCCGACGGTACGGCTCCTGGCGGTACGGCGCCCGGCGCCGAAGCGGCAGCGTCCGGGGCCGGGTGGCCCGGCGCGCAGGAGTCCAGTGCCGAGGGGCCCAGTGCGGAGGGGCCCAGCGCCGAGGTGTCCACTGTCGAGGGGCCCGGCACCCATGTGTGGGAGCGCAGCTTCCTGGCCTGGGACTGCTACTTCGCGGTGGTGTGGATCGGGACCGTCCTGTTCGCGCTGGACGCCGAAAGCCCGGGGCTGCCGGTCCGGCTCACCGGAGCCGGGCTGTTCGGACTGCTGGTGCCGTACTACGTGCGGGCCGGGCGCCCGCTGCTGAAGGCGCAGGCGGTCGGGGAGCGGGAGTCGGTCCGCTACATGGCCGGGCTGACGCTGCTGTTCCTGCTGCCCGCCGTGCTGGTGGGCGAGACCCGGCTGGCCACCTTCGCGCTCGTCCCGCAGTGCTTCATGCTGCTGAGGATCCGCGCAGCGCTGTTCGCGGTCATCGTCGTCAACATCGCCCCGGTCGTGGGGTGGGCGCTGCTGTGGCGGCCGGCCGCGCACGTCCTGTCCTACAACTCGGTGTTCGCCGTGGTCACGATGGCGTTCTCGGCGATGTTCGGCAGCTGGGTGATCCGGATCATGGAGCAGAGCAGGGAACGAGCCGATCTGGTCGCCCAGTTGAACGCCAGCCGGGAGGAGATCGCCCGGCTGTCCACGGAGCGCGGTGCGCTGGCCGAGCGCGCGCGGTTCTCCCGGGAGATCCACGACACTCTCGCCCAGGGGTTCACCAGCTTGCTGATGCTGGTCCAGGCGGTGGAGACGGAGGTCGGCCGCGATCCCGAACAGGCCCGCCGCCACCTGGAGTTGATGGCTCGCACGGCGCGGGAGAACCTGGCCGAGGCCCGCGCGCTGGTAGCCGGCGGCGGCCCGGCCGACCTCGACGGGGGTTCGCTGCCCGACGCGGTACGGCGGTCGGCCGCCCGGTACACCGAGCAGACCGGCGCGCCCGCCGAGGCCGAGGTGACCGGCGCGGTACGCGGGCTGCCCGCCGCCGTCGAGGTGGTGGCGCTGCGCACCTGCCAGGAGGCGCTGGCCAACGCCCGCCGCCACGCGGGCCCGCGGGCCCCGGTCACCCTCAACCTGCGGTACGCACCGGACGCGTTGCTGCTCTCCGTCCGCGACCGGGGCCGCGGCTTCGATCCCGCCCGTCCGGCCGTCGGCTACGGGCTGCCCGGACTACGGGCGCGGGCCGCCGAGTTGGGCGGGACGGCGGAGGTGAGGAGCGCGCCGGGCCGGGGGACCACGGTCAGCGTCCACCTGCCGCTGGAGGCCGTACGTCCGGCCGATCCGGCTGGTCCGGGTGGTCCGGCGGGGGCGGCGAGGGCGGGTGGTCCAGTTGGTACGGAGGAAGTGGCGGAGACGGCAGCGCTTGTCGCCGCGCCGGTTCGGACGGCGGAGGAGGTCCTTACGGCCGAAGAAGTCCGTACGGCGGGGGAAATCCGTACGGCCCCGCCCGCCGCTGCTGCCGCTGCCGCCCCGGATACTGCTGGTGCGACGCCCGGCAACCGCCGTACACGGAGGGCCCCTTGAGCCTGAGCCGAGCTGCCACCCCCGGGCCCGATCCGGATCCGAACCCCGGCTCCGCCCCCGATCCCGTGCCCGATCCCATCCCCGGCCCGCTTCCCGAAGCCGCCCCCGACGCGGCCCCGCCCCCGCGAAGGATCCGCGTCGTCCTCGCCGACGACCACCCCGTCGTCCGGCAGGGGCTGGCCGCGATGCTCGGGGCGGAGCAGGACCTCGAAGTGGTCGGGGAGGCGTCGAGCGGTCCGCGGGCCGAGGCGTTGAGTGCCGCGCTGCTGCCCGACATCGTGCTGATGGACCTGCGGATGCCGGACGGCGGCGGGGTCGAGTCCATCGAGCGGATGACCGCGGCCGGGCTGCCCTGCCGGGTCATCGTGCTCACGACGTACGAGACGGACGGCGACATCCTGCGCGCGGTGGAGGCCGGGGCGGCCGGCTACCTGCTCAAGGATGTGGCCCGTGCCGAACTGGCCGACGCGATCCGGGCGGCGGCGCGCGGCGAGACCGTACTCGCCCCGTCGGTCGCGGCGCGGCTCGTCGACCGGCTCCGGACCCGGCGGCCCGAGCGGCCCCGGCTGTCCGAGCGGGAGGCGGCGGTACTGCGGCTGGTCGCCGAGGGCTGCACCAACGTGGAGATCGGGCGTCGCCTGTTCATCGGCGAGTCCACGGTGAAGACCCATCTGCTGCGCGCCTTCGGCAAGTTGGGGGTCGCCGACCGTACGGCCGCGGTGACCAGCGCGATGCGGTACGGGCTGCTTTAGGTGAGGTGAGGTGAGGCCAGGTGCGGCGCGCGCCGGACTCGGGCCGGGGGTGGCCCGAGGGTGAGGACTTCCGTTGCGGGCGGCGGCTGCCAGGCATACGATACGAACCGGTGCGGATCGTAATATCGCAGCCGACGAACCATGCCGACAGGGAGGGAGCCCAGCATGCGTGTGACCGCCTTTGACCACCTGGTACTCAACGTGGCCGATGTCGAGCGCAGCCTCGCGTTCTACGGTGGCCCGCTCGGTCTTGCCGTCGAGCGGGAGGCGGAGTGGCGGGCCGGCAAGATCCCGTTTCCGTCGGTGCGGGTGAGTCCGACCACCGTGATCGACATCATCGAGGCGCCGCCCGACGGGGCCGGGGGATCCGGCGCGGCCAACGTGGACCACCTCTGCCTGGTCGTCGAGCCGCTGGACTGGCAGGAGGTCGTCGACTCCGGGGAGTTCACCGTGCTGGCGGGGCCGGGCAGCCGCTGGGGCGCCCGCGGCGAGGGCGAGTCGATCTACGTACGGGACCCGGACGGCAACACGGTCGAACTGCGCTGGTACCCCGAGGACGTTGACGCGTGAGCGCTGTCGCCGTCGGCCGGCCGCGCGACCCCGCCATCGACGCGGCCGTGCTGGCCGCCACCGTCGAGCTGCTGCACGAAGGCGGGTACGCGGCCCCCGCGTTGGAGAAGGTCGCGGCCCGGGCCGGTACGACCAAGGCGGCGATGCGGCGCCGCTGGCCGGTGCGGCAGCGGCTGGTGATCGACGCGCTCGCCTCCGTACTGGTCGCTCCGCCGGTGCCGGACAACCACTGCACGCGCTGTGACCTGCACGAGAGCGTGCGGCTGCTCGCCGAGGCGCTGGACGAGCGGCTGCCCGCGGGCGTGCTGGCCCCCCTGATCGCGGACTGCTCCGCCGACCCCGCCCTGCACCACCACCTGCTGGGTACCCTCGTCCAGCCGAGCCGCGAGGCCGCGGCGGTCGCCGTACGTCGGGCGGTCGCCCGCGGCGATCTCCTCCCCGACGTCGACCCCGAACTCTTCGTCGACCTGCTCGCGTCCGTCGTCTACCAGCGCGCGCTCTTCGGCGGTGCCCCGGTGGACGAGGCCGCCGCCCGCCGCCTGGTGGACCTGCTGCTGCGCGGAGTCGCCGTGGACTTCGACGAGTTGGTGCGGATCAGCAGGTTGCCGGCGGGGCACCGCCACTGAGCCCTACGGGGTCAACGGGGGTGTCCGGGTGCCCCGGATCGCTTTGCCCGCCCCTGGGTTGAACATGTGGGCCGAGGACGGCGGCGGGCCGGCCCCGTAGAGTCCCAGAGCCCCGGATTCCCAAAGCCCGGATTCCCGGATTCCCGGATCCGCGAATTCCGGGTTCCCAACTCCGCGGAGTCCCGCATCAGTTGTCGCGCAAACCCGCAGGGCGGTCTCGGGACCCGTCCCGGCCGCAACGTGGCAAACTGCCCTCACGCCGCGCCACAGGGAGTCCCCATGTCTATGCCGCCCGACTCGGATCCGTATCAGTATGATCCGAACCCGTCCCCGGCTGAGTTGAGCCCCCCGCTACCGCCTATGCCGACACCGCCGCCGCAGCAAGTGCCGACACAAGCCGGTTGGCCCGGTTACCCTCCTCAGCCTCCTGGCTACTACCCCTACCCCCCGCCGTCCCCTGCGACGAACGGGTTGGCCATCGCCTCCATGGTGTTGGGAATCGTGTGGGTCTACTGGATCGGCAGCATCCTCGCGCTGATCTTCGGCTATCGGGCCCGCAAGCAGATCAGGGAACGCCAGCAAAGCGGTGGGGGCATGGCTACCGCCGGAATCGTGCTCGGCTGGGTGGGCATCGGGACTTTGGTACTCATGGTGATCGCCGCTCTCGGCGGGGCCATGTCGGCCTGAAACAGCGCGACTTGCCGCCGTGGCGGGGCACTCGACCCTCGGTCGTGCCCCGCCCCGTGCCCCGTGAGCGGCAGGCGGTGGGCTGGGCCCCGCCGGGAGTGGGTTTCGGGGGCCGGTTATTTGGCTGGGGTCGCGAATGCGTAATCCAGCACCTTCTTGGCGTCTGTTGTGCGAGCGGTCTCGGAGGGGGAGGCCAGGACCGTGCCGATGACCGTGCGGCCGGCGCGGGTGGCGGCGAAGACCAGGCAGTAGCCGGACTGCGGGCCGGAGCCGGTCTTGACGCCGATCGCGCCGGGGTAAGTGCCCAGCAGCTTGTCGGTGTTGGTCCAGGACATGTAGCGGTAGCCGCCGCTCTTCGTGGTGACCTTCTGCTTGGTGGACTTCGTCTGCACGATGGTGCGGAAGGTGGTGTTCTTCATCGCGCTGCTGGCGAGGTTGGTCAGGTCGCGCGGTGTGGAGTAGTTCGCGCCGTTGCCCAGGCCGTCGAACGAGTCGAAGTGCGTGTTCTTGAGGCCGAGTCCCTTGGCGGCGGTGTTCATCTGCCCGACGAAGGACGTGACGCGGGCGGCCCGGGTGCTGCCGGTGCCGAAGGTGTCGGCGAGGGCGTACGCGGCGTCGCAGCCGGAGGGGAGCATCAGGCCGTAGAGGAGTTGGCGGACGGTGACCTTGTCGCCGACGATCAGCCGGGAGGAGGAGGCGCTGCGGTCGACGATGTAGTCGCTGTAGGCCTTCTGGATGGTGACCTTGGCGTTGAGGTCGAGCTTCTTGCTGTTCAGCACGACCCGGGCGGTCATGATCTTGGTGGTCGAGCCGGTGGAGCGGCGGGTGTCGGCGGCCTTGGTGAACAGGGTGCGCGTGCTGCCGTCGTCCATCGCGTACCCGCCCTTGGCGACGAGCGCGGGCACGGCGGGCGCCGCGGCGGATGCGGTGGGCTTCTTGGGCGCGGGCTTCTCCGTCGCGGTCGCCGCCGGTGCCGCTGGTCCGGCCACCAGCACGGCGGTCAGCGCGGCGGTCGTGGTGAGGACCACGGCGGAGGCCCGGCGGGTGTCCCGCATGCCGATTTTCACGTAATTGCTCCCAATGCCCTTGGCGCGTATCCCTGTTGCGCGGCGCCCGGAGAAGCCGGATGTGCCGCCTGCCCTGATCAGACGACTGAACGGCCTCGGAGATACGGGAAATCGGGCATACGGGACCGCCGTCACCCGCACGGGCTCAATCAAGCCCGTCCGGCGATTGAGGACACAACCGGCCACCGGACGGAAGCCGGTGAACTCCTGCGCCGATATCCAGCCGGTGCCGGACCCAGACGTTCGGCTCCACGTACACCGCGTGATCATGCGCGGTGTCGCAGTGCACCGGCACCAGCGCGCCGGGCACCACGACATCCCCGTCCCGGTCGAACGGCAGGCCGGTCCACTCGCGCCACTCGGCCAGCGACCCGCTGATCGTCATCGACGCGGGCGCGATCCGCTCGACGACCCCGCCCGCCCTGACGTGCACCCGCAGCCACGGGTCGGTCGGCAGCCCGTCGCCACGCGTGTCGCGGACGTAGTCGGCCATGGGGGTGGTCGGCCGCGACTGCTTGGCGTTGGGGCGGACCGGGGCCAGCAGCGTGTCGAACCCCTGCCGGCGGACGGCGTCGCCCAACGCGGCCAGCATGCGGGGGGACAGGCCCCGCCCGAGGTAGTCGGTGTCGACGGCGATCTCGATCGCGCTCGCGGTCGTCGGGGGCGTGCGGTGGCGCAGGTCGGCGTACGCCCACACCAGGACGCGGTCCCAGCCGCGCGCGGGCAGCTCCGTACGGTCCTCGGACCCGGCGTCGAAGGGAACGCTCAGGCCGCGAGCCACCACCCGGTCGCTGTCGGTGGCCACGACGCAGTACGCCGGGAAGTCGTCCGCGACCTGGTCGAACAGAGCGTTGGCGATCGCGTCGTGGGTCATGAAGGGCGGCCAGCCGTCGCTGATCTCGTGCAGTCGGGGGATCAGGTCGGGGCGCTGGGCGCAAGTTGTGATCACGATGCCGTCGGGGTGGGCGCCCTTGATGTCCGTCACGTGGCCGCAGCCTGCCAGATCCGGGTTCGTGGCGCCCGCGGGATTTCGCGAGGACGAGGACGAGGACGTGGGCGTGGACGTGCGCGGGTCCCGGACCGGTCAGCGGCGCGCGCGGCGATACGGTTTCCGCTGGATTGCGTGGCGGATGGCGTCGTGGATTGCGTGGCGAGACCCGGAGGTGGCCGTGGAGCGGAACAGCGGGACCGGCGGGGCGGCATGACCGGCCGGAGCGGGGAACTGGCGCGGGAGGTGGGGCGGGCCGGGGTCGGGGAGGTGGAGGTCGGGGCGCGGCGGCGGGCGGAGTACGGGGCCGACGCGTCGAACTACCGGGTCGTGCCGCGGGCGGTGGTGTTTCCGCGGGAGGAGGCGGAGGTGCTGGCCGCGCTGGAGGTGTGCCGGGCGGCGGGGGTGCCGTTGACGGCGCGGGGGGCGGGGACGTCGATCGCGGGGAACGCGGTGGGGGAAGGGGTCGTGCTGGACTTCTCGCGGCACATGGACAAGGTGCTGAGCATCGACCCCGGGACCCGTACCGCCGTTGTCCAGCCGGGCGCCGTGCTGGACGCGGTCACCGCCGCCGCGGCGCCGTACGGGCTGCGCTTCGGCCCCGACCCGTCCACCCACGCGCGGGCCACCGTCGGCGGCGCGATCGGCAACAACGCTTGTGGGGCACGGGCGTTGGCGTACGGGCGTACCGCCGACAACACGGTGGAGCTGGATGTCGTCACCGGCGGCGGAGTGCGGTTCACCGCCCGGCGGCTTGGCCGGAACGGCCTGCGGGGGTCGGGCCGGGGGACGGATACGGGGTCGGGCCCGGGGGCGGTTACGGAGGCGGGCACGGGGTCGGTTACGGAGGCGGATACGGGGTCGGGCACGGGGTCGGGCGGTAGCCCGGAAGCCGCGCTACGAGCTGGGTTGGGCAGTCCGCGCGGGGCCGCCACGGGTGCGGGCGGTGGCCCGGAAGCCCACCGGGGTGGGGTCGCTGCGGCGGGTCGCGGTGCCGAAGCCGCGCTGCTCGCCGGGCTCGACACCCTCGTACGGGATCATCTCGCCCTGATCCGCACCGAGTTCGGCCGCTTCACCCGCCAGGTGTCCGGCTACAGCATGGAGCACCTGCTGCCGGAGAACGGCGCGGACGTGGCGAAGTTCCTCGTCGGGACCGAGGGCACGCTCGCCCTGCTGCTGCGGGCGACCGTCAAGCTGGTGGCGGCGCCGCGGCACACCGCGCTGGCCGTGCTCGGCTATCCGGACATCGCCGCCGCCGCGGACGCCGTGCCCGGGCTGTTGCCGCACCGGCCGGTCGCGCTGGAGGGGATGAGCGCGCGACTGGTGGACGTGGTGCGGCAGCGGCGCGGGCAGGCGGCGGTGCCGGGCGGGCTGCCCCGTGGCGAGGGGTGGATCTTCGCGGAGACGGCCGGCGGCAGCCAGGCGGAGGCGGTCGCGGCGGCGCGGCGGCTGGCTGGCGACGCCGGGTGCCTGGACTCGGCGGTGGTGACCGGGCCCGCGGCCCGCGCGCTGTGGCGGATCCGGGAGGACGGCGCCGGGCTCGGCGGCCGTACGCCGGCCGGCGCCCCGGCCTGGCCCGGCTGGGAGGACTCGGCGGTGCCGCCGGAGCGGTTGGGCCGCTACCTGCGTGAACTGACCGTGCTGATGGGGGAGTTCGGGCTCGACGGGCTGATGTACGGGCATTTCGGCGAGGGTTGCCTGCATGCGCGGATCGACTTCCCGCTGGCCGACGAGCCCGCCGCCTTCCGCCGCTTCCTGGAGGCGGCGGCTGAACTCGCGGGTCGGCACGGCGGTTCGGTGTCCGGCGAGCACGGTGACGGGCGGGCGCGCGGCGCGCTGCTCGGCCGGATGTACTCGCCGCAGGCGCTGACGCTGCTGGCCGGCGTCAAGGACCTCTTCGACCCCGCCGACGTGCTCAACCCCGGCATCATCGTGCGACCCCGCCCGGTCGACGCGGATCTGCGGCTACCGGCCGCCCGGGCCGCGCTCGGCCCGCTCGCCTTCGCCTACCCGCGAGACGGCGGGGACTTCAGCACGGCCGTGCACCGCTGCGTCGGCCTCGGCAAGTGCAGGGCGGACGGTACGGGTGCGGGTACGGCCTCGGGTGCGGGTGCGGGTGCGGGTGCCGGTGCCGGGGGCGGTACGGGTGCCGGGGGTGGTGCGGGTGCCGGTGCGCTGGGCGTGATGTGTCCGTCCTTCCTCGCCACCCGCGACGAGAAGGACTCCACCCGGGGACGTGCCCGGGTGCTCCAGGAACTCGCCAACGGCACGCTGGTGAACGGCGGTTGGCGCTCCCCCGAGATCGCCGAATCCCTCGACCTGTGCCTGTCCTGCAAGGGCTGTGCCAGCGACTGCCCGGCCGGCGTCGACATGGCCACGTACAAGGCGGAAGCCCTCCACCAGCGCTACCGCCGCCGGCTCCGCCCGCCCAGCCACTACGCCCTCGGCCAACCCCCCCGCTGGGCGCGGCTGTCCGCGCTTGCTCCCCGCCTGCTCAACGGCCTCCTCGCGGTTCGCCCGCTGGCGGCCCTCGCCAAGCGCGCCGCCGGCATCGACCCGCGGCGGCCACTGCCGAGGTTCGCGACGCGGACGTTCCGCCAGTGGTACGCCCGGTCGTACGGCGAGGTGACCGGCCGGTCGTACGGCGAGGTGACCGGCCAGTCGTACGGCCCGCGGTACGGCGGGAGTTCGGCCGCCCCCGCCCGCCCGGAAACGGCTCCGGGTGCCGATACCGAGTCGGCTCCGAGTACGGTCCACGGCTCGACCGCGGGCGCGGCCACCGCCTCCGCCACCGCCATGGACGCCGCCATGGACGCCGCCGCGGCCACCGCCCCGGGCGCGGCGGCCCGCCGGCTCCCCGTACTGCTGTGGGTCGACACCTTCACCGAGCACTTCTCGCCCGAGGTCGGGCAGGCGGCGGTGCGGGTGCTGGTGGACGCGGGGTATGACGTACGGCTCACCGGGCCGGCGGTCTGCTGCGGGCTGACGTGGATCTCGACCGGGCAACTGGACGGAGCCAAGCGGCAGTTGGCCCGGACGCTGGACGCGCTGGAACCGGCGCTCAACGCGGGGTGGCCGATCGTGGGGCTGGAGCCGTCGTGCACGGCGGTGCTGCGGGACGAGATCACCGCGCTTCTTCCGGACGATCCCCGGTCCGCGCGGGTCGCAGCGGCGACCCGTACGCTCGCCGAACTCCTCACCGACACCCCGGGTTGGGCCCCGCCGGACCTCAGCGGCGTGCACGGGGTCGCCCAACCGCACTGCCACCAGCACGCGGTCCTCGGCTGGGACGCGGACGCGGCACTGCTACGGGCGGGCGGCGCGCGGCTG
>Ga0137412_10004428_pt1 | contig 11214 bp, 7 predicted proteins | sample CZODoug2_1_16fun_FD_122160 | JGI IMG/M metagenome (GOLD analysis project Ga0137412, IMG submission 122160) | Vadose zone soil fungal communities from Angelo Coast Range Reserve, California, USA - CZODoug2_1_16fungal (Hybrid Assembly) | ecosystem: Environmental > Terrestrial > Soil > Vadose zone... | reverse complement strand
CCGAACCCAAGTGGCTGGGCATGGTCCAGCACGACATGATGATGTTCGACCACGGGATGCCATTGAAGGACGGGACGATGAGCAAACAGCAGCGTCCGGAGGCGGACATCAACATCGAGTACCAGGTCACCTCGAAGTTTGCCGACGCTGCGATGGCATTGGCGCACAAATTCCAGCTGGCGGACGATAAATACGCCACCGATTATCCAGCCAATGTCGGTCCGCACATGACCAATACCGATTCCACTCCCTTCATGGACCTAACCCCGTCCCTCAGCCTGCGTGAAGTCGAACGCGGCGCGCAGATGGGCAGCGGCTGGGATCCGCAGCACCACCAGCCTACCGACGTCTATTCGTTTTACAACGACGACGATTTTCGCTTGGGTCTGAATGCGGCCCAAACCACACTAGGAGCCATCGCCCAACTGAGCGGGGCAACGCTGTCCGTCGCGAAATAGACTGCGACGGCTGGTGCCGCGCAACATTGCCTGTGTTGCCGAAAACCGGCTTATTCTCTGCCACAGTTTTCCATTCCGGCTGGACTTTCCCGCCATTCACGCGCACAATACCGTAAATACAGCCATTCGGTTCGTATTCCAAAAGATTCTCAGTAAAGCAGTCCGGCATCAGACAGCACTTCGCAAGTCTTGCCTTCTTCGTGCATTCCCACGATGGACGCCATGCTTTCTATCCGCAGTCTCTACCGACAGGAGCCCTGAGATGACCATAACCCCTCTCAACCGCCGCAGCTTCCTCCGCATGGGAGCGGCCCTTCCCATCGCCTCCGCTGTTCTTCCTTCCATCGCCAACTCCGCCTTCGCAGCAGTGCCTTCTGCTGGTGTGCCCGCCGTCGGCTACATCGACGTACCTCCCAACGTAGCCCTTCTCAATATCAACGAATATCCCTCCGGCCCCATGCCCGCTGCTGTCGAGATCATGCATAAGATGGCCACCAACGGTAATCGCTACTACATGGCCGAAACCACGAAGTTCGGCAAAGAGCTCGCCGCCTACCACGACCTCAAGCCCGATTACCTCTCCATCTATGCAGGTTCCAGCGAGATCCTTCACTTCACCACTCTCGCCTTTACCTCGCCCGCAAAATCTCTCGTCACCGCCGACCCCACCTTCGAACAGACCTGGCGCGTTGCCGAATCCAACGGAGCCAAGGTCCACAAAGTCCCCCTCAAGGCCGACTACAGCTACGATATGAAGGCCATGGTCGCTGCCGATCCCAATGCCGGCATGTACTACATCTGCAATCCCAATAATCCCACAGGAACCCTCGTCAAACGCTCCGATATCGAGTGGCTTCTCGCCAACAAACCCGCAGGCTCCATCGTCCTCGTCGACGAGGCCTACATCCACTTCTCCGACGCCGACTCTGTCATCGACCTCGTCGCCAAAGACAAAGACCTCATCGTCTCCCGCACCTTCTCGAAGATCTACAGCATGGGCGGACTCCGCTTCGGCTACGCCATGGCCCGCCCAGATTTCGTGGCGAAGCTCCACTTCTACGGCGTCAACTCCATGGCCACTACCGCCATCCAGTGCGCCAAAGCCCAGCTCGCCGACAAACAGCTCATCCCCCTGCGCAAGCAAGTCATGGCCGATACACGCAACAAGACCTTCGACTGGCTCGCCAAAAACAACTACAAGTTCACGCCCTCCCAAACCAACCACTTCCTCCTCGACGCCAAGCGCCCGGGAGCACCCGTCGTCAACGCCCTCGCCCACCACTCCGTCATGATCGGCCGCACCTGGGCCATCATGCCCAACTGGCCCCGAGTCACCGTAGGCAGCCCGTCAGACATGGCCAGCTTCCAGACCGCCTTCGTCGAAGTTATGCAGATGCCTGACGGCAAACTCAACGCCCTCACGCACCCCTACCCACACCTCATCAGCCAGCACGCCTGCTGACAATAGACACGCATGAAAAGGGCCCCGTCACAGGGGGCCCCTTTTCATGCTTCATCATCTACCGGCAAACGGTATTCAAATCCATATTTTTGGCTTCGGCCGCGCTGGCACCGGAAGACCCCGCACCCACATCGCCTCCTCCAGCGAGTCCGGCACCGGCGACAGGGTCAGATCAAGATCGTTTTTATAAAACGGATCTTTCACGGCATCCTCTACCTGATAAAACTGAACCCCCTATCCCGATACAGCATCTGAAGCCGCGGCAACATTCGAGCATCCAGCCCACCGACGTGCATCAACAGCACATAAGGGATATCGCAGCCATACAGGCCTTCGACATCCTGCGGTCGTAATTGATTGTTGCCTCCGCAGCCGCCAGATAGCTCACCTCCAACTGCGCAATTGCCGCGGGATCCTTCTTTGCGACACACCGCGCAGAAGGTTTCGACCGCATCGCTTTACTCAACTGAAGGCCTATATATCGTGTCGCTGCGATGTTCTCGGATCCGATGTCCCTTTCGAGGTCAGTAAGTGCTCTTTTCTTCGAGGTGCTTCTGGATCTCCGAGCGAGTTATCCAGAGAGTTCGCAGTTTGCGTTCCCCAAGGAGGGCTACTTGATCGGAGCGGTGTTTAGTCCCGGGCTGGGTGGAGTTGCCGTAAGTCATGAGTCCTTGGGCCTTCAGAGGGGTCGTGAACTCTACCATGGAGATCCAGGTCTCGCCGCTGACAGCATCGCGAACGCCCTCCTTGTCGAAACGTCCGAAGATCATGGAGGGAAAGATGCCGATGCTGCCGGATCCGCTACCAGCCGGGACACTAACATCCCCTGCGTGATACTTGGTGACGTCCCCGTAGGGGCGCTCGAGAGAGCCGAATTGTTTCCTTACATCGATTGCTGCATCGCCGAGCATTTTGACGGCCGCAACCGGGTCCTTAAGTCCGGAGGGAGTTTCAAGTGGATCTTCGACGGAGAAGGGCTTGGCGAAGTTGACTTCGCTCGTGAAATTTGGCCCCATGAATTTCGACGTCCATTTTTCGAAGAGCAGTGCACCCTTGCTCTCGGGATTGAAGACATGATCCCAGGCCTTGAGGGTGGCGACGGCATCCTTGACGTTCTGGTCGTTGCTGGAGGCAGCAGCGGCGAAGAGGTCAGGCAGAATGCGGTCTGCGAGAAGAGCGCGGTTGTCGAATTTGAATGTCACGAAGTCGTCGTAGGTGAGCTTCGGCTTGCTCATGAGGAGTTGGACGGACCGTTGCGAACGCATGGTCACGCCGGTGAGAGGAGCCATGTACGGAGGGAAGTCGGAAGGCTTGAGCGTCGTAGGCCAGGTGACGATCCACGGCGGATCGTTTGTGTTCTGGACGAAACCGGAAGCTGGATCGATGACCTTCGGGAGATCCTCGTATGGATGTATTTTGGTCCATAGCGTGGCAGACGTGTCGCCGGGAACATCGGCGCGCCAGTACTTGAAGTCGCCGCTCGGATGGATGGGGACGATTCCGTTATAGATGTATAGAATATGGCCTTGCCGGTCGCCGTAGACAATGTTGAAGGTTGGAACCTGAAGACGCTTGAGAGCCGCCTGGAACTCTTCAAAGTTGTGGGCTTTGCCCATGTCCCAATACTCCTGCAACATGCCTGGACGATCCAGACCGGCGACACGGAGTGCGACGGTGTCCCCATTGGGCTTGATGAAGACAGGACCCTGGACGGTCGTTCGAATCGTAGTGGTCTCGTCCTTCAGGGAACCATCTTCCTGCTTTACCCTGATGGTACGATCTTCCATCTTGAAGGGAAGAATCTTGCCATCGAACAAGTAACCGCCTTGAGTGAGCGCGAGTTTATAGGCGGTATCTCCGATGACCTGATTGACGGTGTTGGTAAAGCCAAGATCGTTGTTGAAGCAGAAACGCAGGACAGGCAGTCCGACCTGTGTAGCTCCATACATGTGGATACCAGGCCCTTCCAACTGAGCTTCGTAGTAGGTGAGCTGGCCAGGGGCCCAGGGAAGATGGGGATTGGCAAGCAGCAGAGTGTGGCCGCTGGCGGACTTGGAAGGAGCGATGGCCCAGGCGTTTGAGCCACCAGAGACACCGCCGCCGCCGAGGATGCGCGCCTGCGAAGCGACGTAGCTGTAGTTGGTGAGCCGGTGAGCGTGAGCGATGATGTCAACTCCAGTGATGGGCAGAACGACCTTCACGGCGGGATCAATAGCGTCGGGGTGTTTTGCGGCGTAGTCGTTGATGCCCTGGGCAAAGGCGTCCAGGTCGGCACGGAACTGTGGGGTCTGCTGCTTGTACCACTCGGTTCCGCGTTCATAGATGCCGTTTACCAGAACCCATTGATCGGAGCTGAGAAACTCCTTACCCCAATACTCGGCGGCGCGGCCGCGGGCTTCGCCGTAGAGGTGGATCAATAGATTTCCGTGGCTCTGCGCCTGAGCATAGCCGAAGCCGTAGAAGACGCCAGTCTCGGTCTTGCCGTAGATGTGAGGAACACCATAAGTATCCCAGAGGATCTCTCCGTGGGGCGTGGTCTCGGCGTGGGTGGAAAGAGCAGAGGCCGCGAGCAGAACAGAGAGGGCTGAGACAGTGGAGATACGGCGCAAGAGCTTCTTCATTCTTAGTCTCCAACAGACGGGTTCGCTTCGAGGAGGTGGCGTGGTTAAGAGCTAGAAGGTGATGCGGAGCGCAAACTGCATCTGCCTAGGAGCTTCTGCGCTGCTGATGCTCGCGAAGGCCGCGCTGTCCGCTGTGACGTTCGGGGGGTCAAGGTTCGGATGATTGAAGATGTTGAAGAACTCGGCACGGAACTGAAGGTTTGCCTCCTTTGGAAGCGGGAAGGAGCGTGCAAGGGTGGCGTCGAGGTCGGTATAGGGAGGCGCGATGATGATGTTTCGCCCGGCGTTACCGAAGGTTCCGGTGGCCGGCTTGGAAAAGGCGGTGGTGGTATTGAACCACTGCTTGATGGTCTTCGGGCCATTATTGATCGTGCCGATAACGTTCGGGCGGTCTCTGGAATTGTAGGTATTGCTGATGTTGCCGCTGTAGATGGGGGTGAGATAGTGGCCGGATTGCGTGCTGAAGATGCCCGACAGTTGCCAGCCTTCCAGCAGGTACGATTGAGGGCCGCTCTTCGCCCATTGTCCGCCTTTGCCGAATGGCAGGCGGTACACCCCGCTCACAACAAGACGGTGACGGGCATCGAAGTCCGAAGGACCATACTCCGCGAGCCGATTGGCGCTGTTCTGCGGATTGGCGCCGAGCGCGTTGTCCAATGATTTCGAGTAAGTGTATGAGATGAGCGCGTTCAGCCCATGACTCAACCTCTTATCCAACTTGGCTTGCAATGAGTTATAGCTCGACGCGGAGCTGCTGAGGTAGTCCGTGATACTTCCATAGGCCGGGAAGGGCCGGAGCAGATTGACCGCAGCCGCCGTTGACAATGTGGTCGGCGGCGGCTGGTTGATGTTGGTCTGGGTGAGCAGATGGGTACCCTTGGAGCCGAAGTAGCTGACATCGATCAACGTGTTCGGCGTGAGCTGCCTCTGGATGCCAAGGCCGTACTGCTGAACGTAGGGGGTCACAAAGTGCGGATTGATAGCGGTAACGGTGGCGCTGCCGGCTGCCGCCGTGGTGGGAAACGGAGTCGCCAGAGTAAGTGCATTCGCGACGGTGGCGCTGCTCTGGAACGTCTGAGGGTTCCGCATCGGCGGGTTGTAGTACAAGTTGCCAATTGGAGAGAACGTCGGAAGCAGACCTGCGTAAATCCCGTAGCCCCCGCGGACGACGGTCTTCGAATTCGCGGAGTAAGAGAAGCCGACACGAGGCATGAACTTGCTGTAATCGTACTGAACGATGTTGCGCGCTCCGCCATTCACGGCCGGCCCGGTCAGCGTTCCATTGGAGGTGTTGAAGTTCGACAACTGGTTATTGGCGGAGACGAACGGCGTCGGCAGCTCCCATCGCAGTCCGAGATTGAGCGTCAGGCGGCTGCTCGCCTTCCAGTCGTCCTGGACGTATACGGCGAAGTCCGACGTCCGAATATAGATCTTGGGCCCGAAGGGATTGTTGGTGGTTGATGTCGGGTAGCCAAGCAGAAGGTCGGCGAACGCAAAGCCGGTGGTGGGTGCGCTCGATGAGGCGGTGAAGTTGAATAGGCCGCGACCATTGCTGATCGAGAGGCTGTTCTGCTGAATGCGGCGCACGTCGACGCCGAACTTCAGGGTGTGGGCCTGCTTGACGTAGATGACCTGGTCGGCCACGTTGAACGTGTTATTGACGAAGTCCTGCGGGATGTTATTCGGACCGCCCACGGTAGCGAAGCTGGTGACCGTGGCGGCAGGAACGCCACGGTTGCTCGCAAGATTCTGGCTAAAGACGTTCTGGATGCCGTACTGACCCACGAAGTTGATGTTGCCGTCCTGTTGCAGCCGCGATTGCTCGTACCGGTTGAAGCCGAAGCGTGCTGTGTTCAGGAGTCTTGGCCCAAAGATATGGGTCTCGGAGATTCCCGAGACGCTAAGGGGAAGCCCAGAGTAGCAGCCGAAGCCGGGGAGCACGCGACTCCCGCAAAGGGAGTTGGACGGCTCGAGTGATTTGTCCTGGTAGAAGTTGTACTCCGCGTACATGGAGTCTTTCTGAGAGAAGGTTTGATCGATTCTGAGCGCGTATTGGTCGGAGTTTTCGGTTCTCGGGCCGGAGAAGTTGTAGTTGTTGATGGGCGTAGTGCCTGCGGGCGTGCCGCTGGTCGGCACTGGAAAATACCCAGCGAGGGCGCGACCGATAACAGCAGGCTGGGCTGTCCACTGAGAAAGAGACGCAAGATTATTCAGCGGAATATTGGGCCGACCGGCAACGAACGGGTTCTTGAGCTGGATAGTCGGAAGAAGCGAGCTAAGATCTCCATTCGTCACCCAGGTGGGCAGAGGAACGGACGCGAGCGCGATGACCTGCTCCCTTACGCGAAGTCCTTCATAGCCGAAGAAGAAGAAGGTTCGGCTCCGGCGGATTGGACCGCCCACCGTGCCGCCAAACTGATTGCGCTTGTAGGAAGGCTTCGGACCCGTGGTGGCGAAGGTGTTGCGAGCGTCGAAGAGCTGATTGCGGATGTATTCGAAGAGAGAGCCGTGGAAGGCATTAGACCCGGATTTACCGGTGACCACGATCTGGCCGCCCTGATTGCGCCCGAATTCGGCGTCGTAGAGGCCGGTGAGAACCTTGAACTCGCCGATGACGTCCACGGAAGGCCGGTAAGACGGGATCGACTGCTGGTCGTTGTTGTTGTCGAAGCCGTCATAGGTAAAGGTGTTGGAAGCCTCGGAGGTGCCGGCGACGTTGAACCCACCGCGGAAGCCGAGGCTTGAGTTAAAGACGGGGGGATAGACACCAGGAACGATGAAGGCGAGCGTGGTGAAGTTTCTGCTGTTGAGCGGAAGCTGCTCGATCTTCTGCTCGTCGACCACGGTGCCGATGGAGTGGCTCTCGGTTTCAGTCTGGCTGGCGTCCGCGCTGACGGTGACGAACTCACTTGCAGATCCATTCTGTAGCGAGAAGTCCAGGTGCGCATGCTGGTCCACGACGATCGTGAGGCCCGTGCGTTCGTCACTCTTGAATCCTTGCGCGGTGACCCGAATTGCATATCTGCCGATGGGCAGCGAGGGGAGCACATAGATGCCATCCGCCGCGGCGACAGTCTTATAGTCAACTCTCGTATCGACGTTCGTAGCTTGAACAACCGCGCCTCCGAGGACAGCCCCGGTAGAGTCCGTGACCAGTCCGGTGACGCTCCCGGTAGGTGTTTGGGCGTAAGGGATACCGACGCCGAATCCAAGAAGGAGCACCCAAGGCATGACGGAGCGGAATGCAATTCTGCTGAATCTGGATAAGTTCATTGAGTACCTCCCAGGAGTTTTAAGAAACGGAATTTCTTGCAGCTGAAGCATTGCGCGAGCTGAGGATCTATTAGCTAGGCGAGTTCAGTAGTGACAGGTGTGCAATCGCACTTCAGGAGTTACGTAGGGACAAATGCAGAATAGAAGGAGGCTATGCAGGCAAGAGCGCGTTATTGCTTGTCGAAGTATTCTTCGTATTCTTTAGATTTGCCGTCAGCGGCTTTTCCAATCCCTCGTCGGATCAAATGTTTGCCATCCGCCGAAAGCCACCACCATGCACCAACGATGACATCGCCGTCCTTCATCTCGAGGAGCTCAAGCTCTCCGGGTCCGGTGCGGCGGATCTGAACCTGATTGAAGCGAGAACTCTCGTTAAACGGGTGGGGCTTTCCGTCCATAGGAGCTTCGAAGTTACTCACCATTCCCGGCTTGTCCTTTGCCGTGTCATTGACGGAGTGATATTTCATCACGTTTCCATCGATCTTCAGATCGATCGTCAAGCTCATGTTGGGAGGGAATCGGCCATCGCTCCAACTGGATTTGGCATCGTTGATCTTCCATGTGCCGTCGAGTGGATCGCTCGAAGCGAACGTCGAAATGGAGCCGAGAAGTACCATTCCCAGAACGAGTATCGATCTATTCATCATGTATCCTCTCCGAAACCCAACATTTCTGTTACGGTTGTGCCATCTTATGGCTTGGTAGCCAATGAGATGTCGTTGGGATGCAAGCCTTTTTGCTCACAGATCCCTGGATCGAATGAATATGAATGCGTTGTGCAAATAGTATACCGGCAACGATCGATTTGCAAAGAGTGGACCAAGAGGGTTATGTATCTTGCGGTCTTTCATTTTCCTTGCTCATGGCCACAAGAACATACCATTCGTTGGGCTGAATCCGGATTTGAAAACCTTTCGATGAGTGGCTCATTTTCGATTTACCAGCAAATGCAGCAATGCACGGCTCTCAGATGGTCATGTATCCGGTCAGGATCTTTGTAGCGAAGACGTTTACCCACCTGTTTACTATTCTCAACGAAACAGATATCGAGTCCCATTGGCATCTCGCTAATGAACATCGTCACCTTGCGCTTGGGTTGTCGAGACATTAGGTCTGCCCCCCTATGGGGGGTTGAAGCTCCGGCGGGCGGCCTGAGCCCCACCTCGATGGGGGCTCATAAGCAGCGTCACCAACGGCAGGCTATTTATGAGACCACTTGTAGTCTGTTTTTATACCTAGCTGAGTCCTTCATAATGTTTTATGTGAGACGGAGTAATGAGCGACGCCTAGTAGGTCGTGGCGCCAAATTTCATTGCTTGCTTTTTCTTGCTAGCGATTGACGGTCAACTCAGAAATATTCTGCAGTCCGCCGAATTGGTACCGCTAATTGCGGTTGTGAGAAAACGAATCTCGCCGTTTCCGAGGGTCCATGAGCAGCACCGTTGCCGTTTAGCTCCTTTCCAGCTCGGTTCGGTTGCTATGGTCTGCTACTTCCACGACTTCGAAGGTCACAGATATTTCCGCTGTGGGTTTGAGCGTCGCCGCGACGCTGCAATACTTGGAATCGGCTAGCTCGATTGCCTGTTTTACAGCGCTTTCCGAGAGCGATTCGCCGGTGAGGATATGGTGAAGCCTGATCGACTTGAAGCTCCGCGGAAAATCTTCGCGACGTTCGCCAACAACTTTGACTTTATAGTCGGATACGATCTGCCGCTTCTTGTGGAGAATGTCGACCACATCGGAGGCCATGCATCCACCAACTGCAATCAACAGGAGTTCAATCGGCGTCGTAGCAGATGCTCGATCGCCATTGGTGTCCATGACTTGAGCATGTCCGGCGGGGCTAATACCAATAAAGAAGTCGTTGCCGCCATAATGCACCATCGCTCTTGTCTCTGCCATTTTTCTCTCCCAGTGCACACCATCGATGATTGATCACAGGCTGCTCGAGTAATGCTCTGCTCTCATCGTCTAGGTGAGTCTCGCCAAATTGAGCAAATCTGTCCAATGAATCTTTTTCATTTGTTCGATTCATTACAGGCATGGATATAATCCGCCTATGGAAATCCGTCAATTGGAGATTTTTCGTATCTTGGCGCGTGAGCTAAGTTTCACACGCGCCGCCGAGAAGGCACATTGCGTGCAGTCTAACGTTACCGTTCAAATCCGCGGAATTGAAAACGAGTTGGGAGTTCCCCTATTTGAAAGACTTGGGAAGCAGGTGCGGCTGACGGACAATGGGCAAAGGCTACTGCCTTACGCTGAACGGATTCTCCGATTGCTCGAAGAAGCATCTGTTGTCGCAGTGGGTGCAGATCGTCCGACAGGCACACTGTATATAGGCTCTCCGGAATCCGTACTTACGTATAGGTTGCCGCCTGTTCTTCAGGTTTTTCGTTCAACTTTTCCGGAAGTCGACCTTGCTTTTCGCGCAAGCGGGACAAGAGAATTGATCCCACAACTTGAACTGGGAGAGTTGGACATAGGGCTTGTTATCGACGATGCTTTCGAGCACCAGCGCCTCCACATCGAAGCTCTTTGCAAAGAGCCGCTGTCTTTGCTTGTCCGACCCGATCACCCACTCTTACAGCGACCAAAGCTCGCCGTGCAAGATATGGCAAGCCAATCTTTTCTGTTGACCGACGTTGGCTGCGCATACCGGACAAAACTGGAGAAAGCCCTTGCACGTGCCCTGGTGACACCCAAGAGCATTATGGAATTCACGAGTGTGGAGACGATCAAGCAGTGCGCCGCATTAGGTATGGGCGTTGCCTGCCTCCCGGCAATCGTGGCAGAGTCTGAGATCGCTGCCGGAAAGCTGGCAACCCTGCCCTGGTCGGGAACCGACCTCTCCATGCGTACTCTCGTTGTTTGGCACAAGGATAAGTGGCTTTCGCCAGCAATAAACGCCTTCGTCTCTCTGTTGCGCGAACGTCTGGCTCCGATGAAGTCAAAACACGCAGTGCCAACACAAGGCCCCGGAATTGGCGATCATCGTAGTGTCTCGAAACCACGCAGGCGCCTAACCGGGGCATCGCGCTAATCTCTGGGTCGAAAATGCAAGACGTAAGACTTAGGCTGTGCGAATGATCAACTCTAGGATTGGTGTAAATCCTGTCATTCTCAATATGAATCAGATGGATGAAAAAGATTCATTGGACAGATTAGAGCGACCCGATAAACTTTAGGTATCCAGACGTGCATTCCGGATGTAGAAAATGAAATCCGTGGATTTATCCGAAGGTTGAATCCTAAAGATGTCTCATAAACTGGCATGTACTTCGTTTACCCGCCACGCCCCGTCTGTGTCAGGCGCCAGCCGCACAGCACCGATCCGCCATGTGTGTGTTTTAAACTGCGCGCAGCGGATTAATGATTCATATTGTTTCTGTTGTTAGTC
>Ga0137412_10004427_pt1 | contig 11214 bp, 10 predicted proteins | sample CZODoug2_1_16fun_FD_122160 | JGI IMG/M metagenome (GOLD analysis project Ga0137412, IMG submission 122160) | Vadose zone soil fungal communities from Angelo Coast Range Reserve, California, USA - CZODoug2_1_16fungal (Hybrid Assembly) | ecosystem: Environmental > Terrestrial > Soil > Vadose zone... | reverse complement strand
CTGTTCGGGCCGAAGGGCAAGGTCTACGACGGCTGGGAGACCCGGCGGCGCCGCGAAGCGGGCCACGACGAGGCGATCGTGCGGCTGGGCGCCCCGGGCATCGTGCGCGGCGTGGTGGTGGACACCGCGTGGTTCACCGGCAACTACCCGCCGGAGGTGTCCGTCGAGGGCCTGAGCATCGATGGGCACCCCGACGTGGCCGAGCTGCTCGCCGCCGGCGGCTGGGTGAGCCTGGTGCCCCGGAGCCCGGTGAAGGGCGACACGGCCAACGAGTTCACCGTGGCCGCCGGCGCGCCCGGCGCGGAGCAGCGCTGCACGCACGTCCGGCTGCGCATCTACCCGGACGGCGGGGTGGCGCGGCTGCGGGTGCACGGCGTGGCAGTGCCCGACCCGGCCCTGCTCGACGCGCTGGGCGTGTTCGACCTGGCCGCTCTGGAGAACGGCGGGGTGGTGCTGGACTGCTCGAACCGCTTCTACAGCTCGCCGAACAACCTGCTGCTGCCCGGGCCGACCCGGTCCATGGGGGAGGGCTGGGAGACCGCCCGGCGCCGTGACGACGGCAACGACTGGATCCAGGTCAAGCTGACCGGCGAGGCCAACATCCGGATCGCCGAGCTGGACACCTCGTACAACCTGCACAACGCGCCGGGCTGGGCGTCCCTGCGGGGGCGGTCCGGACCGGACGGGCCGTGGGTCGAGCTGATCGGGCGCACCCCGCTGCGGCCGGACACCAGGCACCGGTTCGTGATCGCCAACACCGCGCCGGTCAGCGAGGTGCGGATGGACGTCTACCCGGACGGCGGGATGGCCCGGCTGCGGCTCTACGGCTCGCTCACCTCGGCCGGCCGGGACGAGCTGGGTCGGCGCTGGCGTGACGCGCTGCCCGGTCACGCCAGGGCCGCCGAGGGGAAGGACGCCTGATGCCCCGCTACACCGTCAACTGCTCGATCCTGTTCACCGAGCTGCCGATACTGCTGCGCCCGGCCGCCGCGGCCGCCGCCGGCTTCGATGCCGTGGAATTCTGGTGGCCGTTCCATGACGCGGCGCCGCCGGACGCCGAGGTCGACGCGTTTGTCACCGCCGTGGCGGACGCCGGGCTGACCCTGACCGGGCTCAACTTCGCCGCCGGTGACATGGCCTCCGGCGACCGCGGCCTAGTGTCCTGGCCGGGGCGCGAGGCGCAGTTCCGGGACTCGGTGGCGATCGCCGTGGGCATCGGCGGCCGGCTGGGCACCGGCGTGTTCAACGCGCTCTACGGCAACCGGGTGGACGGCGCCAGCCCCGAGCAGCAGGACGAGCTGGCCACCCAGAACCTCGCCGCCGCGTCGGCCGCCGCCGCCGAGATCGGCGCCACCGTGGTGCTCGAGCCGATCTCCGGCGCCAGCCGATACCCGCTGCTCACCGCCGCCGATGCGCTCGCGGTGGCCGACCGGGTGGGCGCGCCCAACCTGGCGCTGCTCGCCGACCTCTACCACCTGGCCGTCAACGGTGACGACCTGGCCAAGGTGATCGACAGCCACATCGCCCGGATCGGGCACGTCCAGATCGCCGACGCACCGGGCCGGCACGAGCCGGGCACCGGCCAGCTCCCCCTCGACCGCCACCTGACCGCGCTCGACGCCGCCGGGTACGCCGGCTGGGTCGGCTTGGAATACCTGCCCAGCACCGAGTCCTCGGCCGCCTTCGACTGGCTGCCACCGGAGCTGCGCGGCACCCGCAAGGAGCACGCCTGATGACCAAATCCAAGCAAAACCGCACCTCACAACCCGTGAGTGGTATTGGTCGCTATAGCGACCAATACCACTCACGGGGCCTGAGCAGCGGAAACAAGAACGGAGGGGAACGATGAGCGCCGACGGGGAGCGCGCGCCCGCCAACACCACGGTCGCGTTCATCGGCCTTGGCATCATGGGCGCGCCAATGGCCGGGCACCTGCTGGACGCCGGCTACCAGGTGATCGGCTACAACCGGTCCCGCCCGGCGGTGGACCGGCTGGTGGCCAAGGGTGCCAAGGCGGCCGCCACCGCGGCGGAGGCGGCCCGAGGGGCCGACGTGGTGATCACCATGGTGCCGGACAGCCCGGACGTCGAGGAGATCACCGTCGGCGAGGACGGGTTCTACGCCGTCGCCAAGCCCGGCCTGCTGCACATCGACTGCTCCACCATCCGCCCGGACGTGGCTCGCAAGATCGCTGAGGCGGGCGCGCAACAAGGCATCCGGGTGGTGGACGCGCCGGTCAGCGGCGGCGAGGCGGGCGCCGTGGAAGGCATCCTGTCCATCATGGTCGGCGGCGCGCCGGACGACGTCGAAGCGGCAATGCCGTACCTGAACGTGGTCGGCAAGACGATCGTGCACGTCGGGCCGGCCGGCTCCGGGCAGACCGTCAAGGCGGCCAACCAGCTGATCGTCGCGGGCAACATCCAGCTGGTCGCCGAGGCGCTGGTATTCCTCGAGGCGCACGGGGTGGACACCGAGGCGGCCACCGAGGTGCTCGCCGGCGGGCTGGCCGGCAGCACGGTGCTGAACCGCAAGGCCGCCAACATGCGCGCCCGCGAGTTCACCCCCGGTTTCCGGATTGACCTGCACCACAAGGACCTGGGCATCGTCACCGCCGCGGCCCGCGAGGCCGGCGTGGCCATCCCGCTCGGTGCGGCGGTTGCGCAGCTGGTCGGGGCACTGCGCGCGCAGGGCCACGGCGGGCTGGACCACAGCGCGCTGCTGCTGCTGGTCGAGCAGCTGTCCGGGCGCACCAGCAGGCCCGGGACCGGGTGATGGCCCGCATGCGGGCGGTGGAGGCCGCCGTGGCCATCCTGCGCGCCGAGGGCATCAGCACCCTGTTCGGGCTGCCCGGCGCCGCGATCAACCCGTTCTACGCGGCCATGCGGGCGGTCGCCGCCGAGCCGGACCGGAAACTGCGGCACGTGCTGGCCAGGCACATGGAGGGCGCCTCGCACATGGCCGAGGGCTACACCCGGGCGGCCGCCGGCAACATCGGCGTCTGCGTGGGCACCTCCGGCCCGGCCGGCACCGACATGGTCACCGGGCTGTACTCGGCGTGGGCGGACTCCATCCCGATCCTGGCCATCACCGGCCAGGCCCCGGTGGCCCGGCTGCACAAGGAGGACTTCCAGGCCGTTGACATTGCGGCCATCGCGGCCCCGGTGACGAAGTGGGCGGTGACGGTCCGCGAGCCTGGCCAGGTGCCCGGGACGTTCGCCCAGGCCTTCCACCTGATGCGCTCCGGCCGACCGGGTCCGGTGCTGATCGATCTGCCGATCGACGTGCAGCTCGCCGAGATCGAGTTCGACATCGACACCTATCAGCCGCTGCCGGTGTACCGCCCGGCCGCCACCCGGGCCCAGGCGGAGAAGGTGCTGGACCTGCTGGAGAACGCCGCGCGGCCGGTGATCGTGGCCGGCGGCGGGATCTTCAACGCGGACGCCAGCGCCGAGCTGGTCGCGGCCGCCGAGCTGCTGGACATCCCGGTGATCCCGACGCTGATGGGCTGGGGAGCCATCCCGGACGACCACCCACTGATGGCCGGGATGGCCGGGCTGCAGACCGCGCACCGCTACGGCAACGCCACCCTGCTGGCCTCCGACCTGGTGCTGGGCATCGGCAACCGGTGGGCGAACCGGCACACCGGCGGACTGGACGTCTACCGGGCCGGCCGCCGGTTCGTGCACGTGGACATCGAGCCCACCCAGATCGGCCGGGTGTTCGCCCCGGACTACGGCGTGATCTCAGATGCCGGCGCGTTCCTGCGCGAGCTGCTGGCGGCGGCCCGCGCACGGCAGCTGCCGAAGCGCACCGACTGGGTGCGGGAGTGCGCCGAACGCAAGGGCAGCCTGCAGCGGCGGACGGACTTCGACCAGATCCCGGTGAAGCCGCAGCGGGTGTACCAGGAGATGAACCGGGTGTTCGGCCCGGAGACCCGGTACGTCAGCACGATCGGGCTGTCCCAGATCGCCGGCGCGCAGTTCCTGCACGTCTACCGGCCGAGGCACTGGGTCAACTGCGGGCAGGCCGGCCCGCTGGGCTGGACCATCCCAGCCGCGCTGGGTGCCTGCGTCGCCGAGCCGGACACGCCCGTGGTGGCGCTGTCCGGCGACTACGACTTCCAGTTCATGATCGAGGAGCTGGCGGTCGGCGCGCAGTTCAACATCCCGTACGTGCACGTGGTGGTGAACAACTCCTACCTGGGCCTGATCCGCCAGGCGCAGCGCGCGTTCGACATGGACTTCTGCGTGCAGCTGGGCTTCGACAACGTCAACTCCCCGGAGCTGGGCAAGTACGGGGTGGACCACGTCAAGGTGGCCGAGGGGCTGGGCTGCAGGGCGCTGCGGGTGCGCGACCCGCGCGAGCTGGCGGACGCCTTCCGCACCGCCAGGGAACTGGCCGCCCAGCTCAAGGTGCCGGTCGTGGTGGAGGTGGTGCTCGAGCCGGTCACCAACATCTCCATGGGCGCCGAGCTGGACGCCATCGTGGAGTTCGAGGAGCTGGCCACCGTCCCCGAACACGCCCCCACCGCCATCACCCCGCTGCAATCGGCACGGTCACGGTGAACGGCACCCGGCAGGGGCACCGCCGCGCGGCGCACCGAGACGGCGTCTAGTCGATTGTGGCGGGGAAAACTGGCGGCGGGCCAACAGCATTCGTGCTCAGCTATCCACCATGGACACCGGCACCATCAATACCGGCGTACCGGCCGCCCGCATCCCGGCGGACCTGCTCGACCGGATGGAACGCAACCTGGCCGAACATGTCAGTTACCTACACCCCGCGCTGCCTGACGCCACCGTCACTGTCACCGACGACCTGCTGATCGCGGACAGCGGCATCAACGACAACACGTTCAACGTCGTCGCCGCCGCCCGGTTCACCCCGGACACGGCTTACGCCCGGATCGCCGAGACGGTGCGGGCCTTGCGCGCCACCGGCCGGCGGTTCTCCTGGTGGGTGGGCCCGGCGGCCACCCCGCGCAATTTGGGCGCCCGGCTGGCGGCGGCCGGCCTGCCGGCCTCCGAGTACGAAACCGCCATGTGGGGCTCGTTGGCCGACCTCCCGGACCCCGAACCGCTGTACGGGTTGGACATCCGGCCGGTGACCACACCGGAGCAATTGGCCGATTTCGCCGCGATCCAGGCCGCTAACTGGACCCCGCCCGCTCCCGGGGTGCTCCGGTACTTCGAACTGGCCGCGCCGCTCGCGCTGAAGCCCGACTCGCCCGGCCGTTATCTGGTGGGCTATCACCGGCGCGAGCCGGTCTGCGCGGCCCAGGTGGTCTTCCATGGCGGCGTGGCCGGGCTGTACAACGTCTCCACCCGGGCGGCGAGCCGCCGGCAGGGCTTCGGCGGGGCGATCACCTTGGCCGCGCTGCACGCCGGGCGGAACGCGGGCGCCGAGGTGGCCGTGCTGCAGGCCTCCCCGGAGGGCGAACCTGTGTACCGCCGGCTCGGGTTCACCCAGTGCGGCCGGTTCACCGAGTACGCGGTGGTCCCCTAGGGGCTCGGGACAAAAGTGGGCCCGCCCAGGCCACTGCTCGGCTAGGTTCCTGCTGTGCGCCAGCTCACAAGTGTCGATGCCCAGTTCCTCGCACTGGAGAATCCCCGGCAAACCGGCCACGTCGGCAGCCTGATCATGCTGGACCCGTCGACCGCCCCCGGCGGACAGCTCACCCTGGACGCGTTCCAGGCGGTGATCGAGCAGCGGTTGCCGGTGGTGCCGCCGCTGCGCTGGCGGCTGGTCGAGGTGCCGCTCGGGCTGGACCACGGCTACTGGCTGGACGACCCGGATTTCGACCTGGACTTCCACGTCCGGGAGTTGGCGCTGCCCGCACCGGGCACCGACGAGATGCTGGCCGAACAGGTCGCCCGGATCATCGCCCGGCCGCTGGACCGAGCCCGCCCGCTGTGGGAGATCTACCTGCTGCACGGCGTACGCGGTGATCAGATGGCGGTACTCACCAAGATCCATCACGCGCTGATCGATGGGATGTCCGGCGCGGAGATCCTGGGCGCCCTGCTCGACCTGAGTCCGGAGATCCGCCAGGTGTCGGCGCCGGACGGGATCGAGACCAACGGGGACAGGGTGCCCGGCCGGCTCGAGCTGCTCGGTCGGGGGCTGCTCGGGCTGGCCGGGTATCCGCTGCGCGTGGCGCGGGCGGTGCCCGGCACGCTGCCGCACCTGGAGGAGGTGCGCTCGTTGCGGGCGGTGCCCGGGGTGCCGATGCTGGGCAGGATCTCCGCGCTGGTGCAACGGGGCCTCGGCGGGTCGAACGCCCGGGGCTTCGGCGGGCTGGAGGCGCCCCAGACGCCGTTCAGCAGGCCGCTGTCCGCGCACCGCCGGTTCGCCTTCGGCAGTCTGTCGCTGGCCGAGGTGAAGGCGGTGAAGAACGCGCACGGCGTGACGGTGAACGACGTGGTCGTCGCGCTGTGCGCGGGTGCGCTGCGCCGCTGGCTGCTGGCGAATCAGGCGCTGCCGGACAAGCCGCTGGTGGCGCAGATCCCGATCTCGGTGCGCACCCCCGAGCAGGCCGGCAGCTACGGCAACCAGATCATGTTGATGACCGTGCCGCTGTTCACCACCGAGCCTGACCCCCTCGCCCGGCTGCGTGCCACCCACCAGGCGCTGCGTGAGATGAAGGAGAGCCAGCAGGCCATGCCGGCCGCGCTGCTGGCCGACGCCAACCACTTCATCCCGCCGGCGTTGCTGTCCAGGGCGGCCCGGCTCAGCTTCGCGCTGTCCACCCGTTGGGGCGGTAGCCCGCTGTGGAACCTGGTGGTGTCCAACGTGCCCGGACCACGGTTCCCGCTGTACCTGGCCGGGGCGAAGGTCACCGCGACCTACCCGGTCTCGGTGATCACCGACGGGATGGGGTTGAACATCACGGTGATGAGCTACCTGGATTCGCTGGATTTCGGCGTGGTGGCCGACCGCGATCAGGTACCGGATGTGGCCACCCTCATCGACGAGCTGCGCGAAGAGCTCGCCGTGTTGACCCGGGTGGCGGCGTAGCGCGCTGCTAGCCGCGGCCAGTTTCGGCGAGTACCGCGTCGGTGAACTCGGGCCAGGCCTGGATCGCCCATGACCCGAAGTCCCGGTCGGTGAGGGCGACACAGGCCAGCCGGGCCGCCGGGTCCACCCAGAGGAAGGTGCCGGACTGCCCGAAGTGACCGAACGTCTCCGGTGAGTTCCGCCGCCCGGTCCAGTGCGGGTCCTTGTGGTCGCGTATCTCGAAGCCAAGGCCCCAGTCGTTCGGGCGCTGCCGGCCGTAGCCGGGCACCACGCCGTCCAGACCGGGGAAGGCCACCTGCCGGGTGGCTTCGGTGAGCGTCTCCTCGGCGAGCAAGCGCGGGGCCTGCAACTCAGCGGCGAACCTGGTCAGGTCGGCGCAGCTGGCGATGCCGCCGGCGCCCGCCGAGCCGACCAGCCGGGACTCGGTCATGCCCAGCGGCTGGAACACCGCTTCGGCCAGGTAGTCGGCGAACTCGATCCCGCTGGCCTTGGCGACGGTGTCGGCCAGCACGGCGAAGCCGGTGTTGGAGTAGATCCGCCGGGTGCCGGGGCGGGCCTGCACCGAGTCGCTGTCGAAGGCCAGGCCGGAGGTGTGTGAGATGAGGTGCCGGACGGTGCTGCCGGGCGGCCCGGCCGGCTGGTCCCACTCGACGGCGCCCTCTTCCACCGCGATGAGGACGGCGTAGGCGCTGAGCGGCTTGGTCACCGAGGCCAGCTTGAACGGCCGGTCCGGCGGGCCGTGCGTACCGAGCACGGTGCCGTCGGCGTCGATCACCGCCACCGCGACGTGCTCAGCCGGCCAGTCGGTCACCATCCCCAGGCTCTCCACCTCAGCAACGTACAAGCCGCACGGCCACCCCGCCGCCCCGCGTTCACCGCGGATCGTTCGCGGCCCGGGCAGACCCACCGCCGGTCGCGCAGGGTCTGCGTGGCCTGCTCCCGGTCTGTGCGGGCTGGAATCGCTGCGAGCGCGGCGGCGGTGACACCCGGCATCGTGACGTCGTGACCAGCCGGCTCGGGTCGCACAGCCCAACCGCGGGCCGCGCAGACCCGTTTGCGGCCGGCACAGATCCACCGCGGGTCGTGCACAGTGTGCATGGTCTGCATGGCCTGCTCCCGGTCTGTGCGGGCTGGAAGCCCGACGGCGGCGCAGACCCACTGCCAGTCGCGCAGGGTGTGCAGGGTGTGCATGGCCTGCGGCCGGTCTGTGCGAGCCACCTGGGCGGCCACCCCGCCGCCCCACGTTCACCGCCCTCGGCTTGCGCGTCGCCGGTTGGCGGGGCCCGGCCGTAGGATTGGCCGATCGGAGCGCAGGCTGACGGGGATGTGCGGATCGGCACGTCGGGGTGGCTGTACCCGCCGTGGCGCGGTGTCTTCTACCCGCCAGGTCTGGCGCACCGCCGCGAGCTGGAGTACCTGTCCAGCCAGCTGCGCAGTGTCGAGCTGAACGGGTCGTTCTACTCGCTGCAGCGCCCGACCAGCTACCAGTCCTGGCACGCGCAGACGCCGGACGACTTCATTTTCTCGGTCAAGGGACCCCGGTTCATCACGCACATGAAGAAGCTGCGCGAACCCGAGACGCTGCTGGCCAACTTCTTCGCCTCCGGGGTGCTCGCCCTCGGCGCCAAGCTCGGCCCCATCCTGTGGCAGCTCCCGCCGACCATGCGCTTCGAGCCGGCCGTGCTCGCCGCGTTCTTCGATGCCCTACCCAGGGATACTGAGTCCGCCGCGGTGTTGGCCGGCAAACACGACGAGCGGTTGGACGGCCGGGCGTGGACCAGCACCGACGGGCACCGGCCGCTGCGCTACGCGCTCGAGGTGCGCCACTCCAGCTTCGCCGGCGAGGAGTTTCCCCGGCTGCTGAGCGAGCACGACGTGGCCTGCGTGGTCGCCGACTCGGCAGGTACCTGGCCGTACTTCGAGCAGGTGACCGCAAGTGATCTGGTGTACCTGCGGCTGCACGGGGACGCCGAGCTCTACACCAGCGGATACACCGACGAGGCACTCGAGGCCTGGGCGGCCAAGATCCGGCGCTGGCGGGTGGCGCACGACGTCTACGCCTACTTCGACAACGACGTAAAGGTCCGCGCCCCCGCCGACGCGATGTCCCTCGCCGAGAAGCTCGCAGCCAGCCGCTGAACCCTGTGAGTGGGATTGGTCGCTATAGCGACCAATCCCACTCACAGGGCTTACTGGGGCAGCGAGAGCGCGGCGCGGACCGATGGGTGGGCCCGCAGCCGCCACCGGCCGAGCATGATCATGATCGCCGCGCCGACCATGGCGCCGGCGGCCACCAGCCAGGCCAGCGGGTAGGAATGGGTGGCCAGCACGCCGAAGACCAGTGGCCCCAGGCAGCCGCCCAGGTACACGCCCGCCTGGGTGATCGAGGTAGCCGCCGCCGGGGCCTTCGGGTTCAGCCGCACCACCGCGAAGTTCAGTACGCCCGGCCATGACCAGCCGACCCCGAAACCGAGCACGGTGCCGATGATCAACGGCCCCATCCCGGGTAGGGCGAGCAGCGCGAGCCCAAGCGCGCCGACGGCCAGCGTGGCCGCCACCACCACCAGGTGGTTGCGTCCGCGCCGGTCGGCGAGCCAACCGCCGCCGATCCGGGCGCCGACGCCGACCACGCTGCCGATGGTGAGCACCGCCGCGGCGGTCGCGGGATCGATCCGTTGGGCCACCGCCGAGTCGATCAGGAAGATGCCCAGTGCGCTTGCCGACCCGGCCGAGAGCGTGGCGCCGAGGGCCACCACGATCAGCCCCGCGGTGGCCCGCTCGGCACGCGGGTCACTGGTGCCGGCCGCCCGGGTCGGCCGGGGTCCGCGCGGTGCCAGCGGCAGTACCAGCAGGGCGAGCCCGGCGATCACAACGAACACCCAGCGCCAGCCCACGGTCAGCGCGATGGTGGGCACCGCCGCGCCGGTGAGCAGCGTGGCAAGCGGGATGGCGGACTGCTTCACCCCGAAGGACAGACCCTGGCGGTGCCGGGGGACCTGGCGGGCCAGCGATAGATTGGAGGACAGCTGGCCGAGCGAGTTCGCCGCCGCCCCGACCATCATGATGATCACCAGGGTCAGGTACGAGTGCGCCAGCAGTGCCACCGCGAACATGCACAGCGCGGAGAGCAGCACCCCGGACCGGCTGGTCAACCGGTCGCCGTAGCGCTCCACCAGCCAACCGGCGGGCAGCGAACAGATCGCCCCGGCGGCGAAGTACAGCGCCACCGCGAGGCCCAGCCCGGCCGGGGAGAACCCCAGCTCGTCGCTGATCTGCACGACCAGCCCGCCGACCAGGAAGACCGGGATCACCGAGGCGGTGGTGGTGGCCACTGCCCCGATCGCCGCCTTGACCGCGGCTCGGGAACTCAGCGGCGCCGACCCAACCGAGGAGGTTGTACCAGGGCTTTCCGAGTCGCCATTGACCACCGTCTCAGCCTGGGACCGGGTACCTCGCCCCGCAAGCCAGACGGGGCCAGGTGTGAGCTATCAGTCGTCGTCGGCAATGGAGAGGGCGGCCTTGGGGCACATGTCGACGGCCTCCTCGACATCGGCCCGCCGCGAGTCCGGCGGATTCTCGTCGAGGATGTAGAGGAAGTTGTCGTCCCGAACCTCGAAGATGTCCGGCGCGATGCCCATGCACACGGCGTTGCTCTCACAGCGGTCGAAGTCCACCACGATCTTCATGGCGCAATATCGTGCCCCTGATCGCCGCTGCGCAACAGCCAGCCAAGCCTAACTAGACCAGGCGCTAACGACGCAGGATCGGCCGCAGCGTGTCCAACACTCCCGGGTCGTCGATGGTGGACGGGACCGGTTCCTCGGCGCCGTCGGCGATGCCGCGCATGGTCTTGCGCAGGATCTTTCCGGAGCGGGTCTTGGGCAGCGCCGGAACCACCGCCACGTCCTTGAACGAGGCCACCGCACCGACCTGGTCGCGGACCATCGCGATGAGCTCCGCGCGCAGCTCGCCCTCGTCGGGCTCGGCGCCGGCCTTGAGCACCACGAACCCGCGCGGCACCTGGCCCTTCATCTGGTCGGCCACCCCGATCACCGCACACTCCGCCACGTCCGGGTGGCCGGCCAGCACCTCCTCCATGCTGCCGGTGGACAGCCGGTGCCCGGCCACGTTGATCACGTCGTCGGTGCGGCCCATCACGAACACGTAGCCGTCGGCGTCGATGTGCCCGCCGTCGCC
>Ga0137412_10004425_pt1 | contig 11217 bp, 12 predicted proteins | sample CZODoug2_1_16fun_FD_122160 | JGI IMG/M metagenome (GOLD analysis project Ga0137412, IMG submission 122160) | Vadose zone soil fungal communities from Angelo Coast Range Reserve, California, USA - CZODoug2_1_16fungal (Hybrid Assembly) | ecosystem: Environmental > Terrestrial > Soil > Vadose zone... | reverse complement strand
TTGGTCACGAGAAGGGCGCGTTCACCGGAGCCATAGCGCAAAAGATTGGCCGTTTTGAGCTGGCCGACAAAGGCACGCTTTTCCTGGACGAAGTGGGCGACATTCCGCCCGCATTGCAACCCAAACTTCTGCGCGTATTGCAGGAACAGCAGTTCGAGCGCCTGGGCGGCACTCGGACTCTCCAGGTAGACGTTCGGCTGGTCGCTGCGACGAACCGTGACCTGATGGAGATGGTCAAGCGTGGCGAATTTCGGAGTGACCTGTATTACCGTCTAAATGTTTTTCCCGTCATGCTGCCGGCTTTGCGGGCGCGCCGCGAAGACATCCCGACGTTGGTGACGCATTTTGTCGATATTTTCGGCCGCCGGGTGGGAAGGCAAATCAAACACATTCCTCCGGAAACCATGTCTGCGCTCAGCTCGTACCATTGGCCGGGCAATATCCGCGAGCTGCAGAACCTGATCGAACGCGCCGTGATCCTCTCCGACTACGGCGTGCTTCCCAATCCTTTGCCGGCTGCTGGCACGCAGACTGTCGCCGGTTCTCCGGCGCCAACTACTTTTAAAGACTCCGAACGCGCCGTGATTCTGCATACACTTGATGCAACCGCCTGGGTGATCGGAGGCCCGAACGGCGCAGCGGCCAAACTTGGCCTGAAGCGCACTACGCTGATCTGCAAAATGCAGAAGTTGGGGATTTGCAGGCCAGTGCTCGAAGGCGATTTGGATCTGGCGGAATCCAGACGGCGGGTCCCGGCGTCGGTGCCGCAAATACAGTAGCACCGATCGGAGTAAGCTCGATGCGAACTCTGTTCGGCCTAACATTGTGCTGCATACTTTTGCGTTCTCTGCTCTTTGCCGAAGTGCGGCAGGCGTATGTAGATCCTCACACAATCATCCTGCCTGTGCTCGACGGGAAGGATATCCGTTTCACGCGACTCTCCACGGACGAAGGGTTATCGCAAACGAGGGTATTACAGATTGTGCAGGACGATCAGGGCTTCATGTGGTTTGGTTCACAGTATGGGCTGAACCGGTACGATGGCTACAAGTTCAAAGTGTTTAAGCACGAGCCCGGCAACCCCAACAGCTTGAGCGGGGTGTTCATTTCTTCCCTGTTCAAAGACCGCTCCGGCTCGCTGTGGATTGGATGCGATGAGTTCCTGGATAAATTCGATCCAGTGACCGGGACCTTTACTCACTACCGCATCGATAGCGAGGGTGCGCAAGGCGAAACACCTCCCGTCACCCACATCAGCCAGGACCACATGGGTATCTTGTGGCTGTCAACCCTCAGGGGCCTCTACAGATTCGATCCGTCTACCGGACGGGTCATCCGCTATCGTCACGATCCGAACAACCCCTTTAGCCTGAGCAGCGACGAGATCAAAGCAACCGGCGAAGACAAGACGGGGACGTTTTGGGTTGGCACCAGCGAAGGGCTGGATGCGTTCGATCGGGATACAGGGAAGGTCACCCTGCACGTTCCGTTGCGCGAACGTGGCGAGATGTCGTTCTATGAGGACCGCTTCGGTGTGTTCTGGATCGTCCATGTCACGGGAGCCGGGTTAGCGGTCTTCGATCGAAAGACGAATACGCTCACTCATTATTCGTTCCATGAGGGTCATCTTTCTGACGCGCTCCCGACCGGGGTGAGGGCGATGCTCGAAGACCGGGACGGGACTCTGTGGTTTGGGACGATGGGCGATGGCCTTCTCAAATTTGACCGGAAGGGTCGGAAGTTCATCCGCTACCGTAACGATCTCACGAACCCGGAAAGTCTCGGCGAAGACGATTTGGCTGCCTTGTCTCAAGATCGCGAAGGAAACATTTGGGTGGGCCTAAACATGATGGCGCCCAACCGCTTTGCCACTAGACCGCCGTTCTTTGAGAAATTCAAGCACGAGCCCGGCAACCCCAACAGCTTGAGCGGGACGATGGTGAATAGCATCTATGAGGATCGCGAAGGAATCCTGTGGATTGGCGCGATTAACGCGCTCAACCGCGTCGACCGCAAGACAGGACAATACACCTTCTACCGGACCGAAGGACCAGGAGTCAGTCCACGCCCGAACACGATCATCGAAGATCGATCGGGTTTTCTTTGGGTTGGTAGCGACGGCCATGGATTGACTCGTTTCGATCCTAGGACCGGACTGTTCAAGGCGTTCCGGCACAGTCCAACGGATCGATTTAGTTTGAGCAGCGATCATGTGACTCGGCTGCTCATCGATCGCGCCGGTACGCTGTGGGCCACCACCTTCGATGGTCTCGATCGTTTCGATCCGGCGACTTCTCACTTCACCGTGTACAAGCTCGACAAGCAAACCGCGGCCCAGATAGATCTCGAGGTCAAGGAGGACCGTCAGGGAGCGTTATGGCTTGGCACGCATTCCTCGGGCCTGCAACGCTTCGATCCAACCACCGAGCAGTTTACCGTCTACAATCACAACGCAAATGACCCAACGAGTCTGAGCAACAACCGGGTAAACTCCGTCCGCTTCGATCACTCGGGGACCATGTGGGTTGGCACTCAAGACGGGCTGGGCAAGTTCGACCCCGAGACAGGCAGATTTAAGACCTACTACGAGCAAGATGGCCTTTCTGGAAATGTGGTGAGCTGCATCCTCGAGGACGAGCGCGGCCATCTTTGGATGAGCACAAACAATGGGTTGTCAGTGTTCGATCCGGCAAAGCAAACATTTGAAAACTACTCCGCCGCGGACGGCCTTCCCGGCGCTGACTTAACCGGTTGGGGCGCTTGCTTCAAGAGCTCAAATGGCGAGATGTTTTTTGGGGGATTCAGTGGAGGCGTAGCATTTCATCCGGACAAGGTCTTGGACAATCCGTACGTTCCGCCTGTCGTTCTCACTGATCTCCGGCTTCTCGACCGCCCCGCGAGAGTTGGAGCTGATTCCCCGCTCAGTAAGTCCATCGGTTACACCAGTGCCCTCAGTCTTTCTCATGACGAGAACGTCTTCTCGTTGGAGTTCTCCGCACTCAGCTATTTCAATCCGGCGACCAACCGGTACCGTTACAAGCTCGACGGATTAGATCGCCAATGGCACGAGGTGGGAAGCAACCAACGGTTGGTGACTTACACTACCCTGCCGGCAGCGATGTATACCTTCCGGGTGCAGGGCGCAACCAGCCGGGGTGCTTGGAGCGAGCCAGGCTTGGAGTTAGCTGTCGAGATCCTTCCGCCGTGGTGGAGGACATGGTGGTTCCGTGCGGTCTGCGTGGCCGCTTTCCTGGCATTGCTCTGGACGCTTTATCAATTCCGCCTCCGTCAACTGGCGTGGCAGTTCGGTATGACGCTGGAAGCGCGGGTCAACGAGCGGACCCGCATCGCGCGGGACCTGCACGATACTCTGCTGCAAAGTTTTCACGGATTGATGTTTGAATTTCAGGCGGCTCGCAACATGCTCCCCCGGCGAACCGAAGAAGCAATGGAAGTTCTCGATAGCGCGATCGTTGGGACGGAGCAGGCAATCGCCCAGAGCCGGGATGCTATTCAGGACATACGTTCGGAGCCCGCCGCTCAGAGCGATCTGGCACAGTTGCTAACCGCCACCGGTCAGGAACTGGCGAGCTCGCAGAACGCGAACCGCGATTCGCCGATTTTCCGCGTGATTGTGGAGGGCGAGCGACAAACCTTGGCTCTGATCCTCCAGGACGAGGTTTACCGGATCGGCCGCGAGGTGCTGCGAAATGCGTTCCAGCACGCACGTGCACACTTGATCGAGGCCGAGATTCGATACGATGATCACCTGCTTCGCTTGCGCATCCGCGACGATGGACAGGGCATTGACCCGAAAGTCCAGCAGGAAGGCCGGCGCGCCGGACATTGGGGGTTGCCCGGTGTCCGTGAACGTGCCCAGCGAATCGGAGCACAATTGGATTTTTGGAGCGAAGCCGGAGCGGGCACGGAAGTTCAGTTAACTGTTCCCGCCGCCGTTGCGTACGAAACATCGCCTGATAGCACTGTGTTCAGGCTATTCCGGAAGGCAAGAAGTCATGAGCAACGATCCTAGCCTGATTCGGATCCTTACCGTCGATGACCATCCTCTGCTCCGCAAGGGGATCGCAGCACTGGTGAACGCTGAACCTGACATGAAGTTGGTTGCCGAAGCGTCCAACGGACAGGAAGCCATCGAACAATTCCGATTGCACCATCCGGATGTAACGTTAATGGATCTGCAGATGCCGAATTTGAACGGCATCGAAGCCATCAGCTGCATCCACAATGAATTCCCTAATGCCCGGATCATTGTCCTGACGACGTACACAGGCGACGTCCAGGTACTGCGCGCTCTTAGAGCGGGTGCGCGGGGTTATGTGTTGAAGGGACACGTGCACAGGGAACTACTGGAGACCGTTCGTGCCGTGCATGCTGGCCAAAAGCGAATACCTCAGGAAATTGCTGCCGAGCTAGCTGATCATGCAACGGATGATAATTTGACGCTTCGCGAAATAGATGTACTTCGGCTAATTGCGGCCGGGAATGCCAACAAACAGATTGCCGATCAGCTCTCGATCGGCGAAGCGACCGTTAAGAGCCACGTGACGAACATACTTTCCAAGCTTGGCGCTAACGACCGCGCCCACGCCGTTACGATTGGGTTAAAGCGCGGAATTATCGAGCTGCACGCCCCACCGAAAGTAGGATAGCCGGACCCTACTTTCACCGGTTTCAATCCTGTTGCGAATCCCTTACGGTGCTAGAGGGGTGTATTTGCAACGCCTGTTCTCAACGTTCGCCAGCGGTTGGCCCGGCATAGGACTTCTGCTCCAGCGGCTGCTAACCGCCACTGCACTGCTTTACTATGGAATCCCGCACTTAGGGCCGCAGTTAACGCCAATTCTCCCGCAAATGATTGCAGCCAGTGCGGGAATACCTCTCCTCGTTGGTTTGTGGACCCCGATGGCTGGAACGCTCGTCGCCATCGTTGAGGTCTGGATCGCTTTCTCGCATCCTGCCAGTCCATTCATCTCCATCATGTTGGCCACCCTCGGCGCCACTTTGGCAATGATCGGTCCTGGGGCCTGGTCCATCGACGCGCGTCTCTTCGGCAGAAAGCACATTGAAACTCTGGGACGCTAGAGGCGTTTTTATCCCCCCAAAAGTGGTGGTCGCCGGGTCTCACGATGTATTGAGCCAACAACCCCACCATTTGGGGTTGTTGGCAGAGCGAAGCTGGTTCACACTCAGGTTGAAAGTTAAAGGACTCATGCCATGAGCGCAAACCCCCGTAGCATCGTTGCTGATCATTCGACGGCGATGCTAGGTACACCGCTACTCCGGTTCTGGGCCGAAACCATTTTGTGTGAAATAGACGTACGAGGAGTTGAGTTGTGAAGCTGAAAATCATATGGCGAAATCCGGTTTCATTCATCACAACGAAACGAACACTGTGGCGGATCAGACGTGATCAGTTCGGCGCAGTGTACGCGGTCTGTGCCACAGATCTTCTTACCCAGCAGTTTGTATTGATACCGGGCAAAGTTGCCTGAAGTGGTGGCGGTGAAGGTCGAAGGTACAGCGTACGACGAAGGGAGTAACGTATGTCGGCACAAACAAGCTGGGCAAGCGAAGCACTCATAGCCAACCATAGTGCATCCTTTGAGATGAAAGAGGCGGAATCGCGGCACGTTGCGTTCGACAGGAGCAAATACACAGACAGCGGATTGCCCAAGGTCATCAGCAACAGCTTCGGGGAGGTCATCGGCAAAAGTCCGGCTCTGCAAGCGGTGCTCGAACAAGTAAAACGGGTAGCGCCTACGGATTGTACTGTTCTTATTCAAGGAGAAACCGGCACCGGCAAGGAGCTGATCGCGCAAGCGATTCACAACACTGGCTCGAGGCGCGGACGTCCCTTCGTAAAGGTGAATTGCGCTGCCATTCCATTGGATCTGCTGGAGAGCGAGCTTTTTGGCCACGAGAAAGGAGCGTTCACCGGGGCCATAGCGCAAAGGATGGGCCGTTTCCAGCTGGCCGACAAGGGCACTCTATTCCTGGATGAGGTAGGGGATATTCCGCGGGCACTACAGCCCAAACTTCTGCGCGTATTGCAGGAACAGGAGTTCGAGCCCTTGGGGAGCACTCGGACTCACCGAGTGGACATTCGGGTAGTTGCCGCGACCCACCGTGATCTGACGGAGATGGTGAACCGTGGTGAATTTCGTAGTGACCTCTACTACCGTCTCAATGTCTTTCCTCTCATGATGCCACCTCTGCGGGCACGCCGCGAAGACGTCCCGACCCTGGTGACGCACTTTGTCGAGACTCTCGGCCGCCGGCTGGGCAAGCTAATCGAACACATTCCTCCGGAAACAATGGCTGCACTCAGCTCGTATGACTGGCCGGGTAATATCCGCGAACTGCAGAACCTGATTGAACGTGCCGTGATCCTTTCCAACTTTGGCGTGCTTCCCAATCCGTTGCGAGCCACTGGAACTTCGACTGTCGCCGTCTCTCCGCCGGCAGCTACGCTGAGAGACTCAGAACGCGCTCTGATTCATAACGCACTTGAAGCAACCGCCTGGGTGATCGGAGGCTCGAACGGCGCAGCGGCCAAACTTGGCCTGAAGCGCACTACGCTGATCTGCAAGATGCAGAAGTTGGGGATTTGCAGGCCTGATCTACAAAGCAGCCCGATCTGATGGAACCCGCACGCCATGAGCCGCCCCGGCTCCCCGCAATTGCAGTCACCGCGCGAGACGAACTGCAGCGGATGTTCCGCTCGATGAAGTTGAGTAAGCCATTTCCTCAACTGTCGCGCGATGACAAATGTCGATAACGACAATTGTGATGTCGTCTTCCTGCCCCGCCCGCGTCCCATCCCGCGACCACGCCAGCACTTCTTTCAGCAGGAGATCGACGAATTGCTCTGCTCTCAATTCTTGCCTTTCCTTAATGAAGGTGCCAAGTGCCGCATGACCAAATGACTCTCCGGCGGCATTCTCCGCTTCCAGGAGGCCATCCGTGTAGAGCAGAAGCCGGTCTCCCACCTCAAAGGAAAACTCGCTGTCGGCGTATGCCTCCTTCGGTCGCACACCGAGCAGAAGCCCGGTTTCTCCGAGCACTTCCAATGACTGCTTGCCGCGCCGCCATAATAACGGTGGTGGATGTGCTGCGGCCGAATACCGTCCGACTCCACTGACAGTATCCAGGCGTAGATACACTGCCGTCGCATACTGCTCGCGGGCTTCATCACAAAGTATGGCGTTAAGTCCAGCGATAACCATCGCCGGCTCGCTATCGTGCCCGCACCGTCTCGATATCGCCATCTTAACCATCGCAGCAACCAGCGCTGCTGGCACTCCATGTCCCACGACATCAGCCACGAAGACTGCTATGCAATCTGGCGAAGCCGGCGGGAAGTCATAGAGATCGCCGGCCACAGCTGTCATGGGTGCGTACCGCACGGCGATCCGGACGTTCTCCAGCAAAGGAAATTTGGAGGGAAGAATCGCCTCCTGAATTCTTGCCGCCGCCCGCATTTCATCGGTGAGCGAGAGCAGTCGTTTGTCATCCGCAAGTACCCGTTGGGCGGTTACATACGACAGGCAGACGACGAGGCACAGAAATCCGTATGGTTCAACCCCCACCCGCCAATGGCCAAGCTCCGTCCGAAGCACGCGGTCGATGGAAAATGTACAAAAGAACGCAAGTAGTCCTGCAAAGAGCACTCGACGGTTCGGCACCGGTGGTGGCTGGTATCCGGTGAAATAGCCCATAGCCAGTACAAGGGGCACCATGATCACCAGCGCGCTCCCAGGAAACAAGATCCGTTCGAGAGGACTCCGACGCTCGACACCGCTTATCAGCGCCACTGCCAGTACGCAATAGCTCCAGAGCAGCCATCGCAGTGACGAGCGCCATCCACGACCGTAGAACTCCTCAAAGAGCAGGAGACCGGGAACGATTGTCGACAAGGCGATCAGCCGCTCCACATAAACTCCGAAATTCTGTGGTTCCCCGAAGCCCAGACGAAAAACCGAATTCCTGACAATCAGGACCAGCCCGTAAAGAATGGCAAAGAGACCAAACCAGAGCAGGAATTTCTCCCGGTGCCGCAGCCGAATGGCATAGACAGTAACAGCAGCTGCGCCCAGCGCCACGATTACGGTGCTGGCAATCAGGAGGGTTATAGCAGCACGCACAAGCAACTCCTTGAAAAACTTTCAGGGAGAGTGAAGGAGAACGTGCTCAGCCACCCTCCACCCTCATTTGCCCCGGCAAGCGATAAACCGCTCTCAGTGTGTTGGAGGAAAGTGCTTGAACAAGTTGCCCATATCTTTGGCCAGACTTTTGGCATTCTTCTCGGAGTTATTGCCGAGATCGGAGCTTTCGCTGCCACGCCAAAGAAGCTGCTTTGTCTGAGAATCGAAGATATCGACGACTGTTGTGCCGACTTTTGTATTCTCAGTGGTGGTCGTAGACATGCCCATGCCACCGCCGCCAAACCCTCCACGGCCGCGCCACCCCCAACCTCCTCCGAGTCCGTTATAGAACGTCTCCATGGTGGGTTGTTCCTGAGTAGACCGGAATGCCGTAATGCTTGCATTCCCATTGGACTCAACTTTTGTCCAGCCTTTTGCGGCAAGTTGGGCGTCAACATCCTGCTGCACACGCTGCGTCCATAGGGAGTCGCCGGCCTGTACTTTGAGCCAGGAATAGGTCTTGTATTGAGAAAAGTTTGCTGAGTGATCGTAATCGGTTGAGATGTTTGCTGCGAAGAGGCTAAGACTGTTGCAGAGCAACAACCCGAATAGAGCGAGAGCGTAGGGTTTTTTCATGGTGTACTCCTCCTGCTTTCTCCAGATGCATGTCGCATGCCATCTCTCGCTGTCTCATAACTCCTTAGCATCTGCAACTTAGCCACCGCTCTGGGTGCGGATTGTCGCCGGGCCGACACTTAGGGTCGGAGACGACAGCTATTCGAATGAGATAGCCAAATGTCACTCCGGATGCCAAGCTGGAATCCGGCTGCGGGGTGAATATCGGTGCAAGCATCTGCTGATGCTTCCGCCGAACGTATCGGCCAATTGCTCGGCTTGCTTGCCGCCTGACAGTTTGGCTCCTTGAGATTTCAAGCTATGATGGCCTGGCACGCTTGCGATTCTGTATCCGGCACAAGCGATCGCCATCTTCGCTGTCTGAAGCGCGGCGTTATAGGCAGTAGCAAAGCGGCGATCTTCGGAGCGCCGGGATCGCAGCATCTGCTAGATCGCGGTCTACAAGCCGGCGGATTTCGGTCAGTTCCTGAAGACTGGTCGTGTGTCGATGGACGCTATTGCTTTGAAGTAGTTTCTTCCAGCTCATTCAGCGAACCCTTCAGCGGAATTGTCTTGGCGTTCATCACGGAGCTGAGGAAGTGATCGGCCGATGCCAATTTCTGATGGAACTCCCCCGCGGAAAACAGAGTGACGTTTACTTCGCTGCGAAAGCGCCTTTCAAAGGTTTCGCAGGACCGGGAGCAGATCGATCTGCCGTAGTGTTCCTACTACCATCAGGTCCATATCGCTGACGGCGTGCTCCTCTCCCCCGAGCAATCGATCCATATAACACGCGAGTTTGATTCGCCCGCCAAATTTCTCAATTGCAGCTGTAAGTTCTGGAACAATCCCGACGGTCTTCTCGACCAGCCCCTTGAGTTCCGGGAACACCGGAGATTCGGTGTTTGCCTTAAAGTAAATCCGCCGCCCATCTTGACGCCGCAAGAGAAACCCAGAGGCGACGAGTGACTCCAGTTCCCGCTGAAGACTCGAAGGAGTGACCTCCAAATGCCGGGCCAATTCGGTCATGAACCACCAGTGATCGGGTTGAAGTTTCCAACTCATCCTCGATGGGCGCAGGTACCACGATGGCCGGTGGAATCCTGCCGTTCGCCATCCGCGGAAATCAGCAACATGACCGTCCTTGCCTAGAACCGGGAGGCCCGCGCCTGCCGAAAGCTGCGTCTGTATTACCTATTGAGACCTTGGGAAAGCGTATCGATGAGGGATAAGAGCCGGTCCCCATCGCACGGTTTTCTGAAGAAGCCTACGGCGCCTTTTTCGAAATAGAAGTTTTCGGAATGCTGGGAAGACCTGCCTGTGATAAGGATGACCGGAGTCTTGCGAACGGAACTCTTGACTCTCTCAAGGAGTTCAAGCCCATTCATGTTCGGCATTCCGATGTCGGAGACAATATAGTCGACCGTACGGACCGCACTCGAATCTAAGAACTCTTGTGCTGACAGGAACAATTGCACCCGATACCCGCTGGACTCGAATAAGCTTTCGAGCGACTCCAACACCCGGACGTCGTCGTCTACGACGGCAATGCTACGACGAACATTTACCATTGTCGGCACCATCCTCGAAGTAACTCGACTCTAGCCTACGCAATTGCAGCTAGTCGTTAGAAGGCTTTCTGTTTGTCGACGTTTAGCTTAGTCGCTATTCGAACCAGTTCGGCGAACGAGTCCACCTGCATCTTTTTCATAATGCGCCCGCGGTGAACTTGAACGGTGTACTCGGTGATTCCTAGAACACCGGCGGCCTGTTTGTTGAGCAGACCTTGAACCAGGAGTGGTAGTACCTCCTGTTCACGCGGAGTTAGCGAATGATAGCGCGCAAGAAACTCGGCGCTCTCGGCCGCGTTCTCCCTGGCAATCCGATCTTTGGCAAGTGCTGCCCTGACTGCGGCCAGAAGAACGCACTCGTCTACAGGCTTGGTCAAAAACTCCACAGCACCGGCCTTCATGGCAGTGACAGTTGAAGGAATATCGCCATCTCCAGTGATGAATATGATTGGCAAAAGTGCGTCAATCACACGTTGGATCTCAAGCCCGTTCATTTCCGGGAGCCGAAGATCGAGGATGAGACAGGCATTTGAATCAGATCGAGCGAACTTCAGAAACTCCTCACCAGAGGCAAAGCTCGTTACGTTTAAACGGTGGGAGATGAAAAGCTCCGTAAGAGACTCGCGGACCCGGAAATCGTCGTCTACTATATAGATCACTTCCTTCGACAAATCCACCGCAAAACCTCCCAGGATCTCTAGTGACCTCGTGGCCTGCTCCCAAGGTCGACTGATTGACTATCCCTGAACTCGGCGGACACAGGGACCTCACGCACTGCTTCCAGCTACCCGGTGCCCCGCGTCCGATCAATGTTAATTGTATTCTGTAGCTGACGGTATTACATGTTTATGTTGCATTTGTAAGGC
>Ga0137412_10004424_pt1 | contig 11218 bp, 11 predicted proteins | sample CZODoug2_1_16fun_FD_122160 | JGI IMG/M metagenome (GOLD analysis project Ga0137412, IMG submission 122160) | Vadose zone soil fungal communities from Angelo Coast Range Reserve, California, USA - CZODoug2_1_16fungal (Hybrid Assembly) | ecosystem: Environmental > Terrestrial > Soil > Vadose zone... | reverse complement strand
GTCGTAGCCGGTGCCGAAAAAGTGGCGCAGCACGTCGGCCGCGGCAGAGCTCACGGCGCTGTGCGCGCCGGGGTAGGACGGGTCCGGCGGGGTGGTGGCCAGCGGCGTCCAGTTCGGGTCGCCGGACTCGCGGATCGCGGTGACCGGCCGCCACCGCAGGTAGTGGTATTTGGCCTCGTACATGGCGATGACGTCATCGGCCAGGGCCAGGTTGAGCTCGGCGAACATCTGCGCGGTGGTGAACAGGCCGACGTGGTGCCGGGTCGCCTCGTGCTGCGCGATCTCGTTCCAGGTGTTCCAGATCGGCACGGCCCAGAACTTGGCGGTGTCGCTCTGCGCTGCGGTACGGGTGGTGGAGGTGTCCTGACCCAGCTCGCGCACCTCGTGCAGCGCCGTGGTGTACGTGGCGCTGGTCAGCCCTGGCGGGGCGGCCGGACGGAACTGCGCGCCCTGGCGCAGCACGAACGGCTTCACCTCGCCCCAGTGGGTGAACACCGGTGCGCCGAAGGTCGGCGGCGCGGGCCGGTACGCGCCCGGCGCGGCGCCGGCGGCGGGCGTGGTGCCCGCGTCCTGCGAGCCGTCGGCGGCGCGGGCGGCGAGTTCCTTGGCGGCCACCGCCTTGCCGACCGCGGTGCCGTACTCCTTGCCCTCACCGTCGGGCATCGCGGCGAGTTCGCTGCTCAGCAGCGCGTCCAAGTCGGAGGTCGCCTTCGGGTACAGCGCGGCCAGGGTGTCGTGGGCGGCCTGCGCCGCAGCCGCGTCCGGCCGCGACCCACCCTCGGCGTCCACCGCGACGAGGTAGGGCTTGCCGCCGTCGACGGAGACCACCGCGTCGTAGATCGCGGCGTGCACCAGCGCGAAGCTGCGCGTGGGGTGGATGGTGGCCGGCTGCGCCCCGGCGGTGCGCACGATCTTCAGCAGGGCCTGATTCCAGTCGAGCACCACCGACGCGTTGTTGCTGCCGGGGGCCGGCGCCGGACGCGGCGCCGCCGTGGCCGGGGCGACGACCATCGTCGTTGCCGCAACCCCGATTGCCGCTGCCAACGTGAGCTTCCTGTTCATCTCCAACTGCCTCTCCGACGCGGGGCCGCGTCGACGCGGCCGGACACATGTCGCGAACAGGTAGTCAGGGGGGTTACAGCCGCCGCGATCTACGATGGGGACATGGCCACCGCAACGGCACGGCAGCAGCATCGCCTGCTGCTGCTGTTCGCCCTGCTTGCCGCTGTGTTCGCCATGCATTCCCTGGACGGCACGCACGCCGCGGCCACCCCGGTAACGGCGCCCGCTTCGCACACCATGACCATGGCCATGCCGATGCCGGACCTGCCCGAGCACTCGACGGACAACGCCTGCCACGACATGGCCCAGATAGCCGGCGGTTGCCTGGCGCTGCTGGTGGCCGTGGTGGCGGCCGGCGGATTGCTGCCCCGGCGGGGTTCGGTCCCCCTCCGTACGAACCCGCTCGGTCAACCCACCGCGCGGCCGGGCCCAGCGCCCCGACCGAACGCCCCACCGGATCTCACCGTGCTGAGCGTCTGCCGGACCTGAGGGACCGTCACCCGCATACCGCGGGCGCGCTGTCCTCCATCCGTCCTGCCCGGAATCCGGTGATCCTGATGACGTTCGGCCATGTCCCGTTGGACCGGCGCACGTTGCTGCGCCTCGGCGCGCTCGGCGCCGGCTCGCTCGCCCTCACCGCCTGCGGCGGCAGCACGGCCGAGCCCACAGCTCTGATCAGCCCGGACGGCCCCGAGGTGCAAGCCGCCGCCGCCCGGCGCGCCGGCAACGGTCGGGTGCGCACCGTGTCGCTGCGGCCGACCCCGGCCACCGTCGACCTCGGCGGGGTGCAGGTCGCCACCTGGACCTACGACGGAGCGCTGCCCGGCAAGGAAATCCGGGTGCAGCGCGGGGACACCATCGAGGTGACCCTCGCCAATGAGCTGCCCACCCAGACCACCGTGCACTGGCACGGCCTGGCCCTGCGCAACGACATGGACGGCATGCCCGGCGTCACCCAAACGGCCATCGCCGCGGGTGCGACGTTCACCTACCGCTTCGTGGTGGACACCGCCGGGACGTACTGGTTCCACCCGCACACCGGCCTGCAACTGGACCGCGGCCTGTACGCGCCGCTGATCGTCGAGGACCCCACCGACCCGGACGTCGACGCCGACTGGGTCATCGTGCTGGATGACTGGCTCGACGGCATCGACGGCGCCACCCCGGACAGCGTCTACGCGTCGCTACGCAAACCGATGGGCGCCATGCACATGGATGGCCCCGGCATGCTGATGGGCGCGCACAGCGCCGCCCTCGGCGGGGACGCGGGGGACGTCGCCTACCCGCACTTCCTGGCCAACGGCCGGATCGCGGACGCCCCGCCGGAGTTCAGCGCGCGCCCCCGCGACAAGGTGCGCATCCGGCTGATCAACGCCGGCGCGGACACCGCGTTCCGGGTGGCCCTGGCCGGGCATCGGTTCAGCGTCACCCACGCCGACGGCTACCCGGTGAAGCCGATCGACGCGGACTGTCTGCTGATCGGCATGGGTGAGCGCTACGACGTCACGGTCACCCTGGCCGATGGCGTGTTCCCACTGGTCGCCGCCGCCGAGGGCAAGGACGGCTTGGCCCGGGCATTGGTCCGCACCGGCGCCGGGACAGCACCGGCCGCGGACTTCCGGCCCACCGAGCTCACGGCGGCCCCATTGGCCCTGGACCGACTCGTCCCCCGCGGGGAGGTGGAACTGCCGGCGCGCAAGGTCGATCGGACCCTGCAGGTTCGGCTGACCGGCGGCATGAAGGACTACAACTGGACGATGAACGGGGCCGCGTTCGACCCCGGCGCGCCGCTGACGGTCCGTCAGGGCGAGCGGGTGCGGCTGAACTTCCGCAACGACACCACGATGTGGCACCCGATGCACATCCACGGCCACACCCTCGCCGTCGGACCCAACGGGGTACGCAAGGACACCGTCTCGGTGCTGCCCGGCAAGACGGTGGTCACCGAGTTCGACGCGAACAATCCGGGCCAATGGATGCTGCACTGCCACAACGCATATCACCTGGAAGCGGGCATGATGCGCGATCTCGCGTACCGACGCTGAGGGTTCGCCCGGGCAGGCACGGGCCGGCTACAGCCGGCGCCAATCGCGCTCAAAGGTAAGCCCCGCACAGTAGGTCCCGCATGCGACTCAGCACGAGCGCACAGTTCGGGTGGGGACCTGATGACTCTGTTTACCGACGGCCGACCCGCCGCCGCGACGCACGACCGTGCGCCGCAGCGCCGACCGGTCACGCCGAGTTGGTGGCGGGACGCCGTCTCGCTCGCCACGTGGGCGAGCCTGCTCATCGTGGCCGCGCTGTGGTTGCGCGGCGGCGGCGCGACCGACCTCGACTCACCCACCCAGACCTACCTCAGCCTCGGCCGGATCACCGGCCTGGTGTCGGCGGACCTGCTGCTGATCCAGGTGCTGTTGATGGCCCGGGTGCCGATGATCGAACGGGCCTACGGGCAGGACGAGCTGGCCCGTCGGCACCGCCTGGTCGGCTGCACGTCGTTCTTCCTGATGGTCGCGCACATCGTGCTGATCACCCTGGGCTACGCGGGCCAGGACGCCCGCAATGCGATCGTCGAGGCCTGGCGGCTGACCGTGGACTACCCCGGCATGCTGCTCGCCGTGGCCGGCACGGCCTGCCTGGTGCTGGTGACTGCGACGAGCATCAAACGGGCCCGGGCCAAGCTGCGCTACGAGTCGTGGCACCTGCTGCACCTCTACGCATACCTCGGTGTCGGACTGGCACTGCCGCACCAGTTGTGGACCGGCCAGGACTTCCTGGACAGTCACCTGGCCACCGTCTACTGGTGGACGCTGTGGGCGGCTGCGGCAGGTGCCGTCATCGTCTGGCGCATCGGCATCCCGCTACATCGGACGCTGCGCCACGACCTGTGGGTCACCGCGGTGGTACCGGAGGGGCCGGGCGTGGTCTCGGTACACATGACGGGCCGTCAGCTGGATCGCCTGCCGATCGCCGCCGGCCAGTTCTTCACCTGGCGCTTCCTCACCCGACCCGGCGCGAGCAAGGGGCATCCCTACTCACTGTCCGCGGCGCCGACGAGCAACACGCTGCGCATCACCGTCAAGGACCTCGGCGACGACAGCCGCTCACTGGCCCGGCTCCGCCCCGGCACCCGGGTCGCCATCGAGGGCCCGTACGGCCGGCTGCACGCCGGCGTCCGCACCCGCCGCAAGGTCACCCTGCTGGCCGGCGGCATCGGCATCACACCGCTGCGGGCGCTGCTCGAGGAACTGGCCCAGGGCCCCGGCGATGTCACGTTGATCTACCGGGCGCGCAACGAGGCCGAGGTGATCTTCCGGCGTGAGCTGGAGACGCTGACCGCGGCCCGCGGCGCACACCTGGTGATCCTGCTCGGACCCCGCGTTCCTGACCGCGCGTCCTGGCTACCCGCCGAAGCAGCGGCCTGGTCGGACTCCGCCGCGTTGCGCACGATCGTGCCCGACATCGCCGACCACGACGTCTTCATCTGTGGCGCCACCGCCTGGATGGACGCCGCGCAGCAAGCCGCGTTGGACGCCGGTGTCCCGGCCGCGGCCATTCACGTCGAACGCTTCAGTTGGTAGTGAGGAACCCACCATGCGTCGCATCTCGTTCTGGTTCATGAGCACCCTCAGCGCCGTGCTGCTGATGTTCAGCTATCACACCAGCACCAACTCGATCGCCGCCGCGGCGCCGGCCGAGCCGGTGGCCCCGGACACCAGCACCACCACGGTGGAGAACGCCACCGACGAGCCGACGACGTCGAGCGACAGCACGGCGTCGTCGAAGAGCACCACCAAGACCGCCTCCGGTACGTACACCGGCTCCCGGGCCAACACCCGCTGGGGCATCGTCCAGGTTCAGATCACCGTGAAGAACGGCAAGATCACGAACTCGCAGGCGATCCAGTACCCGAGCAGCAACGGCCGGGACCAGCAGATCAACGCCTACGCGCTGCCGATCCTGAACCAGGAGGCGACCAGCGCGCAGAGCGCGAACATCGACGCGATCTCCGGCGCCACCGTCACCAGCAACGGCTACCGGTCCTCATTGCAGTCCGCGATCGACCAGGCACACCTGTGAGCGCGCGGACCGGGTTGGGGCCGACCAGCCTGCCGGTGCAGCGCGCGGTGCGCATCGACCAACCCCGCAAGGCGTTCGTCGCACACCTAATGGGCCTGCCCATCAGCATCCACGTCCGCGGCCCGCGAGCGACCAGTTCCGCAGTCGCCGACCTGGCCGAGCAGGCCTTCGCCGAGCTGGCCGCCGACGACGCGACGTTCAGCACGTACCGCCCGGACAGCACGGTCAGCATGATCCGCCGCGGCGAGCTCCGCCTCGACCTGGCCGGACCGCGAGTGCAGGAGGTCGCTGCCCTGTGCCGCGAAGCCGCCCGCCGCACCAACGACGGGTTCTCCGCCTGGCTTCCCGGACCCGACGGCGAGCCGGCGTTCGACGCCACCGGCCTGGTGAAGGGCTGGGCAGTGGAGCAGGCGTTCACCCACCTCCGCGACCGTCTCCCTGATCACGACCTACTGATCAACGCCGGCGGCGACATCGCCACGTATTGCGGACGTAGCGACACCCCCGCCTGGCGGGTCGCCATCGAGGACCCGCGCGACCGCTCCCGCACCCTGCAGGTCATAGCCCTGAGCACCGGCGCCGTCGCGACGTCCGGCACGGCGGCCCGCGGGGCACACATCGTCGATCCGACAACAGGCGCTGCGGCCATCGGCCCGCTCTCCGCGACGGTCATCGGCCCGAGCCTGCTCTGGGCCGACGTCTACGCCACGGCGGTGTTCGTGCACGGCCCGGCCGCCGCGGGCTGGTTGCGCCACCTGCCCGACTACCGCGCCATCGTCGTCCCGGTCACGGCGTAACGCGCTGCCAGAGGTCGTTGAAGGAGATGCTGTCGAAGAAGGCGGTGCCGTCGATGACCTTGCCGTCGCGTAGCTGCAGGATCCAGGCGTAGCTGTTCTCGTAGGGCAGCCCGTCGTTGCAGATACCGCGGCCGTCCCAGATGACCGCGACGGTGTCGCCGTCGGCGAGCACCGAACGGATGTTGACGGGGCAGAAGCGTTCGCCCTCGCTGAAGCGTGCCCCGAAAGGCGCCAGCACCTGCTCGAGGAAGTCCTGCGCCGTGGGGTATTCCCCACACACCAGGGAGTGGCCCTCGATACGCCAGACCATGTCGGGGGCGAACAGGTCGGCGACGGACGTGGTACCCGCCTGCCAGCCCTCGAAGGCAGTGCGGACAATGTCGCGATTCGCGTCGGCGGTCATGAAGCGATGATCGCGCCGCGGCTTCACCGAGCGTTAGCCGGCCTCCCCGTAGCGTTCAGTGGTGACTGTTCTGCCCGTCCTCGCCGCGGTTCTGCTGGCCCTGCCCGCCGCACCTGCGGCCGCCGCCACCCCGGCGCACGTCTTCCCGCTGGCCTGCGCGCACCACGTCCACTACGGGCACATCCACCACGACTATCCAGCCACGGACATGTTCGCCCCGGCCGGGTGTCGGTTCGACTCGCCGGTGGACGGCGTGGTCGACGAGGTGTCGACGATGGACCGCTGGACCTCGCGGACCAACCGGGGCCCGGACCGCGGTGGGCGTTCGGTGTCGATCGTCGGCAGCGACGGCGTGCGCTACTACGGCTCGCACCTGTCCGCCGTGGCTGCGGGCATCACGCCGGGCGTGCATGTGCACACGGGCGAACTGCTCGGCAAGGTCGGCCGCTCCGGCGACGCCCGCGGCGGGCCGTCGCAGCTGCACTTCGGCATCTCCTGGCCGACCGAGCACGGCGTGTGGTGGGTGCGCCGCGGCGAGGTCTACCCCTGGCCGTACCTGGACGCCTGGCGCGCCGGACGCGACAAGTCACCGGCAAAGGCGGTGGCGGCCAAGCACGCCAAGGTGGGCGACCGAGATTGCACCGCGGACTGCTGAGCGTGCGCGCTCAGAGGACTTCGTCGGGTGGTTCGGTGCCGTCGGGGTTGGGTGGTCGGGTGCGGTAGCTGCGCCCGGTCGGGGTGGTGAAGGTGAGTTCCCCGTGGTCGCCCTGGGTCACTTTCCAGCCGGGTAGTTGTTTGATCTGGTGGTGTCGGCGGCAGAAGCAGGCCAGGTTCTGACGGATCGTCAGACCGCCGGGCTTTCCGTGGGGGATGGTGTGGTCGACGTCGCAGTATTTGGCGGCTCGGCGGCAGCCGGGCCAGCGGCAGTGTTGGTCGCGGATCTTGATGAACCGGTCGAGTGGGTTGCCGGGCCGGTAGCGGTCAGGGTTCGCGTCGAGCAGGGCACCGGTGTCGGGATCGGTGAGCAGTCGTTGCCAGGCGGTGTCGGCGGCGATGTCACGAGCGACGTCGGCGGGGATCGGGCCGTGGCCCGGGATGTGGGCGTCCTCGTCACTGATCCCGAGCAGGGTCCCGACCGGGACGATGACCTGGACGTGCCAGACCACTCGTGGGGTGCCGTCCGGCCTGTTGACCAGCAGGTCGACCAGGGCGTCGGCGCGGAGTTGTCCGGCGCTGCGCTGATCGCCGGGCACCTTCAGGGCCTTGGCGTGCTCGTTGATCGCCGTCCACGCCGCCGCTGAGGCCTCCGGCGGGATCAGCGCGTTCAGCGCGTGCAGGCCGTCCTCGGCCTCGAAGGTGACGACATCGACTTCTTTGCGGGCGGCCTCGCGCTTACGGACCACAGCCTCGGGGTCCACGCGCTGCACTGCACCGCGCACCCGTCGCTTGAAATTGCTCCTGGTACCGGCCATGTTCGCCAACACGATGCGCTCGACCCGGGCGCACTCCGGCGCGTCGAGATTGCGGGTCTCCTCCAGCAGCACGACCGCCTTGGACACGGTCAGCTGACCCGACCGCAACCGCGCCAACGTCAACGGCAGACGCTCATACAGCGTCCGGGCCTCGTCGACGCGGCCCTCCGCGGTGCGACAAGCGACCTGCAGCACCGCCGCGATCTCGGCACACGCCGACCACTCCGCCCACTCGGCGTCGTCAGCGTCCTCGAACGGACCCGGTTCCGCGTTCGCCAGACCGACCTGCACGGCCATCACCCGCCGCTGCTCCCCCGCCACCATCGAGGCGGCCCGCTCCAACAGCCCCAAGTAGGTCAGGCCCTCGGACTGCGCCTGCTCCACCGCCGTGTCCGCCTCCCGCGGCGCCGGGAACGGCGCATCGAGCACCGTGCCCAGGTCCTGAAGCAGGGCCTTGGCGTCGAGCTGAAACGAGGGGGGAACGAACATGCCCTCATTATTTCATGAAAATGATTCTCTGTATGGAAAGTAGGGACATTGTTCGAACAAACGTTCTATGAAGGTAAGTCGGGGAACAACCACGCGCACCCCCGAGTTCCATCCGGCGACACGCGCGCGCAACCCGCCGCGCACTACGTTCGACAACTACTGACCACGGAGGACTCCCATGCCCACCCGCACCGCACGCACCGCCTGGGCCGGCAGCCTGCAGGAAGGCTCCGGCAAGGTCGAGCTGACCAGCTCCGGCGTCGGCACCTACGAGGTCTCGTTCCCGAAGCGCGCGGCCGAGAACGCCGACGGCACCACCAGCCCGGAAGAGCTGATCGCCGCCGCCCACTCCTCCTGCTACGCCATGGCACTGTCCGCGCTGATCGGCAACGCCGGCGGCACGGTGCACAGCATCGACGTGCAGGCCGACGTCTCCCTCGGCCCCGACCCGGCCGGCGGCTTCCGGCTCACCGGCATCAAGCTCACCGTGCGCGCCGAGGTCGACGGTCTGGACGCCGCCGGGTTCGACGAGGTGGCGAAGACCGCCAAGGCGGACTGCCCGGTGAGCAAGGCCCTGACCGGCGTGGAGATCACCCTGGACGCGGCCCTGGAGGGCTGATCAGCCGGGCAGTCTCCCGTAGGCGTGCGTCACGACGAACGACAGCACCTGACGGCGCTCCTGGACCATGGCGGTGCGGAAGTCCGCCCAGTCCGGGTGCTCGCCGGCCAGCGATCGGTAGAGGTCGACCAACTCCTCCACCACCGCGTCGTCCGGCGCGGCCGCGACCGCCGTCAACACCGCATCGCCCTCGGCGACCACGTACGACCCGAAGTCCGGGGACACGTGCAGGCTGACCCGCGGATCGCGGGCGGCGTTGCGTGTCTTGGCGCGGTCCGCGGTCAGCGACACTCGCACCCGCGATCCGTCGCACCCGTACACCACGTTGGACGACTGCGGCCGCCCGTCCCGCTTCAGCGTGATCAGCGCGCCCTGATGGTGGGCCGCCAGGAACTCCAGGTACTGCTCGAGGTTCGTCATGCCCTCAGTCGAGCATGCCCGGCGGAACTCGGTCGGGCAGGTCCCTCCCCTGCGCCGGATCCCACTGCCACGGGAACATCTTCCGTTTGCGGTCCAGCGCGTAGCGGGCGCGGCCCGACGCGTTGGTGGCGTACCAGACGGTGTGCACCGTCCAGGGCAGCGTCGGCATCCAGAACCGCGGCGGCACCGGGTTGACCGGCTTCGCCTCGCCCCAGGCCACATCGGCGGCGATGTACCCCTCGCCGTCGTCGTACGACAGGTGCGCCAACGAGGTCCCCGCCCCGTCCACGATCTGCGTCTCGCCGAGCAGGATCGTCGGCCAGGGCACGCCCGGCGCGAACGGCGTGGACATCGTGATGTCCCCGACGTGCGAGGGATGCACGCACGGCACACCCACCACCCGAGCCATCCGTCCCGGCGTCTCCCGGGCCAGCTCGACCATCGTCGCGTGCTCCCGCTCCCAGAACCACTTCTTGGTGACGCCCCACTGCGGGAACGACGGGAAACACATGCCGCCGGCCACCAACCGCACCCGACCACGCAACCGCGCCGCGGTCCGCGAGCGCAGCCACTCGAACCCATTGGCCACGCCGATCGGGCCGATGCCGGTGTCCGCGATGCCGAGGTCCTGACCCGGCGTGTAGTTGTTGTTCTCCCACATCGACGGCTGGTCCTTGTCGTGGAAGGAGATCGCGCCGTCGGGTTCACAGACCGCGTAGGTGCCGCGGGCGTCCCCACCGCGGATCGCCAGATACCCACCGCCGACGATGCAGTCGTGCTTGGCCGCCAACCCGCGCAGGGTGGCCAGCGTCGGGCCGTGGATCGGCTCGACGACGTGGCGCATCACCCGGCCGTGGATGTTCGGGTGGTTGGCGCTCTCCGGCAGGAACACCATCTCCGGGGAGTGCTCGCGCACCGCCTGCCCGACGATGTCCTCGATGTGGCGCAGGTTGGACGGCACGTCACCGATGCGCACCGCGAGTTGCACGGCGGCGACCCGACGGGTGGTGGGCTCGCTCATCGGCTGCGCGCCGGCGTGCGCGGCGGCCATTCGTAGTCGGCCCGCTCCGAGGCGGTGATCCTCGCCGACCGGAACTTCGGGCGCAGCTCTTCGCGCCACGCGTCGCGGTCGATGCGGATCTCGCCGAGCGCCTCCTTCAGCAGGGCAGAACGGTCCGCCCCACGGCGCAGCATCGCCCGGCCCACGTACTTCGCTCCGCGTGCCGGGTTCAACACGTGGTGCGGCTTGGAGATGCGGTCGAACATCTGCAGCAGTAGCGGTGGTTCGCGGCCGTCGAGGTCGACCAGGGCCTCCTGCACGATCGGGTTGACCACGAAGTCGCGGGACTCCCGATTGCCCCAGTGGTAGGTCGCGTTGCACTCCCGGTCCCGCCGGGCCTCCACGGCGCGGGCCGCCGCGTCGGCCGCGTCCGGGTCGTCCAGCACCGGCCCGCAACCCTCACCGAGCAACCGGCCGAACCGCAGCGCATCCCGGATGCCCTGCCCGATGATCGGGTCCTTGAAGTGCCCGGCGTCGCCGCACAGCGCCCAGCCCGGCCCGCTGGAGCGACGGAAGAACGCCACGTTGTCCCCGGTGGAGCGCAGCTTGCTGAAGTTCGTCGCGCCGCCCAGCCGCAGCCGCACCGCGGGGTTGGCCTCCAGCATCGCCTCCCACATGGCCTCGGGGTCCTTGCGGAACTTCGGCACGTCCAGCACCGGGCCCATGAACAGGCACAGCACCCGGTCGTTCGGGCAGGGGAAGATCAGCGCGTGGGTGTCGCCGGAGCGCAGCTGGATCAGCCGCTCGCGCCACTCGGTGCCGACCCGCGGGTCGTCCATGTACCAGAACGCGCAGCCACGTTCGTTGCGTGAGCCG
>Ga0137412_10004423_pt1 | contig 11218 bp, 7 predicted proteins | sample CZODoug2_1_16fun_FD_122160 | JGI IMG/M metagenome (GOLD analysis project Ga0137412, IMG submission 122160) | Vadose zone soil fungal communities from Angelo Coast Range Reserve, California, USA - CZODoug2_1_16fungal (Hybrid Assembly) | ecosystem: Environmental > Terrestrial > Soil > Vadose zone... | reverse complement strand
AATACTTAGATGCCACTCTGTACCGCTTACCCGGGGCCATTGAGTGTGTTGGTAATGGACAACGTGCACATTCATCATGGCAAAGAGATTTTGGAGTTGGCAGACCGCTTTGGTACTCCCCTCTGTTCCGTTTGTTCAGGTTTTGGTTGCATTACTGACTACATACTTATCTACAAGGTGTTTGCATTGAATACCTTCCCCCATATTCCCCCGATCTCAACTAGTGATTAAAAGTCCGGTCCGGTCCGGTTTTTTGCCTTCCAAGGGCATGGACCGAGACCGCAACCGGTCCTCTCCGGTCCACAGACCGCAAAAGACCGCACCAAACCGATATTAACCGGTCCAGAGCGGTCTTATGCGGTCTACAGACTGGTGAAAACTGGTCCTTAACCAGTCTAGGTTGCAACCGGTTTCTAACTGGTCTGGACCTGTTTTTTGGGTGTATGGCCCCAGGTTTTGACCGTTTTGTATACATACTATTATTATTACTATATAGTGAAGTAGGTGTTGTAATTATTACCTACGGTATACTACTTTCAATGGAGCACTAAACCTAAAGTCCCACTCTGGACATGTTTGCAATGGCAAGAAGGGTATCAAAAACAAACCTGAATGGTGTTGGCAGGTTGGCGTTCATGAGGGGTTGGGGTTGGGTTAAACGTGGTGTTGGACGTGGCGAGGGTTCCTGCCGATGTCAACATTGACATCGTGCATGAACGTTGGTGTTCAGGCAATAGTGTTGGTGTCTGGGTGTTCGTGAAGCAACATTGCCAGCGCAAAGTGGTCTGGACATACCTTTAGATGTTTTGGATCTGATGGAGTCGGATAGAGGAGTCGCCTTACAGGCCTAGTTGTGTATGTAGTAAGTAAAATCGAGATATATGAAAAATCGCCTCGAACTCATAGCTGTTTCTGGGTAAGAAGCCCTTACATAGACTAAAAGGTGGGTTAGCAAGGCGCCATATTGAAAAGGGACGACAACACACCTTGAGACAATTATAGCAACACGCATACACACGGTTTCTCGCTTGACAAGTGTCCCATCTCGGAGAATCTGATAGAGCGTAGTCATAAAGGGACCAGCGATTCAATGGGTTTGTCACTCGTCCTCTGAACGATTGAAGAGGATCAGTTAGAAATCGGTATTGATGATAATCGTGTGGATGACGACTAACTTGGTTCAATGAGAAAAATAGTAGGGGACAGCGGCAGCCAGTGGAGTAAAAGAAGTAAAATAGTCGAGCTGCAAGGCCAAAAGTGAACGACAGCCGAGAGACTGACATTGCATAAATGAGGGAGATTCTCGCTAGGGTGGTTCCTGTCCCGGAGAGAAGACTGGACAGAATTCGGAGAGGGTGAGAAAATGCAGTCGTGGAAGGCGATGTCATCCAGAGAAAATAAGAGAAATTGGCCTGTTGAAAGGAATTATTGCGTCCTCCACGCTGGTGCTAGGGAAAGACCATGAACGATATAGCAATCAGCACAATTTTAGTGGCGTACCTGAACCCATCTAGACCCTTCCTGACCTTGCTCATCGTAATAACTAGCGGCATATGCGTGTATTGTGACAACTCGTAGTACATAGCTATGAGGGGAAATCTGGGCTGGCATGGGATGGCGTCAGCTGAGAAAGTGACATAAACCTGTTACAGTGCGGCCCATTTACGGCCCAATGGTCTCTCTAATAAATGATTCCAACCATGCAGACTACAACTTTACTTGTCAACCGGCTAACCCCTCGGTGGATATCTACAAGTTACAACTCAACTTGGCTAAGATTATTTCTTCCATTGATCAAGCGGATTACGAGCGAGGCTACTGGAAGTGGGGATGACCAATCACGGTTATGGCTGTGGACATGTCACGTCACACATCAAGCCTCATTTGTCACAAATGTTGAGACAAGGCTATTTCACCAGTTTCTTAACCATTTTGCTTCATTTTTTTTGTGGAATATATAATTAATAGGTCTTAACAATAGCCTAGATACTTTATTTTGCTGAAAATTACAAAAATTAACAAGTAAAATTAATTTAAATTCATATGTCCTCCTCCTGCTCTTCATCAATGTCCTCCCAGTTAAATTCCTCTCCAGATTGGGTGTTGGAATCATCTTCACTACTAAATTGAATATTGGTTGACCATTTTCCCTCATCTGCCAAGTCAATAGCATCTACAAGGGACTGGCGGATCAGAGCAACTTTAGTCTTCTGGTTGATCTGTGCAAGATTAGGTGCTCCATAAGTCTTGAAAATTTGCAACATGTCATGAAGAGCTTTTCCCTTGAGATTCATGAGAAGATTTTTGTCTGTGATTATGGGTGTTTGAGCAATCATATCCTTTCTTTCCTGCTTCTTTTGTTGACGCTTCTGTCGGTTTGCAACCTTCTTTGCCTGAATTGCATCACGATGCTGGATCAACTCTTTTTTGCGCTTCTTCTCTTCTCCAGCTGACACTCTTCCCATCTTATGCAAAAATTCAAAGTCTTCCTTCTCAGTGAATTTTGCTTCCATGAATGCCTGTGTGTTGTTTCGGAAAAACATTGTCATTGCATTGTGGCTCAAAAGTGACAACTGTGGCTGCAGCCGCATGAGCAAACGGAATGATCCAAGTGCACCTTCATTTTCATCATTGGTTGTAGGCATCCAAGCTAATTCTTTTTCCTCAACAGTTGCTTCATCAATTAATCCGCCAGGTGCAAACTCAGAAATGAATCGCACCCAAGTATGTGCGGAACCATTAAAGAAAGAAAGAAGTAGGTCACAAAAGTAGGGAAGAGAAGGGATCATCTCAAGGACTTTCTTGACAACCAATGGGTTTTGCCATTCCTCACCATCTAAGGAGGCATTCTCATGGGTGGAGTCTGGACCAATAAGAATCTCAGGATTGTTAATAATTTTGAGCATATGAGAATGAACTCGATGATGAAGAGGTCCTAGATCCAAAACATTTTGCTTTGTATCCCTGCATGTCCGAATTGCCTTCATATATGGATATGAGATGGATTCTGCATATAAAGCAAGAACAGCAAACTCGGCCATAGTAGGTTCATCATGAAGAGCTTTCCAGAGATTAGCTTCCATATGATTAAACAACCCAGATTTTTTGTTGTCACGTAGGTGCTGAAGAAACTGAATGAACTGAGGAGTATAAAGAAGAAGAACAGCTGCAGCATCACAATAGGATTGAAACCGATTGTTGGAGGTATCGGGAAATGTGAATGGGATGCCAACATGTTCAAACCACCACCAGCGAAAAAGATCATGATGTCCTTTTTTGTCATCCTTGTGGTTAAAAATAGCGCCTGCAATCTCAGCAGTTTTGATGGCACCCCGGGTTGACTTCTCAAATGCTCTTTCTTGAGCCAGAGTAGGAGTATTGCCTTGCTCTAATGCAGCATTCATTTCATCAACCACAGGACTGTTGTCCCGATTTGCAAGAAGAATAGGGCCTTTAACTTTATTCTTTGCCCACCACTGTGACATTGTGGTATAACCTCCTTTCACGGTGTTGAGATCTTTATGGCAACCACATCCTGCCCAGATGAATAACCGTAGAGTACGCTTCTCATGATCAGAAAGCATTTCCAGTGCATCTTTTCCAAGATCAGCAATGACTGTCTCAACCATGGCAGCTTTTTGTTCTGCCTGAGCATCAGGGGTTAGCAATTTCCATTTACGTGGACCTCCAGCCTTTTTGATCATAGCTTCTTCAGCCTGACTGTAGATGAGGTTAATTTCTGCAGAGGTCTTTTCAAGAAGAACATCTTCGCCCAGAGATTGATAAACTGCTTTCTCTTTTATTTCTTTCAAAAGAGCTGCATCCTTCTTTTCTTTCGCACAATGATCACTGTTCATCCCAGCAAGTTTGACAAAAAGGTCAACCAGTCGGATTAATCCACCTGATCGCTTTCCAAAAGGACTTCGGTTATAAAGATCAACAATGTCAGACATTGTTTTTTGCCAATCAGCAACTGCTTCCTGGCTTGTTCCATCCTTGCTTGAACGGATCCCTAGAAAGCGAGTAACTCGCTCTGTTGGCAAAGAACTCTCCGGGGAACTATAGTCTTCAACAAGTAAATGGACATGGCGGGAGTTATAATTGACACTGCGATGACTGGTACCATCAGCACTAAATGTCATGCTGTTTGTCATCTTCATTTCATGGCCAAGCTGGATTTGTGCTGCAATAAATCCTTCACGGATAACACGAGAGACTGTTGTACGGCTAATAGTGCCAACAGTTTTGATTCCTGCAGTTTGGAGAATGGTTTGGATAACCTCATTGATGTATTTGGCAGAACAGCCAGCCTTTATCAGAAGACGGACAATATTGCGAGTCTCTTCTGTAAAGACACCTTTCTTCTGAAGATGATATTGTGTCCGTGTCATGGCTACTTTTCTAGTTGCCGCAAAGACAGCATTTTCCTTGACCTTTACAGCACGTCTGCAGGTTTTCTGAAGCTGGATGACTTTCTTCTTTGAAGTCTGAAGTTCAGTTTTTTGAAGATTGAACTTTGACTTCATAAATTCAATTTGAGACTTCCAGTTGGCTATAGAATGTGAAAGCTCATTGTTAACTTTAATGAGAGAACCCATAGCACGTGCGGAATCCCTAGCCTCAGTAGCAGCTGTAACCTGAGCACTTTTGAGTAATTTGACCTGTTCCTCCAAGTCATTGTGCTGGCTAGATGTGCGTTTTGTGGATTGACGAAGCATCCGAACATCATGATAGACAATTCTATGTTTTTCTTTCCAGATAGCCAGCTCCTGTTTAAGATTAGAACAATACTCCTGAGACTTATTGAGTTTGATCTCTAGAGCAGAATAGTCAGCTTTCTGCTGGGAAAGCAATGCCTCAAGATCTGCAATCTGCATCTGAGCGTGAGTAAGACGAGCCAGGAGCTGTTCAGAAGAATTTGTCTCCTTCATGATAGCTTGTTTCACAGCAGCAACAGCTCTTCCCTTTTCTCCAGCCTTCTTCAGAGCTGCCTTGTTGGGCGGCATAACAAACTAAGTTGAAGAGATATTAATTTAGAGTATATCATTGAGAAATTAGCAAAAAAACCTTGTTTTCTACTCCAAAAAAATGATTCAAATATGCGAAAACAGTTTTGATACAGTGTGCTATATTTAAAATTAGTCAAATTAGTCAACCATGTATTAAGATAATTAATTCTTGCTTGTCTATCTGGGGTAGTTACACAAAATAGGCCAAAAATGCGAAATTTGAGGTAAATCTTGCAATTATAAAGCCTCTGGGGTGCAAATGATGGTCAGGAACAAGTTATAGCACTTTGAATACGCATTAAACATTGTCCCAACCACCCAAAATGCACCATGCAGCTTAAATGCAGTTGCAATGAGGCTGCAGAACTGTTTTGGGCACAAATCACGTGACTTTTCCCACCCATTTTGGCACCTTTGGAAATGCGCAAGCTTTTTATCCACAGAATCGTACTTTCAGGACAACTTTTGGAGAGCGAGTATAGGTTTTTTTGCATTGCGAATCACGCTATGCACTCAGAATTTTTTAATTCTTCCTCTAAGTATGTCAAATTGCATATTTTGGCTACTATCTTCATCTACACCCAAATAAAATAAATTCTGAGTGCATAGTGACATTTTAAAAATGAATCTGAGCACTTTTCCCACTCAAACCATATGCTCAAATGTTGTTGCAGTTGAGATACAGCCAATGCACCTCTCAGTCTCTTATTTAGCAGAGGTTTTTGACTTGTCACGCATTTTTAGGCCAAATTTTCAGTATTTTTTAAATTGGCTTGCATAGTCATGTAGTTACACTATTCATTCATCGATACAAGTCAACATTATTGGCACTGAGGTGTGTTGCAGAGCACAATTGCCAAGTTTCACCAAAACAGTGGTGTCACAGTGTGACAATGCCGTGTCACGGGCTTCCCACGTAGCAGGGATTGGTCACCCCCACTGGAAGTAGCAAGCCTTTGATTCTGAGCGGCCTAAATCCAGAACTCATGCTCCCAGTTCCACGGTGCTTTACTGTGGACCTTATGCACTTGATTATCAACGTTGGCGAACTTTTTATCTCTCTTTGTCGAGGATTCCTTCGTTGTGATGCTGAAACGGACAGCAAGACGACCTGGGACTGGGTTACTTTAGTAGGGACGACATGGACCGATCACGGCAAACTTGTAGCAGAAGCAACACAGTACTTTCTTTCCTCATTCCACCGACCTCCTCGTAATCTTTCTGAGAAGATCTCAAGTGGCTTCAAGGCTACCGAGTATTACCACTACTTATTTGGCCTCGGTCCAGGATTGTTTCGCGCTGTCTTGCCTAAAAAGTACTGGAAATTTTTCTGCAAACTAGTTCACGGTTTTCGAACGATTATGCAGCGCAGCATTACTCGTTCACAAGTCGTAGAAGCTCACGTTGCCTTGACATCGTTCGTCGTGGAATATGATCATCTATACTATCAGCGACGTCTTGACCGCCTCCACTTCTACCGTCCTGGCCCGTCCATGTCTCCATACACTTCTCTATACTGCTCTAGAGTGTGCTCGTGTGGGACCAGGCGCTTACTATACTCAGTTTACAATGGAACGCGCCATTGCCGATCTGGGCCAGGATATCCGCCATCCATCAAACATTTTTGCAAACCTTGGTCAAATTGCGCTTCGCAGGTCTCAGCTTGGCGCTCTCAAATATGCATGTCCTGAACTAGATGCTGAGTCGAAGCCCTCGCTCCCACAATATTCAAAGGATTGCGGAAATGGGATAATATTACTGCGGCCAAGATATCGTTATATGACAGATCTCGAAGGGCAGCAAGTGGTTGCTTTCGAAAGAATTTTTGATGCAGAATTCATATTTTATCGCTGGGGTCGTGTCCAACTACCAAACGGCCAAGTTGTACCTAGCCACTTTGCAGAGAAGGGAAGGAGACCAAATATCTGCGTCTCATGTAATGTCAAGCCAAGTTTTCTCAATTTATGTACAGTTCCCGAGTTCACAACAGATGTCCTGTAGATAAAACTCAATGATGAGAAGACATCTGGAGAAGCCTATTTTTATATTACTGTGCAGGATGCGAACGACAATCCCGTTCCATATGCTCTTATTTCATTGTATGGTCCTACAGATGCTGATATGCGTGAAGAATCTTACAACACTTTACCTGCGTGTGCCTATGAAGGTGACACCTCTCTCCAGGTTATTGAGGTAGCTTCAATACTATCTGTGGTTTCAATGCAATCACTCCCTTGACGACCCGAAGATGAAGAAGATTTGTGGTTTGTTGTCGAAAAGTCAGGTTGAGATGACACAGAACCTAGCAGTTATTTCAACCAACGCATTTCTGAATGATACTTTACTTATTTCTCGTCGCCTCCGGTTTTCATAAAGTTAAGTTTTCAGAATCTGTTCTCTTACCGAGATGCTTCGTCGTGCAGATTCTGGCTGTCACTTTGTACCATACCAAGATAGAAATAATTTTTAGAGAAAATTTCGTCATTCCAAAATGTAACTAAAGCAGTTTAAAGAACCAGTCTGCCTTGGTGCAGTTTGCGCACGGTGCGTGGATGAAAATAGGAGGAGGCATTTGGTCGTGTGATGCAGCTGATGGGCGCCATTCGCGTTCTTTTCACCACTCCTGCCATCAACGACTCTCTCATTCACCACGATGTCGACGCATTTTAATCAACGTTCTTCCCCATATCAGTTTCCTCAATCATCACCTCTGCAGCCCAGTCGGACTCAGTAGTGGGTGCAGACAACAGCGCTTGGGAACTCAAATCGGCAGAACTTTGCCAACAGCTCAGTTATCATACTTGAATGCATACATTTGCTTACTATTGTTTCTTAGTTTAACTTTCCTAATTATGATAATGAATTTCGCGACAACAACCAGATTATTGACAATCATACCATGTTCAACCTCCTGATGAATGCAACTGACAACGACCTTCTGCAAGCCAGAAACCCAGCATTTCTGGCTCTTTTCACTAAGTTTTCGACACTTGAAACACAACTCGATGCACAACGGTGAGATTTAAAGAAAAATAGATGCATACACGCACTCATTCGATCTTGAACAGAGACCTCATCAGCACCCTAAACTTGAAAGGATGCTTCACCATCAACCTGCAGCCACGATCCTACCCCAATGCAGCGCTTCTGTGAAGCTCACGGTTCCACTCCCTCCTCCACAGAAAGACCAGATAGACTTGGAGAAGGTTCAGTACTGGACGCAAAACGAATGGCTAACACAGAGGTGCCAGGAACGGAACAAGGACTTCAAGAAGCTAGGATTTCTGACGGACGAGAATGGAGAGGTTGTAGTAGTAGATGATACCCGCTTGAAAGTGTTCTCGGAATTCGCCAAGCAGTTTTGGAATTCTCTTCACTCTGAAAACCAGGGTCCAGATCACTAGCGAGTTTTGCAGCAATAGTATGCGTTCAAAATTCCTGGAGTTCAGGTATTGTGAAGGGGGTTGGAAGGTTCATCTATTTGCGACTGTTCATTACCCCGATTATATTGCTAAGAAGTCAGGTAATGTCTTCTATACGACTTTCCATCATTTACACTGTTCACGATATTTGACAAGTTCTGACCAAAAATGCAAGGCCAAGAGCGACGCTGACCCAGGTAACAGCCAGAAACAAAAGAAAACCAAGAAGCGTCATTCAAATGATGCCCCACCTCTCGATGCCAATGTTATTGACATCGCTACCGATGAGCCATCCGCTGCACATGTGGACTCTACCCCGTCTTCGGCCTCTCCACCTGCGGCTGGTTTGGGCTCTCTAATGACCCCACCAATATTGCCTCAGAGACGAAGACTCCTCCATGCACGCGACCACGTCCTCGATCGATGGCTCAAGCTGTCACAACACCTTCCACCACAGCTGTCCCGCCACCTCCGGTAGGCCGCATCAGTAAACTTGCATTTTACTTTTTCGCTTTTTGGCGCTTTTCAGCTTTTTACTGGTTTGGAAAAAAAGCGAAAAGCTGAAAAGCGAAAAAGCTAGCTATGTATAAGTAAACTAGGTTAAAATTACTACTCTGACAGAAATTCGTGACAATGATGGTCAATGTACGGGTTTACAAAATAGGCTTTTTTTTCGCGCTTTTCGCTTTTCTCGCTTTTTTAGCCTTTTCTATCTGCTAAGCTGCCCGAAAACCGGTCAGCTTTTCAGGAAATCAGACCTGGGTTTTTAAGCTTGCCGCTTTTCCGCTTTTTTTCGCTTTTTTCCGCTTGTACAAGCTAAAAAAGCTAATTGTAGGAATACTGATGCGGACGTCAGTCGCCAAAGAGCCAACTGCTTCGAATCCGGTGAATTTATTTGTTATGTACTTTTTCTCCTTCGTATCTTTTTGATGCCTTTGAACAATTCAGCCAGCCGACTTGAGCAGCAATTCAGGCGCACCACCTCAAGCACATGCTAGTGCCCAGTTGCAAAGTTCCCCGTTGCATAATGGTGAAATGTCTCGTCCGCAATGCGAAGATTCGCCACCTCTGCAAATCAATCACACTGATGCTCCGTCGGAGTCGATATCGATGGGAACGAGGACAGGAAAAGAGGTATACCTGCACCATAAAAATGTTCGAAACTCACCCTTCTTGTCGTAAATGCTCCATTAGGACAACCTTTTTTAAAATGTTTTTCGCTCTCATCTCAATGTCTGTTCACTAAATATTTTGCTTTAGCGCTAACTTGACAATCCTTCCACCTTGCGAAGAGGTGCCTCTCACGAATGATGAGCCTGCAACAGATGCAAAGCCAAAGAAGAGAGGAAAGCCGATGGTGCTGCCGAACCCCACCAATGGATGGTGATCCTAATTTCTTTTCTTTTTTTCCTATTCCCTTCTCATATGATCGTTAGGAACCTCTACGCAATAGAGTGGCTCACCGCCCATAAAGATACGACTGCTGCTGAATTCAAGAAGATCTACGAAGGCCTTGACTAGTGATGTGCTGGCTTGGCCTGGAAGTCAGAAGCCAGGCCAAGCCAAGCAAAATAGGCCAAGCCAAAGCCAGGCCATGAGCTTGGCTTACCTTGGCCTGTGGCCCTGGCTTGAGATTTTCAAAGCCATAGGCCTTGGCCTGAGCCATGGCTTTGGACTGATTTTTTGGGTGAGTTTGAGCAGAAATTTTGGGGATAAGTTTCCCTCTAAAAGCTATTAAATTTTATTTACTTCATCTTGTATTTAATTAATTCTAGATTTAAGGTTCAATGACATAGCTCACTTCTACTACAACAGTTCAATAAATAAAATAAAATCATTTTATATTCTAGAGAGTCACTTGAGGAGATTAACAGGTGGATTTGAATTAAATTCAAATTAAACAGTAGTTCTAGAGAATGAATAGCCAATAATAATAATAAATTATCTACTATTTTTTACATTTTAATGTGCAAGCCATGGCTTGAGCCAAGGCCAAGCCAAAGCCAAAGTCAAGCCAAGTTTAGCCCTAAGCCATGGCTTGAGCCAGGCCAAGCCGAAGCCAGGCCAAGGCCAAGGGGTTTGGCTCTGGCCTGAGAAAAGTGAAGCCAAGGCCAAGAAAAGCCAGGCCAAAGCCATGGTTTGAGGCCAAAGCCAAGCCAGCACATCACTAGGGCCCTTGACCAGGCTACAAAAGATGTATATCGACTGCCTGGCTGCCTGTCAAACGTTTCTAATCCCTTTTTAATTTGCAAGAATATGACGCGCGCGCAAATGAGAAGAGACAGAACGGAGCACCAAGGAAGGTTACTCATCGTAGTGAAACTGCGAAGTGATCTGGTTGAGTACGTCCTCCAATATTCTATCTGCATTTTGGTCACTTACACACTTCAAAGGACATGTTTTCGAAGCAAACAAACACGCCATCAACTGTATTCATTGGTACTTTATGAGTCTTTATCTGCCTGACTCTTTTCTGTTGTATTGTCGATGCTAACTTATGTGGGATGGGACTTAGAGGTATATATGAGGACTTGTCTTCATCAAGAAGTGATGAACCAACCGAAGCCATACAACATCGTCCGACATCCCTCTTGAGTATCAGGCACAAGAAAAGTACTCATTATGGTCGAGGCTGTTGTAGGAGACCGTTGAAATTCGAGAAATATTGTCGATTTGTCTTGATCACATTATATGTAAATTTCCAATCGTACTATCTTTAAGTCCTCGATACAATAGATTTTCCCAAAAAGATCGCTGTTTCAGAGGATTGTCTATCACGGTGATTTC